>Ga0247821_10002164_pt1 | contig 10806 bp, 8 predicted proteins | sample 13C_Glycerol_Day_FD_192481 | JGI IMG/M metagenome (GOLD analysis project Ga0247821, IMG submission 192481) | Soil microbial communities from agricultural site in Penn Yan, New York, United States - 13C_Glycerol_Day14 | ecosystem: Environmental > Terrestrial > Soil > Agricultural land | place... | reverse complement strand
CCTCGCCGAGATCGTGAACGAGATCGCCGGCATCCCGGTCGAGGACGTCCAGCTGGACAAGTCCTTCACCGACGACCTCGACGTCGACTCGCTCTCCATGGTGGAGGTCGTGGTGGCCGCCGAGGAGAAGTTCGACGTGAAGATCCCCGACGACGAGGTCAAGAACCTCAAGACCGTCGGCGACGCCGTCGCGTTCATCGAGCGCGCCCAGAACGGCTGACCTCGGTCACCGTGCCGGCCGGTGCTCATCGGGTCACACCGATGAGCACCACGCAGTACCCGTGAAGCACCCCTGAAGCACCCTGGAGTACCCGCAGTACCACCCCTCGCTCCCAACCGCAGATCTCTCATGTGAAGGATGAGGTAACCATGTCGAAGACCCGGGTCGTCATCACTGGGCTCGGTGCCACGACCCCGCTCGGGGGCGACGTGACCAGCACCTGGGAAGGGCTACTGGCCGGCCGCTCCGGCGCGCGGCGGCTGACCGACGAGTGGGTGCAGAACCTGGCGGTGCAGATCGCCGCGCCGGCCGCGGTCGAGCCGACCGAGGTCATCGAGCGGGTCAAGGCCCGCCGCCTCGACCGGACCGCGCAGCTCGCCGTCGTCGCCGCCCGCGAGGCCTGGGCCGACTCCGGCCTGGCGGACTCCGGGCTCGACAAGGAGCGGCTGGGCGTGGCGGTCGCGTCCGGCATCGGCGGCCTGCACACCACGCTGGCGAACTACGACGCCCTGCGGTCCAACCCGCGCCGGGTGTCGCCGCTGGCGATCCCGATGCTGATGCCGAACTCGTCGGCGGCCTACGTCAGCCTGGAGTTCGGCGCGCAGGCCGGTGTGCACACCCCGGTCTCGGCGTGCGCCTCCGGCAACGAGGCGATCTGGCTGGGCCTGGACCAGATCCGGCTCGGTCGCGCGGACGTCGTGATCGCGGGCGGCTCCGAGGGCGCGATCATGGCGCTGCCGCTGGCCGCGTTCGGGATGATGCAGGCGCTCAGCAAGCGCAACGACGAGCCGGAGAAGGCCTCGCGGCCGTGGGACGTCGACCGCGACGGGTTCCTGCTCGGTGAGGGCGCCGGAATCCTGATCCTGGAGTCGTACGAGCACGCCAGGGCGCGCGGCGCGAAGATCTACGCCGAGCTCGCCGGCGCCGGCATCTCCGCCGACGGCCACGACATCGCACAGCCCGACCCGACCGGTTCCGGCGCCCGCCGGGCGATGGAGCGGGCGCTGTCCGAGGGCGACCTGACCCCGGCCGACATCTTCCACATCAACGCGCACGCCACCTCGACGCCGCAGGGCGACATCGCGGAGTCGATCGCGATCCGGCAGGCGCTCGGCAAGGAGGCCGACCACGCGGTCGCCACCGCGCCGAAGTCGATGATCGGCCACCTGCTCGGCGGCGCCGGCGCGGTCGAGTCGGTCGCCACCGTGCTCGCGCTGAAGAACCGGGTCTCGCCGCCGACCATCAACATCGACAAGCTCGACGACCAGATCGAGCTGGACGTCGCGACCGAGCAGCGCAAGCTGCCCGACGGCGACATCGCCGCGCTGAACAACTCGTTCGGCTTCGGCGGCCACAACGCCGCCATCGCCTTCAAGTCGGTGTAGCGATGACCGTTGCCCCGGCGAAGCCTGCCAAGCTTCCGCGCGAGCAGGACCCGCGGAACCCGGTCATCCGGCTCACGACGCTGCTGGATCCGGGCAGCCTGGAGCTGATCACCCCCGACAACCTGTCGGGGATGGTCGCAGCCCGCGGGACGATCGCCGGGGCGGCAGTCGTGGCGTTCTGTTCCGACGCGACCGTGATGGGCGGCGCGATGGGCGACGAGGGCTGCGACGTCGTCGTCAAGGCGTACGACGTCGCGCGGGCCGAGCAGGTGCCGATCATCGGGCTGTGGCACTCCGGCGGCGCCCGGCTGGCCGAAGGGGTGCTCAGCCTGCACGCGGTCGGCAAGATCTTCTACGCGATGACACAGGCGTCCGGGAAGATCCCGCAGATCTCCGTCGTCCTCGGCCCGGCGGCGGGCGGAGCGGCGTACGGACCGGCCCTGACCGACGTGGTCGTGCTGGGTCCGGAAGGCCGGATCTTCGTGACCGGCCCGGACGTGGTCCGCTCCGTCACCGGTGAGGACGTCGACATGCTCCGCCTCGGCGGCCCCGAGCCGCACGGCCGGCGGTCGGGCGTCGTCCACATCACCACCGACACCGAGGCCGACGCCCTCGAGCAGGCCCGCCGCCTCACCGATCTGCTCGCCAACCAGGGGTCCGTGGCCACGGACATCCCGGACCTCGACCTGTCCGGGTTCCTGCCCGAGTCGGCCAAGCGCGCGTACGACGTCCATCCGCTGGTCGGAGGGGTGCTCGACGAGGGAACCTCCGTCGAGCTCCACCAGCGCTGGGCGCCGAACATCGTCACGACGCTCGGCCGCCTCGGCGGCCGCACGGTCGGCGTGATCGCCAACAACCCGCTCCGCCTCGGTGGTTGCCTCGACGCCCTGTCCGCGGAGAAGGCGTCCCGGTTCGTGCGGATGTGCGATGCGTTCGGCGTGCCGCTCGTCGTCCTGGTCGACGTTCCCGGCTACCTGCCCGGCGTCGGTCAGGAGTGGGACGGTGTCGTGCGGCGCGGCGCCAAACTGCTGCACGCGTTCGCGGAGTCCGTCGTACCGCGGGTGACGCTGGTGACCCGCAAGACGTACGGCGGGGCGTACATCGCGATGAACGCCCGCTCGCTGGGCGCGACCCGGGTGTTCGCCTGGCCGCGCGCCGAGGTGGCCGTGATGGGCGCGGTCGCGGCGGTCCGCGTCCTGCACCGGCGCAAGCTCGCCGAGGTGCCTCCCGAGCTCCGTCCGCAGGTCGAGGCCGAGCTCGCCGCGGAGCACGAGAAGATTGCCGGAGGCATCGACCGGGCCCGCGAGATCGGCGTCGTCGACGAGGTCGTCGAGCCCACCCGCACCCGCACCGCACTGGCCGCAGCGCTGGCGGGGGCCGAGGCGGACGGCCGTATCCGCGGCAACCACGGCAACATTCCGCTGTAGACGGCTGAAGGGCACGAACCCTCGGGTTCGTGCCCTTCACGTGGTGCGGCCGCTGTTGTTAGACAACCACCGGGGGTGTCCCGACACCCGGTGGCCCAGCGGCCACGGCCCCTCCCACCCTTGTACGACGTCTGATGCTCAGTCTCATCGAAAAGTTCGGCGCTGTCCTGGCTTTCACGGGTTTCTTCTGAAGTTCTCAGGATCCGTTCAGACGACCTGATGCAGCCAGCGGACCGGGGCGCCGTCGCCGGCGTACCGGAACGGTTCGAGCTCGTCGTCCCACGGGCGACCGAGCAAACGCTCGACCTCCTCGGTCAGGTCGGCCTCGCCGCTCGCCGCCTTCAGCATCGCGGCCTTCAACCGCTCCTCGGGCACCATGATGTCGCCGTGCACGCCGGTGGTCGCGTGGAAGATCCCGAGCTCGGGCGTGAACGAGTAGCGCTCGCCCTCGGCGCCGTTGCTCGGCTCCTCGGTGACCTCGAACCGCAGCTTCTGCCAGCCGCGCAGGGCGGAGGCCAGCTTGGCCGCGGTACCGCCCTCGGCCTGCCAGGACAGCTCGGCCCGGTACGTGCCCTGGGCCGCCGGCTGCGGGGTCCAATCCAGTTTCACGGGCACGCCAAGGATGCCGCCCGCGGCCCACTCGACATGCGGGCACAACGCTGACGGCACCGTGTGGACGTACAGAACGCCACGAGTCGTCGCCACCGGGACCTCCTGTGCTCGAGGGGCGCCTTCCCCAGCGTTCTCGAACAGCCGTCGATCCGGCGGATCAGTCTCTTTACAGTTCTACAGGGCACCACAAGACACCCCGCGAAACTTCTGTACATCTTGCACCACCACCCCCTGGAACACCAGTAACCTCGCCGTGTCAACTACATCACCGTCGTGTCGCGAACCTCAGGCGGTCAGCAGACCCGCGGCCAGGGTTCGGCGGGCTTCGTCGGCCCACCAGTCGAGGTCGGCCCGCTCTCGGGCACGGATCGCCGGGTCCTCGTGCTCGGCGGCATCCAGGGCCTTGTTCCAGCCGAGCCAGAGCAGGCCGGCCAGCAGGGCCAGGCGGAGGGCGGGCTCGTCGCGGCCGGCTTCGACCAGTTCGCGGAAGTCCTCGATCACCTGCTCGCGGGTCGCGTCGACCACCGAGGCGCAGCCGGCCAGGAACCTCGCCAGGTCGAGCGCGGCCGGCGCCTCCGCCGGCATGCTCCAGTCGAGCAGCGTCAGCCGCTCCTTCTCGAACGCCATGTTGACGGTCGCGAGGTCGCCGTGCACCAGCGTGCAGGGCCGGGCCTGCAACGCCTCCACCAGCGGGCCCGGCTGGGCGAGCAGCCGCAGCACCGGTTCGGCGACGTCGGGCGGCACCATGCCGGGGAACAGGTCCCAGCCGCGCAGGACCAGTCCCGGCAACGGGTTGTCACCGCCGGCATGCGGCCGCACGCGATCCGGCGTGAACATGCCGACCAGGGTCGTCAGCGGAGTGAGGCTGGACGGGACACGGCCCAGGAACCCGTCGTACATCGAACCGACCGCGGCGAACAGCCGGCGGCACTGGTCCCGGCCGAGCCGGTCGTCCCAGCTGAGTACGGCGTCACCCAGGTCGCGCATTACCAGGACGGTGACGTCACCGTCCTGCCAGCCGTCGACGATCGCATGCCCGACCGCGGGCGGAAGCTGGTCGAGCACTCCGCTCGACCACATCAGGTATTCGCGCCCGAACGAGTCGCCCGACAGCGCCATCAGCAGATCGGTATCGGGCGAGGACCGCTTCACGACGAGGCGCCGGCCGTCCGCCAGCACGAGCCGCTCCAGCGTGGCGCCCGACTTCCCGACGTGACCGGACATCGGCGTGCGCTCGACCGCGGTCTCCAGGTAATCGTGAGGTTCCACCCGTCCAGCGTCCGCCTGAACGGCCTGCCCCGCCAGGGTCAGGTCGAGGCGCGCCGGACCAGGCGGGTGGGGAGGATCAGCGGCGTCGGGTCCGCACCGGACATGACCGCGAGCAGCATCCGGGCCATCTCCCGGCCGAGCGCCTGGATCGGCTGACTGACCGTGGTCAGCGGCGGGCTGGTGTGGCGGGCGGTGCTGATGTCGTTGAAACCGACGAGCCCGACGTCGTCCGGTACGGACCTGCCGGCGTCGCGCAGGACCCGCAGGGCGCCGATCGCCATCTGGTCCGACGCGACGAACACGCCGTCGAGATCCGGGTGCGCGGCGAGCAACTCCTGCATCGCGCGCGTGCCGCCCTCCTCGGAGAAGTCGGCGTGCGCGACGCGGCCCGCGTCCAGGCCGGCCACCGCGAGCGCCTCCTGGTACCCCTTGAACCGCGCAGTGCCCGCACCCTCGTCCATCCGGCCGGTGATGGTCGCGATCCGCCGCCGGCCGGTCGCGACGAGGTGCTCGGTCGCCAGCCGGGCGCCGCCGCGGTTGTCGGCGTCCACGGAGTACCGCGGCTCGAAGTTCACCGGCGAACCGCCGAACACCACCGGTACCTCGGCCTTCTCGGCGAGCTGCGCCAGCGGGTCGTCGCCGTGCATCGACATCAGCATCACGCCGTCGGCCTGCCTGGTCCGCAGCAACTGCTCGAGTCGCGCCTGCCCGCGGCTCGAGGTGGCCATCATCAGCATCAGCTCCAGATCGGTGTCCTCGAGCACCGAGCTGATCCCGATCACGACCTCCGCGAAGAACGGGTCCGCGAACACCTGCGCGTTGTCGCTGGAGATGGCCAGCACGACGGCGCCGGCCTGCTGGGTGGCGAGCGCGCGGGCCGTTGCGTTCGGCACGTATCCGAGGTCGCTGACCGCCCGCTGCACGGCCTCCCGCTTGGCCTTGCTGACATGCGGGGCGTTGTTGATCACCCGGGACGCCGCCGACCGGGACACACCGGCCCGCTCGGCGACTTCGTCGAGCGTCACTTGGCGTTTCGGGAGGTCGGCCACCGGATCGTCCTTAACGATTGAGTGGCACGAGGGTAAACCATCGGGACGCCGGGTTCGAGCTGGAAGCGCTCCCGAGACTTGTCGCCACGCCGGAAAGCGCTGGATTCAAGGTGCTGTGCCCTTGACGCGCCGCCGGTCGGTCGGCACGATGCGGAGTCAAACTGGAAGCGCTCCCGGTCCTCGATGGAGGCTCGCCCCATGCCCACCGCCCGCCAACGCGCCACCGTCACCCTGACCGCCACCGTGCTCGTCAGCACGCTCCTCACGGGACTACCGGCGGTCGCCGCGGACCCGCCGTACGAGCGGGTGCTGAACGGGACGTTCGACACCGCGAAGGAGCCCTGGTGGTCGAGCGGGAACACCCCGGCCGCCGTCACCGACGGGCGGCTCTGCGCGCAGGTCCCGGCCGGCACGGTCAACCCGTGGGACTCGATGATCGGCCAGGACGACTTGCCGATCGAGCAGGGACAGCCGTACACGCTGCGGTTCGACGCTTCGGCGAGCCGTCCGGTCCAGTTCCACGCCGTACTCCAGCAGGCGGCCGCTCCGCATGCGACGGTGCTGAACAAGACCGTCGACGCCACGACGACCGCCCAGACCTTCACGTTCACCGGGACGTCGCCGGTCACGGACACGCACGGCCAGATCTCGTTCCAGGCCGGCGGCGCGACCGAGCCGTACACGCTCTGCCTGGACAACATCTCCGTGACCGGCGGCATCGTCCCGCCGGGCGGCGTCCGCGACTTCGGCCCGCCGGTGCGCGTCAACCAGCTCGGGTACGTCGCCGACGGCCCGAAGCGTTCGACCTACGTGACCACCGCGACCACACCGCTGGACTGGCGACTGCTTGCCGCGGGCAACCAGGTGGTCGCGAGCGGCCGTACCGAACCGTATGGTCTGGACGCCCTGTCCGGCGACACCGTCCAGCTGATCGACTTCGGCGGTTATCGCGGCACCGGGACGGGTTTCCGGCTGGCGGTCGGCGACGACGTCAGCGAGCCGTTCGACATCGGCAGCCATGTGTACGCAGGGCTGCGCCGCGACGCGCTCGCGTACTTCTACAACAACCGCAGCGGCATCCCGATCGAGGCACAGTACGTCGGCGCCGAGTACGCGCGCGCTGCCGGGCACCTCGGCGTCGCGCCCAACCAGGGCGATACGTCCGTCCCCTGCTACCCGGGTACCTGCGACTACAGCCTGGACGTGCGCGGCGGCTGGTACGACGCGGGCGACCACGGCAAGTACGTCGTCAACGGTGCCCTCGCCGCCTGGCAGCTCCTCGATCTGTACGAGGAGACAGGGCCTGGCGTGAGCCTGAAGATCCCCGAGGCCGGCAACCGTGTACCGGATGTGCTGGACGAGGCACGGTGGGAGCTCGAGTTCCTGCTCCGCATGCAGGCGCCGAGCGGCATGGTGCACCACAAGGTGCACGACGAGAAGTGGACCGCGCTCGGGACTCCCCCGGCCGCCGATCCGCAGCCTCGCTACCTCTATCCGGTGTCGACCGCGGCAACGCTCAATCTCGCGGCCGTCGGCGCCCGGTGCGCGCGGGTCTACGCACGCTGGGACCGTCAGCTCGCGGCCCGCTGCCTGTCGGCGGCAGAGAAGGCGTGGAGCGCCGCTCGGCAGCATCCCGCGATCTACGCCCCGCCCGGCGGCGAAGGCGGCGGCGCGTACGACGACACCAAGGTGACGGACGAGTTCTCCTGGGCCGCCGCCGAGTTGCTCGCGGCAACAGGCAGAACGTCGTACAAACGCTTCATCACAACGACCCTGCAGGCGGCTGACGGGTTCTCCTGGCAGGAGACCGGCGGGCTGGCCGATCTCGCACTGGCACGGGTGTCGTGGCGGTTGCCGATTCTCGACCGGCTCCGGTTACGCCAGCGGATCGCATCGGTTGCCAACAGCTACCTTGCCGATCTCAGGTCGCAGGGCTATGCCAATCCGTACAAACCGGCTGACGGACAGTACGTGTGGGGCTCCAACTCCGGGACGGCGAACAACGCGATGATCCTCGCGATCGCGGCGGACCTCACCGGCAGCCCGGCGTACCGCTCCGCCGCGCTCGAGTCGCTCGACTACCTGCTCGGCCGGAACGCGATCGGCCAGTCGTACGTGACCGGGTACGGCGAACGGTCCAGCCACAACCAGCACCACCGGTTCTGGGCCCACTCGCTGAATCCCGCGCTGCCGTCGCCGTACCCCGGTTCGCTCGCGGGCGGGCCGAACTCGCACCTGCAGGATCCCGTTGCCCAGCGCAACCTCCAGGGCTGCGCCCCGGCCACCTGCTACCTCGACGAGATCGGCTCCTACTCGACCAACGAGGTAGCAATCAACTGGAACTCCGCCCTGGCCTGGCTGACCGCCTACGCCGACACGAAATGACCCGCGAGTAGGCCTTTCTCAGCCAGGCCACGAGGCCTATGGTCGTGGCGAGCCTGGGGGAACCCTTGAGACGGCATGGCTCGTGGCAACGGTCGCGGTAGGTGAGGCGGCGCCGATCGGCCCCGGTGGTCGGTGTACAACGGGTCGCGCCAGTGCTCGGGCACCGCCGGCACCCGGCTGATCGCTGAGCGAGTTCAGGACGTCGCACGGTCCGCGACCGTGCACGCCACGTCCAGGATCGCTGCGCTCCGCCCCGCAGCCGCACTACGCGCAGTTCCGAGGGGGTTCAACCTCATGCGCAGGTTCATGCTCATGCTGTTTGCGGCGCTCGCCGCTTCGGTGTTCTTCCTGCCGACCGCGTCGGCCGGCAGTCCGCACTTCGTCGGCACGCCGACCGTCACCCGGTCGGGCAGCTCGTTGACGGTCTCCGGCAAGGAGGCCGGGCTCGGCAACGAGGACCAGGTCCACATCGTCATCTCGGCGCAGGCCGCCTGCCTGAACCCGGGACAGAACTTCCCGTCCGCCGCGAACAAGCAGACGTTCACCGCGGCCGGCGACTTCCCGGTCCAGAACGGGAAGGCGAACTTCTCGCTGACCCTGACGGCGACGTTCCAGCCCAAGTGCAGCCCGCCGATGACAGTGGTCTTCGGTGACGTGACAGTCACCGACACCACCAACAACATCTCGGTGACACTGCCTGGCACCTTCTGATCGCACCACGACGCCCGCGCCCGGACTCCCGCGCGGGCGTCCCGCACAGCGTTACGGGAAGCGGGTGGCGAGGGCGATACAGGCGCCGGCGGCGGCGAGGGTGAACAGCATCGCGATCCCGGCGTACCGGGCGGTGATCTCCTTGTCCACCTCGTCGTAGCCGACCGAGGAGCCGATGTCCTTGTAGACGTCCTCGAGCTCACCGGCCGACTCGGCGGTGTACGCCTCGCCGCCGCTGATCTCGGCGACGGTGCGGAGCTCGGCACGGTCCGGTGGCACCCGCTGCCGGATGCCGTCCATCTCGATGAAGCCGGAGTCGGTGCCGAAGCAGATCGTGTACACCGGGGTGTTCTTCGCCTTCGCCGCCTGCGCACCCTCCTGCGCGGTGCGGCCGACCGTCCGCTTCCCGTCGGACAGCAGCACGATCCGCGCCGGGGCCGGGTCGTTCGGGTGCTCGGGGTCCGGCGGGACCTGGGTGAGCGCCTGCAGCGAGGTGAAGATGCCCTCACCGGTCGCGGTCGACTCGGCCAGCTCGAGCCCGTCGATCGAGCGCAGCACGGTGGCCCGGTCGGTGGTCGGCGGCACGATGATGGACGCCGTACCGGCGAAGTTCACCAGCGCCACGTTGAACTTGCCCGGCAGCTGGTTGACGAAGTTCTTCGCCGACTTCTTCGCGGCCTCGAGCCGGTTCGGGTCGATGTCGGTCGCCATCATCGACAGCGAGACGTCGATCGCGACCACGATCGTGGCCCGCTCGCGCGGGACCTTGACCTTGTCCTTCGGCTGCGCGAACGCCACGATGCACATCAGCGCGGCCAGCAGCGCCAGCCCGACGGCCAGGTGCCGCCGCCACTGCGGGCGCCGCGGCGCGACCCGGTCGAGCAGCGCGATGTTGGTGAAGCGCAGCGCGTACTGCGAGCGACGGTGCTGGAGAAAGATGTATCCCGCGACGATCAGCGGGATGAGCAGCAGGAACCACAACCGCCCCGGAGACAGGAACTCCATCAGCGAGCCACTCCCTTCGGCGGTTGGTGCAGGCGGGGCGCCACCCGCCGGTAGGCGAGCACGAACCGCACGGTGTCCGCGACCCAGTCACGGTCGGTGCGCAGCACGAGATGCCCGGCACCTACCCTACGTAGGGCGGCGCGGGTTCGTTCCCGCTGTGCCAAAGCAGCCGTCGCGAACGCCTCCCGGACCTTGCGCCGCCGGGTGTCGATCTCACGCACCTCGCCGGTCTCCGGGTCACCGATCGTGACGACGCCGATGTTCGGCAGCTCCAGCTCCCGCGGGTCGACGATCTCGACCGCGAGCACCTGGTGCTGGGCGGTCAGCTTGCGCATCGCCCGCTCCCAGGAGGGTTCGATCTGGGTGGCGATCTCGCCGTCCTGCGGGGTGAGGAAGTCCGAGACGATCACCCGCAGACCACGCTTGCGCTGGGTGCGCGCCATCGACTCCAGCGCCGCCGCCAGGTCGCTGCGGTGCACCTCGTCGTCGGTGCTGAACTGCTCGGCCAGCAGCGCGCGCAGCAGGCCGTAGAGCGCGAGCCGCCCCGACCGCGCCGGCCAGCGCCGCAACGCCGAGTCGCGCAGCATCAGCCCGCCGAACCGGTCGCCGAGCCGGTGGGTCAGGAACCCGACAGTGGCGACGGCCGCGACCGCGAGCTCCCGCTTCTCCAGCGTCGACGTACCGAAGTCCATCGATCCGGACAGGTCCACCAGCGCCCAGGTCTCCAGCTCACGGTCCGCGAT
>Ga0247821_10002162_pt1 | contig 10815 bp, 8 predicted proteins | sample 13C_Glycerol_Day_FD_192481 | JGI IMG/M metagenome (GOLD analysis project Ga0247821, IMG submission 192481) | Soil microbial communities from agricultural site in Penn Yan, New York, United States - 13C_Glycerol_Day14 | ecosystem: Environmental > Terrestrial > Soil > Agricultural land | place... | reverse complement strand
ATGTCGTAGACACCGCGCGTCAGCACGCCCTCGGCCTCGAGCTCGGCGAAGAGCTCCTCGACCTCCTTGGCCATGACGTCGCGCTCGTCGCCGAGCGGCGCCGTCACGGCGAAGACGGACCACATGGCGTAGCGGATGGAGTCGTTGATCTCGCGGATCCGGGACGGGGAGGGCTTGCCGGTCATTAGCCTATTGTCCCCCGGCCGCACTGGTGGCCATCAGGTGGGTGGCGACAGCGACCGAGGCGGCCCGACCGCTGCCGACGCAGGCCGGTATGCCGACGCCGTCGTAGGCGGCCCCGGCCAGCTCCAGCCCGGGCAGGTCCGCCACTGCCGCCCGCACACGGGCGATGCGAGAGCGGTGCCCGACGGCATACTGCGGCAGCCCCCCACCCCACCGCTGGACGTGCGCGTCGAGCAGCGGCGTGAGCGGTCGGCCCAGGGCCTGGCCGACCTCGTCGACCGCGAGCGCCACGAGGTCGCTGTCGGGGCGCTGCAGGTCGGCCTCCTCACCTGCCCGGCCGACCGACGCCCGCAGGAAGCACGCATCCTTTGAGGCGCTGGCGACCCAGGCCCACTTGTTCGACGAGAAGGTGCTCGCCTTGATGCCGCGGCCATCGACCGGCGGCACGAGGAAGCCCGAGCCGGGCAGCTCGCCCAGGCCGTCCCGGGCCACCGCCAGGGTGACGATGGCCATGGAGGCGTAGTCGATGCCGGCCAGCTCGGTGGCGGCCACCGGCGCAAGGTCGCGCAGCAGCCGGCAGGTCGGCGCGGCCGGCACCGCCAGGACCACGGCGTCGGCGTCGAGCAGCTCCGGAGCAGGCCGGGGGCCGGTCACCACGGTCCATCCGCCCCGGCTTCGGCGGTGGAGCTCGCGCGCGATCGTGCCCGAGCGGATCTCGACCCCCCGGTCGGCCAGGGCCGCCACCAGCAGCTCGGGGAGACGTCCCATCCCGCCCACCAGGCCGGCGAAGACCGGGCTGGTGTTGGCAGCCGCGGCCCGGGAAGCGGCCTGCGCGGCCCCGGTGAGGCTTCCCCCGGACCGGGCCACCTCGAACAGGACCGGCACACAGGCCTCGAGCGACAACCGTCCGGCGTGCCCGGCATACACACCGCCCAGCAGGGGCTCGACCAGACGGTCGACGACGGCAGTCCCGAGGCGCGCCGCGACGTACTCCCCCACAGAGACGTCTGCGTGCACCGTGCCACCGGGCCACGGGGCCTCGTCGCAGGCCCGGCCGACCTCGCCGGGTGTGAGCAGGCCGAGCGCGGCCTGCGGGTCACCGGGGATGCCCATGAGCGTGCCCTTGGGCAGCGGGTGCAGGCCACCGCGCGACCAGACGGCGGCGGCGGTGGTCGCGGGGTGGGTGAGCAGCGCTGCCGCACCGATCTCCTCGACCAGCCCGACCGCCTCGGGCCGGCGGGCGAGCATCGACTCGGCGCCGACGTCGATAGGGGTCCCGGCGACCGTCTCGAGGCGCAGCTTCCCACCGGGACGGTCCGAGGCGTCGAGGACGCAGATGCGCGCGTCCGGGACCCGCTGCGAGAGCTCCCAGGCAGCGGCAAGCCCGGAGATGCCTCCTCCGACGACGACGACCTGGGCGTGGGACATGTCCCAACTGTGCCAAGCCCGTATCCGATTCGACACCGTGGGGTGGGAACGTTGGGCTCCCCCGCCGCATCGAAGAGATGTCCAGCCCGCGCACCACCGCGTCAGCCCAGGGGGCCGTCATGATCGCCAACCGTCTGTTCCGCAGGACCACCACCGGCGTCGCCGCCGGCGCAGCGTGCCTCCTCCTCGCCGCCGCGTGCAGTGCCGGCAGCTCCGGCGACAGCTCCGCCGGCTCCGCCCAGAGAGACAGCTCAGCCGGCAGCGTCCGGGAGCCGGCTGGCGACACTGCGGGTGGGGCGGGGACGGCCAAGTCCGGTGAGGGGACCAGCCGCGTCGACCCGGCTGTCGTCACGGCGCAGTCGGAGCACATGGCCCGCAACGCCATGCTGGCCCTGAAGGTCAAGAGCATCGGCAACGCCGCAGCCTCGGTCAGGGCGATCAGCGCCACTCACGGCGGGGTCGTCCTCAGCGAGAACATCGGCGGCAGCAACGGCGAGATCGTGCCCCTCGACGACCCGACCAGGGTGACCGCCACGACCTACGGCGAGATCACCATCTCGGTACCGGCCGACCGCCTCGACCGGGCGCTCACCGACCTCAGCGGGGTGGGGACCGTGATCCGCCGGGAGACCAGCAGCGAGAACGTCCACGACCAGTACGTCGACACCGAGAGCCGGGTCAAGACGATGCAGGCCAGCGTCAACCGGGTGCGCGCCCTGATGTCTCAGGCCACCGACATCGCCCAGATCGTGGCGCTGGAGTCCGAGCTGAGCCGCCGCCAGGCAGACCTCGAGGCGCTCGAGTCACAGCTCGCGTCGCTCAAGGACCGCGTGGCCCACTCACCGATCCGGGTCAGCCTGACCACCGACGCCGCGGTCATCGCCGAGGAGCCGGACACCGGCTTCCTCGCGGGTCTCAAGGGTGGCTGGGACGCATTCACCTCCTCCGTGGTCATGGTGCTCACCGTGGTCGGGGCAGTCCTGCCGTTCGCGGTGGCAGCCGCAGTCATCGGGCTTCCGCTCTGGTTGGCCCTTCGGCGCCGCCGGGCGCACCAGCCGCCGGCAGCCCCCCTACCGCTGGCCGAGTAGGCCGCACGGCCCCGGTCCACCCCGGCCCCGGGCCCAGGCCTGACAGACTCGGCCGCATGGGTGCAGACGACGCAGGATGGTGGCGCTCCGCGGTGGTCTACCAGATCTATCCGCGCTCCTTCGCCGATGCCGACGGCGATGGCGTGGGCGACCTGCGCGGCGCGACCAGCCGGCTCGGGCACGTGGCGGCACTGGGAGCCGACGCCGTGTGGCTCACACCGTTCCAGCGCTCGCCGCAGGCCGACCACGGCTATGACGTCAGCGACTACTGCGACGTCGACCCGCTGTTCGGCACGCTGGCCGACTTCGATGCCCTGGTCTCGACGGCCCACGGGCTGGGGCTGCGCGTCATCGTCGACCTGGTCCCCAACCACTGCTCGTCCGAGCACCCGGTGTTCCAGGCGGCCCTGGCCGCTGGACCCGGCAGCCGGGAGCGGTCCCGTTTCCACTTCCTCCCCGGCCGGGGTGAGTCGGGCCAGCTGCCGCCGAACAACTGGCCGAGTGTCTTCGGCGGCCCTGCCTGGACCCGGGTGACCGAAGCCGACGGGAGGCCAGGCGAGTGGTACCTGCACCTGTACGCGCCGGAGCAGCCCGACTGGAACTGGCGCCACCCGGCGACGGGCGAGCTCATGGACGCCGCCCTGCGCTTCTGGCTCGACCGCGGGGCCGACGGCGTGCGCATCGACGTGGCGCACGGGCTCTACAAGGCCGACGGGCTGCCCGACGCCGCAGATCCCGCGACCATCGAGCCGATGCGGCTGCGCGGCAACCCGCTCGCCTGCGACCAGGAGGACGTGCACGAGGTCTACCGCCGGTGGCGCCGCATCTGCGAGGAGTACTCGCCCGAGCGGGTCCTCGTGGGCGAGGTCAACCTGCTGCCCGAGCGGGCGGCGCGCTACGTGCGCCCCGACGAGCTGCACCAGGCCTTCGCGTTCGCCTTCCTCGCGGCGCCGTGGGAAGCCCGGGCCTGGTGCGAGTCGGCCGCAGGGCTGCTCGAGGCAGCACGGCAGACGGGCTCGTCCGTCACGTGGGTGGTCGAGAACCACGACGTGGTGCGAGCCCCCACCCGCTACGGCGGCGGCGAGCGCGGCGCGGCTCGAGCCCGGGCGGCGCTGCTGGCGATGCTCGCGCTCCCCGGCTCGGCCTACCTCTACCAGGGCCAGGAGCTCGGCCTGCCCGAGGCGGACGTGCCGGCCGCGGCGAGACAGGACCCGGCCTGGCCGCGCTCCGGGGTCTCTCGCGACGGCGCCCGGGTGCCGCTTCCGTGGGTCCCCGACGCGGCAGGCGCCCACGGGTTCTCGTCAGCCGCCGACGTGACGCCCTGGCTCCCGGTGCCCAGTGCCGACAGCGCTGCGGACTGGGCCGCGCTGTCGGTCGCCGCCCAGCAGCGCGACCCCGGCTCAGTGCTCTCACTGTGTCGAGCAGGCCTGGACCTGCGGCGCCGGCTCCTGGCCGACGGCACGCTCACCGACCGCGACGGCGCGACGGTGCGCACCGGGACCGACGGGGTCCTGCTCGTCGAGCGGGGCAGCACGACGCTCGTCGTCAACATGGGCGAGCGCGACGCGCCACTGCCCGGCGGCGTCGTCATGCTGGCGAGCGGCCCGTTGCGCGCGGCGCACGTCCTGCCGCCCGACACCTCGGCGTGGCTCGACCCGGCACGGGAGCCCTGAGGCGCCGGACCCCTTCGCCTCGCCGAGGAGGGGCGGTGCTCAGCGGGCGCTGATCTCGTGGACCAGCTCGGTCACCCGGGTGAGGACGTCCGGGTCGGTCTCGGGCAGCACGCCGTGGCCGAGGTTGAAGATGTGCCCGGGGGCCTGCCGGCCCTGGTCGACGATGTCGCGCACCTTGGCCTCGAGCGCCTCCCACGGCGCGAAGAGCAGAGCCGGGTCGAGGTTGCCCTGCACCGCGTAGTGGCCGCCGAGCCGGGAGAGCGCGTCGGAGAGCGAGATCCGGAAGTCGACCCCCACGACGTCGGCTCCCGCGGCACCCATCAGCGGCAGCAGCTCCGAGGTGCCGACGCCGAAGTGGATCCTGGGCACACCGAGGTCGGCGACCGCGGCGAGCGCGCGCGCCGAGTGCTTCTGCACGAAGCGCTCGTAGTCGGCCCGCGGCAGCGCCCCCACCCAGGAGTCGAAGAGCTGGACCGCGGACGCGCCGGCGGAGGCCTGCACCCGCAGGAACTCACCCGAGATCTGGGCCAGGCGAGCGCACAGGTCGTCCCACAGCTGGGGGTCGCCGTACATCAGCGCCTTGGTGTGCTCGTGGTTCTTGCTGGGCCCGCCCTCGACGAGGTAGGAGGCGAGGGTGAAGGGCGCTCCCGCGAAACCGATGAGCGGCGTGGCCCCCAGCTCGCCGGTCAGGATCTGGACGGCCTCGGTGATGTAGGAGACGTGCTCGGGAGTCAGCTCCGGGAGGCGGTCGAGGTCGGCACGCGTGCGGAAGGGCTCGGCGACCACCGGGCCCACCCCGGGCTTGATGTCGAGGTCGACACCGACCGCCGCGAGCGGCACGACGATGTCGGAGAAGAAGATCGCCGCGTCGACGCCGTGGCGGCGCACCGGCTGCAGCGTGATCTCGGCGACGAGCTCCGGGCGCCGGCACGACTCCAGCATGGGGATGCCCTCGCGCACCTTGCGGTACTCGGGCAGCGAGCGCCCCGCCTGGCGCATGAACCACACCGGGGTGTGGGTCACGGGCTGCTGGCGGGCAGCCCGCACGAGGTTGCTGTCGTCGAGGATGTGGGGAGCGGTCACCGCGAGAGTCTTTCACGCACCGGTCAGGCGGCGATGACGGCGACCCCCACGAGGCTGAGCCCCACCCCGAAGGACTGGATCCGCTTGAGCCGCTCGTGCAGGACGAACCGCGCGAGCAGCACGGTGACCACCGGGTAGAGCGAGCCGAGCACGCTGGCGACACTCACCAGCCCGCGCGACGAGGCGAAGGCGAACATCGCATTGGCCACGAGGTCACCGACACCGATGGCGAAGAGAGCCGGCACATCGGCCCGGCCGACGCCACCCGCCGTGCGCAGCACGAGCCCCGCCACCACGAACACCGTCACCGAGGTCAACCGCATCCCCCACAGGGTGTGCAGCAGCGACTCGCGCGAACCCCGGTCCAGGCAGTAGAGCGCGAACCCGAATCCCACGGCGGCGACGCACGCCAGCGCCACCGGGCGCGCCGACACGTCGCCCGAGAGCTCGGGCCCGGAGGCCAGCGCGATCCCCACCACGGCCAGCAGCATCCCGAACCACGCGCTCGCCGGGGGCTGCTCCCCCGCGGCGAGGCCGAGGAGCACCGGGACGACCACACCGAGCGAGGCCACGGGCGCGACGACGCCCATCGTCCCGCTGCTCAGCGCGGCATAGAAGCAGACCAGCCCGGTCGTGCCGGCCAGACCGGCCGCCACCGACCACAGGGGCCATCCCTCGAACGCCAGGTCCGCGTGCCGCACGGCGACGACCAGGGAGACGACGAGCAGCCCCAGCCCCTGTGACCACCCGACGACCGCGGCCGCCGGCAGGCTCTTGGACTTCAGGCCCGCGAAGAAGTCCGACGTGCCCCAGCACGCACTCGAGGCGAGGGCGAGCAGCGAGAGCATGGGCGGCACGCTATCCGCCCGCGCGCCTGCCCGACGACGCGGTCTCACACGACACGGTCGGCGCGGCCTACCTCTCAAAGTCCACCCCGCGGCATACGCTGGCCTGGTGGGCAGCCGATCGGTCACTGGTGACCAGTCACCTGAGTTCACGCAGGCGCTGAGCGACCTGCGGGGGGCGCGGTTGCGCCCCGAGGTGCGCCTGACCGAGGTGCCCGCGCCCCAGCGCATCGCCCCGTATGCCGTGGCCCTCACCGCCGAGGTCGTGGGGTCCGCCGGCGACGACGAGGAGCTCGCCTCCGGCCGCTTCGTGCTGCTGCACGACCCCTCGGCGCCCGAACCGTGGGACGGGGTCTGGCGCGCGGTGACCTTCGCCCGTGCCGAGCTCGAGCCCGAGCTGGCCAGCGACCCCATGCTCGGCGCTGTCGGCTGGTCGTGGCTCATCGACGCGCTCGACGACCACCGCGTGCCCTACACCGCCGAGGCCGGCACCGTGACCCGTGTCGTGTCGGAGAGTTTCGCGGGACTGTCGGACCGGCCCGCCAGCGTCGAGATGGAGGTGCGCGCGTCGTGGACGCCCCTCGGCGGGAACCTCGGCGACCACCTCAAGGCCTGGTCGGACCTGCTGTGCACGATCGCCGGGCTGCCCCCGCTGCCCGAGGGCGTCATCGCCCTGCCCGGGCAGCGGCGCTGACCGCAGAGCGCGCGGCCGGTAGGTTAGCCGCGTGACAACATCGGAGCCCGCGGCGACGGCTGCGCTCGAGCCGGCTGCTGAGGACATCCTCACGCCCCTCGACGCGCCCGCCGAGGGCGTGCCCGACGTCGTCGCCGACGAGCGGACCCTCATCAAGGCGGCCGAGGCCATCGCTGCCGGCGAGGGTCCCGTGGCACTCGACGCCGAACGGGCCTCCGGCTACCGCTACGGCCAGCGGGCCTATCTCGTGCAGCTGCGCCGCGAGGGCTCCGGCTCCTGGCTGATCGACCCCATCGCGGTCCCCGACCTGACGCCCGTGGGCGAGGCGATCGGCGGCGCCGAGTGGATCCTGCACGCCGCCACCCAGGACCTGCCGTGCCTGGCCGAGGTCGGACTGCGGCCACAGCAGCTGTTCGACACCGAGCTCGCGGGGCGGCTGCTCGGGCTGCCGCGCGTCGGGCTCGCCGCGGTCGTCGAGCACTACCTCGGGCTGTCGCTCGCCAAGGAGCACTCGGCCGTGGACTGGTCGACGCGGCCGCTGCCCGAGCCGTGGCTGCGCTATGCGGCGCTCGACGTCGAGGTCCTCGTCGAGCTGCGCAACCTCATGGGCGTAGACCTCGCCCGGCAGGGCAAGGCCAGCTGGGCCCGCGAGGAGTTCGAGGCCCTGCTCAGCTTCACGGGACCGAGCCAGCGGGTCGATCCCTGGCGGCGCACCTCCGGCATGCACAAGGTGCGCCAGCGCCGGGGCGCGGCCATCGTCCGCGAGCTGTGGGAGACCCGCGACCGCATCGCCATCGATCGTGACGTCTCGCCCGGCCGCGTGCTGCCCGACGCCGTCCTCGTCGAGCTCGCCATGGCGTCGCCGAAGAGCGCCAACGACCTCCCCCGCGGCCACCGGGCCATCCAGCGCTACCAGCGCCAGTGGCTCGAGGCGGTGCGCCGCGCCCAGGCCATCCCCGAGGCCGACCTGCCCCCGCTGACCCTGCGCTCCGAGGGCCCTCCACCGCCGCGTGCCTGGGCCGACCGCGATCCCGTCGCCGCCGAACGCCTGACGGCCACCCGGGCAGAGCTCACGGCCTTCGCCGAGGAGCACGTGGTGCCCGTCGAGAACGTCGTCTCGCCCGACCCGCTGCGCCGGGTCATCTGGGCCCCGCCGGCCGACCGGTCGGCCGAGGGGTTCAAGGCCGCTCTCCTCGAGCTCGGTGCGCGGCAGTGGCAGGTCGACATCGTGGCCCCGATGGTGGCCGCCGCATTCGAGGCGCACCCCGACGCCTGACTCCGGCGCCCTGCGCCGGACCCTGGCGCCCTGCGCCGGACCCTGGCGCCCTGCGCCTGATCGCGGTGCCCCCGGCAGGGCAGCGGACCTCCCCCGTGACCGGGGTGATGCCTCTCACGAGGGTGACTGCCTGACGCCGCGGTTACCGGCAAGTAGCATCGATGGAGCAGCCACCGCCCGCCGGTGGACATTCCGCCGAACACCTAGCCAGGAGGCCACCCGTGCCCCGCACTCTGCGTGAGGTCGTGTTCGTCGACGGCGTGAGGACGCCGTTCGGCAAGGCCGGGGAGAAGGGCATGTACGCCCAGACCCGCGCCGACGACCTCGTCATCAAATGCATCCGCGAGCTCATGCGCCGCAACCCCGGCCTCCCGCCGGAGCGCGTCGAGGAGGTGGCCGTCGCCGCCACCACCCAGATCGGCGACCAGGGCCTGACGATCGGCCGGATGGCCAGCCTGCTCGCCGGCCTGCCCAGGACCACGCCCGGCTACTCCGTCGACCGGATGTGCGCCGGCGCGATGACGGCCGTCACCACCACCGCCTCGTCCATCGCCTTCGGGGCGATCGACGTCGCCATCGCCGGCGGCGTCGAGCACATGGGTCGCCACCCGATGGGCGAGGGCGTCGACCCCAACCCGCGGATCGTGGCCGAGAAGCTCGTCGACCCGTCGGCCCTGGTCATGGGCAAGACGGCAGAGAACCTGCACGACCGCTTCCCGGAGCTGACCAGGGAGCGCTCGGACGCCTTCGCCGTCGGCTCGCAGGACAAGCTGGCCAAGGCCTACGCCAACCACCAGATCCAGCCGGACCTCGTCCCGGTGGCGACCCGCCACACCGAGCTCGGCTTCGGCCTCGCGACCGCCGACGAGCCTCCCCGCCCCGGCACGACCGTCGAGGACCTCGCCGGCCTCAAGACGCCCTTCCGCCCGCACGGCAAGGTGAGCGCCGGCAACAGCGCCGGCCTCAACGACGGCGCGACCGCCTGCGTGCTCGCCAGCGCCGAGGCCGCGGAGGAGCTCGGCCTGACCGTCAAGATGCGCCTCGTCGACTACGCCTTCGTCGGTGTCGAGCCGGAGGTCATGGGCATCGGCCCGGTCCCGGCCGCCGAGAAGGCGCTGAAGAAGGCCGGCCTCACGATCGAGGATATGGGCCTGTTCGAGCTCAACGAGGCCTTCGCCGTCCAGGTGCTCGCCTTCCTCGACCACTTCGGCATCGCCGACGACGACCCCCGGGTCAACCAGTACGGCGGCGCCATCGCCGTGGGCCACCCGCTCGCATCGTCCGGCGTACGCCTCATGACGCAGCTGGCCCGGCAGTTCGAGGAGCACCCCGAGGTGCGTTACGGCATGACCGCCATGTGTATCGGCATCGGCATGGGCGCAGCCGTCATCTGGGAGAACCCGCACCACGCGGACTACGGCAAGGAGAACGCGGCATGACCGAGGCAACGAGCAGCACCAACCTGGCCGCGGAGAAGACCGCGGCGGCCGCACCGAAGTCCGACGCCCCGGCCGAGGTGGTCACCCACGCGCCGGTGCGCGACATCGCGCTCCCCGGCGGTGCCGGCACCCTCGCGCTGATCACGCTCGACAACGGCTTCGACCACACCAAGCCGAACACCTTCGGGCCACAGACCGTCGCCGGGCTGCAGCAGACGGTGGCCCGGCTGCGCGAGCGCGCCGAGGCCGGGGAGATCGCGGCCGTCGGCATCACCGGCAAGCCCTTCATCTTCGCCGTCGGCGCCGACCTCAAGGCCGTGGCCCAGGCGACCAGCCGCGAGCAGGCGCTCGAGGTGGCCCGCGCAGGGCACGCCGCGTTCGGCGCGATCATGGACCTGCCGGTCCCGACCTTCGCCTTCGTCAACGGCGCGGCGATGGGTGGCGGCGTGGAGATCGCCCTGGCCTGCGACTACCGGTCGATCTCCGCGGGAGTGCCCGCGGTCGCGCTGCCCGAGACCTTCCTCGGGCTGGTCCCCGGCTGGGGCGGCTGCTACCTGCTGCCCAACCTCGTCGGGCCGGCGAACGCGCTCAAGGTCATCATCGAGAACCCGATGAACATGAACCGCATGCTCAAGGGCCCCCAGGCTCACCAGCTCGGCATGGCCGACGTCATGTTCGAGCCGGCCGACTTTCTCGAGGAGTCGCTGCTCTGGGCCGGCCGGGTCATCAGCGGCGAGACCAAGGTCGAGCGGCCCGAGGTCTCGCGCGACGAGGCGCAGTGGGCGGGCGCCGTCAAGGCCGCCAAGGGCCTGGTCGACATCAAGACCGGCGGCAGGTCCCCGGCTCCCTACCGCGCCCTGCAGCTCGTGGCCGCCGCCCGCACCACGTCTCGCGACGAGGCGTTCGCCGCCGAGGACGAGGCACTGGCCGACCTGGTCATGGGCGACGAGCTGCGCGCCGGCCTCTACTCCTTCGACCTGGTGCAGAGGCGGGCCAAGCGACCGGCCGGCGCACCCGACAAGTCGCTGGCCCGGCCGGTCACCAAGGTCGGCATCGTCGGCGCCGGCCTCATGGCCAGCCAGCTCGCCCTGCTCTTCGCGCAGCGG
>Ga0247821_10002161_pt1 | contig 10818 bp, 10 predicted proteins | sample 13C_Glycerol_Day_FD_192481 | JGI IMG/M metagenome (GOLD analysis project Ga0247821, IMG submission 192481) | Soil microbial communities from agricultural site in Penn Yan, New York, United States - 13C_Glycerol_Day14 | ecosystem: Environmental > Terrestrial > Soil > Agricultural land | place... | reverse complement strand
GTGCAAAGTTATGTGCACTCAAAGTTGGCAGCCAATGGCCAATAATTATGGGCGTGCCCTTAAATGCAGCTGTCTTTATTGCAGTTCGGTTATCCGACACTGCAGTGCTTGCTCTTTCAATTGGATTAAACCTTTTGAAATCAACCACTAGGACGCTTGTTTGGGGCGCGTATCTCCTGGCTTCAACTGAAAGTCAGTCGTTGAGATTCAACTCGAAGTTATTGGATTGCACACCCGTAGTGGCGATCCAATTGTGCTGTAGGTCATCTCTCACACACGGCTCGAGAATCGTTACCGGTGGTATGAGCGATGGGCGAGGGTATAAGTTCCGAGGGCGGTTCAATGGCCGTGAAGGATTTTTTAATATTTATTAAAGTGCCAGCAGGTTCAATATGATGGCACGCGGGAGTTTCGTCCCCGTATATAAAGGGCGAACGCGAAGAGGGATGCTTTTATGCCAGTACCGGAAATATTTTTTCAAAATTCGTCAAAAAACTACGAACGGTCTTATGGCGTTTTGCAATAAATGCGGGGAGCCTGGAATTTGACGTCAGATTTGTGGCGGGGTATCGCGGTGCAAGCCCGCTCCTGCGGCAGGAGCGGGCTTGCTGCGACGAGGGCTGGCGTCAGGCGTCGGGGTGGTCGCGCAGGAACACCAGGTTGTCCGGCTTCGACTGTTCGGCGCTGTAGTAGTAGCCCTGCACGTCGAACTGCTTGAGCTGCTCGGGATCGTTGATGCGCTCCTGGATCACGAAGCGGCTCATCATGCCGCGGGCTTTCTTGGCGTAGAAGCTGATGATCTTGTACTGGCCATTCTTGAAGTCGCGGAACTCGGTGTTGATGATCCGCGCCTTGAGGGCGCTGCGCTTGACCGCGCTGAAGTACTCGTTGCTGGCCAGGTTGAGCAGCAGGTCGTCGCCCTGGTCGGCCAGGGCCTGGTTCAACCACTCGCTGATGCGTGTGCCCCAGAAGGCGTACAGGTCCTTGCCACGGGCGTTGGCCAGCTTGGTGCCCATTTCCAGGCGATAGGGTTGCATCAGGTCCAGCGGGCGCAGCAGGCCGTAGAGGCCCGAGAGCATGCGCAGGTGTTCCTGGGCGTAGCTGAAGTCGTCCTCGCTCAGGCTCTGGGCGTCGAGCCCGGTGTACACATCGCCCTTGAACGCCAGCAGCGCCTGCTTGGCGTTCTCCGGGGTGAAGGCCGGGGTCCAGCTGCCGAAGCGGGCGGCGTTGAGGCCGGCGAGCTTGTCGGAAAGGTGCATCAGTTCGCTGATCTGCGCCGGCGACAGCTCGCGCAACTGCACGATCAGTTCCTGGGAATCGTCCAGGTACTGCGGCTGGGTGTAGCGCTGGGTTACCGGCGGGGTGTCGTAGTCGAGGGTCTTGGCGGGGGATATCACCGTCAGCATCGGTCGGGCTCCTTGAATCGTGGGGGCGATTCTACGGGGCGGGGGCCGTGATCTCCAGCTATGGCGTCAATAGCCACAGACCATCCCGACGCTTGACGCTATAGTGCGCGGCGAGGAAACCGGAGACCTTGATCGTGCGCATTGCCCTGCTGTTACTGAGCGGACTGTTGAGTGTCGGCATTCAGGCCGCGCCCTTGCCGCTGGCAACCTTCGACCGTAGCCACTGGCCGGAGCCACTCGACAGCCCGACCCTGTTCGATGTCGCCTCGCGGGCCGAGATTCTCGGCTTTTCCCAGGCCCTGCAGGCCAGTGAAGCACTGGATGAACCGGCCCTGGCGGCGCAGCTGGGGCTCAGGCAGGTCAACCTGGCGTCGATCAACCAGGTGCGCCAGCGCTTGTGGCAGCGGTTGTGGCGCAACTATGACCGGGCCCAGCAAAGCTGCGAGCAGGATGCCTCGTTCTGTTATGTCATCGACGGTGTGGCTGAGCTGCGCCGGCAAGCGGCGGCGTTCGAGGTGGGCGCGGATTCGTTCTATGCCGGCTGGGCTGCTCCCAGCCGGGTGTTCCATGAGCGCTACCTGAACGAGCTGCTGCGCAAGGCTGCGCTTTTTCCACAGACCGCCAGTGAAGTGGAGCGCTTCTCGGAGCTGGAACGCGATGGCGATGAGCTCAATGATCGGCTGTTCATGCTGACCTTCGATGCCGGCCCCGGTGCGAGCACCGATGCGTTGGCGGATTACCTGCGCCGGCAAAAGCTGGGTGCCACCTTCTTTGTGCTGGGCAACAGCCTGCAGACTCGCCGCGACAAGACGTCGCTCGCCGACCTGCGTGCGCTGTACAAGGGACAATGTGTCGGCATACAGGGCTGGCAGTACCGTTCGCACGGGCAATGGCAGGACTGGCAGGACTCGGTGATGCGCAGCCAGGCGCGGGTTCAGGCGGATCTGCCCGATCAGTACGTGCCACTGTTCAGGCCGCCCTATGGCCAGCGTCGCGCCGACAGCCAGGGTTTTTTCCAGGGGCAAGGGTTACAGGTGCTGCTGTGGAACATCGATGCCCAGGACCAGGGCGCGCTCAGTGCCGAGCAGTCGGCGCAACGGGTACTGACGCTGATGCTGCTGTGGCGTCATGGCGTGATTCAGTTTCATGACGCCCAGCCCAAGGCACAGGAGGCCGTGGCCTGGCTGCTCAAGCAGACATCGCAGAGCGGGATCGGGTGGGAAGATTGTCGGCATTTTGCCGGGAAAAGATGACAACAGGCGGGAAGCGACAAGGCCAGCGTTAAAATGCCACATGCATTTCACTGGACTGGATTTATGACTTTAGCGGTGCTTTGACCGTGCGCCAAGGGCTAAGTGTCATCACGAAAAATAAACTTCAAAAAAGTATAAAAATGCTTTTTACGGTCATGGGTTTTGCGGTATCAAGGAGTCAGACCGCCGAACCCTGCATCACAGGTGGCGTCATTGGGCACCAGTAGTGTGAGGGCAGCTTCCCCGCCGTAACGACGCGGCAGTGGGAGGTAACGGCGGCCACTTCACGGCGCAGCACCACATGGGTATTGCGTCGTCTGGCCCCCACAAAGGTGACCGAGTATGGATGATCAAGGACGCACCAATTCCTCCAACCAGCCAATCCTTTATGTGCTCGATACCAATGTACTGATCCACGATCCCAACGCATTGCTCAACTTCGAGGAGCACCACGTCGCCATACCGATGACGGTGCTGGAGGAGCTCGACAAACTCAAGACCGGTAAACACACCATCGCCGCCGAATGTCGCCAGGCCATCCGCCTGATCGACCAGACCCTGGGCGATGCCTCGCCTGCCGATGTCGAGCAGGGTGTACCGATCCAGCGTGGCAAGAGTGGGCCCAAGGGTTTCCTGTCGATTCTGATGAGTCCGCGCAACGAGCCCAACCGCCTGCTACCGGAAAACCTCAACGACAACATCATCATTAACCAGTTGCTGGAGCTGCGCAGTCGGCGTACGGACCGCGACGTGGTGCTGGTGACCAAAGACATCAACATGCGCCTGAAGGCCCGCGCCTGTGGGATCGCGGCCGAGGACTACAGTACCGACCAATTGGTTGACGACGTTTCCTTGCTGTCCAAGGGGTATCACAGCGTGACCGGCTCTTTCTGGGACCGGGTGAGCAAGGTCGAGACCCGCCAGGACCGTGGCCGCACCTGGCATCGGGTGCAGATGATCGACAACCTGCCGGCTGTGCATATCAACGAGTTCATCATTGACGAGCAGGGCTTCGTTGGCTGGATCAAGGGCATCAAGGATGGCGAGCTGGTGCTGCTCGACCTGCACCAGGAGCCATTGCTGCACCAGGAGGCCTGGGGCCTGAAACCGCGGGATATCCACCAGAGCCTGGCGCTGTTCGCACTGCTCGACCCGGACATCCACCTGGTCAACCTGACCGGCGCCGCCGGTTCCGGCAAGACCATCCTGGCCCTGGCCGCTGCGATCGAGCAGACCATGGTCAGCAAGCGCTATCGTCGTATCATCGCGACCCGCAGCGTGCAGGGGCTGGACCAGGAAATCGGCTTTCTGCCAGGCACCGAGGCGGAAAAAATGGAGCCTTGGCTGGGGGCAATCACCGACAACCTCGAAGCCTTGCACATGGACGACGAGAACACCCACGGCAGCGTCGACTACATCCTTGAACGGGTACCGTTGCAGTTCAAATCCCTGAACTACATTCGCGGTCGCAGCTTCCAGCAGAGCCTGATCCTGATCGATGAATGCCAGAACCTGACCCCGCACCAGATGAAAACCATCATCACCCGTGCAGGTGCCGGTTCCAAGGTGATCTGCCTGGGCAACCTGGCGCAGATCGACACCCCTTACCTGTCCGCCACCAGCTCCGGTCTGACCTACCTGACCGAGCGCTTCAAGGACTTCCCCAACGGCGTGCACATCACCTTGCAGGGTGTGCCGCGTTCGATCCTGGCCGAATACGCCGAATCCCACCTGTAACCTCCAACCACCGGGCGGTCCTACCGCCCGGTGTTTTTTCGCTGCGAATACCTGACTCCTGGGTTTACACTCTTCGCTCCTGAACAGGAGGAAGGCTGTGCTGACTCATCTCGATTCCCAAGGTCGGGCCAATATGGTCGACGTCACCGAAAAAGCCGTGACTGCGCGCGAGGCCGTGGCCGAAGCGCGGGTACGCATGCTCCCGCAGACCCTGCAGATGATCGTCGACGGCGAACACCCCAAGGGGGATGTGTTTGCCGTGGCGCGCATCGCCGGGATCCAGGCGGCGAAAAAGACCAGCGACCTGATCCCGCTGTGCCACCCGCTGATGCTCACCAGCGTCAAGGTCGAACTCAGCGCTGAAGGCACGGACACCGTGCACATCGTCGCCCGTTGCAAGCTGGCCGGGCAGACCGGCGTGGAAATGGAAGCCCTGGCCGCCGCCAGTGTCGCTGCCCTGACTATTTATGACATGTGCAAGGCGGTCGATCGCGGCATGGTCATCGAGGGCGTTCGCGTGCTGGAAAAGCTTGGCGGCAAGAGCGGTCACTACCAGGCGGATGACGTGCAATGAACATCAACGTGGTGTATTTCGCCCGCTTTCGTGAAGCCCTGGGGCGTGACGGTGAAGCCGTGCAGGGCGAGTTCAAGACCCTGGACGATGTGCGCCAGACTCTGCTGGCCAAGGGTGACTCCCATGGGTTTCTCGCCGAGCAGAACCTGATGTGCGCCCGCAACCAGGACCTGTGCAAGCTCACCGAGCCGCTGCAGGACGGCGATGAAGTGGCGTTCTTCCCGCCTGTGACCGGGGGTTGAGATGAGCGTACGGGTTCAGCTTGCAGCATTCGACCCAGGCGTTGAAGTCAACGCCATGCATGCGGCCAATGTCGGCGTCGGCGCGGTGGTCAGCTTCGTTGGCTACGTGCGCGACTTCAACGATGGCCTGGAAGTGGCCGGGATGTTCCTGGAGCATTATCCAGGGATGACCGAGAAAGCACTGGGCAAGATTGTGGTCGAGGCCGAACAGCGCTGGCCGCTGCTCAAGGTCGAGGTGCTGCACCGCATCGGCGCGCTGGAACCCGGCGAGCCGATTGTCTTTGTCGGCGTGGCCAGTGCCCATCGCCAGGCGGCATTCGACGCCTGCAACTTCATCATGGATTACCTCAAGACCCGCGCACCGTTCTGGAAGAAAGAGCAGACCAGCCAAGGCGAGCGTTGGGTGGACGGCAAGCAGAGCGATGAGGATGCTGCCGGGCGGTGGTGATTGTTATCGCGGGGCAAGCCCGCTCCTACGGTAGGAGCGGGCTTGCCCCGCGATGCTTGAATTCCTATACAAAAAAGTCCAGTATGGAATTATAAGTACAAAATAATTCCAGGCTGCCTCGCGCCTGCTGCTTTCCCTCTGTCTTGCAACACACCTCCAATAACGAGCGAGAGAGACCCTCATGAACAAGTTCACCCTGATCAGTGGTCTGGCCTTGAGCCTGTTGGCCAGCAGCAGTCTGTTCGCCGCCGAGAAAACCTTGCGCATTGGCATCGAAGCCGCCTACCCGCCGTTCGCCTCGAAGAACGACAAGGGTGAGATCATCGGCTTCGACTACGACATCGGCAATGCCCTGTGCGCGCAGATGCAGGTCAAGTGTGTGTGGAACGAGGTCGAGTTCGACGGCCTGATTCCGTCGCTCAAAGTGAAGAAGATCGATGCCGCGCTGTCGTCGATGACCATTACCGATGAGCGCAAGAAGTCGGTGGATTTCACCCACAAGTACTACTTCACCTCATCGCGCCTGGTCATGAAGAAGGGCGCCGTGGTCGATGACCAGTATGCAAGCCTCAAGGGCAAGACCGTGGGTGTGCAGCGCGCCACCACCACCGATCGCTATGCCACTGAAGTGCTCGAGCCCAAGGGCATCACCATCAAGCGCTACAGCAATAACGAAGAGATCTACATGGACCTGGCGTCCGGGCGTGTGGACGCTATTTTTGCCGACACCATTCCCTTGGACGATTTTCTCTCGATGCCGCGCGGAGCCGACTATGCCTTCACCGGCCCGGAGCTCAAGGACCCGAAATATGTCGGCGAGGGTGCCGGGATTGCTGTGCGCAAGGGCAATAGCGAACTGGTGAGCCAGCTCAACAAGGCCATTGACGGTATCCGTGCCAACGGCGAGTACCAGAAGATCCAGGCCAAGTACTTCAAGACCGATATCTACGGCGATTGATCGCCCCGCTCAAGGCCTGGACTTGTTCAGGCCTTGAGTTCCTTCAGGTGTTTGTACACCGTCGCCCGTCCCATCCCCAGCACATTGGCCACATAGTTGGCCGCACTCTTGCCCCTGAATGCCCCCTCGGCGTGCAGGGCCAGCACCAGCTCGCGCTTGTGGTCGCGGGTGAGCAGGTTCAGGCTCAGTTGACGCTGGCGCAGCCAGCTGTTGAGGAAGGTGTTGATGCGCTCCTGCCAGTCGTCGCGAAACAGTGCATCCGGTTGCGGGATCAGCCGGCTGGGCGAAAGGAACAGGTCCAGCGCCGCCTTGGCGGTCTCGAACAGGGTGATGTTCAGGTTGATGCACAGCACCGCCAGCGGCTTGCCGCTGCTGTCGCGCAGCACCGTGCTCAGGGAGCGGATTTTCTGGCCGTCCCAGTTGAGCTTTTCATAGGGGCCGATGTTGGTTTCATCGGTGCCAGCCTCGAACATGTCCTCCAGCGCCGCATCGTCACCCACCTCACGCTTGGACAAATTGTTGGCGATGTAGTCGATCTTCTGGCTGCGCAAATCGTGCAGCACCACCTCGGCGTGAGGAAAGAACAGGGTGGCGATGGCATCGGCGATGGCCCGGTAGTTGTCCAGGACAGGGTCGGGGCGGGGTGTCGACATTCAGGCAGGCTCCAGGCGGTGTCAGCGCCCTGGTGAGCAGGGCGCTGGGAGTGTGCCGCAATCGCGGCGGCGCGTCACCCTTGCAGGCGACGGGGCGACAGCATCTCGGCGTTCAGGCCAAAGCCCTTCAGGTGATCGTCCAGCGCCTGGCCGCGGACCAGGGCGGCACTGGCCTGGCCCATCGCCGGTGAGGTCTGGATACCGTAGCCGCCCTGTGCCGCGACCCAGAACAGGCCAGGCACCTGTGGGTCGAAACCGGCCACCAGGTCACCGTCGGCAACGAAGCTGCGCAACCCCGCCCAGGTGCGTGTTGGCCGGCGAATGCTCAGGGTGGTGGCTTCTTCGATCTGGTAGATGCCCATGGCGATGTCCAGTTCTTCGGCTTGCACATCATGGGGCTCGACCGGGTCGGCGTTGGCCGGGGAGCCGAGCAGCATGCCGGCATCGGGCTTCATGTAGAACGACTCGTCGAGGCTCACCAGCATGGGCCAGGCATGGCTGTCGATGCCTTCGGGCCCGGCAAAGATGAAGGCGGCGCGGCGTTTTGGCTGCAAGCCCAGGGGCTGCGCGCCGGCCAGTACGCCGATCTGGTCGGCCCAGGCGCCGGCGGCGTTGATCAGCACGGGGGCGCTGAACGTGCCGCGGCTGGTCTGCACCTGCCACAGGCCGTCGGCATCACGGCTCAGTTGCTGCACTTCACAGTTGCTGTGGACTTCACCTTGCTGGCGGCGGATGCCGCGCAGGTAGCCCTGGTGCAGGGCGTCGGTGTCGATGTCGCTGGCGCTTGGATCAAACAGGGCGCCATGGACTTTTTCACGGCGCAGCACGGGCAGCAGTGCGCAGGCCTGGTCGGCGTCCAGCAGCTCGACTTCCGGTACGCAGGCTTTGGCACTCTGGTATTGGCGCTGCAGCTCTTCGGGGTCGCCGGTGAGGTCGACGGTCATTTCCCCGCGCGGGGTCAGCAGTGGGTGTTCGGCAAAGCCCGCTGGCGGGTGGTCGAAGAACGCTCGGCTCGCCAGGGTCAGGGCGCGCACCTGGGGCGTGCCGTAGGCGGCGGTGTAGAGCGCCGCCGAACGGCCGGTGGAGTGGTAGCCGGGCAGTGATTCACGCTCGAGCAGCAGCACACGGCCGTGGGCCGCCAGCCAGTATCCGGTGGACGCGCCGGCAATACCGGCGCCGATGATGATGTAGTCAGCCTGGTGCATGAATCTCTCCTCAGCGGCCGTGGTGCAACTGGTACAGCGCATTGGCCAGGGCAATGTCTTCAAGGCCCAGGCCGATGGAGCGGAAGAACGCATGGCGCTGGTAGGTGGGGCGCGGGGCTTGCTCGCTGAGCAGTTGGGCCAGGTCGCCGATAATCGTCTGCGGCTGCCACCCGTGCTGTTCGGCGGCGATGCGCATCTCGCCCGCGCTGCCTGGGGTGGTTACCCGGTAGTCGCAGTAGACGTCCATCTCGCCCAGGCAGGCGGGCGGTATTTCGTGGGCGCGCACGGCGTTGGTGCTGATCGAGGTAATCAGTGCGGGTTTGCTCAGGGTACGCGGGTCGATCACCGGCGAGGCCGACGAGGTGCAGAGCAGAATCACGTCGGCGTCCACCAGGGCCTGTTCGAGGCTGTCGCACAGTTGCAGGCGAGGGTCGAGGTCAGTCAGGGCCTGACGTTGCTCGGCGCTTTGCTGGTGCAGGCTGGGGGAGAACAGGCGGATGTCCTGCCACTCGCGCAGGTCGCGGACATAATGCAGGTGCGCGCGGGCAATCGGGCCGCTGCCGATCAGGGTCAGGCGACGGGCATCGGTTGGCGCCAGTGCGTCCACCGCGACGGCAGTGGTGGCAGCGGTGCGGGCGGTGGTCAGTTCACCGGCATCGCACAGCAGCAGCGGCTGGCCACTGTCCATGGACATCAGCAAGGTCCAGGCGGTGACCAGCGCGCCTTGTTCGCGGACGATGTAGGGCGAGGTCTTGACCCCATAGACCCGCTCGTTGGCGAGCACGCCACCGTAGTTGATGAAGTCGCCTTTGCCATTGGGGAACTCCACCAATTGCTGGGGCGGCTGTACCGCTTGCCCGGCCGCGAGGTCACGGAACAGAGTGCGCAGGATCTGCGGAACATCCACCTGGGCAAGCAGTTGGCGAGCGTGCTGTTTGTCGATGACGAGAGGCGCGGACATGCGAAGCTCCAAATAAACTATTTTGTCCATTATGGACTTTTTGTTTATTTGGGCAATATCGTTGGTCTGAAAATGCAAAAAGCATCGCGGGGCAAACCCGCTCCTGCTTCAGGAGCGGGTTTGCCCCGCGATGCCTTTCAACGATCAGTGATGCTTGCGCGGTACCGGCTTGAGCAGCTCGGTCGGCGGCATCTCGCAGCTGATCTTGCGGCCCAGCAGCTCTTCGATGGCAGGCAACTGATAGGAGTCGTCTTCACCGGCAAAGCTGATCGACACACCGCTGGTGCCGGCACGACCGGTACGGCCGATACGGTGCACGTAGTCGTCCGGGTCTTCCGGCAGGGTGAAGTTGATGACATGGCTGATGCCGTCGATGTGAATACCGCGACCGGCAACGTCGGTTGCCACCAGCACGGTGATTCGGCCTTCACGGAAGCTCTCGAGGGTCTTGATGCGTTTGTGCTGCGGCACATCGCCCGACAGCTGGGCAGCATTGACGCCATCGCGCACCAGGCGTTCCTCGATGCGCCGCACTTCGTCCTTGCGGTTGGCGAAGACCATCACCCGTTCCCACTTGTTCTCGGTCACCAGGTTGTACAGCAGCTTGTACTTGTCGCTGCCGGCTACGGCATAGACATGCTGCTCGACGGTCTCGCTGGCGACGTTCTCCGGTTCGATCTCGACGATGGCCGGGTCGGTGGTCCACTGCTTGGCCAGGTTCATCACGTCTTCGGTGAAGGTGGCGGAGAACAGCAGGGTCTGGCGTTCGCTCTTGGGTGGCGTCTGGCGAATGATCTGCCGGACCTGGGGAATGAAACCCATGTCGAGCATGCGGTCGGCTTCGTCCAGTACCAGTACCTCGACCATGTCCAGGTGCGCCTCGCCGCGCTGGTTGAAGTCCAGCAAGCGGCCAGGGGTGGCGACCAGGATGTCGCAGTGACGGGCTTCGAGGGCCTTGAGCTGCTTGTCGAAGTCCATGCCGCCGACAAAGGTCATCACGTTCAGGCCGGTGTACTTGGTCAGCGCGGCGGCGTCCTTGGCGATCTGCACCACCAGTTCACGGGTCGGGGCGATGATCAGTGCCCGTGGCTCGCCCATGTAGCGCTCTTTGGGCGGCGGGGTCTGCTGCAACTGGGTGATGATCGAGATCAGGAAGGCGGCCGTCTTGCCGGTGCCGGTCTGGGCGCGGCCAATGGCATCTTTGCCACGCAGGGTATAACCCAGTACTTGCGCCTGGATCGGCGTGCAGTAGGGAAAACCGAGGTCATGGATGGCGTGCATCAGCTCGGGGGAGAGCTTGAAATCATGGAAGCGGGTCTTGCCTTCCTGCGGCTCGACCGCGAAGTCTTCCAGCTTCCAGGTGGAGGCGGCAGGCTTTGGC
>Ga0247821_10002158_pt1 | contig 10829 bp, 10 predicted proteins | sample 13C_Glycerol_Day_FD_192481 | JGI IMG/M metagenome (GOLD analysis project Ga0247821, IMG submission 192481) | Soil microbial communities from agricultural site in Penn Yan, New York, United States - 13C_Glycerol_Day14 | ecosystem: Environmental > Terrestrial > Soil > Agricultural land | place... | reverse complement strand
CGGCTGCGTCGCACCATTACCGTCGAGAACCGCTCCGGCGCGGCCGGCAACATCGCGGCCGCCCAGGTGGCGAAGGACCCCGACGCGCTGCTGCTGTGCTACACGAGCCATGCCATCAACCCCTCGCTGTTCTCGTCCCTGCCTTTTGACCCCATCAAGGACTTCACGCCACTGAGCCTGGTCGCGCGCTCGCCGCTGCTGCTGGTGGCCCGCCCTGACTTCCCGGCGTCGAGCTTTCCTGAGCTGCAGGCGCTCGCGAAGAAGCGCACCGTGAGCATCGGCATCGCCGGCCTCGGCAGCGCCAACCACCTCGCCAGCGAAATGCTGAGGAAGCAGGGCGGCGTGGACCTGCTGTCCGTCCCGTACAAGGGCGCGGTGCCCGCGCTCACCGACGCGATGGGTGGCCAGATCGACCTCGTGCTGAGCAACGTCGCGTCCGCGCAGGCGCTCGTCGCCGGCAAGAAACTGAAAGTGCTGGCGGTCAGCACGGCGCAACGCGTGGCCGCGTACCCGGAGGCGGCCCCCATCGCAGAGGTCCTGGCTGGCTTCGACTACAGCTCGTGGTATGGCCTCCTCGGCGCCGCCAGCATGAAGCCGCAGGACGTGGAAGCCATCGGCGCGGCAACCGCGGCCGCCGCGCGCAGCGAAGCGATGCGCAAGCACCTGCAGTCCGAAGGGCTGGAGCCGGTCGGAAGCACGCCGGCGGAATTCGCCCGCTTCCTGCAGCAGGAGGTGGAGCGCTGGCGCAAGGTCGTTGCGCTCACCGGAGCAAAGGTCGCATGAACGGCAGCAACGCCCCGTCGCTACGCGAGCGCCTGGCGCAACCTCGTCCCGTGCTGGCGCCGGGCGTGTACGACGCACTGACCGCCCTGCTGGCCGAACAAGCCGGATTCGAGGCGCTGTACCTCTCGGGCGGGGCGGTGGCGTACACGCTGCTGGGCCGACCGGACATCGGCCTGACCAGCGCCAAGGAGGCGACGGACGTGCTCGCTCGCATCACGGACCGCGTGCGCACGCCGGTGATCGTCGACGGCGACACGGGTTTCGGCAACGCGCTGAACGTGCAGCGCACCGTGCGCGACTTCGAGCGTGCCGGCGCCGCGATGATCCAGCTGGAGGACCAGCAGTTCCCGAAGCGCTGCGGCCACCTGGAAGACAAGACGCTCGTGTCCACCGCGGAAATGTGCGGCAAGGTGCGCGCGGCCGTCGATGCGCGACACAGCCGCGACACGCTGGTGCTCGCGCGCACCGACGCCGTGGCAGTGGAGGGACTGGACGCCGCCATCGAGCGTGCGGAGCGATACCTCGAATGCGGCGCCGACGCGCTCTTCATCGAGGCTGTGCGCTCGGCCGCCGACATGGACCGCGTCTGCGGCATCTTCGCCGGGCGCGCGCCGATGCTCGCCAACATGGTAGAAGGCGGCAAGACGCCCGTGCAGTCCGCGCAGGAACTGGGGGAGCGCGGCTATCGGATCGTGATCTTCCCCGGCGGCACGGCGCGCTTCGTCGCGCACCAGCTCGCGGGCTACTTCCAGAGCCTCAGGCAGCACGGCACGACCGCCCCGCGCAGCGCCGACATGTTCGATTTCGACCAGCTCAATGGCGTGATCGGCACGCCGGGGCTGCTGGAACTCGGGCGCCGGTACGCGTCGAACGCGGGATGAGGGGCAGCGGAGACGCGCGGCCGAGCCTTCAACCGCCGCGACGCACTTCGGCCAAGACGTCACGCAAGCTGCGCGCATCGACAATCATCCCGGGGTCGACGCGCGCCTCTGCGGCAATCAGCTGCCGTAAAGGCGCGAGCTCCCTGCCAGCGTTCACACCCACGGCACCCAGCAGTTGTCCGTGCAACAGGCTGATCGCGACAAAGCTGGAAGCTCCGGGATCGCCCCGCCAGACCAGTGTGCCATCCGCCGGAAGTCGCCCGAGCACCTGGATGCTGAGCCCGTACTGCTCCGTCCAGAACCAGGGCACGGGCCGCGCAGGAATCGGCGTGCCTGCGATTGCAGCCGCGACGAGCGCACCCTGATAGTCGGCGTTCTGCCAACTCTCCACGCGTCGAGCTCGTCCGTCCACAGGGTCCACGACGGCTGCCACATCGCCGATCGCGTAGATGTCCGGTGCGCTGGTTCGGCAAAGCGCGTCGACAACGATGCCGCCCTGCACGGTGAGTCCCGCCTCTTCGGCCAGGAGCGTGTTCGGCTGCATACCGATCGCCGTGACGAGGCAGTCAGCTTCGACGTGCAGTCCATCTGCCAGGACAGAAAAGGCGCCTCTTCCACGCTCTGTCATCTCGGTCACTACCGCGCCGCATTGGATCTGGGTGCCGTGCCGTGCATGCAACGCGTGCATCCATTCGCTCAGTTCGGCGGGCAGCACCGCGGAAAGTAGCCGGGGTGCGGCCTCCAGCACCACTGCGTCGAGTCCCCGCTTCCGGGCGCTCGCCGCAATCTCGAGTCCGAGGAATCCGCCGCCGACCACGCAGACCGACCTCGCTGTCGCGAATCGCTCCGCGAGCGTCCGGCTGTCGGCGAGCGTGCGCACGGTCATGCCCACCGGGGCTTGCCGCGCGCGGCCTCCCGTGGCGATCACGAGACGTCCGTACGCAAGCGTAGCGCCCGACGCGAGGTGCACCTGGTGAGCCGCCGGATCGATGCGGACGGCTTGCTCTCCCAGCAGGAGGTCGACGGCATGGACACTCCACCAGTTCCCCTCGGCGAAGAGCACTGGCGCGGGCGCCGGCACCTGGGTCAGGAAGTCCTTGGAGAGCGGCGGCCGCTCGTGGGGCGCGATCATCTCTTCGCCCACGACCGTCACGCTCCCCGCGTACCCGGATTCCCGCAGGTTGCGCGCGACGGCCATCGCGGCCTGCCCCGCGCCCACGACCAGCGTGTCGGAATGGTTCGCCGCCATCAGGTGGGCCTGACAAGGTTGAAGTGGAGATTCCCATTTCTGCGATCCACGGCTCGTCCGAGCACCCATTTCAACTCGTCGAGGACGGACATCAGTGCAGGTAGGTTCCGCCGTCGACGACGAGCGTCTGGCCGGTGATGAAGGAGGAGTCGGCGGAGGCGAGGAAGAGCACGGCGCCGACGAGATCATCCGGATACTGGTCCCGCGCGATCGATCGGCCCTGCAGGGAAATGGCACGTGACTGCGACATCTGCCCCTCGTTTTCCAGCACGGAGGGGCTGATCGTGAACCCCGGGGCCACGCAATTCACCAGGATGCCATGGGCGCCGAGCTCCTTGGCCAGGCTTTTCGTCATCGCCAGCACCGCTCCCTTGCTGGAGACGTAGTGCAGCAGCAGGGGGACGCCCTTGAACGCGGCGGCGGACCCGATGTTCACGATGCGCCCGCCACCGGCAGCCTTCATCGGGCCCAGGACCGCGCTACAGAACCGGAACACGCCGACCACGTTGACGTCGTAGACGCGCATCCACTCCTCGGTGCCGATCTCCTCGAAAGGCCGCGGCGGAATGCCTGTCGCGATGCCTGCGTTGTTGACCAGGATGTCGACCGAACCGAAGGCTGCAAGAGTCTTGGCAACTGCTTGTTCCACCTGGGCGTCGACCGTGACGTCCGCGGTGACGCCCAGCACGCGGGAGCCATCCGCATCAAGTGACCGTGCCGCCGCCTCGGCACCTCGGACGTCCACGATCACCACGCGCGCTCCCTGTTCCATGAAACCCCGGGCGACAGCCAGGCCGATGCCCGCGGCGCCTCCGGTCACCAATGCCGTCTTGCCCTCGAAGCGGGCGCCTTGCGCACCATGCATTACAAATACTCCCAGATGTTCAGTCGTGCGAGGTCCTCGGGCGTGCCGTCGAATTCGCGGCACCTTCCGTCTTTCAGCACGTAAAGCCGGTCGACCACCTTCACCATCGAGGCAATGTTCTGCTCCACCAGGAGGATGGAAATACCCTCCGTGTCGCGCAGCCGTTGGATGGTCTTCATCAGCTCGTGCACCACCACGGGCGCCAGGCCGGTGGTGGGCTCGTCGAGCAGGAGCGCCTGCGGCTTGAGCATCAGTCCCATGCCCAGAGCCACCATCCGCTGCTCACCGCCGCTCATGAGGCCCGCATGCTGGGTGCGGCGCTCCGCCAGGCGCGGAAACAAGCCTTCGACGAAGCCGAGTCGCTCCGCCAACTCGATGTTGCGGGCTCGTGGGCCTGCAACACGAAAGGCGGTTTCCAGGTTCTCGCGTACCCCGAGATTCGGGAAGACGTTGCGTTCCTGCGGCACGTAGCCCAGCCCTGAGAGGCGCATGTCGAGCGGCTCCGTCTTTCGCACATCCCGCCCGAAGGCCTGCATCGTGCCGGCGCGCAAGGGCAAAAGGCCTGCAATGGACCGCAACATCGTGGTTTTGCCCGCCCCGTTGGGTCCAATGATGCCGACGATCTCGCCTCGGCCCAGCCGAAGGGAAGCGTCGCGCAGGACCTCGGCGTCGCCGTAGCCGGCATGGACGCCTTCGGCAAGAATGATGTGCTCTGGCAACTTACTCTCCCAGGTAGAGGCTCACGACTTCCGGGTCGGCCAGCACTTCGTCAACGGGCCCATCGCGGAACACCCGGCCCTGGTGCAGGAAGATCACGCGCGATGCCAGGGAACGCACGAGGGCGAGGTTGTGCTCCACGAAGATCACTGCCTTGCGCTGTTCGGCCAGCGTGAGAAGGCATCGGCGCACTTCTTCCACCTGAGGCGGCTCCAGGCCGGCGCACAGCTCATCGAAGCAAAGGACCGATCCGCCCGCCGCAAGCACCTGCGACAGCATCAGGAGTTTCTTCTCGCCATACGACAGCACGGCCGCGGGCGTGGATGCCACGGAAACCAGACGCTCCTCGACCGGATAGGCGGGCTGGAAGCCGGCCACGGGCTGAGTCGGGCGCAGGGCCGACCAGAGTGACGGCAGGAGCCGCTCCCTGGGCGCGGGGCTCCTGGCGAGTTCAATGCTTTCCGCGACGGTGAAGGAGCCGAACACGCGCGGGTGCTGGAATGTCCGAAGCAGGCCGGCCCGTGCACGGGCGTATCCCGGCATGCGCCCGATGTCCAGCGCGGCGAGCTTGATCTCGCCCGCGTCCGGTTGCAGGACGCCGGTCAGCACATTCACCAGGGTGCTTTTTCCCGCCCCATTCGAGCCGACCAGCGCGGTGATGGATGCGGCGCCGATGTCGAACGACACATCCTCCAGCACACGAATGCCGCGAAAGCTCTTGCGGACGTTCCGCACCGACAGCAGGGACTCTTGGTGAGGCATGGGAATCATCAATGCGAACGCCGCGGCGGGGCCTTGCCGAGCAGGCCTTGGGGACGCAGGAAAACGACTGCGACGAGCAGCGCGCCGTACGAGAGTTGCCGCAGGGCAGGCGCGATGCCGGGTGGAAGGGGCAGGAACTTCAAGGCTTCCGGCAACAGGATCAGGACCAGGGCGCCGACCATGGGGCCGAGCAGGGTTCCGGCACCCCCCAGCATGACCATCAGCAGCACCAGGATCGACAGGCTGATGTTGAAGCTATGCGGGTCGATGTAGGACGTGTAGTGCGCGTACAGGGAACCTGCGTACGCTGCCAGGCAAGCGGACAACCCGAAGGCTCCGAGTTTTGCCGCGTTGGCATGCTTCCCCAGCGAGCTGGCGCCAGTCTCGTCGTCGCGGATCGCGCGCAACACGCGGCCGAACGGTGAACTGGCGAGGCGCCGCATGAACCACCAGAGTGCCGCGCAGCTGATGAGGACGAGACCCAGGAAGGCCACTCCACGTAGCTTCAGGTCGAAGATGGAGATCGCAGGAATGTTGGCCACGCCCGCGTCGCCGCCGGTGACCGATCGCCAGTTCTGGGCCACCGTCGTGAAAATCATCTGGACGGCGATGGTGACGATCAGCAGGTAAACGCCGCGGATGCGTATCGCGGGCAGCGCCGCGAAAAGGCTCAACACCGTTGCGACGCCCATGCCCGCGAGCATGGCGCCCACCACCGGCCATCCGGCCTTGACAAGCAACGCCGTCGAATAGGCGCCGATTCCGAAGAAGACACCGGTGGCCATCGACATCATGCCGCCCAGGCCCACCAGGAGGTCCAGGGACAGCGCGAGGATGGCATAGATGCCGGCCGTGCTGAGGATGTGGATCAGGTAGTCCATGGTTCCTCAGCGCGCCTGGGTTCCGAGCAGCCCCTGGGGGCGCACGAGCAAGAGGATGTAGAGCAAGCCGAAGGTCATGACCTCGCGCCACCCCGCGTCGAAGAACCACACCATCAGGCTCTCGGCGACCCCGATCAGCAGTCCCGCGATCAAGGCGCCCGCGATCGACCCGCGGCCGCCGAAGATCGCGACAATGGCGCCCATCAGCACGATGTGGATGGCGTCGTGCGGCGTGACACCGCGGTTGTACAGATAGACCAGCGCGGCAGGTGCGCCCGCGGCAGCAGCCAGCGCGCTAGCGGCCGTCGTGACCTGCAGTGTCTTGATCCCGAGCGAATGGGCGAGGGAGGGGTTCTCGGCGACGGCCCGCATGTTCTTCCCAAGCTGCGTGAAACGCATGAGGAACGCCAGGCCGGCGAAGGCCACGGCCGTGACCCCGACAACCAGCAGCGTGTAGGTGTCCAGCAGCACGCCGGAGCCCGGAAACAGCGGCGCCCGCGCAGCGCCGGGATCGGCCTGCACGCCTTCGGGGCCGAAGGCGATCGTGATCGCGTATTCCAGGCAGATCAGAAGACCCAGCGAAGCGGTCAGCATGCCCATTTCGCCGGAGCCGCGCTGCACCAGGCGCCGGTATGCAAGACGGTCGATCAGCACGCCGAGCACCACGGCCGTCAGGATGGCAGCGAGCAGCGCCACCCAGAGGGGTGCGCCGAGCGTGGTCAGTACGATGTAGCCGGCATAACCGGCGGCGATGATCACGCCGCCGTGGGCCAGGTGCACGATGTCGGCAAGCCACCAGAGCAGCGAGAAGCCGATGCCTGCAAGCGCATAGAGACAGCCCGTCCCGAATCCGTCGATCAGCAGGTTGAATAAAAGGGTGAGTTGCTCCATGCGCGAAAAACGTCAGCCGAGGTCGTCGAGCTTGGTGAACTTGCCGTCGCGCACCACCTTCACGATGGAAGAGCGCAGCACGCTGCCGTCCTTGTAGTTGAGGCGGTAATCGCCGGCCGCGCCCTGGTAGCGGGGCACCGAGGTCGTGAGGTACTCGCGGAAGCTGGCGCCAGTCAGGGCCTTGTTCTGCTTCGTCAGGCCGTCGGCCACCATCGCATACAGCATCACCAGGTCATAGTGGTTCGCCTGGTGGACGTTGGGCAGTCGGCCATGCTTCTTCTGGAACGCATCGACGAACTTGCGCCCGGCGGCGCTGGGGCTGGCGGCGTCGTAGGAAGGCGAGGAGTAGTAGCAACCGTCGGCCTGCGCACCCAGGGCGAGCACCTCGGGGTCCTCGAAGGCCCCGTAGCTCAGAAAGGCGCCCTTGTAGCCCAGCTCACGCGCCTGCCGCACGATCTGCGCAAGCTGCTTGCCGTTCGAGCTGGTCAGGTAGATCGCGTCAGGCCTGGCGTTCAGCATCTTCAGCAGGATGGGGCGGAAGCTCGCCTCACCGGGCTGGTGCACGTCCTCGGCCGCGATGGCGCCGCCGATGCGGGTCCAGTCGGCCTTGACGGCCTGGGCCAGCGCGGAACCCAGGTCGCTGACGACGGTGAGGATGCCGAGCGACTTGACCTTGAGCTTGTCCTTCGCGTAAGGCAGGATCAGCTTGACGGTTTCGTCATCGAACATCCAGGTTGACTGGAAGTACGGAGAGATGCCGCGGACCGCCGGCGACGCGGTGCTGGCCGACACCAGCATCACCTTGGCCTCCGAAGCGACCGGTGCGATGGCGGAAACCACAGAGGTCCAGCCGGTGAAGATCACCTCCGTCTTGTTGACGTCCACGAGTTTGCGGAAGCCCGCGATGCCTTGCTGCGCCAGCGCCTGACTGTCCTCCTGGACCAGCTCCACGGGGCGTCCGCCGGCGCCGGGACCCGCATTGACTTCCTCGACGGCGAGGGCCGCGCCTTCGAGCATCATCTGCCCCAGCTTGCCCGAGCCGCCGGTGAGCGGCATGAGGAAGCCGATGCGGCGCGGCTCACGCGCGGCCTGGGCCAGTGAAATCACGGGGACAATGGAGGCCGCCGCGGCCAGGCCGGCGTGCTTGGCGAATGTTCTGCGATTGATCATGATGTCTCCTCAGCGCGTGGTGGAAGTCCCGGTGCCCCCGCCGGGTTGAAAGCTGATACATATATGCATATGGGTAATTAATCGTCCAATATCGAAGGCATCCTGTCAAGCTCCTTTTCCTGGCCTCAACATGTTCTCCAACAAGATTCCGATCACCTACCAGCTCGCACAACTCGTGCGCGCGGACATCATGCGAGGCACCTATCCGCCGGGCGCCCGGCTGCCGACCGAGCTGCAGCTGGTCGAGGATTACGGCGTCAGCGTCATCACGGTCCAGCGGGCCCTGCGCCAGCTCGAGGAAGAGGGCCTCATCGAACGCTTCCGCGGGCGCGGCACCTTCGTCCGTGGCAGCGTGCCGGCCGCCGCGTGGAACCCGTCCTCCGCGCTCGAACTCATGTTTTCCGACGAGTTCGAGGCAGGCACCGAGATCACGGAAAAGAAACTGGTCGACACGCCGGAGCACCTGAAGGACCGGTTCGGGTCCGACAAGGTGTACGAAATCACCCGGGTCGCCCGAACCGACGGCAGGCCGTGGAGCTACTCCGTGCATCATGTGCTGCCTGAATTCGGCAAGCAGATGACGCTCGCGCAGCTGCGGCGGTATCCGATGTTCCGCATCCTGCGCGAGCAGTTCGGCCTTGGCCTTCGCAACGTGGAAATCCAGCTGGAGTCCGTCACGGCACCGATGCACATCTCGCGCCTTCTCGACATCGAACCCCTGTCGCCCGTGCTGCTGTTCAACGGCGCGCTGTTCGCGATCGACGGCCGCCTCGTGCACACGCCGGAGATCTGGTTCCGCGGCGACCGCTTCCAGTTCCGCTTCGACATGGACCTGACCCAGGACCGGCCCCGTGCCGATGCCGTGCGGGTGGTTCCGCGCAAACGCACCTGAACGCAAGCCCTACGCCGGGATGTCCACGAACACGCCGCCGTCCCGGATTTCTACCGGAAAGGTGGCGATGTCGATGCGCGCAGGGGCGCACAGTGCCTTGCCGGTGCGAACGTTGAAGCGCCCGGCATGCAGCGGGCATTCCACCTCGTCCCCTTCCAGGTAGCCCTCCGCCAGATGTGCATGGCCGTGCGTGCAGATCCCGTCGCAGGCGTACAGGTCGCCCTCGACCTTGAAGATTGCGATGTGCCGGCCCGCCGCCGTGGCGGCATAGCCTTCACCGTCCGGGATCTCCGACGCTGGTGCGACGTGCGTCCAGGTCATGGCGCCACCGCCGTTTCCTTCGGCTTGGGCTGCCTAAGCTGGGAGATCGTTGTCTTCGGGGAAATCCGCTCCGGATCGCAGACCACCTCGATCAGCGCCGTCCGCCCACTGGCGATCGCCCGCTCCAGCGCCGGTCGGAAGTCCTTCGTCACCTCGACCTTCTCCACATGCGCGCCAAAGGATCTGCCGAACAACTGGAAGTCAGGATTGGCGAGCGACGTCCCGCTGACGCGCCGCGGATAGTGCATTTCCTGGTGCATGCGGATCGTGCCGAAGACGCCGTTGTTCACCACGACCACAACGATCGGAAGCTGGTGCAGCGCCGCGGTGGCGAGCTCCTGCGCGCTCATCATGAAGCAGCCGTCGCCGGCCACGGCGACCACCGTGCGCGACGGGTGCAGGTGCTTGGCGGCGATGGCCGCGGGGATCCCGTAGCCCATCGCGCCATTGGCGGGCGCCAGCTGCGTGCCGAAGCTCCGATGGCTGTAGCGCGCGTGCAGCCAAGCTGCATAGTTGCCGGCGCCGTTGGTGACGATTGCATCGTCAGGGAGCACTTCGCACAGCGCGCCGATCACGCCCCACAGGTCCACGGCATCCGCCGGGCTGCTGCGGGCATGGATAGCCTTGAACTCCTCGTTGGCACCGGCCGTCCAGCCGCGCCAGCCCTCGCGCGCCTCGATCCGCATGTCGCCGAGCGCGGCTGCGAAGTTGCCCATGCTGGAGACGATGCCCAGCTCGGGCGAGAAGACCCGGCCGATCTCGCACGGGTCGGGGTGGACGTGCACCAGGCGCTGCAACGGCGCCGGCGAACGGATCGCGGTGTAGCCCTGAGAGGTGGCTTCGGCCAGGCGGTCGCCCAGGACCAGCAGCACGTCCGTGTCCGCCACGCGCTGGAGCAGCCTGGCATCCGCGCCGATGCCCAGGTGGCCGGCGTAGTGCGGCTTTCGGTTGTCGATCAGGTCTTGCCGCCGGAAAGCTGCCGCCACCGGGATCCCTGCCGCTTCCGTCCAGTCGCTGACGGCCCTGGCCGATTCCGCGTCCCAGGTGCTGCCGCCGACGATGACCAGCGGCCGCTGCGCCGAATCCAGGATCGCGCGCAGCCGGTCCATGTCCGCGGCGGCGGGCGCGGATTGCGCCGGCACGAACCGGGAGGCGTCGGCGACCATCGCCTGGGCCGTCAGCACGTCCTCGGGCATGGCAATCACCACCGGGCCCGGACGACCCGAAGTCGCGACGCGGAAAGCACGGGCGACGAGTTCCGGAATGCGTGCCGCATCCTCCAGCTGCACGACCCACTTCGCCATCGAGCCGAATACGGCGCGGTAATCCAGTTCCTGGAACGCCTCGCGCTCAAGCATGTCGCGCCGCGCCTGGCCGACGAACAGGATCAGCGGCGTCGAGTCCTGCATCGCGGTAT
>Ga0247821_10002157_pt1 | contig 10830 bp, 9 predicted proteins | sample 13C_Glycerol_Day_FD_192481 | JGI IMG/M metagenome (GOLD analysis project Ga0247821, IMG submission 192481) | Soil microbial communities from agricultural site in Penn Yan, New York, United States - 13C_Glycerol_Day14 | ecosystem: Environmental > Terrestrial > Soil > Agricultural land | place... | reverse complement strand
TCCTGCATCCGCGCGCCCGTCGGCTGCCGATCGAGCGCCGCCTCCGCGAGGAGCGCGGGCTCACCGACGCCATCGTCGTCTCGACCGCGGGCGTGCACTCGCCCGAGGAGCTGCAGGAGCGCACCGCGCAGGCCGCGGCCGACTACCTCACGGCGCTCCGCCCCGTGCCCAGAACCCTCGGCGTGAGCTGGGGGCGCACGCTCTTCGAGATCTCCCAGCACCTGCGCAACGGCTGGGCCACCGGCGTCAACGTCGTGCAGATCAACGGCGGCGTGAGCCTCAACCGGCGCCCCGGCACCGCGGCGGCGACCGCCGTCGGCATCGCGCAGAAGGGCGGCGGCACCGCCACCCTGCTGCCGAGCCCCGCCATCCTGGAGCGCCTCGCGACGAAGGAGGCCATCGAGTCCGACCGCGTCGTCGCGGGCGTGATCGAGCTCGCCCGCTCCGCCGACGCCTACCTGTTCAGTGCCGGCGCCGCCGATCACAACTCCGTGCACGTCGAGAGCGGCTACCTCTCGGTGGCCGACGTCGACGTCCTCGTGCAGAAGGGCGCCGTCGGCGATGTCGTCGGTCGCTACATCGACTCCGACGGCAACATCGTCGACCCCGCCCTCGACGCCCGCACGGTCGGGCTCACGCTCGACGAGCTCCGCGCCGCCCCGCTCGGCATCGCCGTCATCGCCGGGCCCGCCAAGCACGCCGTCGCCGATGCCGTCGTGCGCAGCGGCCTCTGCTCGGTGCTCGTCACCGACGAGGCCACCGCCCTCCACCTCCTCGACGGCTGAGCCCCGCATCACGCGGGCCGCCTCACCACCACCAGACACGAAAGCCAGGTCAACCACCATGTCAGGCACCTCCCTCGTCACCGCCCGGGAGCGCGCGCTCGCCGTGCTCGGAGGCGAACCCGACGACGCGACGCTCGGGCGCTACCTGCACGGCATCGCCGGCGTCGACGCCGTCGGGCTCGAGCAGCGCGCCGCCGGGCTCGGCACCCGCTCCATCAAGACGAGCTCCAAGAAGTGGGCGCTCGACACGATCATCTCCCTCATCGACCTGACCACGCTCGAGGGCGCCGACACGCCGGGCAAGGTCCGCTCGCTCGTCGCCAAGGCGATGAACCCCGACCCCGCGGATGCCACGACGCCCCGCGTCGCCGCCGTCTGCGTCTACGGCGACATGGTGCCCTTCGCGATCGAGGCGCTGGGCGGTGCGCACGGCGACCCCGACGACGGCCTCATCTCGGTGGCCGCCGTCGCCACCGCGTTCCCGAGCGGCCGCTCGTCGCTCGACATCAAGCTCGCCGACACGGCGGAGGCGGTCGCGGCCGGAGCCGACGAGATCGACATGGTCATCGACCGCGGGGCGTTCCTCGCCGGTCGCTACGGGCTGGTGTTCGACCAGATCGCCGCCGTGAAGGAGGCCTGCCGGCGCCCCGACGGCACGAGCGCGAGCCTCAAGGTCATTCTCGAGACCGGCGAGCTCGTGACGTACGACAACGTGCGCCGGGCCTCATGGCTCTCGATCCTCGCGGGCGGCGACTTCATCAAGACCTCCACCGGCAAGGTGCAGCCGGCCGCCACGCTGCCCGTCACGCTCCTCATGCTCGAGGTCGTGCGCGACTGGCACCTGCTGACCGGCCAGCGCATCGGCGTGAAGCCCGCGGGCGGCATCCGCGCCTCGAAGGACGCGATCAGGTACCTCGTGACCGTCGCCGAGACCGTGGGCGAGGAGTGGCTCGTGCCGCACCTGTTCCGCTTCGGTGCGTCGAGCCTGCTGAACGACGTGCTGCTCCAGCGGCAGAAGATGACGACCGGGCACTACTCCGGTCCCGACTACGTGACGATCGACTGAGAGAACCGACATGAGCTTCCTCGAGTACGCACCGGCCCCCGAGTCGCGGGCGATCCTGTCGCTCCGAGACCGCTACGGCCTCTTCATCGACGGCGAGTTCGTCGACGGACGCGGCACCCCCTTCCAGACCATCTCGCCCTCGAGCGAGGAGCGCATCGCCGAGATCTCGAACGCGAACGAGGCGGATGTCTCCGACGCCGTCGCCGCCGCACGGCGGGCCTACGACCGCACCTGGTCGCGCATGAGCGGCCGCGACCGCGGCAAGTACCTCTTCCGCATCGCGCGCCTCGTGCAGGAGCGCGCCCGCGAGCTCGCCGTGGCCGAATCGCTCGACAACGGCAAGCCGATCAAGGAGTCGCGCGACGTCGACGTGCCCCTCGTCGCGGCCTGGTTCTTCTACTACGCCGGATGGGCCGACAAGCTCGACCACGCGGGCCTCGGCGCGAACCCCCGGTCGCTCGGCGTCGCCGCCCAGGTGATCCCGTGGAACTTCCCACTGCTCATGCTCGCGTGGAAGATCGCGCCCGCGCTCGCCGCCGGCAACACGGTCGTGCTGAAGCCGGCCGAGACCACCCCGCTCACGGCGCTCATCTTCGCCGAGATCCTCCAGCAGGCCGACCTGCCCCCCGGTGTGGTGAACATCATCACGGGCGCGGGCGACACCGGTGCGACGCTCGTCGCGCACGAGGGGGTCGACAAGGTCGCGTTCACCGGGTCGACCGCGGTCGGGCGCGCCATCGCGAAGCAGATCGCGGGCACCGACAAGAAGGCCACCCTCGAGCTCGGCGGCAAGGCCGCGAACATCGTCTTCGACGACGCGCCCATCGACCAGGCGATCGAGGGCATCGTCAACGGCATCTTCTTCAACCAGGGGCACGTGTGCTGCGCGGGCTCGCGCCTGCTCGTGCAGGAGAACATCCACGACGAGGTCGTCGAGCGGCTGAAGCTGCGCCTCTCGACGCTGCGCCTCGGCGACCCCCTCGACAAGAACACCGACATCGGCGCGATCAACTCGAAGGAGCAGCTCGAGCGCATCCGCGAGCTCTCCGACGTCGGCGTCGCCGAGGGCGCCGACCGTTGGAGCGCGCCGTGCGAGATCCCCGAGAACGGGTTCTGGTACGCGCCGACGATCTTCACCAACGTGCAGACGTCGAACCGGATCGCCCGCGAGGAGATCTTCGGCCCGGTGCTGTCGGTGCTCACGTTCCGCACGCCGGCCGAGGCGATCGCCAAGGCGAACAACACCCCCTACGGCCTCTCGGCCGGCATCTGGACCGACAAGGGCAGCCGCATCCTCGCGGTCGCCGACCAGCTGCGCGCCGGCGTGATCTGGGCGAACACCTTCAACCGATTCGACCCGTCGAGCCCGTTCGGCGGCTACAAGGAGTCGGGCTACGGCCGCGAGGGCGGCCGTCACGGCCTCGCCGCGTACCTCTCGCCCGCGCCCATCGGCCAGGCGGCGCTCTCGCGTCCGGCCTCGAGGGCGGCCGTCGAGTCGGCGGATGCCGCGGCAGCGCCGAAGGCGCGCCGAGCGGTCCGCGCCGGCGCCCGAACTGCCAAGGCCACGACGAAGGGATCGAAGCGATGAGCCGCCTCGCCGTGCCGAAGACCTACAAGCTGTACATCGGCGGCGCCTTCCCGCGCAGCGAGTCCGGCCGCACCTACGAGGTGGAGTCGGCCTCCGGCACGTTCCTCGCGAACGCCGCGAAGGCGTCCCGCAAGGACGCCCGCGAGGCCGTCGTCGCCGCGCGCGGGGCCGTCTCCGGATGGGGCGGCGCGACCGCCTACAACCGCGGCCAGGTGCTCTACCGCATCGCGGAGCTCCTCGAGGGGCGCCGGGCGCAGTTCATCGCCGAGATCGAGGAGGCCGAGGGCGTCACCCGCGCCGTGGCCACCGCGCAGGTCGACGAGTCGATCGACCGCTGGATCTGGTACGCGGGCTGGGCCGACAAGTTCGCCCAGGTCACGGGCAACGCCAACCCCGTCGCCGGCCCGTACTTCAACATCTCCGTGCCCGAGCCCACGGGCGTCGTCGCGATCATCGCGCCGCAGGACACCTCGCTGCTCGGGTTCGTGTCGGCGGTCGCCCCCGCGCTCGTCGCCGGCAACTCCGTCGTGGTCGTGGCCAGCGAGCGGTTCCCGCTGTCGGCGATCAGCCTCGCCGAGGTGCTCGCGACCAGCGACGTGCCGAAGGGCGTCGTCAACGTGCTCACCGGCTCGCCCGCCGAGATCGCGCCGTGGCTCGCGAGCCACGCCGACGTCAACGCGATCGACCTCGTCGGCGCGGGCGACCTCGACTGGATCTCGCTCGAGGTCGACGCGGCCGACACGCTGAAGCGCGTGCTCCGCCCGGAGTCGGGCCCGGATGCCGCGGCGCCGGCCCTCGGCCGCATCAGCGCGTTCACCGAGACCAAGACGGTCTGGCACACGAAGAGCCTGAGGTAACCCGTGAGCGGACGCGGTGGGGCATCCGACGAGCGCGGCCGACTGGTCGCGGACCCGTTCGACTACCGCGTCGCGAAGCAGGGCGGCGTGATCGTGTCGCGGGGCGGCCGGGTCGTGATGACGGTGGGCGGCGGCGACGCCGCGCGCCTCGTCGTCGCCCTGCAACGTGCGGACGATTCACAGGCGCAGCACCTCCTGGCACGCGCGAGCGGCAACTATCGTCGAGGGAACGAACGGGCCTGACCCAGCGCCGGGCCCCGGACGGGGGACTCGTGCGCATGCTCGTGACCGGCGCGACCGGCTACATCGGTGGCAGGCTCGTGCCGCGACTCCTCGAGGCGGGGCACGACGTGGGCGTGCTCGTGCGGCGTGCCGATCGCCTGCGCGACGTGCCGTGGGCGGCATCCGTCGACGTGATCGAGGGCGACCTCGCCGACCGGGCGGCCGTCGACCGCGCGATGGACGGCATCGAGGTCGTGTACTACCTCGTGCACTCGATGGGCGGGAAGAACGACTTCGAGTCGACCGAGCTGACGATCGCGCGCAACGTCGCCGCCTCAGCGCGCGAGCACGGCGTCGGGCGGATCGTGTACCTCGGTGGGCTGCATCCCGCGACGGGCGAGCTGTCGCAGCACCTCCGGTCCCGCACGCAGGTCGGCCGGATCCTGCTCGACTCGGGCGTGCCCACGATCGTGCTGCAGGCGGGAGTCATCATCGGATCGGGCTCGACGTCGTTCGAGATGATCCGCCACCTCACCGAGGTGCTGCCCTACATGCCGGCCCCGCGATGGGTGCGCAGCTTCATCCAGCCGATCGCGGTGCGCGACGTGCTGCATTACCTGATCCGCGCCGCCGAGGTGCCGCCCGAGGTGAACCGGGCGTTCGACATCGGCGGCCCCGACGTCTACCGGTACGGGCAACTCATGAACGGGTACGCGGTGGAGGCCGGGCTCCCGCAGCGCCCGATCGCGGCGCTGCCGGTGCTCACGCCGTGGCTGGCCGGCCAGTGGGTGAACCTCGTCACTCCGATCCCGCGCCGACTCGCGGTGCCGATCATCGAGTCGCTGCAGTTCGACTGCGTCATGCGCGAGCACGACATCGACGGCGTCATCCCGCCGCCTCCCGAGGGGCTGCTGCCGTACCGCACCGCTGTGCGGCTGGCACTCGAGCGCGAGCGCGCGGGGGAGGTGGAGACCAGCTGGCGCAATGCCGAGGTCGAGGGTGCGCCGAGCAACCCGCTGCCGAGCGATCCCGACTGGGCGGGCCACACGGTGTACGTCGACGAGCGTGAACGGCGGTCGTCGGCACCGCGGGCTGACCTGTGGCGCGTCATCGAGGGCGTCGGCGGCGAGAACGGATGGTACTCGTTCCCGCTCGCGTGGGCACTGCGCGGCTGGGTGGACAAGCTCACCGGCGGCGTGGGCCTGCGGCGCGGCCGGCGCGACCCCGACACGCTGCACGTCGGCGACGCCGTCGACTTCTGGCGCGTCGAGTCGATCGAGCGCGGCAGCTTCCTGCGACTCCGTGCGGAGATGCGGGTGCCCGGTCGCGCCTGGCTCGAGCTCGGGGCGTCGACGGCGCCGGATGACGCGGGCTCGGACTACCGGCAACGCGCCGTGTTCTTCCCGAAGGGCCTCTCCGGTCGCCTCTACTGGTGGGCGATCTTCCCATTCCACGGCATCATCTTCTCGGGCATGGCCAACCGGATCACGGCCGAGGCGGAGGCGGAGGCGGCGTCCACGTCCCACGAACAGGAGGTAACGAAACGGTAACGGTGTTGCTAGAGTGACCTGCACCCGCCGCGCAACGGCGCGCGGCCGGTGGAAAGGCCCGAACGCCCGTGACCCGAACGCACCGTGCGACCGACCCGACGACCGCACCGCCCGCGCCTTCGGTGCGCCCGCAGATGCAGCCCAACCCGCCGTCACGCCTCGGCCGTCTCGCCCATCCGCCGCGTCGCGCCGTCCGGGTCGCGTGCGCCCTCGCGGGCACGATGGTGACTGCGGCGGCCCTGCTCATCACGGCGACCCCGACGACGGCGTCGGCGGTCGATGTCTTCGGTGCGCTGCGCCTGCCGGGCGAGGCCGCGTTCATCGTGGGGCATCGCGGCGACCGCGCTGAGGCCCCCGAGAACACGATGGTCTCGCTCGAGCTCGCGATGGACGACCTCGCGTTCGTCGAGACCGACGTGCAGCTGAGCCGCGACGGCGTTCCGGTGCTGTTCCACGACACGACGCTCGAGCGCGTCGCAGGTGACCCGCGCACGATCGCCGACCTCGACCTCGCCGACCTCCGACGACTCGACGTGGGCGCGTGGTACGGCCGCGACCACGTCGGGGAGCGGATGCCGACGCTCGACGAGTTCCTCACCGCACTGGCCGGGCGGGAGACCGCCCGAGCGCTCGTGGAGCTCAAGGCGGACTGGCGGCCCGCCGAAGTGCGCACGGTGGTCGACCTCATCGAGCGGCACGGGCTCCGTGGTCGCGTCGTGCTGCAGAGCTTCAGCCTGGAGACCCTGTTCGTCGTGCAGCGGGTCTCGCCGACGACGCCGCGCATCATGCTGATCCGCGAGCTCCCAGCCGATCCCGTGCCCCTCGCCGAGCGACTGGGCGTGATCGGCTTCGGCACGACGGCGGCGTCGGTCTCGGCCGTTCCCGGTGCGCTCGAGGCGCTCCACGAGGCCGGCGTCGCCGTGCTCTGCTACACGCTCAATTCCCATGAAGGGTGGGAGGAGGTGAGCGCGATCGGCGTCGACGGCATCATCACCGACCAGCCGAGCGAGCTCGACGAATGGCTCGCGGTCACCGCTCCGGGCACGTGAGCCGGCGATCTCAGTGGATCGCGAGGCCGAGGCGTTCGGCCGCAACGCGGAACTCCTCGTGCATACGGGCCGAGAAGAGCACGAAGCGCACGCGATCGGGTGCGGCGCCGGGCGCCGCGGCGCTCGCAGCAGCCAGGGCCACGGCCGCGGCGTCGTCGGCGGGCCATCCGTAGACGCCGGCCGAGACGGCGGGAAGGGCGACGGATGCCGCGCCCAGCCGGGCCGCGAGCTCGAGCGAGTTGCGGTAGGCGGCGCGCAGCAGCTCCCGTCGAGCATCGGCCTCCGCGCCCGGGCCGGGCCACACCGGGCCGACCGTGTGCACGACCCAGCGTGCCTGCAGTCGCCCGGCACCCGTCGCGACCGCGTCGCCCACCGGCAGCCCGTCGGGCAACGTGGTCGCGCGGAGCTCGCGGCACTCCGCGAGGATCGACGGACCGCCCGCCCGGTGGATCGCCCCGTCGACGCCGCCGCCGCCGAGCAGGCTCGAGTTGGCCGCGTTCACGATCGCATCGACGCGCTCCGCGGTGATGTCCCCCGTGACGAGTTCGATGCGCGGCATCCGCTCGACTACCCCCGATTGTTGGAGAGCTCGAAGATGCGCAGCAGCTCGGCCACCGCTGCGTCGCGCTGGTCGCCGCCGGCCTCGTACATCTCGCTCACATGCGTGCGCAGGTGGTTCTCGACGAGCAGCTTGTTGAGCGACCCGAGCGATTTCTGCACGGCCAGCGAGAGCGTGATGATGTCGACGCAGTAGTCCTCGTTCTCGATCATCTTCTCGATCCCGCGCAGCTGGCCCTCGATGATCTTCGTGCGGTGCAGGGCGCGCTTCTTGATGTCATCGATCACGACATCAGGATACCGCGTTTGCACCAGATACCCCCTGTGGGTATCGTGGTCCCCCGGGTGGACGGAAGGGCGGGCAGGGATGTCGCTGCAGCACGACGAGCGCACGATCGACCTCGACATCGAGGGCATGACCTGTGCGAGCTGCGTGGCCCGGGTCGAACGTCGACTCGAACGGCTCGACGGCGTGCACGCCGAGGTCAACCTCGCGACCGAGCGGGCGCGCGTGCGGTTCGCGCCCCCCGTCGGGGTCGACGAGCTCCTCGACGCGGTGCGCGCCGCGGGGTACGCCGCACGTGTGCCGGAGCCTGCACCCCGCCGCGGGATGCCGCGCGACCCGCTCGCGGCGCGTCTCGCCGTGTCGGCGCTGCTCACCCTGCCGGTCGTGGTGCTCGCGATGGCGCCCGCGCTGCAGTTCACCGGCTGGCAGTGGGTGTCGCTCGTCCTCGCGACGCCCGTCGTGGCCTGGGGCGGCTGGCCGTTCCACCGCGCCGCGGCGGTCAACCTCCGGCACGGCGCGCTGACGATGGACACCCTCGTCTCGCTCGGCACGCTCACCGCCTACACGTGGTCGGTCTGGGCGCTCTGGTTCGGCGGCGCGGGCATGCTCGGGATGACGCACGGCTGGACGTTCGGGGTCCGTGGCGAGCCAGGCGGCGACATCTACCTCGAGGTCGCCGCCGGCGTCGTCACGATCCTCCTGCTCGGGCGGGTGATCGAGGCACGGTCGAAGCGCCGCGCGGGGGCGTCGCTGCGCGCGCTGCTCGACCTCGCGCCGCACGAGGTGACCGTCATCGTCGATGGCGCCTCCGCCGGCGTTGCTCCCGCCGGTCGCGAGGAGCGGATACCGGCGGCATCCCTTCGCGTCGGCGCACGATTCGTGGTTCGACCGGGGGAGCGGATCGCCGCCGACGGCATCGTCGAGCACGGCGAGGCGAGCGTCGACGAGAGCATGCTCACAGGCGAGCCGGCGCCGGTCGACGTCGCGCCCGGCTCGGTGGTGACCGCTGCGGCGATCGTGCACGGCGGTCGCCTCGTGGTGCGCGCCACCCGGGTCGGCGCCGATACGCGGCTCGCGCACATCGCCGCCCTGGTCGAGGAGGCCCAGCTCGGCAAGTCGCGTGCGCAGCGGCTCGCCGATCGCATCTCGGCGGTCTTCGTGCCCGTCGTCATCGTGATCGCGGGCGTGACGGCGATGGCCTGGCTGCTCACCGGCAGTCCGGTCGAGCAGGCGATGGCCGCCGCGGTCGCGGTGCTCGTCATCGCCTGCCCGTGCGCGCTCGGCCTCGCCACGCCCATGGCGATCCTCGTCGGCACGGGCCGGGGCGCAGACCGGGGGATCCTCATCACGGGGCCCGAGGCGCTCGACCGCACTGCCGGCGTGGACACGATCCTGCTCGACAAGACCGGCACCCTCACCACGGGCCGCATGCGCCTCACCCGGGTCACGCTCGCCGGGCCGTCGGATCACGGCGCCCCCGACCACGATCGCACCGCCGAGGCGCTCGCCGTCGCCGCCGCCCTCGAGCGCGGGTCCGAGCACCCCGTCGCGCGCGCCATCGCCGACGGGGCGGATGCCGCGGGCGCCCCGCGCCTCGACGTGCAGGAGTTCCGGGCCCGCAGCGGCCTCGGTGTGAGCGGCGTCATCGACGGCGACGCCGCCGCGGCGGGGCGGCCGGCCTTCCTCGCCGGACTCGCTTTCGCGATACCCGAGTCCCTGGCCCGTCGGGCGGAGGAGTCCGACGCGACCCTCGTCGCCGTCGCGTGGCGGGGCGAGGTGCGGGCGCTCCTCGAGGTCGGCGACGAGGTGCGCGTGGGTGCGGGCGCGGCCGTGGCCCGCCTGCGACGACTGGGCCTGCACCCGGCGATCGCCTCGGGGGATGCGCCCCGTCCCGCCGAGCGCGTCGCGCTCGCCGTCGGCGTCGACGAGGTGCACGCGGGACTCGGCCCCGAGGACAAGCTGGCCCTCGTCCGACGACTCCAGTCGGAGGGACGCCGGGTCGCGATGGCGGGCGACGGCGTGAACGACGCGGCCGCGCTCGCGGCGGCCGACCTCGGCATCGCGATGGGCGGCGGCACGGATGCCGCGGCATCCGCCAGCGACCTCGCGCTCCTGCGCGACGAGCCCGGGGCGATCCCCGACGCGATCGAGCTCGCGCGCGCCACGCTCCGCACGATCCGCGGCAACCTGTTCTGGGCGTTCGCCTACAACGTCGGCGCGATCCCGCTCGCGGCCGCCGGATTCCTGAATCCGATGATCGCGGGCGCCGCGATGGCGTGCTCGAGCGTCTTCGTCGTGCTGAACAGCCTCCGCCTGCGATCCGCCTGACGGGGGCCGCGGGGCGCTAGCGTTGCCTCATGATCCGTCGTTCAGCGCGGGCCCTCGTCGCCGCGCTCGCCGTCGCCGCGCTCGCCCTGGGTCCCACCGCCGCGGCCTCGGCATCCGCCGTCGGTCCTCGAGGCGCCGCGCCCGCCCCGGTCTCCGCAGTGCCGGCCGGTGTCGACGACTTCACGTTCGCGTCGTTCGACGCGGTGTACGACCTCGCGCGCGACGATGCGAAGCGCTCGGTGCTCACGACCACCGAGACGCTCGTCGCGGTGTTCCCCGAGTTCGACCAGAACCGCGGCATCCGGCGGGCGATCCCGCTCGACTACCAGGGGCATCCGACCGACATCCGCGTGCAGTCGGTGACGGATGCCACGGGGGCGCCCCGCGGGTACGAGGTCGAGACCGACGAGGCGGGCGAGTTCCTGCTCGTCACCGTGCGCGCCGACGACTTCGTGCACGGCGAGCAGACCTACGTGATCCGCTACACGCAGCACAACGTGACCCTCGAGCCCGACGATGCCGCGGTCGACGAGTTCTACTG
>Ga0247821_10002156_pt1 | contig 10833 bp, 11 predicted proteins | sample 13C_Glycerol_Day_FD_192481 | JGI IMG/M metagenome (GOLD analysis project Ga0247821, IMG submission 192481) | Soil microbial communities from agricultural site in Penn Yan, New York, United States - 13C_Glycerol_Day14 | ecosystem: Environmental > Terrestrial > Soil > Agricultural land | place... | reverse complement strand
GACCGGGCCGGAACGGCTGCGGACCACCGCCGACTCCATGACCATGAAGCGGGTCGGCATCAGCCAGGAGTGGGTCTCGGCCGAGAAGCGGGCGTTGCGCCAGGCGGCGGCGCAGGCCCAGGGGGGCGCGAGTCGATCAGCGGGCAAGCTGCGCTGGCGCAAGCGCGGCTGCAGACGGCGCTGGCGTACCTGGATGCCTACTACGCCGGCGAGAGCCTGAAGCTCACGACGCTGACCGAGCACCACGTGCACGAGGAGTCGGAGGCGGCGAAGGCCCGCCTGGCGTCTTCGACCGGCAGCAGCCAGGAAGTGCTGCAGATGACGGCGGCCCGCGGTCTCGCGCAGGACGAGTCCGCCGACGCGCAGCAGCTCCAGGCCGCCGCGCTGGTCGCGCTGCAGAGGTGGGTCGGCCTGCATCCCGACAGCCTCTCCGCACCGGCGCTGCCGGCCTTGCCCGCCGAGCAGTCGACGACGTCGATGCCGCCAAGGGCCGGGTCACCCTCACTCACGAGGACGTCCCGAACATGAAGATGCCGGCGATGACCATGGCCTTCAACGTGGCGGACAAGAAGATGCTCAAGGGCATCAAGGCCGGCGACAAGGTGCGGTTCAAGCTCGAGGCCGTCAAAGGCCAGGCGCTGGTGACCCAGCTCGAGCGCAGCAAATGACCGCTTGACCTTGCCACAGTGGCAAGGTCCATGATTCATCCGAATCCCGTGCGTTAGCATGTCCGCCCCGATGTCGATCTTCCGTCTCCTCGTCGCCTGGCTCGTCCTGGCCGCGCTGCCCCTGCAGGGCATGGCGGCCGCGTCGATGCTGTTCTGCGACCAGGCCGCCGCCGCGGTCGCGCAGGCGGCCGTGCACGAGGAGCATGCGGACGACGATCACGGCCATCACCAGGCTTCGGCCCATGACGGCCATGCCGCGGACCACGAGGACGCCGGCGCCTCGGGGCACGGCGACCACAAATGCCCGATCTGCGCCTTGTGCCAGCTCGCGGCCATCCCCGAAACCACGCCCGTGCTTCCTTGGGCGGACTCTCCCTCGGCTGACCTTCCGCAGCCGCGCGTGCCGGCGCTGACCCGCGCCCCGCCACGCCCCGACAAACCACCTCGCGCCTGAGCGGCCGCCGGGCCCCGGCACCTCATCGCCGGGGCGGGCCGCCGCATTCCGTTCCGAAGCTGATCGCGCGGGAAAGCGCCCGCCGATCGGCGATCGCCACGAACGAAATCCCGCGAGGTCTCCATGTCACTTTTTGCAAGAACGATCTTCATAGGCTTGCCCGCGCTGGCGGCGAGCCTGCACGCTGCGGCTCAGGCACCGCAGCCCGCGCCGGCCGCCAGCGCACCCGTCGCGCCCGCCTACCGCTCGGCCTTCGAGAACTACCGGCCCTTCGCGGCCGAAGAAGTCCAGGACTGGCGCCGCAGCAACGACGCCGCCCGCGACATCGGCGGCTGGCGCGCCTACGCCCGCGAGATGCAGGGCGGCGCCCAGCCCAAGGCGCCGGCCGCATCGCAACCCAAGGCGGCCGATCCGCACGCGGGGCACCACTGATGGGCGCGCATCGCATGAGCCGCATCGCCGCCGCTGCCACGGCCGCGCTGGTGCTCGCCGGCTGCGCCGCGCCGAACCTGGACTCCGCGCTGCGCGAAGCCAACGAGATGGCTGTTCCGATGTCCGGCGGCGCCGACGCGACGCTGGTGCGCGACGAATCGCAGCGCGCGGCCTCAACCCAGCTCGCGACCGACCTGCTGAAGGAACCGCTGACCATGGACGGCGCGACCCGCCTCGCGCTGACGAACAGCCCCGCCTTCCAGGCCGCCCTGGCGCAAAGCTGGGGCGAGATCGCGCAGGCGCGCCAGCGCGGCCTGCCCGGCGGCGTGGTGCTCTCCTTCGAGCGGCTGCGCGAAGGCGCGGACCTGGAGATCGGCCGGCTGCTCTCGGTCGGCCTGTTCGACCTGATCACGCTGCCGCAACGGTTGTCGGTGTCGCGCGTCGAGTCGGAGCAGGCGCGCGTGCGCCTGGCCGGGACCGTCGTCGAGCAGGTGGCCGCCGCGAAGCAGGCCTGGGTGAAGGCCGTGGCCGCTCGCGAGGTCGAGACCTACACCACGCAAGTTCAAGAGGCGGCGGAGGCCAGCGCCGAGCTCGCGCGCCGCATGCAGCGCGTGGGCAACTTCAGCAAGCTGCAGGCCGCGCGCCAGCATGTGTTCTACGGCGACGCCTCGGCGCGATTGGCGGCGGCCCGGCAGGCCACGGTTGCCTCGCGCGAAGCGCTGGTGCGCCAACTGGGCCTGACAGATGAACAGGCACAGGCGCTGAAGCTCCCGGACCGCCTGCCGGACCTGCCCGCGACGCCTCGGCCCGCCACCGACATCTCGCAAGCGCTGGGCGCGCAGCGCCTCGACGCACGGCTGGCCCGCCTGGAACTGGAAGCCGCCGGCCGCTCGCGCGGCGTGGACCTGGTCTCCGCCCTGACCGACGTGGACCTCGGCGCGCGCCGCGACACCCGCTTCGAAGGCAGCGGCGAGCGATCGACCACGCGCGGCTGGGAGCTGGACGTGCGGCTGCCGCTGTTCGACTGGGGCGCCACGCGCCGCGCCGCGCTCGATGCGCGTTCGCTGGCGGCCGTCAACCGCTACGAAGCCGTGGCGCGGGGCGCGACCTCGCAGACACGCGAGAGCTACTCGGCCTACCGCACGGCGTACGACCAGGCCCGCCACCAGCGCGACGAGATGCTGCCGCTGCGCAAGACCATCTCGGAAGAGAACCTGCTTCGCTACAACGGCATGCTGATCGGCGTGTTCGAGCTGCTGGCCGACGCGCGCGAGCAGGTCTCGGGCGTCATCACCGCCATCGAGGCGCAGCGCGATTTCTGGCTGGCCGACGCGGCGCTTTCCTCCACCCTGATCGGCAAGCCGATCGCCGGTCCGGCCGTGGCTTCGCCCCCGGCGGCCGGCACCGCCGCGGCCGAAGCCGCGCACTGACGAACGCGAGGACCCATGAATCCGAATCCGAGAAGAAGCTTCCTGGCGGGCTTCGGCGCCATCGCCGGCGCGGTGAGCGCGGCGTCGGTCAGCAAGGTGGCGATGGCCGCCTTGCCCGAACCCGTCATCCAGACCACACCCGACACCGCCGGCCCGCTGGCGCCGAGCACGGGTCGCCCCTACAACCCGGTCGTCACCCTCAACGGCTGGACCGCGCCCTGGCGCATGAACAACGGCGTCAAGGAATTCCACCTGGTCGCCGAGCCGGTGGTGCGCGAAATGTCGCCCGGCTTCAAGGCGCACCTGTGGGGCTACAACGGACAGTCGCCCGGCCCGACCATCGAAGTGGTGGAAGGCGACCGCGTCCGCATCTTCGTGACCAACAAGCTGCCCGAGCACACCAGCATCCACTGGCACGGCCAGCGATTGCCCAACGGCATGGATGGCGTCACCGGCCTCACGCAGAAGGGCATCCAGCCCGGAAAGACCTTCGTTTACGAGTTCGTCGCGCGCCGGCCCGGCACCTTCATGTACCACCCGCACGCCGACGAGATGACGCAGATGGCGATGGGGATGATGGGCTTCTGGGTCACGCATCCGAAGGCGAAACATCCGCTGATCGAGGAGGTGGACCGCGACTTCGTGTTCCTGCTGAACGCGTACGACATCGAGCCCGGCGCCTACACCCCGAAGATCATGACGATGCTGGACTTCAACCTCTGGACCTTCAACAGCAGGATCTTCCCGGGCATTGATTCCATGAACGTGCGCCGCGGCGACAAGGTGCGCATCCGGGTGGGCAACCTCACGATGACCAACCACCCGATGCACATCCACGGGCACGAGTTCTTCGTCACCGGCACCGATGGCGGTCCCACGCCGAAAGGCTCGCGCTGGCCGGAGGTCTCCGCCGACGTCGCCGTGGGGCAGATGCGCCAGCTCGAGTTCGTCGCGGACGAGGAGGGCGACTGGGCCTTCCACTGCCACAAGAGCCACCACACCATGAACGCGATGGGCCACGACGTGCCCACCATGATCGGCATCGACCACCGCGACGTCGCGAAGAAGATCTCGAAGCTCGTGCCCGACTACATGGTGATGGGCGAACGCGGCATGGCCGACATGGGCGAGATGGAGATGCCGCTGCCCGACAACACGGCGCCGATGATGACCGGCGAAGGCCCTTTCGGCGGCATCGAGATGGGCGGCATGTTCACCACGGTGAAGGTGCGGCGGGACCAGAAGCGTGGCGACTACTCCGATCCGGGCTGGTTCAGGCATCCCGCGGGCACCGTCGCCTACGAGTTCACGGGACAGCTGCCCGAGCCGGCGCGCGCCGCGCCGGTCAAACCCGCCACGAAGAAGGACGTCGAGGTCCGCGTCCGCAAACCCGCATCCGGTAGCCACGAAGGCCACCACTGAGAGGAGAGTCCATGAAGCACGCCATCCGTTCGGGCCTGCTGCTCGCGGTTGTCATCGCCGTGCAGCCCGCCTTCGCGCACGAGGGCCAGGCTGCGAAGAAGTCTCAGGCGATGAACAAGGAGCAGCAGCCTTGGGGCATCGCCGGCGAGGCGAAGGACGTCAGGCGCACGATCGAGATCGCGATGAGCGACGACATGCGCTTCACTCCCTCGACCATCGAAGTGAAGCAAGGCGAGACGCTGCGCTTCGTGCTGCGCAACCACGGCAAGGTGCTGCACGAGATGGTCATCGGCACCGCCAAGGCCCTCGAGGAACACGCGGCGCTGATGCAGAAGTTCCCCGGCATGGAGCACGACGAGCCGCACATGGCGCACGTCGCCTCGGGCCGCAAGGGCCAGCTGGTGTGGAAGTTCAACCGTGCCGGCGAGTTCGATTTCGCCTGCCTGATCCCCGGCCATTACCAGGCCGGCATGGTCGGGAAGATCAAGGTTTCCAACTGAGTGCCAAGGAGCAACGACATGAAAGCCAGACTGAACCGCATCCTGTTCGCGATCGCCCTCGGCGGCGCGCTCGCCTTCCCCGCCTGGGCCTCGAGCGACTTCACCGATGGAGAAGTCCGCAAGGTCGACAAGAGCGCCGGCAGGATCACGCTCAAGCACGGCGAGATCAAGAACCTCGACATGCCCCCGATGACCATGGTGTTCGCGGTCGCCGACAAGGCGATGCTCGAGCAGGTGAAGGCGGGCGACAAGGTGCAGTTCCGAGCCGCCAATCAGGACGGCCGGATGACGGTCACCGAGATCCAGGCCGCCAGGTAAGGCGAAGGGCGCGGCTGATCCAGGTCAAGCGGCACGGCCGCGCCACGGGCCAAAGTGGAAGCGAGGCTGAACATGCAAGACACGCGATCCGCCATCTACGTCTGCCCCATGCACCCGCAGATCCGGCGCGACGCGCCCGGGCATTGCCCGATCTGCGGCATGGCGCTGGAGCCGGAGATGCCCTCGCTGGAAGAGGGCAAGGACCCGGAGCTGGTCGACTTCGAGCGCCGCTTCCGGTGGACGCTGCCGCTCACCGTGGCCGGCGTGGCGCTCGCGATGTTCGCCCATTCGATGGAGCTGATGGGGCCACGCACGCAGTCCTGGGTCGAGCTCCTGTTGAGTGCGCCCGTGGTGCTGTGGGCGGGCGCGCCGTTCTTCCAGCGCGGCTGGCAGTCCATCGTCCACCGCAGCCCGAACATGTGGACGCTGATCTCTCTCGGCACGGGCGCGGCGTTCGTCTACAGCGTGGTCGCCACGGTGGCGCCGGGCGTGTTCCCGGAGTCGTTCGTGGCCATGGGCCGCGTGGCGGTCTACTTCGAGGCGGCCAGCGCGATCATCTCGCTCACGCTGCTGGGCCAGGTGATGGAGCTGCGTGCTCGCTCGGGCGCCAGCGCCGCGATCAAGGCCCTGCTCGGGATGGCGCCCAAGACCGCGCGCCGCGTGTCACCCGACGGCAGCGAGGAGGACGTGCCGCTCGCGCACGTGCACGTGGACGACCTGCTGCGCGTGCGCCCCGGCGAGAAGGTGCCGGTGGACGGCGTCGTGGTCGAAGGCAGGAGTTCGGTGGACGAGGCCATGGTCACCGGCGAGCCGATGCCGGTCTCCAAGACCGCGGGAGACAAGCTGATCGGCGCCACGGTCAACACCTCCGGCGCGCTGCTGATGCGGGCGGAGAAGGTCGGTTCGGCCACCGTGCTGTCGCAGATCGTGCAGATGGTCGCGCAGGCCCAGCGGTCCAGGGCGCCGATGCAGCGCATGGCCGACGTGGTGGCCGGCTGGTTCGTGGTGGGCGTCGTCGTCGCCGCCATCGCCACCTTCTTCGCGTGGGGCGTCTGGGGGCCGCAGCCCTCGTGGGTCTACGGGCTGGTGAACGCGGTGGCGGTGCTGATCATCGCCTGCCCCTGCGCGCTGGGCCTGGCCACGCCGATGTCGGTGATGGTCGCCACCGGTCAGGGCGCGCGGCACGGCGTGCTGTTCAAGGACGCTTCCGCCATCGAGAACCTGCGCAAGGTGGACGTGCTGGTGGTGGACAAGACCGGCACGCTGACCGAAGGCCGGCCCGCGTTCAAGGAAGCGGTCGCGGCGCCGGGATTCACCGAGGACGAGGTGCTGCGGCTGGCCGCCAGCCTCGACCAGGGCAGCGAGCATCCGCTGGCGCGCAGCATCGTCGACGCGGCCAAGGCGCGCGGGCTGCGGCTGTCCAAGGCCGAGGAGTTCGATTCCGCCTCCGGCATCGGCGTCTCGGGCGCGGTCGAGGGCAAGTCGCTCGCGCTGGGCAACACGGCCATGATGGAAAAGAACGGCGTCGATGTCGGCGCGTTGTCGTCTCAAGGCCAGGCGTTGCGCGCCCAGGGCGCGAGCGTGATGCACCTCGCGGTCGACGGCCGCTTCGCCGGTCTGCTGGCGGTGGCCGATCCGGTGAAGTCCACGACGCCCGAAGCGATCCGGCGCCTGAAGGCCCAGGGCATCCGGCTGGTGATGGCCACCGGCGACGGCCTGGCCACGGCGAAGTCGGTGGCGAAGGCGCTGGGCATCGACGAGGTCCACGGCGAGGTCAAGCCCGCCGACAAGCTGGAGCTCGCCCGCAGGTTCAAGCAGCAGGGTCTGGTGGTCGCCATGGCCGGCGACGGCATCAACGACGCGCCCGCGCTGGCCGGCTCCGACGTCGGCATCGCGATGGGCGCGGGCACCGACGTGGCCATGGAGAGCGCGCAAGTCACGCTGGTGAAGGGCGACCTGCGTGCCATCGCCGACGCGCGGGCGCTGTCCGAGGCCTCGGTGCGCAACATGCGCGAGAACCTGATGTTCGCCTTCCTCTACAACGCGCTGGGCATTCCGCTCGCGGCCGGCGTGCTCTACCCGTGGACCGGCTGGCTGCTGTCGCCCATGATCGCGGCGCTGGCGATGAGCCTGAGCTCGGTGTCGGTGGTGGGCAACGCGCTGCGGTTGAAGAACTTCAAGCCCTGAGCTCAGGCGACCTTGCGCACCGCCGCCTTGCCGTTCAACGCGCTTTCCAGGTCGTCGAGGATGGGGCAATCGGGCCGCTCGTCGCCGTGGCAGCAGTGCATCAGGTTGCGCAGCGTCTTGCGCATCGCCTCCAGCTCCTTGATCTTGCGCTCCAGTTCCTCGACGTGCTGCGCGGCCAGCTTCTTGACGTTGGCGCTGGAGCGGCGGCGGTCCTGCCACAGCTTGAGCAGCTCCGCGATCTCGGGGATGGAGAAGCCCAGGTCGCGCGAGCGCTTGATGAACTGCAGCGTGTGGACCTCGTTGTCGGTGTACACGCGGTAGCCCGATTCGGTGCGGTGCACCTTGGGCAGGAGGCCCAGCGACTCGTAGTGACGCACCATCTTCGGCGTCACCGAAGCGCGCTCGGCGGCCTCGCCGATGTTGAATCCGGTGGCGATCGTCGTGTTCATGCGGCGGTTCCTTTCCAGCGGCGCAGGGCCAGGGCGTTGGTGACCACGCTCACCGAGGAGAACGCCATCGCGGCGCCGGCGAGCATGGGGTTGAGCAGTCCGAAGGCGGCGAGCGGGATGCCCACCACGTTGTAGACGAAGGCCCAGAACAGGTTCTGGCGGATCTTGGCGTAGGTGCGGCGCGAGATGTCGATCGCGTCGGCCACCAGGCGCGGGTCGCCGCGCATCAGCGTGACGCCGGCGGCGTGCATCGCCACCTCGGTGCCGGTGGACATCGAGAAGCCCACGTCCGCGGCCGCGAGGGCCGGCGCGTCGTTGATGCCGTCGCCCACCATGGCGACGGTGGCGCCCGCGGCCTTCAGCTCCGCGACGATGGCGGCCTTGTCCTGCGGCAGCACCTCGGCCCGCACCTCGTCGATGCCGAGCTCGCGGGCGATCGCCTGCGCCGCGCCGCGGTTGTCGCCGGTGACCATGGCGGACTTCACGCCCTGCGCATGCAGGACCTCGACGGCTTGCTTCGCCGTGGCCTTGGGCTGGTCGCCGAAGGCCAGCAGGCCCAGCAGCCGCGCCGGCGGCGTGGCGTCGGCCAGCCAGGAGACGGTGCGGCCTTCGCCTTCGAGCTGCGCGGCGCGCTGGGCCAGCGGCGAGAGGTCCACGCCCAGCTCGCGCATCCAGCGCGTGCTGCCCAGGCGCAGCTCGCGCCCGTCGACCACGGCCGACATGCCGCGGCCGGCCACCGCGCGCGCTTCGCGGGCGGGCGCGATCGGCAGCGACCGCTTCGAGGCCGCTTCCAGCACGGCCTTGGCCAGCGGATGCTCGCTGCCGGCCTGCACGCCGGCGGCCGCCTTCAGCAGGCCCTCGGCGTCCCCGTCCGCCGCCTCGAACGCGGTCAGCCGCGGCCGGCCTTCGGTCAGCGTGCCGGTCTTGTCGAAGGCGACGACCTGCACCTTGTGCGCGACCTCCAGCGCCTCCGCGTCCTTGATCAGGATGCCGCGGCGCGCGGCCACGCCGGTGCCGGCCATGATGGCCGTGGGCGTCGCCAGGCCCAGCGCACAGGGACAGGCGATGACCAGCACGGCCACCGCGTTGAGGATCGCGCGCTCCCAGTCGCCCGTGGCCACGCCCCAGCCGATCAGCGTGAGCGCGGCCAGGCCGAGCACGACGGGCACGAAGACTTCGCTCACCTGGTCCACCAGGCGCTGGATCGGCGCCTTCTTGGCTTGCGCCGACTCGACCATGCGCGCGATGCGCGACAGCGTGGACTCGGCGCCCACCGCCGTGGCGCGCGCGGCGAACAGGCCTTCGCCGTTGACCGAGCCGCCGACCACCTTGTCGCCCTCGCGCCGGGCCACCGGCAGGCTCTCGCCGGTGATCAGCGATTCGTCGACATGCGTCGAGCCCTCGATCACTTCGCCGTCGACGGGCACGCGCTCGCCGGGGCGCACGACCACCACGTCGCCCACGGCGACGCGCGAGGCCGGCACTTCGGCTTCCTTGCCGTCGCGGCGCACGCGTGCCGTGTCGGGCCGCAGCGCATTGAGCGCCCGGATGGCTTCGGTGGTCTGCCGCTTGGCGCGCGTTTCCAGCCATTTGCCGAGCAGCACCAGGGTGATGACGACGGCCGAGGCCTCGAAATAGAGGTGCGGCGCCTCGCCGTGGCCCGCGTGCTCCAGGCCGGTGACCAGCAGGTAGAGCGAGAGGCCGTAGCCGGCGCTGGTGCCCAGCGCGACCAGCAGGTCCATGTTGCCGGCGCGCGCCTTCACGGCTTTCCAGGCCGAGCGGTAGAAGCGCGCGCCCAGCCAGAACTGCACCGGCGTCGCCAGGGCCAGCTGCCACCCGCCGGGCAGGGCGAGATCGACGCCGAACAGCATCGCGACCATGGGCAGGATCAGCGGCAGCGAAAGCGCGGCCGAGAGCGCGACCGGCCACCAGTCGGGCAGCGCGGCCGCCGGCGCGGGTGCCGCGGTTTCTTCGGGTGCGGGGACGGCCGCCTTGTAGCCGGCCTTCTCGATGGCGGCGAGCAGCTGGTCCTGCATCTCCTGCGGGCGGCCGACGAAGCGGACCTCGGCCTTCTCGGTGGCGAGGTTCACTTCGGCGCCGACCACGCCGGGCGTCTTCTTGAGGGCCTTCTCCACGCGGGCGACGCAGGACGCGCAGGTCATGCCTTCGACCTCGAGGCTGAGCGAAGCCTCGTTCACGTCGAGGCGGCCGGGCAGGGTGGCGGTGGTGTTCATGGACGGGATGTTCAAGCTTGACATCATGGCAAGGTCAAGCCCCTGCCGCGAATGGGGCTTCGAATGTCCGACCCCTTGACCTTGACATCGTGTCAAGGACGACGATGCAAGCCTCAGATCCACTTTTCATCCACCACGAGGACACCACCATGATTGAAATGACGCTGCCGGACATGAGCTGCGGCCATTGCGCGAGCACCGTCACGCAGGCCTGCAAGCTGGTCGATCCCGCCGCCAGGGTCGAGGTCGACCTGGGCACGAAGAAGGTCCGCATCGAGTCGGCCGAAGACCGCCAGGATTTCACCGAGGCGCTGACGGAAGCGGGCTACCCGCCGGCGGCCTGAGCGGGGCGCCGCTGCGGGGACAATCCCCGGGTGACTTCCTCGCATTCCCGTGCCGCCGTCATCGGCGGCGGTCCCGCCGGCCTGATGGCGGCCGAAGTGCTGGCCGCGCAGGGCATCGCGGTCGACCTGTTCGACGCCATGCCTTCCGTGGGCCGCAAGTTCCTGCTGGCCGGCCGCGGCGGCCTCAACCTCACCCATTCCGAAGCGCCGGAGCCCTTCCTGGCGCGCTACGGCGTGATCGCTGAGAGCCTGCGCTCGGCCATCTCCGGCTTCGGCGGCGAGGCCGTGCGGCGCTGGGCCGGCGAGCTCGGTATCCAAACCTTCGTCGGCACGTCCGGCCGCGTGTTCCCGACCGACATGAAAGCGGCGCCGCTGCTGCGCGCGTGGCTGCATCG
>Ga0247821_10002154_pt1 | contig 10837 bp, 8 predicted proteins | sample 13C_Glycerol_Day_FD_192481 | JGI IMG/M metagenome (GOLD analysis project Ga0247821, IMG submission 192481) | Soil microbial communities from agricultural site in Penn Yan, New York, United States - 13C_Glycerol_Day14 | ecosystem: Environmental > Terrestrial > Soil > Agricultural land | place... | reverse complement strand
GGCGAGAGCCGCGTGGGCGTCCACGCGGCTCTCGCCGAGGAGACGGAGGGGACGGCCGCCCTCGTGCGCGCGCCCGGCCTGGTCCAGCGGCTGCGCATGGTCAAGGACGACGCCGAGCTCGCGGCCCTGCGCAATGCGTGCGCGATCGCCGACGCGGCGATCGCCGAGCTGATCGAGCACGGCGGGCTCGCCCCCGGCCACACCGAAGCCGAGGTCGCGCTGGACCTGGAGTACCGCATGCGGGCGCACGGCGCGGCGGGCCCGTCCTTCGCGTCGATCGTCGCGGCGGGCCCGCACTCGGCCGTGCCGCACCACAGCCCGACCGCGACCCCGTTGCGCGCCGGCGACTTCGTGAAGATCGACTTTGGCGCGCTCGTGGACGGCTACCACTCCGACATGACGCGCACGGTGGTGCTCGGGGCGGCGGCGGACTGGCAGCGCGAGCTGTACGCGCTGGTCGCTGCCGCGCAGGCCGCGGGACGGGCCGCCCTCGGCCCGGGCGTCGACGTGGCCGACGTCGACGCGGCCGCGCGGGGCGTCGTCGTCGACGCGGGGCGCGGCGAGGAGTTCCTCCACCCGCTCGGGCACGGCGTGGGGCTGCAGATCCACGAGGCCCCGCTGCTGGGCGCCACGGGATCGGGCCGCCTCGCCGCGGGCATGGCCGTCACGGTGGAGCCCGGCGTGTACCTGGAGGGTCGCGGCGGCGTGCGGATCGAGGACACGCTCGTCGTCACCGACGGCGCGCCCGAGGTGCTCACCCGGTTCCCCAAGGATCTGTTGGAGATCTGACGGGGCTATCCTGGACGGCGGACGACGGCGTGCGCCGCAGATCTCAGCGCGCGCCGCACACCCCGGCGCGTGCAGCCCCCGCGCCACCGACGAGCGCAGGAGTCACACCCCTTGGCCACCACGAACGACCTCAAGAACGGACTGGTGCTGAACCTGGACGGCCAGCTGTGGTCCGTCACCGCGTTCCAGCACGTGAAGCCGGGCAAGGGCGGCGCGTTCGTGCGCACCACGCTCAAGAACGTGCTCACCGGCAAGGTGGTCGACAAGACCTTCAACGCGGGCACCAAGGTCGACACCGCCACGGTCGACCGCCGCGACATGACCTTCCTCTACAAGGACGGCGCCGACTTCGTGTTCATGGACGGCGACACGTACGACCAGATCCCGATCCCCGGCAACACGGTCGGCACCGCGGCGGGCTACCTGCTGGAGAACCAGGTGGCGATGGTCGCGCTGCACGAGGGCGTGCCGCTCTACGTGGAGCTGCCCGCGTCGGTCGAGCTGGTGGTCGCGCACACCGAGCCGGGCCTGCAGGGCGACCGTTCCACCGGCGGCACGAAGCCCGCCACCCTGGAGACCGGCGCCGAGATCCAGGTGCCCCTGTTCCTCACCACCGGCGAGAAGGTCAAGGTCGACACCCGCGACGGCCGCTACCTGGGGCGCGTCTCCTCGTGATCAGAGCGCGCACCCGGGCTCGGAAACGGGCTCTGGACATCCTGTTCGAGTCCGAGGCGCGCGGCGACGACCCCATCGCGGTGCTCACCCAGCGTCGCGAGACCGACGACGCGCCCCCCGTCTCCGACTACGCGGCGATGCTGGTCGAGGGCGTGACGGCGCACCGGGAGCGCATCGACCAGCTGCTCGCCGAGCACGCCGAAGGCTGGACGGTGGCGCGCATGCCCGCCGTCGACCGCACGCTGCTGCGCATCGGGGTGTTCGAGCTGCTGTGGGTCGACGAGATCGACGACCCGGTGGCGATCACCGAGGCGGTCGAGCTGGCCCGCACGCTCTCCACCGACGACAGCCCGCGCTTCCTCAACGGGGTGCTCGGCCGGATCTCCGACATCGCCGAGCACCTCCGCGCGGCGCGCTGACGCCGGTTACGGCGCGGGCCGCGCCTCGGGCGGCAGCACGCCCCACTCGATGAGCTGGTCGGTCAGCTCACCCGGCGTCTTGTCGTAGATGATCGACAGCGAGCGCAGGTCCTCGGAACGGATCGAGAGCACCTTGCCGTTGTAGTCACCGCGCTGGCTCTGGATGGCCGCGGCGTAACGGGCGAGCGGGCCGACCTTGTCGGCGGGCAGCTGTTGCAGCCGCTCGAGGTTGATCACGATCTTGGTGGCGGGCTCGGACCCGGATGGGATCCGGCCTTCGGGCAGCAGCTCGGCCACCGGCACACCGTAGAAATCCGCGAGCTCGGCGAGCTTCTGGACGGTGACGGCGCGGTCGCCGCGCTCGTAGGAGCCGACGACCACCGCCTTCCAGCGCCCGCCCGACTTCTGCTCGACGCCGTGTAGCGACAAGCCCTGCTGCTGCCGGATGGCGCGCAGCTTGCCGCCGAGCGCCTTGGCGTAGTCGCCCATGCCGGCGACCTCCTCACTTGCTCTTGCGCCGGCCGCGGGACCGGCGAGCTGACCTGGGTACTGCGTGGTAGGGAGCCGTGCGGGCAACCGCGAGGTTCAGCCGCGCTGCCCGGCAGCCGCGGTGCCCACTGCCGCGGCCGCTGTCGGGGACGTTCGGTCGATACGGAGAGTAATCATGCGCTTGCTCCGCCGTTCGGTCAAGCCGCGTCCCCCTCCCCGGCGATACAGCCGCCCCAGATCACTCGAACGGCTGATCTACAGCCCCCCGGCCAGGCGTTACATCTCCGTGATCGAAGGCCTACGCACACCCATCGTCTCAGTGCCCCCCGGGGGTGGGGATCAGTGGGGTCCCTGTGGGTGGCGACGATGCTCACAGCGGGTGCTCCCCGGTCAGGACGGAGGGCCGCTGATAGGTTCTGCATCGACCCCGTCCGATCCTTTAAGCCCGTCCCGCGAGGCGGGGAAGGAGAGACCCGTGGCGCAAGATCGCCCGGGCGCGGCGGCCGCGAGGGAGCTGCTCAGCGCCTCCGACGTCGCCCGCACCATCGCCCGCATCGCCCACCAGATCATCGAGAAGACCGCGGGCACCGAGAACGTGGTCCTCGTCGGCATCCCGACCCGCGGGGCGATGCTCGCCAGCCGGTTGGGCGCCGCCGTCGCCGAGTTCAGCGGCACAGCGTTCCCGGTCGGCATCGTCGATCCCACGCTGTACCGCGACGACCTGCGCCACCACCCGGCGCGCCCGCTGTCGAGCACCGACCTCCCCGACGGCGGCCTCGACGACGCGCTGGTGGTGCTCATCGACGACGTCCTGATGTCCGGCCGCACCGTGCGGGCCGCGCTCGACGCCCTCGCCGACCACGGCAGGCCGCGCGCGGTGCAGCTGGCGGTGCTCGTCGACCGCGGGCACCGGGAGCTGCCGATCCGGGCCGACTACGTGGGCAAGAACGTGCCCACCGCCCGCGACGAGCAGGTCAAGGTCCTGCTCGAGGAGATCGACGGGGTCGACGCCGTCCGGCTGGAGCGCGCATGAGGCACCTGCTCTCGGTCACCGACCTCGACGCTGCCGCCGCCACCGCGCTGCTCGACACCGCCGACCGGCTGCGCCAGGCCCTGCTGGGTCGCGAGGTGCGCAAGCTGCCGACCCTGCGGGGCCGCACCGTGATCACGATGTTCTACGAGAACTCGACCCGCACCCGGGTGTCGTTCGAGGTGGCGGGCAAGTGGATGAGCGCCGACACCGTGAACGTCAGCGCGTCGGGGTCGTCCGTGGCGAAGGGGGAGTCGTTGCGCGACACGGCCCTCACCCTCTCCGCCATGGGCGCCGACTGCGTGATCGTGCGGCACCCCGCGTCCGGCGCGGCCCACCGGCTCGCCGCGTGGGTCGACAAGGACCGCGAGACGACGGGCACGCCCACCGTCATCGTCAACGCGGGCGACGGCACCCACGAGCACCCCACGCAGGCGCTGCTGGACGCGGCCACGCTGCGCGACCGGCTCGGGGGCATCGCGGGCAAGCGGATCGGGATCGTCGGCGACGTCCTGCACAGCCGGGTCGCGCGCTCCAACGTCTTCCTGCTCGCGACGCTCGGCGCCGAGGTCGTGCTGGTGGCGCCGCCCACGCTGCTGCCCGTCGGGGTGGCGCAGTGGCCCTGTCGGGTGAGCCCCGAGCTGGACGCCGAGCTGCCCGCCCTGGATGCGGTGATGATGTTGCGCGTGCAGGCGGAACGGATGCACGGGGCGTTCTTCCCGTCGTCGCGGGAGTACGCGATCGGCTACGGCCTCTCCGAAGACCGGGCCGCGCTCCTCCCCGAGCACGCCGTGGTGCTGCACCCCGGGCCGATGGTGCGCGGCATGGAGATCGCCCCCGCGGTCGCTGATGCGCCCAACGCGGCGGTGCTCCAGCAGGTGCGCACCGGCGTCCACGTGCGCATGGCCGTCCTCTACCACCTCCTCGCGGGAGCCCCGGAATGAGCTTGGTGATCACCGGTGCCCGGCCGTACGGCGAGGGCGAGCCGGTCGACGTCCTGGTGCGCGACGGCGTGGTGGCGGAGATCGGGTCCGGGCTGTCGGCCGACGAGACGCTCGACGCCGACGGGCTCGTGCTGCTGCCGGGGTTCGTCGACCTGCACACCCACCTGCGCGAGCCGGGCGGCGAGGAGTCCGAGACGATCGCGACGGGCTCGGCCGCGGCGGCGCTCGGCGGGTTCACCGCCGTGTTCGCGATGCCCAACACCGCTCCGGTCGTCGACACCGACGTCGTCGCGCTGCACGTGCGCCGCCGCGGTGCCGAGGTCGGGCTCGTCGACGTGCACCCGGTCGGCGCCGTCACCGTGGGCCTGCGCGGCGAGCGGATGGCCGAGCTCGGCACCATGGCCCGCTCGCCCGCGCAGGTGCGGATGTTCTCCGACGACGGCCGCTGCGTGCACGATCCGCTGATCATGCGCAGGGCATTGGAGTACGCCACGGCGCTCGACGTCGTGATCGCCCAGCACGCCGAGGACCACCGGCTCACCGGGGGCGCGCAGGCGCACGAAGGGGAGGTGGCGTCGCGGCTGGGCCTCGCGGGCTGGCCCGCCACCGCCGAGGAGACGATCGTGGCCCGCGACTGCGCGCTGGCCAGGGAGGCCGGGGCGCGGCTGCACGTCTGCCACGTCTCCAGCGCGCACACGATCGCGGTCCTGCGGGCGGCCAAGGCGGCGGGCGTGCGGGTGAGCGCCGAGGTCACGCCGCACCACCTGCTGCTCACCGACGCGCGCCTGTCCGGCTACGACCCGGTCAACAAGGTCAACCCGCCGTTGCGCACCGGCGCCGACACCGAGGCCATGCGGGCCGCGCTCGCCGAGGGCGTGCTCGACGTGGTGGCCACCGACCACGCGCCGCACGCCGCGCAGTACAAGGACACCGAGTGGGACGCGGCCCGGCCCGGGATGCTGGGGCTGCAGACGGCGCTGTCGGTGGTCGCGCACACCATGGTCGAGCCGGGCCTGCTGGACTGGCGGGGCGTCGCCCGGGTGCTGTCGGAGCGGCCCGCGGAGATCGGCGGACTGCCCGACCAGGGCCGTCCGATCGCGGTGGGGGAACCCGCCACCTTCGCGCTCGTCGACCCGGACGGCGTGTGGACGGTGCGCGGCGCGCAGCTGGCCAGCCGGGCGGCCAACACCCCGTTCGAGGGGATGCGGTTGCCCGCCACGGTGGTCGCGACGATGTGGGGCGGCCGCGTCACCGCCCGCGAGGGGAAGGTTGTGGGATGACCGCGCTGCTGGTGCTCGAAGACGGGCGGATCTTCCGCGGCGAGCCCTACGGCGCGCTCGGCCAAGGCCTGGGCGAGGCGGTGTTCACCACCGGCATGACCGGCTACCAGGAGACCCTCACCGACCCGTCCTACCACCGCCAGATCGTCGTGCAGACGGCCCCGCAGATCGGCAACACCGGCTGGAACGACGAGGACGACGAGTCGGGCGCGATCCAGGTGGCGGGCTATGTGGTGCGCGACCCCGCCCGCACGCCGTCGAACTGGCGCTCCCGGCGTCCGCTCGACGAGGAGCTGCGGCGGCAGGGGATCGTCGGGGTCGCGGGCGTCGACACCCGCGCGCTGGTGCGGCACCTGCGCGAGCAGGGCGCGATGCGCTCCGGGGTGTTCTCCGGCGACGCGCTGGCCGCCGACGAGGTGCTGGTGGAACGCGTGCGGCAGAGCCCGCCCATGGAGGGCGCGGACCTCTACGGCGCGGTCACCACCCGCGAGCCCTACGTCGTGCCCGCGGACGGCGACATCCGGTTCCGGGTGGCCGCGCTGGACGTCGGGATCAAGTCGAACACGCCGCGGATGCTGGCCGCGCGGGGCATCGAGACCCACGTGCTGCCCGCGGAGACCACCATCGCGGAGATCGAGGCGCTCTCGCCGGACGGGTTCTTCCTCTCCAACGGGCCCGGCGATCCGGCCACGGCCGACGTGCCGGTGGCGCTCACCCGGGCTGTGCTGGAGCGGCGGATCCCGCTCTTCGGGATCTGCTTCGGCAACCAGATCCTCGCCCGGGCGCTGGGCCGCGGCACCTACAAGCTGCGCTACGGCCACCGCGGCATCAACATCCCGGTCGTCGAGCACGCCACCGGACGGGTGGCGATCACGTCGCAGAACCACGGGTTCGCCGTGCAGGGCGAGGCGGGGGAGCGGTGGGAGAGCCCGTTCGGCCCGGCCGAGATCACCCACACCTGCCCCAACGACGGCTGCGTCGAAGGCCTGCGGGCGCTCGACGTGCCCGCGTTCAGCGTGCAGTACCACCCCGAGGCCGCGGCCGGGCCGCACGACGCCGCGGACCTGTTCGACCGGTTCGTCGAGCTCATGGAGAAGCGCTGATGCCCCGCCGCGACGACATCAAGCACGTTCTCGTGATCGGCTCCGGGCCGATCGTCATCGGGCAGGCGTGCGAGTTCGACTACTCCGGCACCCAGGCCTGCCGGGTGCTGCGCGAGGAGGGCATCCGCGTCTCGCTGGTCAACTCCAACCCCGCGACGATCATGACCGACCCGGAGTTCGCCGACGCCACCTACGTCGAGCCGATCACCCCGGAGTTCGTGGAGATGGTGATCGCCAAGGAGCGGCCGGACGCCATCCTGGCCACGCTCGGCGGGCAGACCGCGCTCAACACCGCGATGGCGCTGCACGAGCGCGGCGTGCTGGCGCGCTACGGCGTCGAGCTGATCGGCGCCGACGTCGAGGCCATCCAGCGCGGCGAGGACCGGCTGAAGTTCAAGGAGATCGTCCAGTCGATCGGCGGCGACGTGCCCCGCTCGGCGGTCTGCCACACGATGGCCGAGGTGCGCGCCGCCGCCGCCGACCTGGGGCTGCCCGTCGTGATCCGGCCGTCGTTCACGATGGGCGGGCTCGGTTCGGGCATGGCGCACACCGACGCCGACCTGGACCGGCTCGCGGGCACCGGGCTGGCGGCGTCGCCGGTCACCGAGGTGCTCATCGAGGAGTCGGTGCTCGGCTGGAAGGAGTACGAGCTCGAGCTGATGCGCGACCGGCACGACAACGTCGTGGTCGTGTGCTCCATCGAGAACCTCGACCCGATGGGCGTGCACACCGGCGACTCGATCACCGTCGCCCCCGCGATGACGCTCACCGACCGCGAGTACCAGCACATGCGCGACGTCGGCATCGACGTGCTGCGCGCGGTCGGCGTGGACACCGGCGGGTGCAACATCCAGTTCGCCGTGCACCCCGAGACCGGGCGCCTCGTCGTGATCGAGATGAACCCGCGGGTGTCGCGGTCCTCGGCGCTGGCCTCCAAGGCCACCGGCTTCCCCATCGCCAAGATCGCGGCGCGGCTCGCGGTCGGGTACACGCTCGACGAGATCCGCAACGACATCACCGGCGAGACCCCGGCCGCGTTCGAGCCCACGCTCGACTACGTGGTGGTGAAGATCCCGCGGTTCGCGTTCGAGAAGTTCCCCGGCGCCGACCCCGAGCTCACCACGACGATGAAGAGCGTCGGGGAGGCGATGGCGCTCGGGAGGTCGTTCGTCGAGGCGCTGGGCAAGGCGCTGCGCTCGATGGAGACGGCGGCCGCCGGGTTCTGGACGGTGCCGGACACGTCCGAGGTGCCCGACATCGCCACCCCGACCGACGGGCGGATCTACGGCGTCGAGCGGCTGCTGCGGGCGGGGGTGCCCGCGGCCGAGGTGGCGCGGCGGTCGCGCATCGACCCGTGGTTCGTCGACCAGATCGACGGGCTCGTGGCGCTCCGCGCGGAGATCGTCGACGCGCCGGTGCTCGACGCGCGCCTGCTGCGGCGGGCCAAGCGGGCGGGCCTCTCCGATCGCCAGCTGGCCGCGCTGCGGCCCGAGCTCGCGGGCGAGGACGGTGTGCGCACGCTGCGGCACCGGCTGGGCGTGCGGCCGGTGTACAAGACCGTCGACACCTGCGCCGCCGAGTTCGCCGCGCGCACCCCGTACCACTACAGCGCCTACGAGACCGACCCCGCGGCCGAGTCGGAGATCGCCCCGCAGACGTCGCGGCCGAAGGTGCTGATCCTGGGCTCGGGACCCAACCGGATCGGGCAGGGGATCGAGTTCGACTACTCCTGCGTGCACGCCGTGATGGCGCTGCGGGGCGCGGGCTTCGAGACCGTGATGGTCAACTGCAACCCGGAGACCGTCTCCACCGACTACGACACCGCCGACCGCCTCTACTTCGAGCCCCTGACGTTCGAGGACGTGCTCGAGGTGGTGCACGCGGAGCAGGCGTCCGGCACGGTCGCGGGGGTGATCGTGCAGCTCGGCGGCCAGACCCCGCTCGGGCTCGCCGACCGGCTCACGGCGGCGGGCGTGCCCGTCGTGGGGACCTCGGCGGCGGCCATCGACCTGGCCGAAGACCGCGGCGCGTTCGGCGAGGTGCTGCGGAAGGCGGAGCTGCCCGCGCCCGCGTTCGGCATGGCTACCTCGTTCGAGCAGGCGCGCGAGATCGCCGCCCGCATCGGCTACCCGGTGCTCGTCCGGCCCTCGTACGTGCTCGGCGGGCGCGGCATGGAGATCGTCTACGACGACGAGACGCTCGCGGGCTACATCGCGCGGGCCACCACGATCAGCCCGGACCGACCGGTGCTGGTCGACCGGTTCCTCGACGACGCCGTCGAGATCGACGTCGACGCGCTCTGCGACGGCACCGAGGTGTTCATCGGCGGTGTGATGGAGCACATCGAGGAGGCCGGAGTGCACTCCGGCGACTCGTCGTGCGCGCTGCCGCCGATCACGCTCGGGCGCTCGGTGCTCGACCAGGTGCGCCGTTCCACCGAGGCGATCGCGCACGGCGTCGGCGTGCGGGGCCTGCTCAACGTGCAGTACGCGCTGCACGGCGACGTGCTTTACGTGCTGGAGGCCAACCCGCGGGCGTCGCGCACCGTGCCGTTCGTGTCGAAGGCGACGGCGGTGCCGCTGGCCAAGGCGGCCGCGCGGATCATGCTCGGCACGTCGATCGCCGAGCTGCGCGAGGAGGGGCTCCTCCCGGCGCACGGCGACGGCGGCGAGCTGCCGCCCGACGCGCCGATCGCGGTGAAGGAGGCGGTGCTGCCGTTCCACCGCTTCCGCACGCCGGAGGGCAAGGGCGTCGACCCGCTGCTCGGCCCGGAGATGAAGTCCACGGGCGAGGTGATGGGCTTCGACGCGTCGTTCGGGGCGGCGTTCGCGAAGTCGCAGGCGGCGGCGTACGGGTCGCTGCCGACGTCCGGGCGGGTGTTCGTGTCGATGGCCGACCGCGACAAGCGGGCGATGATCTTCCCGGTGCTGCGGCTGGCCGCGCTCGGCTTCGAGGTGCTGGCCACGGCGGGCACGGCGGAGGTGCTGCGCCGCCACGGGCTCGCCGTCACGGAGGTGCGCAAGCACTACGAGGGTACGGACGAGGACTCCGAGACCATCATCGACGTGATCATGGCGGGGGCCGTCGACATGATCATCAACACCCCGTACGGCAACTCCGGCCCGCGCATCGACGGGTACGAGATCCGCTCGGCGGCCGTGGCCAAGGGCATCCCGTGCATCACGACCGTGCAGGGGGCCGCCGCCGCCGTGCAGGGGATCGAGGCGATGAAGGCGGGCGGGATCGGCGTGCGGTCGCTGCAGGAGGCGCACGCGGCGCTGAAGGGGTCGACGCGGCCCGTCACCCCGACCGCCGGGGGCGGGCCGCGATGAGCCCCGGGTTCGGGGCGCGGCTGACCGCGGCCGTGGAGGCGCTGGGCGCGCTGTGCGTCGGGATCGACCCGCACGGGCCGCTGCTCGAGAAGTGGGGGCTCGCCGACCACGTCGACGGGCTCGCCCGGTTCGCCGACGCCTGCCTCGACGCGCTGGCCGGGCACGTGGCGCTGGTCAAACCCCAGTCGGCGTTCTTCGAACGGCACGGGTCGCGCGGCGTCGCGGTGCTGGAGCGGCTGCTGGGCGGGTTCGCGGGCACGTCGACGCTGGTCTTGCTGGACGTCAAACGGGGCGACATCGGCTCGACGATGCAGGGGTACGCCGACGCCTACCTCGCTCCGCGCGCGCCGTTGGCCGCCGACGCGGTCACGCTCTCGCCCTACCTCGGCTTCGGGTCGCTCGCCCCGGCGCTCGACACCGCGGAGACGGCGGGCCGCGGGGTGTTCGTGCTGGCCCGGACGTCGAACGCCGAGGGGGCGGCGGTGCAGTCGGCGGTCGCCGACGGGCGCTCGGTGGCCCAGGGGATCGTCGACGAGGCGGCCGCCCGCAACCGCGGTGTCGCGCCGTTGGGTGGCGTCGGCCTCGTCGTGGGGGCCACCGCCGACCACGGGCTCGACCTGGCCGCGCTGAACGGCCCGGTGCTCGCCCCCGGCCTCGGCGCGCAGGGCGCGGGGCCCGCGGACATCGCGGCCCGCTTCCGCGGCGTCACAGGCCCCGTTCTGCCGTCGGCGAGCCGCTCGGTCCTCGCGGCGGGTCCGGATCCGCTCCGCCTCCGC
>Ga0247821_10002152_pt1 | contig 10839 bp, 8 predicted proteins | sample 13C_Glycerol_Day_FD_192481 | JGI IMG/M metagenome (GOLD analysis project Ga0247821, IMG submission 192481) | Soil microbial communities from agricultural site in Penn Yan, New York, United States - 13C_Glycerol_Day14 | ecosystem: Environmental > Terrestrial > Soil > Agricultural land | place... | reverse complement strand
CGGCCGAGCAGCCGGGCCGTGTCTCGAGCCTGCTGACGAACCCGCGGTTCGACGGCCTCACCCTCGTGCCTGACGCGGGGCACTGGGTTCAGTTCGAGGCGGCCGAGCGGTTCAATGCCTGGGTGGCGGACGCACTGGCCGCCGGCTCCGCGAGCGGGCGCTGAACCAGCCGCTCCACCAGCCGCCTGCGCTCCTCCTTCTGCGACGCGCCGCCCTGCGTCGCCATCAGCGATTCGCCGACCACGTAGGCGTAGAGCAGGAACGCCCGCGACCGGGCTTCCAGCGGCGCGAAGCCGAGCGATGAAAAGATCTGCGCGATGTAGGCGATGCGGCTCGCGTCGGCTTCGTCGACGGCGCGGCGCGCCATCGCGTCCCGCCGCGCCCAGGCGCGGATCGCCAGCTCGATGCGGGCGGCGCGCGTGGCCGCGCGGCCGCGGAACGGCAGCGAGATCACGTCGGCCAGCTGCGCCTGCGCGTCGTCGCGCGCGCTCTCCAGGCGCCGCGTGAGCTGCTCGGTAGCTTGATCGTGCCAGGCCTGCAGCACTCGCCGCAGCAGGTCTTCGCGGTCGCGGAAATGCCAGTAGAAGCTGCCGCGCGTCACGCCGAGCTGCCCGGCCAGCACGTCGACCCGGACGTGGTCGATGCCTTCGTCCACCAGCACCGCGGTGGCGGCCTCGATCCAGGTGTCCGGCGTCAGCGTGGCGCGGCCCGGTTCGGCCGGCGCGGCGGGTTTCGCGCGGCGTGCCGCGGGTGGAGTGGCAGAGGAGGGCATCTGGCGGCAGACGAAGCGATGGCTCGCATCATGCCATGCACAACTGTATGGTGACACGGGAAAACCCCGATGCCTCCCAGAGACCACGGTCCTACGATCAGGCTGCATCACATACATATGTGTATGGAGACAGTCGATGGCGCTGGACTGGATCGAGGACCCCCGCATGCTGGCGCCGCCGCGCGCGGTGCGCGTCGGCCTCGACGACGGCAGCTTCGTGCTGCGCTCGCCGGAGCCGCTGAAACCCTACGCGCGCTGCGTCGGCGAGTGGCTCGAGCGCTGGGCCGCCGAGACGCCTCTCGCGCCCGCCTTCGCCGAGCGCACGCCCGATGGCGGATGGCGCCGCCTCGCGTGGGGCGAAGCGCGCGGGCAGGTCGGCCGCATCGCGCAAAGCCTGCTCGAGATGAAGCTCGCACCGCAGGCGCCCATCGTCGTGCTGTCCGACAACGCGCTGGACCACCTGCTGCTGCTGCTGGCCGGCATGCACATCGGCCGCGCCGTGTGCACGGTGTCCAGCGCGTACTGCCGCCTCACGAAGGACCACGCCAAGATCCACGGCATCCTGAACACGCTCGGCCCGGCGCTCGTCTATGCGTCGGACGCGAAGGTGTACGGCCCCGCGCTCTCGACCAGCGGCTTGCAGGCGCCGGTGGTGTTCAGCCGCGGCGCCGAGGAGCACGCCGGCGCGATCGCGTTCGAGAGCCTGCTGCGCGCGGCCGAAGGCCCTGCGGTGATGAACGCGTTCGAGTCCATCACGCCCGACACGCACGCCAAGTACTTGCTGACCTCCGGCTCCACCGGGCATCCGAAGGTGGTGATCAACACGCATCGAATGCTGTGCGCGAACCAGCAGATGATCGCGCAGGCCTGGCGCTTCCTGGAGCACGAGAAGCCGGTGCTGGTCGACTGGCTGCCGTGGAGCCACACCTTCGGCGGCAATCACAACCTCAACATGGTGATGCGCAACGGCGGCACGCTCGTCATCGACGAGGGCCGCCCGGCCCCGGGGCTGATCGAGAAGACGCTGGCCAACCTGTGCGACGTGCGGCCCACGCTGCACTTCAACGTGCCGCGCGGCCTGGACATGCTGCTGCCCCTGCTCGAGGCCGACCCCGATCGCGCGCACCGATTCTTCTCGCGCCTGCGCGGCGTGTTCTACGCCGGCGCGGCGCTGCCCCAGGCCACGTGGGACCGGCTCCAGGCGCTGGCGGTGAAGCTGCGCGGCGAGCCGGTGTGGCTCACCACCTCGTGGGGCTCCACGGAGACCTCGCCCGCGATCACGAGCGCGCACTGGAAGCTCGAGCGCGCCGGCAACATCGGCGGCGTGCTGCCCGGCATGGAGCTGAAGTTCACGCCGAGCGGCGACAAGCTCGAGATGCGCGTGCGCGGCGTCACCGTGTTCCCCGGCTACCGCGATGCGCCGCAGCTCACTGCGCGCGCGTTCGACGAGGAGGGCTACTACTGCATCGGCGATGCGGGCTACCTCGCCGCGCCCGAGCATCCCGAGCGCGGCGTGATGTTCAACGGCCGCGTGGCCGAGGACTTCAAGCTCACCACCGGCACGTGGGTCTCGGTCGGAACCCTGCGCGTGCGCGTGGTGTCCGCACTCGCGCCGTATGCGCAGGATGCCGTGATCACCGGCCACGACCGCGACGAGATCGGCGTCCTGCTGTTCCCTTCGGCGGCCGCGGCGCAGCTCGCGCCGCAGGACCTGGCGGCGCGCGTGGCCACGGCGCTGAAGGCCTTGCGCGCCGACGGCGCCGGCTCGTCGCAGGCGCCCGCGCGTGCCCTGCTGCTGAAGGAGCCGCCGAGCGTGGATGCCGGCGAGATCACCGACAAGGGCTACATCAACCAGTCGGCGGTGCTGAAGCGCCGCGCGAGCGACGTGCAGGCGCTGCATGCCGGCGCCCCCGGCGTGATCCTGCCGAACTGAAGGAAACCGATGACAAACTCATTCCGGCCCGCGGAGGGCCTGCTCGGGCAGCTCTCGCTGCTGAAGGTGACGGTGGACGGCCCGGTCGTGCACCTGCGGCTGAACCGGCCCGAGAAGCGCAACGCGATGAGCGGGGCGATGGTGCGCGAGCTGCAGACGGTCTTCTCGAACCTGCCGCGCGAGGCGCGCGTGGCGGTGGTGAGCGGCGAGGGGGCGCACTTCAGCGCGGGGCTGGACTTGTCGGAGGTCACCGAGCAGAGCGTCGCCGAAGGCATCTTCCACTCGCGCCTGTGGCATGCCGCGTTCGACCAGATCCAGTACGGCCCCGTCCCGGTGATCGTGGTGCTGCACGGCGCCGTCGTGGGCGGCGGCCTGGAGCTCGCGGCCACGGCGCACCTGCGCGTGGCCGAGGCGAGCGCGTTCTACGGCCTGCCGGAAGGGCAGCGGGGCATCTTCGTCGGCGGCAGCGGCTCGGCGCGCATCCCGCGGCTGATCGGCGTCTCGCGCATGACGGACATGATGCTCACCGGCCGCGTGTTCGATGCGGCCGAGGGGCAGGCGGCGGGCTTCAGCAACTACCTCGTCGCCGACGGCCAGGGCCTGGAGAAGGCGTTCGAGCTGGCGCGCAAGGTGGCCGGCAACGCGCCGCTGTCCAACTACGCCATCACCCAGGCGCTGCCGCGCATCGCCGACATGTCGGCGTCCGACGGCCTGTTCGTCGAGTCGCTGATGTCGGCCATCGCGCAGGGCGACGACGCCGCGAAGCAGCGGGTGCGCGATTTTCTCGCCAAGCGTGCCGGCAAGGTGGGGAAATGACGACCCCCCCGAAGCGCCTGCGGCGCCTCCCCCCAGGGGGCCGAGCCCGGACACGGAAGGTCCAGTGGACCTTTCGTGCCTGGCGAGGGGCCGCGCGCTTGCGCGCGGCGCGGCCTGCAAGGCCCACCAGCGGACCGGCGGAGCCGGATCCGCGGTGGCCGCTTGGTGGGCGGCTTCGTGCGATTGATCGGGCAGTTCCTCCGGAGGGTTGATGGACGCGACGATCGCGGGCATCTTGCTGCTGGACGGCATCACCAACGGCGCGGTGTATGCGCTGCTGGCGATCGCGATCGTGCTCGTGTTCGCAGTCACGCGCGTGATCTTCGTGCCGCAGGGCGAGTACGTCGCTTTCGCGGCGCTCACGGTGGGCTACTTCCAGCTCGGTCAGGTGCCGGGCACGGTGTGGCTGCTGCTCGGCTTCGCGGCGCTGGCGGCCGCGATGGACATCGTGGAGGCGGTGCGCACGCGGCAGCGGCCGGCACGGGTGGCGCGGCGGCTGGCGGGCGTGCTCGTGCTGCCCGTCGCGGTGTCCGCCCTCACGATCTGGATCGCGCCCCAGAAGCCGCCGCTGCTCGTGCAGATGGCGCTCACGCTGGCGCTCGTCACGCCGATGGGCCCGCTGCTGTATCGCGTGGCCTACCAGTCGCTCGCGGATGCAAGCGTGCTCGTGCTGCTCATCGTGTCGGTGGGCGTGCATTTCGCGCTCACGGGGCTGGGGCTCGTGTTCTTCGGCGCAGAGGGCTTCCGCACGCCGGGGCTGTGGGAGGCGCGCTTCAGCGCCGGCGGCATCGCGCTGAGCGGGCAGACGATCGTGATATTCGTGGCCACCGCGGCGCTCATCGTGATGCTCTTCGTCTACTTCGACCGCACGCTCTCGGGCAAGGCGCTGCGCGCCACCGCGGTGAACCGCAACGGCGCGCGGCTCATGGGCATCTCCACCGACGGCGCCGGGCGGCTGAGCTTCACGATGGCGGCATTCATCGGCGCGCTGTCGGGGCTGCTGATCGGGCCGTCGACCACGGTGTTCTACGACTCCGGGTTCCTCGTCGGGCTCAAGGGATTCGTCGCCGCCGTGTTCGCCGGGCTGGCAAGCTTCCCGGCCGCGCTGGCCGGCGCCCTGATCGTGGGCGTGATCGAGTCGTTCGGCTCGTTCTGGGCCAGCGCATTCAAGGAGGTGATCGTGTTCACCGCAATTCTTCCGGTGCTGCTGTGGCGGTCGCTGATCGACAAGCACGTCGAGGAGCACTGAAGATGACCGCCAGCGTGCCGAGGCCCGCAGGAGACTCCCTCGCCCCCGGACACGGGGGAGAGGGCCGGGGTGCGGGGGCTGCTTCGCCGACCGCTCGTCGAGTGGCACTCGGTGCCTTGGCCCTCCTGCTCATCGCCCTTCCGCAACTCCCCGTCCCCGAGTTCTGGATCACCCAGCTCAACTACATCGGCCTGTACGCGCTCGTCGCGCTCGGCCTCGTGCTGCTCACCGGCATCGGCGGGCTCACCTCGTTCGGGCAGGCGGCCTTCGTGGGCATCGGCGCCTACGCCACCGGCTATGTCACGTCGCAGCTCGGCTGGTCGCCGTGGGTGGGCCTGCCGCTGGGCCTCGTGTTCACCGCCGCCACCGCGCTGCTGCTGGGCGTGCTCACGCTGCGCATGTCGGGGCACTACCTGCCGCTGGCCACCATCGCGTGGTGCCTCGCGCTGTTCTACCTCATGGGCAACCTGGACATGCTCGGCAAGTACGACGGCCTGCTCGGCGTGCCGCCGATCGACGTGCTCGGCTTCAGCTTTCGCGAAGGGCGACGGCTGTACTACCTGATCTGGGGCGCGGCCATCGCCGGCGGCGTGGCACTCGTGTTCCTGCTCGACTCCCGGCCCGGCCGCGTGATGCGCGCGCTGAACGCCAACGCCGGCGGCGGCACCACGATGCCCGAGGCGATGGGCGCATCGACCTTCCACTACAAGGTGACGATGTTCCTCATCGCGGCGCTGCTCGCGTCGATCTCCGGCTGGCTCTTCGCGCACATGCAACGCAACGTGAACCCGTCGCCGTTCGGCATCAAGTGGGGCATCGAGTACCTGTTCATGGCCGTGGTGGGCGGCATCGGCAGCGTGTGGGGCGCGTTCGTGGGCGCGGGCGTCGTGAAAGTGCTGGAAGACCAGCTCCAGGTCTACCTGCCGCGCCTCATCGGCACCAGCGGAAACTACGAAGTCATCGTGTTCGGCATCGTGCTGGTGGTGATGCTCAAGGTGGCGCCACGCGGGTTGTGGCCGGCCATGGCGCGGCTGTGGCCCGCGCCGCCGCGCCGGCGAGACTGGGGCGACGCCCCGCCGCTGCCCGAGCGCCCGAAGCCGGCGCCCGGCGAGCTGCTGCTCGAAGTGCGCGACGCGCGCAAGACCTTCGGCGGCCTCGTCGCGGTGAACGACGTGTCCTTCTCGATCCGCGCCGGCGAGATCGTCGGGCTGATCGGCCCGAACGGCGCGGGCAAGTCGACCATCTTCAACCTGATCTCGGGCGTCGCGCCGCTGAGCGGCGGCACGGTGTCGTTCAAGGGCCGCCGCATCGACGGCCAGCCGTCGCGCGAGGTGGCGCGGCTCGGCATGTCGCGCACGTTCCAGCACGTGAAGCTGGTGCCCGGCATGACGGTGCTCGAGAACGTGGCGCTCGGCTGCTACGTGCGCTCCTCCACCGGCTCGCTGCAGGCCATGCTGCGGCTCGACCGCGCGCAGGAGCGGCGAGCGCTGCACGAGGCCGAGAAGCAGCTGCGCCGCATCGGCCTCGAAGCGCAGGTGCACGAGCTCGCCGGCAACCTGGCGCTCGGGCCGCAGCGCCTGGTGGAGATCGCCCGCGCGCTCGCGAGCGACCCGTCGCTGCTGCTGCTCGACGAGCCGGCCGCGGGGCTGCGCCACAAGGAGAAGGAAGCGCTGGCAGCAGTGCTGCGCCAATTGCGCGGGGAGGGCCTGAGCCTGCTGCTGGTCGAGCACGACATGGACTTCGTCATGAACTTGACGGACCGCATCGTGGTGATGGAGTTCGGGACGAAGCTGATCGAGGACACGCCGGTCGAAGTGCAGAGGAGCCCGGCTGTTCGCGCGGCCTACCTCGGCGTAGAGCATTGACCATGAAGTACCAGAGCGCTCCTGCCTTCGACTGCATTGGCTCTGTGTCCTCTGTGCCTCTGTGTTCTCTGTGTCAAACAACACCGGCGCATGCGGGGCACGCTTCTTCAACACGGAGGACGCAGAGGCACAGAGATCACAGAGGAAACGACAGGCCAGCAAGGGAGAGGGAGCTACCGACATGACCGTGCTCCTCGCCATCGACGATTTCCACGCCGGCTACGGCAAGGCCGATGTGCTGCGCGGCATCTCGCTGAAGGCCGATGCCGGCAGCGTCGTCACGGTGATCGGGCCGAACGGCGCGGGCAAGTCCACGCTGCTGAACGCCCTGATGGGCGTGCTGCCGTCGCGCGGCCGCGTGCGCTTCGAGGGGCGCGACATCACCGAGCTCTCGCTGGAGGAGCGCGTGATGGCCGGCATCGCGCTGGTGCCGGAGAAGCGCGAGCTGTTCGGCACGATGTCGGTGGAGGACAACCTCGTGCTCGGCGGATGGCGGCGCAAGCGGCTGAAGGCTTCCGGCTGGCGCGACACGATCGACACCGTGTACGGCATCTTTCCGCGCCTGAAGGAGCGGCGCGAGCAGCAGGCGGCCACGCTTTCGGGCGGCGAGCGCCAGATGCTCGCGATCGGTCGCGCGCTGATGGCGCAGCCGAAGCTCTTGATGCTCGACGAGCCCAGCCTCGGGCTCGCGCCACTGATCGTGCGCGAGATCTTCGAGGTGATGGCCATGCTGCGCACCACCGGCGTCACCATCCTGCTCGTGGAGCAGAACGCGCGCGCAGCGCTCAACGTGGCCGACCACGGCTACGTGCTGGAGACCGGCGACCTCGTGCTCGACGGCCCGGCGCAGCGCCTGGCGAGCGACCCGCGCGTGATCGAGACGTACCTCGGGGCGATGCAGGCGGCGTAGGCCGGCTCGCCGGCCGCTGCCGGCTCACTCGTAGTGCGTCCACATGCGAAGCACGCGGACGACCTTTTCCTTCTTGAAGACCTGTGGCAAGCGAGATGACCTGGGAATCCTCGCTCAGGTCAGACTCGACGAAGACGAATACCAGGCCACCCCCGCCTCATCCAGCTCACGTATCACCTCGCCGCGATGCAGCAGGTAATTCAGGCAGGCCAGGCTCTCGCCGGTGGCCATGCCGAGCAGCGGGATGTCCTCCGGGTTGATGCGGCGGCCGAACAGGCTGCCGAAGACGTCGATCGCGCGCCGCGGCTCCTGCAGCATCTCGCGCAGCCGGCCGAGCGAGCGGAGCTGGCCCGCGTGCAGCCGGTCGATGCGCGCGTGCAGGCCGCGGAAGCACTCGTTGTGCGAGGGCAGCACGAGCACGTCGTCGGGCACTTCGCGCTTCACCTTCTGCAAGGACGCGAGCCAGTCGGACATCGGGTCGGCTTCCGGCTCGATGGGGTAGACGGACACGTTCGACGAGATGCGCGGCAGGATCTGGTCGCCGGAGATCAGCACCGCGAGATCCGGACAGTAGAGGCAGGCGTGCTCGGGCGAGTGACCGTTGCCCACCACCACGCGCCAGTCGTGCGCGCCGATGCGCAGCACCTGCTCGTCCTGCAGGCGCACGTAGCTGTCGGGCAGCGCGTGGATGTGCTTGCCGAAGTTGCCGAAGCGTGTGCGGTAGGTCTCGATGGCGACGTCGGACCAGCCGGCGCGGCGGTAGAAGTCGATCGCATCGGGCGGCGCCTCGCGGCCCGTGTCAGACACCATCGCGCGGCACGACAGGTACTCGCCGCGCGACATCCACAGTCGCACAGAAAACTTCCGCGTGAGCCAGCCCGCCATGCCGATGTGGTCGGGGTGCATGTGAGTGACGAACACGCGCGTGAGGCCGCGACGGTCGGTGGCCCGCGACATCAGCAGGCGCCAGGCGTCGGCCGTCTGCTCGGTGCGCACGCCGGTGTCCACGAGCGCCCAGCCGTCGCCGTCGTCGATGGCCCACACGTTGATGTGGTCCAGCGCGTAGGGCAGCGGCATGCGCATCCAGTGCACGCCTTCGGCCACCACGATCGTTTCGCCGCGGGCGGGCACGTCCTTGAATGGATACGAGAGCAGCGGCGCGTCGGATGCGGCGCGGTCTGCTTCGTCAGGTCGTCCGTCTTGCATGGCTCGCTCCGGTTTGACGACTGGCTGCGGCTATGCTGGCCCGCTTCTGGCCCCTTTTCCGCTGGCCCGTTCCCCGCCGAACTTCAATGCTACAGCGCCGCGTCTGTCTCATCGTGCTCGTGCTGGCCGCCAACGTGCGGCCGCTGGCGGCCCAGCCCGCGCCGGTCGAAAACACGATGGCGCAACGCATGCAAGCCTGCTCGGTGTGCCACGGCAAGGAAGGGCGCGCCACGAACGCGGGCTACTTCCCGCGCATCGCCGGCAAGCCGGCGGGCTACCTCTACAACCAGCTGCAGAACTTCAAGGCCGCGCGGCGCCGCAACGAGGCGATGAACCATCTCGTGCAGCACTTGTCGGACGACTACCTGCGCGACATCGCCCGCTACTTCGCCGAGCTCGACCTGCCGTACCCGCCGGCGCAGCCGGACACCCTCTCGCCGGCGCAGCGGATCGCGGCCGAGCGCCTGGTGTTCGAGGGCGTGCCGGATCGCAAGATTCCCTCTTGCGTGTCGTGCCACGGAAAGCGGATGGCCGGCATGCAGCCCGCGATGCCCGGCCTGCTCACGCTGCCGAGCGACTATCTCATCGGCCAGCTCGGCGCCTGGCGCACGGGGCAGCGCAAGGCGGCGGCGCCCGACTGCATGGCCGAAATCGCCAAGCGCCTGAACACCGAGGAGATCGGCGCCGTGGCGCGCTGGCTCTCCGCGCAGACGCTGCCCACAGGCACCAAGCTCGAGACCGCGTCCGCGCAGCCGCTGCCCCTGCCGTGCGGGAGCGGCGAGCGATGACGGCGCCGCAGCAGGCACCCCGCGTGCGACGCCGGGTCCGCGCGCTGACCGTGCTGACTGCGCTGGCCGCGTTCGCGCTGCTGCTCGCCGCGCTCGTCGCGTGGCTCAACGTGCGCGGCGAGGGACCGCTCACGCCGCAGGGCCTGACGCCCGCCCAGGCCAGGCCGGACGTGCTGGCGCACGGCGCGTACCTCGCGCGCGCCGGCAACTGCGCGGGCTGCCACACCGTGCCGGGTGGCGGCGAGCCGTTCGCCGGTGGCCGCGGCGTCGAGACGCCCTTCGGCACCGTGTTCGCGCCCAACATCACGCCGGACGCGCGCACCGGCATCGGCGAGTGGTCACCGGCGGAGTTCTGGCGCGCGATGCACCACGGCCGCTCGAAGGACGGCCGCCTGCTGTATCCCGCGTTCCCGTACCCGAGCTTCACGCTCGTGAGCCGCGAGGATTCGGACGCGCTCTACGCGTACCTGCACAGCCTGAAGCCGGTGAGCCAGCCCAACGTGCCGCACGAGCTGCGCTTTCCGTACAGCACCCAGGCGGCGCTGGCCGTGTGGCGCGCGCTGTTCTTCCGGCCGCGCGCGTTCATGCCCGAATCGACCCAGGACGCGCAGTGGAATCGCGGCAAGTACCTCGTACAGGGCCTCGGCCACTGCGCGGCGTGCCACTCGAGCCGCAACTTTCTCGGCGCCACGCGCCTGAACGCCGAGTTCGCGGGCGGCCTGATGCCCGACGAGGCCTGGTATGCATCGTCGCTCGCGAGCGCGAACGAGGCCGGGGTGCAGGGATGGCCGCAGGCGGACGTGGTGCGCCTGCTGAAGACCGGCGTGTCGGCGCAGGGCGCGGTGTCGGGACCCATGGCGGAGGTGGTCTACAGCAGCACGCAGCACCTGTCCGAGCACGACGTCCGCTCGATGGCCCGGTTCCTCCAATCCATCGCGCTGCGCGAGCACCCGCCCGAGAAAATCGAGCGTGCGGCCGGCGCGGTGATGGAGCTCGGGCAGAAGCTCTATGGCCGGCACTGCGCCTCGTGCCACGGCGAGCAGGGGCAGGGGGTGCCTTCGATCTACCCGGCGCTGGCCGGCAACCGCGCCGTCACGCTCGGGTCGCCGAACAACGTGGTGCAGCTCGTCAGCCGGGGCGGGTTCCTGCCGAGCACCGCCGGAAACCCGCGGCCGTTCGGCATGCCGCCGTTCCGCCACCTGATGAGCGGCGAGGAGATCGCCGCGGTGTCCACGTACGTGCGCCAGTCGTGGGGCAACGCGGCGGCGCCCGTCTCGGCGCTCGATGTGCTGCGCGTGCG
>Ga0247821_10002151_pt1 | contig 10843 bp, 9 predicted proteins | sample 13C_Glycerol_Day_FD_192481 | JGI IMG/M metagenome (GOLD analysis project Ga0247821, IMG submission 192481) | Soil microbial communities from agricultural site in Penn Yan, New York, United States - 13C_Glycerol_Day14 | ecosystem: Environmental > Terrestrial > Soil > Agricultural land | place... | reverse complement strand
GATTCAGTAGAGCGCCGATTGCAACACCCAGGACCAGACCGATGACGATCTGCCAGGCGAGGCTCAGTTTTGCCTTCTTCATGTCTTTACCCTTTGTTCTAGTGGTCATGGGCACCCGACGGAAACGCGCGTCACAGAGCCTTTGGCTAGGTCACGAGCAGCAGATGCTTCCGTCCGGCGACTTCATGTAAGGACACCGCAGGCGAGCGACAGGGCGCTCGGGCCAGCGAAAAAGGCGGCAACTATTGCGATGGCAAAGGGGGAAATCTAATGCCGGAAGCGCATAGCCCATGCCGTTAATGCATAACATTTCTGACCAAACCAGAAGGTTCGCAAGTGCTTGATTTACAACGTTCGGAATCCCGAACAAGACCAACCCGCCATATTTAGGCAGATTTGGCAGAGTGGAAAGGGCAAGGAAGATGGCCTGTTCGACAATCCGAATGGCTGAAATGCCACTTGTACAAGCACCGGGTTGGTCGAAAAAAAATGGATGTACGGTCGAGACAAAATGTGTCTCGAAGAGGAAATCGCGCAGGGGAAGAGACGTTTCCTACATGGCTCCTCGGAAGTCAGGTCTGGTCAGGTGCCCCTATGACACCGCCGACCTGAAACTTCCGATTCCGCCTTTCCTGACCCGGCCCATTGCTGGAGGCACTCCCTGTACCCCTAGGCCACTCCGATCCTGCAACAATCAGAACAGCCCGGCCCCTTGGTCATGCGCTGCCCCTCCTCGGGGCGGCGCATCATAGAAGCCTGAAATATAGAAAGGTTCAGCTTCTATTACGTGACTGTGCATGACTTTTCATCCGTACCGGGTGCAAACCCTCAGTACCAGTTCGGGTCACGCTTTAGCTGCTCCTTCAACATCGCCTTCATGCCGTCGTCCGGCTCACCCAGCCAGCGGTACTGCGCATGGCGGGTGGGCGACTTGTCGTTCGGCAAACCTTCGGGTACCTCCACGAGCATCCCGTAGGCATCGTCCTTGTCCCAGCTGAACGCCACGATCAGGCGCTTGTAGGTGCAGTTGTCCTGGCCTTCGCACAACGGGCCGACGAGGTACTTGTCGCCGTCTTCGGTAACGGCGGACATCTGCTGCTGGGCACTGCCGGTCAGATTGACCACCCAATCGGGCAGGCGTTCCTCGCCTTTGATCGTGTCCTGCCAGGTTTCCCGGTACTCCGGGTCCGAACCGAGCAGCTGGTCGACCCGGACCTGGCCGTCATTGGCCGCCATCGCCACCGCGCTGCCACCCAGTAACAGGGCGGCAGCCAGGGCTGTCCAACGCTTACTGCCCATCTTCAACCTCGTCCACGTCCAAAGAAGAAAGAGGCCACGAACAGCACCAGGAAGACAATGAACAGAATCTTCGCGATACCCGTGGCAGCGCCCGCGATACCACCGAAGCCCAGTACGGCAGCGACAATGGCGATGATGAGGAAAGTGATAGCCCAGCTCAGCATGGTGGTTCTCCTTTCTTTATCGAAATCGGTCCGGCGAGTCAGAACACCCAGCGGTCCTGGGGTACGACATTTTCCAGGGTGCCCGGGGAGGCAGTGGCCTGGCCGGAAGGCAGCGGGTCGGCGGCCCTGACCAGAGTGTTGGCACGGGTTGCCTGAATCTGCGTCAACAGGGCGGTCTGCGCCGCCACTTGCTCGGCCAGGCGCGCGGTCTGCCAGCTGTAATAGAAGAGGCCAGCGGCCAAGGTCAGCAACAGCGCCAGGCCGAGTGACAGCATCTGGCGCAGGGGCAGTGCGGCGTTCTGCAAGCGGTTGACGGATTGGCGGTTCATGCCTGCTCCTCCTGCTGTAGTTCTTGTTCAAACCTGAACAGGTAACTGCAGCCTGCATGCCAGCCTTTTTCTTCCAATAAAATTCTTTTAAATCAGATAGTTATGGAAATACGGTAAACCCGGCAAGGACGTATCCTGCACGATGCCGCCCGGGTCGTCGTGCGAATTGCACGATCAGCCCTCGACCTTGGTCGCCACCTTGAGCAGGTCGGCATCCACCCCGCGCACGCCGATGATCTGCCGAGCGATCTCCACGGCTATGGTTTTCTGCTCGCTGCTGACCACCTCGCCCGAAAGCCGCACCAAACCCTCTTCGCTGGCCACTTTCAGGTTCGGGCCATCGAGATTGCGGCTGAAGCGGTAGCTGTTCTGGATCTTGTCGATAATCCAGCTGTCACTCGGTTGCGGCCCGGTCGGCGCGCCCACCGGGACTTCCCGGGCCTTGGCCATGGCGGCGGTATCGAGGCTGACCAGGTTGTTGACCAGGTGCACACCCTCGGTAGTACGCGCCACCACCCCGGCCAGCTCCTTGGCCTCGGCGCTGTCGACCTTGCCGCGCAGGGTCACCACACCTTCGCTGCTCTGTACATCTATGGGCGCCTTCTCGGTGGCGCGGCTCCATAGCAGCCGCGCACGGATCACCGCGGCCAGGGTGGCATCCTCCAGGCGCTGGGCGTAGGCACGCAGCGCCAGCGGGCGTTCCACCAGCTGGGCATCGACCCGCAGCTGGTTGTCCACCTGCTCGATGCCACGGGTTGCCAAGGCCACATGCTCGGCCAACTGGCGTTCGACTTCGTTCTCCACCTCACCGGAAAGCCGCGCCTGCTTGCCGTTCACCTCGACCTCGATACGAAATGGGTCAAGCATGCGGTTCAGCGACAGGGCCGTTTGCAGTGCCCCCTCCAGGCGGGCGTCCTGCACCGGGCCGGCGAATGCCGGGGTGAAAACCGGCAGCAAGGTGGCGGCCAACACGGCGGCGCGAATGGAAAAAGACATGGCAGTGCCTCCTTTTGTAGAGCAAAAGCTAAAATTCCTCGCAACCAATGTGCCACCGTAGACCTCTAAGGAAATCATCGGGATATCGCAGCCTCCAGGCGTTGATTGGCCATTGGCTAGCATGCAAAGCACGGGCTCCTTCACAATTGACCATGCAACTTGCCCGATTTTTCCCACACTAAATGAAGATCTATCCTTAAGGAGCGCAGCACATGGAGTCAGCCCCGGATAACCAAGGCCGCATTCTGCTGGTGGATGACGAGTCCGCGATCCTGCGCACCTTCCGCTACTGCCTGGAAGACGAAGGCTATAGCGTGTCCACGGCCAACAGCGCCGCCCAGGCCGAAACCCTGCTGCAGCGCCAGGTATTCGACCTGTGCTTCCTTGATCTGCGCCTGGGCGAAGACAACGGCCTCGATGTGCTGGCGCAGATGCGTATCCAGGCGCCCTGGATGCGAGTAGTGATTGTCACCGCGCACTCGGCGATCGACACGGCGGTGGACGCGATCCAGGCCGGTGCCGCCGATTACCTGGTCAAGCCGTGCAGCCCCGACCAGCTGCGCCTGGCTACGGCCAAGCAGCTGGAAGTGCGTCAGCTTTCCGCTCGCCTGGAGGCCCTGGAAGGTGAGGTTCGCAAACCCAAAGACGGCCTCGACTCGCACAGCCCGGCCATGATGGCGGTGCTGGAAACCGCCCGCCAGGTCGCCACCACCGACGCCAACATCCTCATCCTGGGCGAGTCGGGCACAGGTAAAGGTGAGCTCGCCCGAGCCATCCATGGCTGGAGCAAGCGCGCGCGCAAAGCCTGCGTGACCATCAACTGCCCGTCGCTGAACGCCGAGCTGATGGAAAGCGAGTTGTTCGGCCACACCCGCGGCGCCTTCACCGGTGCCAGCGAAAGCACCCTGGGGCGAGTCAGCCAGGCTGATGGGGGCACGCTGTTCCTCGACGAAATCGGCGATTTCCCACTGACCTTGCAGCCCAAACTGTTGCGCTTCATCCAGGACAAGGAATACGAGCGCGTCGGCGACCCGGTCACCCGCCGCGCCGATGTGCGTATCCTCGCCGCCACCAACCTCAACCTCGAAGAGATGGTGCGCGAAAGCCGCTTCCGCGAAGACCTGCTGTATCGCCTGAACGTCATCACCTTGCACCTGCCGCCCCTGCGCGAGCGCAGTGAAGACATCCTGACGCTGGCAGATCGCTTTCTCGCCCGCTTCGTCAAGGAATACGCCCGGCCTGCCCGTGGCTTCAGTGACGAAGCCCGCACGGCCCTGCTCAACTACCGCTGGCCCGGCAACATTCGAGAATTGCGCAACGTGGTGGAGCGGGCCAGCATCATCTGCCCGCAGGAACGTGTGGAAATCAGCCACCTGGGCATGGGCGAACAGCCTGCAAGCAACGCCCCGCGCGTCGGCGCCGCGCTGAGCCTGGATGAGCTGGAACGCGCCCACATCGGCGCGGTGCTGGCCGCCAGCGACACCCTGGACCAGGCCGCCAAGACCCTGGGGATCGACGCCTCCACCCTGTACCGCAAACGTAAGCAGTACAACCTGTGAGGTGGCCGCCCATGAAGCTGCGCACGCGGCTTTTCCTCAGCATTTCGGCGCTGATCACCGTGGCCTTGCTCGGGCTGCTGCTGGGCCTGGTCAGTGTGCTGCAGATGGCCACAGTGCAACAGCGACTGGTGCGCGATACCACCCACGCCCTGGAAGTGGGGCTGAAGTTGCGCCAGAACCTAGGCGAACAGATGACCCTGATCCTCGATGACCAGACCTCCCCGGAGAGCCTGCGGTTGCTGCAGGACAACTTTCAGGTCCTGCTCAACCAAGGGCTGGAACAAGGCGGCGAACGCACCGGCTTCAGCAAGGCCAGCAGCAATTACCAGGCCTTCCTCCAGGCCTACCGCGACAGCCCGGCGCCGGCCCGTAGCATGGGCGTGGAGCAGCCACTGGGCGCCGCGTTCAACCAGGTGCGCACCGACCTGATCGATTCCCACAAGCAGGCCCTGGAACACATAACCCGCAGCGAGGAGCACACCCGCGACCACGCCCTGCTGGTCAGTGGCGTACTTGGCCTGATGGGCCTGGTGGTGCTGGTATTGGGCTTCATTACCGCGCACAACATCGCCCGGCGCTTCGGCCAGCCGATCGAAGCCTTGGCCAAGGCGGCCGACCAACTTGGCAAGGGCAATTTCGATGTCACCCTGCCGGTCACCCAGGCCACCGAACTGAATCAGCTGACCCGCCGCTTCGGCTTGATGGCAGAAGCCTTGCGCAAGCACCAGGCCACCAACGTTGACGAGCTGCTGGCCGGCCAGCAACGCTTGCAGGCCGTACTGGACAGCATTGACGATGGCCTGCTGATCATAAACCGCCAGGGCCGCCTGGAGCACCTCAACCCGGTTGCCCAGCGCCAGCTGGGCTGGACCGACAGCCGTGTGGGCAGCAGCCTGGCCGAAGCCCTGCAGCGCCCGGAGCTGGAACAGCAGCTACGCCAGGTACTGCGCGGCGGCAATCTCGACCGCCAGCCGGACGACCTGAGCATGGAGGTCGATGACGAAACGCGCCTGCTCGCCTACAGCCTGACCCCGGTCAGCCACCCGCAAGGGCCGATCCTTGGCGCGGTGATGGTGCTGCACGATGTCACCGAGCAGCGAGCCTTCGAACGCGTGCGCAGCGAGTTCGTGTTGCGCGCGTCCCACGAGCTGCGCACCCCGGTGACCGGCATGCACATGGCCTTCGGCCTGTTGCGCGAGCGGCTCAAGTTCCCGCCCGAGGCGCGCGAGCATGACCTGCTGGAAACCATCGGCGAGGAAATGCAGCGCCTGACCCAGTTGATCAACGACCTGCTCAACTTCAGCCGCTACCAGAGCGGGATGCAGAAGCTCGACCTGACCCCCTGCGCCATCGACGAGCTGCTGGAGCGTGTAGAACGGCGCTTTGCCGAACCGGCGGCGCACAAGCAGATCGAGTTGATCACGGAACTGGAGCCGCCGCTACCGCGTATCCAGGCCGACATCGCCCAGCTCGACCGGGTGCTGGACAACCTGTTGAATAACGCCATCCGCCATACCGCCAACGGCGGGCGTATCCGCCTGCACGCACGACGGCATGCGGAGCGAGTGATCATCAGTGTCGAGGACAACGGCGAAGGCATTGCCTATGGGCAGCAGGGGCGCATCTTCGAGCCCTTCGTACAGGTAGGGCGCAAGAAAGGCGGCGCCGGGCTGGGGCTGGCGTTGTGCAAAGAGATCGTGCAGCTGCACGGCGGGCGCATGGGCGTATTTTCCCGGCCGGGGCAGGGGACCCAGTTCTACATGGCGCTGCCGGTCTGAATGAGGCCGACGCAGGATCGCTCAATGCTCAACCCGCCGCGGCAGCCGTCCGCGGGTCACCAGTTCGGCAAACTGCCGGGCATTCAATGGCCGGGCAAACAGCCAGCCCTGGCCATAATTGACCCCTTCGCTGTTCAGCAGCACCGCCTGGTCTTCACACTCGATGCCTTCGGCAATCACCCGCAGGTGCAGGTCATGAGCCATGCGGATGATATGCGGGGCCACTCCGCTGCTGGCGGCGTCATGCCCCAAGGCATCAATAAAGGCCTTGTCGATCTTCAGGCAGTCCACCGGCAGGGTCTGCAAGTAGGCCAGGCTGCAATAACCCGTACCAAAATCGTCGATCAGCACCTGATGCCCCACCGCGCGCAGCGCCTGCAGGTTGTCGCGGGCCACCACCACGTCGATCAGGCCGCGTTCGGTCACTTCGAAGGCAATCTGGCTGGCCGCCACCCGGTGCAAAGCCAGCAAGCGCGCCGCCACCCGGCCAATGCGCGGCACCATCACATCGCAGGCCGCCAGGTTCACCGAAATGTACAGGTTGGGGTGCGAGCGCAGCAGTTGCCCTAGCTGTTCCAGCACACGCTGCAGGACAAAGTCAGTGATCTGGCGAATCTGCCCGGTGTTTTCCGCCAACGGGATGAACAGGTCCGGGCTGGTCAGGGTGCCATCCGGGCGGCGCCAGCGCACCAGGGCCTCGGCACCCACACAGCGCCGGCTGTCGAGTTCGAATATCGGCTGGTAGAGCACCTGCAGCTCGCCACGGCGCAAGGCATTCTGCAATTCGGAGCTCATCGACCGCCGCTGCAGGATCAGTTGCAGCACCAGCCAGCCGATGCAGCAGGCCGCCAGTACACTGCCGGGGAACAGAAGCCAGAGCATGCCGTTCATCCTCAACGGCAGGCTCGCCCGGGGGGCAATCAGCACCAGCTGGTAGTCCGGTGACTTGGTCGGCATACGGTAGATCAGGCGGTCGCTGAGTTCGAGCAGTGACTTGTGGCTGGTCGACCAGGCCGAGGGCGGCGGCCATACCTGCGGCGGGCCCAGTACGGGGATAGCCCTGGTGCCGTTGTCCAGCACCACCACCAGGCTGCCGCCCGGGGGCAGGTCGACCACATCGGTCAGGTGCCCACGGGAGGTGGAGACCACGAACTTGCCCCGCCCCAGCATCAGCGCGGCCAGGTTCTCGTTCGGTTCGGTCGTGGTGTTCAGCCAGTAGCTGTAGGTCGGCCCCTGGATGTCGGGGGCCCGCAGGGGTTCGAACGCGCGCTCATCACCGCGGTTGGAGCAGACGACATCACCATCCACGTAAGCGGCTTCATAAATGAAGCGTGAACTCAGGCCTACCTGCTGCAATGCCGTCAGCATCGCCGGGCTGCAGCCGCGCAAGGGCTGCGCCTGCAGCAGGTCGACGCCTTCGCGCAACTGGCCGAACACCTGCTCGAGGCGCTCAAGAAAGCGCTCGCCCTGGGCGTTCATCTGTGCACTCTCACTTTGCTTCATCTGTTGCAGGGCAATGCCGATGCTGGCGGAGAGCAACAGTGCCGCGCTGGCCAGTGCTGCCAATGTGGCCAGCATCCAGGGACGGTAAAAAATTTGGCGCAGCAAGGCGATGAAGGCTGACATCGAAGGCATCCAGTTGATAACTAAGGTATAGCAACTGAATCGGGAATCACCTTCGCCGTTTGGCGCTTCGTTTGCTTGTTGGGAGATGGCCACCGGCCAAGACTGCGCTGTCGCAGAGAACTCGATTTGCAAGCGCTACGCGGCCCCTGTGGGAGCGGGCGTGCCCGCTCCCACAGGGGCCGCGTAGCCTCGCTGACGGCTCAACGCATCCGGTTGAGCACCTGCAGCATCGCCGCCGTCTGCGCATCCGGCATGCCATCGAAGCGCTGTGGGCGGAAACGCATCTGGAACGCGGCGATCACATGGCGGGTGGCAACATCCAGTACCCCGGTCTGCTCGATCGCATAGCCAAACCGCGCCAGTTCCTGCTGATACCAGCCAACGCTTGGCGGGTTGACGCTGAAATAGGCCTGCTGCCGTGCCACGGCATTGGCATCCGGCCAGACACCCAGCCCGGCGTCGGCCAGGCGCTTCCACGGGAACAGCGGCCCCGGGTCCAGCTTGCGCAGCGGCGCGATATCGCTATGGCCAATGATGTGCCGTGGCTCGATGTTGTTACGTTTGACGATGTCCTTCAGCAGCGCGATCAGCGACTGGACCTGCGCTTCGCTGTAAGGGTGCCAGACCCGGCCATTCGGCGTGTCGGTGAAGCCTGGGTTGACGATTTCTATACCGATGGACGAGGAGTTCAGCCAGGTTCGCCCCTGCCACTGGCTATCACCGGCATGCCAGGCACGGCGGCTTTCATCCACCAGCTGGTACACCGTCGCCGGGCCATCACCAATCAGGTAATGGCTGCTGACTTCGCCATGGGTCAGCAACGCCAGGGAACGCTCCAGTGAAGCATTGGTGTAGTGCAGGACAACGAACTGGATGCGGTTGTCCTGGTTGACCGAGGGATGGCTACGGTCGATGCGCAGGCCCGTCGAGCAACCAGCGACAGACAACAACAGGAAGGAGACCAGGGTTTTTTTAAGCGTGGAAAGCACGTCAATAGCCTCAGCGAATGAGCGCTACAGTATAACGTGCTCCCCGATAACCGTGCTTGCCGCGAGTCAGCGGCTGCCGGCTATGCCTGCTCGACGCGATTGCGCCCCAACTCCTTGGCCCGGTACAGCGCCGCATCGGCGCGCTTGAGCACCTGGTCACCGCGCTCACCGGAACGGAATGCACCCAGGCCGATGGACGTGGTGATCACTACCCGTTCGCCCTTGAAGTGGAACGGGCATGCCTCGACCGTGGCCCGCAGCACCTCGGCTATCTGGGCGGCGTCGGCCGGCGAGGTTTGCGGTAGCAGCAGGACAAACTCCTCGCCGCCAAAGCGGGCGATGAAATCACGGCCGCGCAGGCGCTTGCGCAACTGGTCGGCGACGATCTTCAAAACCTTGTCCCCGGCCAGGTGCCCATAGCTGTCGTTGATACGCTTGAAATGGTCCAGGTCGAGGATCGCCATCGCCAGATGACCGCCGTGCGCCTGCCATTCGAATATTTCGCGCTCGACCCGCTCGCTCCAGGCCGCACGGTTGGGCAGGCCGGTAAGGGGGTCGAGCAGGGCTTTCTGGCGCTGCTCTTCCAGGTGCTCGCGGTAGCCGAGCGCCTCCTGCTCCATGCTCGCCACCCGCTCCGACAGCCCTTGCAGCCGTCCGGCCAGCTCCTGCTCGCGGCGATCGCGCTCGTGCTTGTGCTCGTCCATGGTCACCAGCAGGCCTTCCAGACGGTTTTCCAGAATGTGCTTGAGGCTGTCCACATCGGCGGCACCTTGCACACTGCTCTGCAGCCCATCGACGTGCTCACGCAGCTGGGTATCCAGCTCGCGGGCGGCCGAGCTGTTATCGGCATGGCCGGCGCTGGCCTCGTGCAGGTGGCTCTGGAAACCTTCCAGGCGTTCGTTGAGCTGCTGCAGGTAGGTTTCAAATTCGTGCTGGCCGCTGTCGGTGATCGCCAGCATGAGCACAGCCAGGTCATCCAGCACCGGGATCAGCTCATACCAGTTCAGGCCGCGGGCGACCCGCTCGCGCATGTTCAGTGCCTGGGCCTTGTGCCGCTCCGGCAGGCTGAGGTCATCGAGCAGGCCGATCAGGGTTTGCTCGATGTGCGCAGCAACCTGGCTGTAGGGCGGCTCTACCGCGTAAGGCAGGGCATAAGGGCCGTCTTCACCGAAGGTTTCTTCCAGTGTTTGTACCGGTTGTGCTTTAGCCGGTGCCTCACTGGCGGCAACTTCCGGGGCTGGCACGTCGTCCGGTAGCGGCTGCGGCAGCGGGGCTGGCGACAGTTCGGCCGTTTCGATCAACGCGGGGCCAGCAGCCTCCAGCTCGGGCTTGGGCGTTACCGGGGCCTCGACAACAGAGGCTGGAAAGGCTGGTAGCCGCTGTAGCGCATCCACATCGTCGGCATCGACACTGCCCGGTGCTGCCAAGGGCTGCGCCTCGGCAACAGGCGACGCCAGCGGCGCAAGCGCTGGCTCGCCTTGCACGTCATCCTCGCGGCTGCCGAACAAACGCTGCAAGAACCCCGGCCGGGCATCTTCCCCCGATTTGCCCAAGGCTGACAGCGCGCGGCCCTGCAAGCCGCTCAATTCACCCAGCAACGGTGGCAGGTCGCGTGACTGGGCCACGCCGCCGTCGAGCTTCTTCGCCAGTTTTTTCAACGGCCGCGAGACATCGTTTGGCAGCGGCAGGCCTTGCAGTTGACCGACCAGCGCGATCAGCGCATCGCTGACCTGGTTCATGCGGGTTTCCCGGCGCTGTTCGGAGTCCAGCACCGCCTTCTCAAGACGCGGAATCAGCCCGGCAAGGCCGGCGTCCATGTTGTCGCTGCGGATGACCTCGCGCATTTCCTTCATGCACTGGTCCACCACCTTGTCACTGCCTTCGGCAGCCAAGGTGCTGCGTACCAGGCCGCGGCGCAGCAGGTCGAGACGGGCGTCCCAACGGCGCTCGAGCTTTTCCTGCTGCTCGATGCTTTTAAGGTATTTCTCTTTCCAGCGCTCAGCGTCTTCAGTCATGCCCGGGTCCGCAAACGGTGATGGCAATTAGCTCAGGACCGGCAGCGTATCCACAGTCAATGCATCAGGCAATCGAATCTCGACAGCA
>Ga0247821_10002150_pt1 | contig 10847 bp, 10 predicted proteins | sample 13C_Glycerol_Day_FD_192481 | JGI IMG/M metagenome (GOLD analysis project Ga0247821, IMG submission 192481) | Soil microbial communities from agricultural site in Penn Yan, New York, United States - 13C_Glycerol_Day14 | ecosystem: Environmental > Terrestrial > Soil > Agricultural land | place... | reverse complement strand
CGACGGCGAAGCGTTCGCGCGCTGGAGCCAGTTTCTGCTGGCCAACCGCGAAACCGCCGAGCTGCGTCTGGAAGAGCGCCAGCGCGGCATGGCCCTGGCGCGGATGCTGGACGGCTGGGAGCTGTGCCAGTCCGCCGAGTGGCGGCCAAGCCTGGCCTTGAGCCAATTGGGCGGCATGGCCTGGCTGGGTGCGCACTGGGATATACCGTTGCGTGATCTGGCCCTGGGCCATGGTTTCGCCTGGCTCGAAGGCGCGGTGATGGCGGGCGTCAAGCTGGTGCCCTTTGGCCAACAGGCCGCGCAGAGTCTGCTGCGCGACTTGTGTGAAGCATTGCCCGAGGTGCTCGAACGTGCCCTGGCGCTGCCCGACGATCAGTTGGGCGGTGGTTTGCCGCTGCTGGCGATTGCCTCGTCCCGACATGAAACCCAATACACCCGATTGTTCCGATCCTGAGGAAAACCCTATGCAAAGCTACCAGCAACCCTTGCGCGTCGGTGTCGGCGGCCCGGTCGGCTCTGGCAAGACCGCGCTGCTTGAAGCCCTGTGCAAGGCCATGCGCGATCACTACGAAATCGCCGTGGTCACCAACGACATCTACACCAAGGAAGACCAGCGCATCCTCACCGAAGCGGGGGCGCTGGCCCCGGAGCGCATCGTCGGTGTGGAAACCGGCGGCTGCCCACACACCGCCATTCGCGAGGATGCTTCGATGAACCTGGCAGCGGTGGAAGACCTGGCGCGCAAGTTCGGCAACCTTGAAGTGATCTTTGTCGAGAGCGGTGGCGACAACCTCAGCGCCACCTTCAGCCCGGAATTGGCCGACCTTACGGTCTATGTCATTGATGTGGCCGAGGGTGAGAAAATCCCACGCAAAGGTGGGCCGGGGATCACCAAGTCGGACTTCCTGGTGATCAACAAGATTGACCTGGCGCCTTATGTCGGCGCCTCGCTGGAGGTGATGGAAAAGGACACCCAGCGTATGCGTCCCGAGCGGCCGTGGGCCTTTACCAACCTCAAGACCGGGCAGGGTTTGCAGCGGGTGATCGACTTCATCGTCGAGCGCGGGATGCTTGGCGCCGGGCACAAATAACGTCGCCACATTGATGCTGTAGGAGCGGATTCATCCGCGATGGGGCGCGTAGCGGCCCTAAAAAATGGGCCTGCTACGCAGTCCATCGCGGATAAATCCGCTCCTACACAGTCGAGCTGTCACCGAAATGTACGGCCAGCCAGACGGTCAGCAGTACACTGTCAGTCCACTCGACCCGGTGCCGACAATGGGCCGGGATCTCGACAAAATCTCCAGGCCGCAGCACCCGTTCACTGCTTTCATGCTCAAAACGCAGACCGGCCGATCCCGCGAGTACGACCACCCATTCCCCCTGCGGCTGGTCATACCAGAATCCAGCCGGGCTGGCCTGGCCCAGGGAGACAATACGTTCGATACGCACGCCCGGACGCGCCAGCAGTTCGTCGACGTGTTCCTGTGTCTTGTCCACAGGAAGGGGACTAAACAGATTGTTGAGCATCGCTGTAAGCCCCTCGTCTGACATCCGATTGTGGTTTAAGGTGGCGGTTGCCACTCATGATAGGGAATCATCATGAAACACCCGCTTTTGCAGCCCCTGTGTGTTGCAATGCTGTTGAGCACCGGCCTGCCTGCGCTGGCCGCATTGCCCAGCGCGCCATCCTATATCGATGATAGCGGCTACCCGGAGGCGGCCAAACAGCGCATCCTGCCGCCGATGTTCGAGCAGAGCCTGGCCAGCACCCGTTACATCGCCAAGGCCGACAACCCGCTGATCACCCAGGCCGAAGCCAGCGACTTCAACCAGACCAGTAATTACGAGCAGACCCGTGCTTACCTGGACAAACTGGTGACGGCCGCCGCGGGGAGTATCGTTCTTCACGACTTGCCGGAAAAAAGCGCCGAAGGCCACCCGATGGTCATGGTTATCGCTTCGCTTGAGGTCGACAAGTCGCCTGCCGGGCTGAACGAGTCGGGTAAGCCGACGATCTTTGTCGAGGCCGAGATCCACCCCGGTGAAGCCAATGGCAAGGACGCCATGTTCATGCTGCTGCGGGACATGACCACCGGTGACAAGCCGCTGGCGAGCGTGCTGGAGAAGGTCAACATTCTGTTCATTCCCACCGTAAACATCGATGGCGACTTGCGCCGCAGCGCCTATGGCAGGATCAACCAGAACGGTCCGCAAGAAACCGGCTGGCGAGTCAACGGGTTGAACTACAACCTCAACCGCGACTTCACCAAGCTCGACAGCGCCGAGATCCGCAACGTGGCCTGGGTGTTCAACACCTACGATCTGAGCTTTTTTGCCGACACCCACTCCACCGACGGCGCCATGTACCCCTACGACAGTTCCTACTGCCACAACGGCAACGGCTGGTCACCCGCCAGCAGTGCGTGGATGGATAACGTCATGCGAGAGCCGGTGTACAAGGCCCTGGAGGCGGACGGCCATGTGGTGCACGAGTGCATCAGCCTCAACGACAACCAGGACCCGACTCAGGGCTATTACCCGTACCGTAGCGACTACGCGCGGTTTTCCAATCAGTACGGCGACATCCGCAACGTACCGTCGATCCTCATCGAACAGCACGCCTTGCACCCATACAAGACCCAGGTGCTGGGCAACTATGTGATGCTCAAGAGCATGTTCGCGGTAATTGGCGAGCAATCGGCATCGCTCAAAGAGGCCATTCGCCAGGACCGCGAGCGACTCGAAAGCCAGCAAGACGTAGTCCTCACCTGGAAGCCAGGCAAGGCGCAGACCACGCCGTTCACGGTGGGTGACTATCGCTATGAGCCGTCACCGATTACCGGCGCCAAGACCATCGTCTGGAGCAATAAACCCAAGCAGTTGACGGTGCCGGTGACCGGCAACACCGAGCCTGACCTGGTCACCCGGCGTCCCCAGCAGTACGTAGTTCCGGGCCAGTGGCGCGAAGTCATTGCCCGGCTCAAGGCCCATGGCATCCAGATGAGCACCCTGGAAAAACCCACGGCGATGGCGGTCACCCTGTACCGCATGGATGAGGTCAAGGTCGTCGGCGGGTTCGAGCCTGATCGCGCGCAAGCCAACCAGATCCCCGGCTACGAAGGGCGTCTGCCGGTCAGTGGCGTGGCCAAGCCTTTCGAGCGGCTGCAGACCTTCCCGGCAGGCTCGGTGGTGATCGACCTTGATCAACCACTGGGGGTGCTGGCGGTGAACCTGCTGTACCCGCAAAGCCCTGATTCGTTCTGGGCCTGGGGCTTTTTCAATTCGACCCTGGTGGTGGCGGAAGAACCGGAGGAGTACGTAATGGAGCCCATGGCGCGCAAGATGCTGGCCGAGAGCCCTGAGCTGAAGGCCGAGTTTGACAAGAAGCTCAAAGCTGACAAGGCCTTTGCCGCCAGCCCGAGTGCACGCTTGCAATGGTTTTATCAGCGTACGCCGTTCTACGACGTGAATGCCTTTGTCTATCCGGTGGGGGCGGTATTCTGATGCAACCCATTGCGGGACATGCAAATGATGCCCAGATGTCGATGGCAACGCTTCAAGCGTTCAATCAGTGTGTGCTGCAGTTGGCCAGCCTTGCCCGCGAGGAGGGGGGCTCGCACTTTATCGCCGACGGGTTGCAGGCCTTTCGCCAATTGGTGCCGTTCGCCGCAGCCTGGTGGGGGGAGATGTCTGCAGACGCCGCCAACGCGCCCCTGCAGAGCTGGATGCATGGACGCATCGATCTGCCTGCCTGCTTTGCCGGCGAATGGCATCATGTCGCCGGTCTGGACAGCTTTGCCCTGGATACCTTGGCCAAGCCGGGCAGGGTGATACGCGACAGCGAGTTCACCGACCCCGACGAGGCGGTCAACGACTTTGCCCGCCGTTACAACCTCTACCACCTGATGAATATCACCTTCGAATTGCCCGAGAGCGGCCTGAACTTCTTTGTCTGTTTGTACCGGGGTGTTGACGAAGAGGCGTTCAACGCCAGCGAGGATGGTTTGTTCGCCGCCTTTTGCGCGCACTTGCTGCAACTCTGGCGTTTTCAGGTGCAGGACATGATTCGCATCGACACCGGCAACGGTGCCAGCGATTTCGGCGTGGCCCGCCTGGATGGCACCTTGCTGTACATCGGAGCACGCTTGTGCGCGGCGATACAGCGCGAAGTGCCGGGCTGGAACGGCTCGGTGCTGCCACCGGAGGTCATTGCCCAGTTGCACCAGGTGCCCTGTGTCATGCGCCTGGGGCGCTGCGCGCTGACCCTCAGCCCGAATGCCGAACATGTCATCCTGTCACTTGAATCACCCCCTCCTGGCGTGGTGCTCGCGCCCCGTGAGCGGACCGCCGCGATGCTGTTCGCCGCGGGCCATTCCTACAAGGAAATCGCCCGGATCCTGTCGTTGAGCCCGGCCACGGTGCGCACTTACCTGCGCAATTGCTATGCCCAGCTCGGGGTCAAGAGCAAGGTCGAACTGGGTAGCGTGTTGCGTTCGGCAGCAGCGGTTGCGCAGAAAACAGCCTGACCCTCCTCATTTGCAGAGGTTCGTTCTTTTGTCGTGCGCGATAGGGTGTACCCAGAGCCGATAAAAACAAGAGAGCGTTCCAATGCAACGACTGATTCCCAACCTGATGGCCGCTACCCTGGCCTTTACTTCGCTGCAGGCAATGGCTGCCGCTGACCTGGTGTTGGTCAACGGCAAAGTGTTCACTGCCGAGCCTGGCCAGGCGCTGATGCAAGCGGTGGCGGTCAAGGACGGCAAGATTCTGCGCGTGGGCAGCGATGCCCAGATCAACGCCCTGGCCGATGCTCACACACAACGCATCGATCTGGGCGGCAAGGTGTTGATGCCAGGCATGATCGACACCCACAGCCATCCGGTCATGGGCGCCTTCGCCAGCCTCGGCGCCAACCTTGAGGATGAGGTCAAACCGCTGCCGGAGCTTGAGCAATGGATACTCGCCCAGATCAAGGACGGCCGCGGGCGTGCCGGTGACGTCATCAGCATTGCCGGGGTGAGCTCGGCGTACTGGGAGAAAAGCCGCGAACTGGGGCAGTTGTTCAACCAGGGACGCTGGGCCGATCAGCCACTGGTGCTCGGCGGTATCGACGGCCACACCGGCTGGGCCAACAACGCGATGCTCAAGCGGGTGAAGATCGATGCGGCGCTGGTCAAGGCTATGTCCGAGCAAGACCGCAGCTACGTAGGTCACGACGCGGACTTCACCCCTAACGGCTATTTCTCCGAGTCGCGCTGGGACCAGGTGCGCAGCCAGATTCCAGCGGCCAGCGAAGCGGTGATGCTCAAGGCTACCCGTGAAGCGGTGCGCATCAACAACCAGTATGGCGTGACCGCCTGGATGGACGCGGCGGCCAACGCTGGCAACGACGACTCACTGTTTGATTTCAAACCCACCGCGCAGAGCTACGGTGTGTTGCCGCTGTACCGTGCACTGGCCGAGAAGGGTGAGCTCAATGCCCATGTCGCGGCGTTGATGATCGCCAACCCCAAGAGCCGGCCAGCGGATCTGGAGGTACTGGCCACGGTGATGAAGCAATATGAAGGCGTGCCCAACCTGAGCTTTCCGGGGATCAAGGTCTTCGTTGACGGGGTGCTGGAGTATCCCGGGCAGACAGCCGCTATGCTGGAACCCTACAAAAACAGCGGCAAAGACGGTCAGTTGCTGATCGAACCCGAGCACTTCGGGGCGCTGGTGGCCGCGGCGGAACAGCGCGACTGGATCGTGCACATGCACGCCGTTGGTGACCGTGCGGTGCGTGAATCGCTCAATGGCGTCGAATACGCACGCACCCTCAACAGCACCCCCAAAGCTCACAGCATCAGCCATCTGCAAGTGGTCGACCCCAAGGACTTTCCACGCTTCAAACAACTGGGGGTGATCGCTTCGATGCAGTTGCTCTGGGCCACGGGGGAGAATTACACCGTGGAGCTGGTCAAACCCTACATCAGCGCTTCGGCCTATAGCCACCAGTACCCCGCGCACTCCCTGCAGCACGCCGGCGCGATGATTGCCGGTGCCAGTGACTGGCCGGTGTCCAGCCCCAACCCATGGAACGCCATCGCCCAGGCCATTACCCGCAAAGGGCCGCTGGGCGTACTCAATGCCAAGGAAAGTGTCGACCGCGAAGTGATGTTCCAGGCCTATACCCTCAACGCTGCCAAGACCCTGCGTCTTGAACAGCAGATCGGCTCGCTGGCGCCCGGCAAGCAGGCCGACCTGATCGTCCTCGATCGTGATGTGTTCAAGGTCAGCAACGACGAGTTGTTCGACACCCAGGTACTGAAGACCTTCTTCGCCGGCAAACAGGTCTACGCTCCGGCGTCCTGACCGCTCCCGCCTTGACGATGCCCGGCTCCTTGCACTGCGAGGGGCCTTGCTTCGCCCGCACAACGCTACCCGCACACCAATAACAACAAGGGTTTTGTATGAACGCACGCGCCATTGTTTCGCTCGCCAGCTTGCTGCTGGCGCCTTTGACCAGCCAGGCCCTGACCCTGAGCGACGATTTCTCCCTGGAGGTGGACCTGACTGCCGCCAGCGACTATCGCAGCCGGGGCATCTCGCAAACCCTCGGCGACCCGGCGCTGCAGGCCGGGGCCACGCTGATCCACAGCAGCGGTCTGTACCTGGGCGCCTGGACCTCGAATGTCGATTTCGGCTTCGACTTCAAGACCCGCCAGGAACTGGAGTACTACGCGGGCTGGTACTGGCAGGCGAGCGATGCCATCAGCCTCGATCTGGGCTACATCAAATATGCCTACCCCAAGGAAGGCCAGTTCAACTTGAGTGAGGTGTACGCGATTCTGGACCTTTATGGCGTGAAGCTTGCGGCCTACTACTCCGATGACACGCCGAATGTGTTTGGGCAGGATCAGGACACGCTCTACACCTACCTGGGCTATACCCTGGCGTTGCCGGGCGAGGTGGGGCTGGAATTGCGGGCCGGACGCAACGATGTAAAAGATCCGGCGTTCTGGTCGGCCAGTGGCGATGACCGTGAGGCCTACTACGAGTGGGAAGCGAAGTTGACCCGTGAGTTTTTGGGCGTCACCTGGGGGCTGAGCTACATCGATACCGACCTGTCGAAAAGCGAGTGCGTCAGTTGGTATGGTTACGATGATCTGTGCGAGGCTACCGTGGTGGCGAGTGCCAGCAAGACGTTCTGATGATGCGGGTGGAGCGCTGCCTTGCACTGGGCCAGTGGTGGGAGCCGGCAAGGTTGGCTCCCACAGCCGCAACCGTGTTCAAGCCAGCTATTCTCGCAGGGAACTCCGCTTTTGAGCACGGCCTTGCATCCCATGATCAATACCCGTACGCCCCTCAGCCACGATCGTAGTCCATGGCAGGTTTTTCTCATTTTCCTGCGCTTGGGTTTGACCTCTTTCGGCGGCCCCATTGCCCATCTGGGTTATTTTCGCGATGAGTTCGTCTGCCGTCGCGGCTGGTTGAGCGAGCGCAGTTATGCCGATCTGGTGACGCTCTGCCAGTTTCTGCCCGGTCCTGCCAGCAGTCAGGTCGGTATCGCGTTGGGGCTGTCGCGGGCGGGGTACCGTGGCGCGCTGGCGGCCTGGCTTGGCTTCACGTTGCCCTCGGCTTTGGTGCTGATGCTCTTCGCCCTGGGCATTGCAAGCGTCGGTGAAGCCATGCCCACGGGTGTTCTGCAGGGTCTGAAAGTGGTGGCGGTGGCGATTGTGGCCCAGGCGGTCTGGGGTATGGCGCGCACGCTCTGTCCGGATGCGCCACGGCTGTCGCTGATGGCGATGGCGACTTGTCTGGTGCTGCTGGTGCCCTCGGTCTGGACGCAGGTGGGGGTGATAGCGGCGGGCGGCATCGCTGGCCTGTTCATGTTCAGGCCGACGAAGACCCTGGAGCACGAGCCGCTGCCCATCACCGTGAGTCATGGCGCGGGCGTGTTGTGGCTGACGCTGTTTTTTGTCCTGCTGCTGGGCTTGCCGCTGCTGGCTGAACTCTGGCCCAGCCAGACTTTGAGCATGCTGGATGCGTTCTATCGCACAGGGTCGCTGGTGTTTGGCGGCGGCCATGTGATGTTGCCGTTGCTCCAGGCCGAGGTGGTACCCCAAGGCTGGGTCAGTAAAGAAACATTCCTTGCGGGCTACGGCGCTACCCAGGCAGTACCGGGCCCCTTGTTCACGTTCGCGGCGTTTCTCGGTGCATCGGTGCAGGGGCCGCAGTCCGGCTGGCTCGGCGGTGTGCTGTGCCTGATCGCGATCTTCACACCGTCGTTCCTGCTGATAGGTGGCACGCTACCGTTCTGGGAGCAACTGCGGCGCAACCTGCGCATGCAGGCGGCGATGCTGGGCATCAATGCGGCGGTGGTGGGCCTGCTGCTGGCGGCGCTGTATCAACCGGTGTGGACCAGCGCGATTGTGCAGCCAACGGATTTCGCGCTGGCCCTGATCGCGCTGCTGGCGTTGATGGCTTGGAAGCTGCCGCCATGGCTGGTGGTGGTTGGATGTGGCGCTACCGGCTGGCTGTTGTAGGGCGTGCCGCGCAGAGAGGCCTACACCTGAAGCTCCATGTGAACGATATCGATCGGCAGCCCACCTACGCCATGGCTGAACACTCCACGTCGGCGCGTCACAAACCCGTGTTTTTGATAGAAACCTTGAGCATTCAGGGTCGACTCCACTTTGATTATGCCAATGCCCGGGCCACGGGCCTTTTCAATTCCGATCTGGAGCAAGTGTTCACCCAGGCCGATACCTGAAACCTCGCGCAGTAAAAACAGGCGTGTCACTTCTCCGGGCTCGGCATCGACAAAGCCGACAATCCTGTCCTGTTGCAGGGCCACCACCATTTGCCCGCGCTGAATCAGTTGCTCATAGAACGCCGATGTTCTTTCGCCCATCCAGCCGCTGAGTTGCTCAGGGCTATACAGGCCATTGGAAAGCGCATTGATGGAGTGCTGGGTGACATCGAAGACCGCCTGGCCGTCGCCAGGTTGTGCGGGACGCAGGGTATAGGTTTGCATAAACGTATCCTTGTTGTATGAATCCGGCGTTCAGAACCGATAGTAGCGTCGTTAACCCGTAAAACCGAGCCACGCTACTCACCCGAGCGTAGAGGCGTCAGCGCTGGCCGAGAAATTGCTCGATCTGCGCCATCTCCCAGGTACTGAGCAAGCTGACCGGATCGGTACCGTAGCGCTGCCAGGTGTCCAGCGAGCCGTGGCGACCATCGGGGTGCTGGCAGTACTCGCAGTGGTGCAGGCGGTTACCTTCGAAGTCCAGCACCAACTGCCAGCCCTCGATGTCGACCTGAACCTGGCCGCCTGGCAGAGCAGTCTCCAAACGAGTTATCGGGCGAATGCCAAGCGCCGCGTCGCGCAGTTGCTGGTAGACCTCACGGGGGGATAGCGCAGGCATCAGTCATGTGTTCCTACGAGGGATTGTATATTCGCGGTGCTATCACGATAATGATAGTAATTACCATTAGCGTGTGATCACCGACGTGACGAGTTCTTTCGACTCCAAGGCAATCGTGGCCGATCTGTACAGCGATCATCATCGCTGGTTGCGCGCCTGGCTGTATCGCCGGCTCAACTGTCCTCATGATGCGGCCGACCTGGCGCAGGATACCTTTGTTCGGGCCATGGGCAGTAGTGCACTGCCCGCACTGGAAGAACCCCGTGCCTTTCTGGCCACGGTTGCCCGGCGCCTGTTGAGCAATCTGTTTCGCCGTCGTGCACTGGAGCAGGCCTACCTGGACGAGTTGGGGCGGCTACCGGAGTACTGCATGCCCTCGGCTGAGGATGTGCTGCTGGTACGCGAGGCACTGGCGCAGATCGACCGTTTGCTCGACGGCCTGCCTGGGCGGGTGCGTCACGCCTTTATCCTGCATCGCCTGGAAGGCATGAGCCAGCCCTTGATTGCTGAGCAGTTGGGGGTGTCGCTAGCAACGGTGGAGCGCGATTTGCGCCGGGCGTTTGTGCATTGCCTGAGTGTGGAGGCCGAATGAGTAGCGTACCGCTCGACCGCGCCACTCACGAGGCTGTGGGCTGGTTGCTCAAGCTTGAAGCGGTGCCGGCGAAAAGCCTGGAGCAGCGTGCGTTCGAACGCTGGTTACAGCAATGCCCGAGTCATCAGGCCGCGTGGCAACGGGTCAATGCCTTGCTCGAAGGGCCTCTGGCCGATCTGCAGCAAGCTGAACAGCGCACGCCAGGGCAACTGGCAATGGCCAGTCGCAGCCTGCGCACGCCGTCAACGCCCTCGCGGCGCAAGGTTTTGGGCGGTGGTCTGGCGATGATCTTGCTGGGCCTGGGCAGTGCTGGTCTGGTCCATCGGCGCACCCCGTTGGGGGATCTGCTGGCCGACCTGCACACCGGCACTGGCGAGCGTCGCGCCGTCACCCTGAGCGACGGTTCGCGCTTGCGCTTGAATGCCCGTACTGCGGTAGACCTGCGTTTCAATGCCAGTCAGCGCCTGGTGCTGCTGCGCGACGGGGAGTTGCAGGTTGATGTCGCGGGTGAATCAGCTCGCCCCTTTATTGTAGCCACCCGCCAAGGCCAGGTGCAGGCCTTTGGCACGCGCTTTACCGTGCGCCAGGACGAGCAACTCAGTCTGGTGGCAGTGCAGGAGCACGCTGTCCTTATAACCACCGGGAATGCGGCCCCGCAGCGGGTCGAGGCGGGGCAGGCGTTTTCTTTCGATGGTCTGCGCAGCGTAGCCGTGGCGCCTTCGTTACGCACCAGGGCCAGTTGGACCGATGGCCGTGTGGATGTGCGCGACGAGCCGCTGGGCGATCTGATCGAGGCCTTGCGTCCGTACCGTGCCGGGTTGCTGCGGATCAGTGCGCAGGCT
>Ga0247821_10002149_pt1 | contig 10847 bp, 11 predicted proteins | sample 13C_Glycerol_Day_FD_192481 | JGI IMG/M metagenome (GOLD analysis project Ga0247821, IMG submission 192481) | Soil microbial communities from agricultural site in Penn Yan, New York, United States - 13C_Glycerol_Day14 | ecosystem: Environmental > Terrestrial > Soil > Agricultural land | place... | reverse complement strand
CGGTGAGCCCGCGCTCCTCGCGGAGGCGGCGCTCGATCGGCAGCCGACGGGCGCGCGGATGCAGGATCTCGATGCGGATGAAGCCGCGCTGCTTCGCCTGCGCGAGGAGTCGTCCGACCTTCCAGCGGGTGAGCCGGAGCGCCTGCCCGATCTCGTCCTGGGTCTTGTTCTCCTCGTAGTAGAGCTCGGCAGCCCGGATCGAGAGGAGTTCGTCGATCTCGTCCACAGTGTCCTTCCGCTCGCCTTCCAGCGTAGGCAGCCCGGTGCTCATCGGCAACACTCGCGGGCGATCCTGCTCATATGAGCACGACGACGACGGATGCCGCGCGGGCGCGAAGGGGGTCCGCCGGCGCGAAGTATCCCCGGGCGCGAAGGCGTCGCGGGCACGTCGGCGCGGTCAGGCGGCGCGCTCGTCCTCGAAGAACCGCGGCCGTGCCACGACCGTGCCGGCGATGGCCGCGGGAACGGTGGAGGCCACGAGCAGGAACACGAGCGGCCACACCCACTCCCCGGTCAGCTGGTGCAGCACCCCGACCGACAGCGGACCGATGGCGACGATGAGGTAGCCCGCCGACTGCACGAAGGCCGACAGGGCGACCGCACCCGAGTGGGTGCGGCTGCGCAGGTTGATGAGCACGAGCGAGAGCGGGAAGAAGAGCGGGCCGATGCCCGCGAGAACCACCCAGAGCCACGTCGCGGCCGTCGGGACGAGGAGGAGGCCGAGGTAGCCCACGATGAACGACCCGATCGCCACCCCGACCAGCAACCGCACGCGTCCGTACCGCGCGGCCACGATCGGCACGATCAGCCCGGCGGGCAGGCCGGTCGCCGCGTAGAGGGAGAGCAGCACGCCGGCCTCGGCGGGCGAGGTGCCGGCGATGTCGTGCAGGATCGACGGCAGCCACGCGAACAGCGCGTACGCGTTGAAGCCGGCGATCGCGAAGACGACCGTGAGCGCCCACGCGAGGGGCGACCGCAGGGCGTAACGCAGGAGTCCGCGCTCCGCCTCCTCGGGCAGCGCCGCCGGCCGGTTGCGGCGCGGGTGCACGACCAGGGCGATCCACGGCACGAGGGAGAGGGCCGCCACGATCGCCCACTCGCCGAGCGAGACCCGCCAGCCCGCGGCATCCGCGACCGGCACCGCGATCAGCGGCGGGATGAACGTGCTGATCGAGAGGGTCGTGACGTAGATCGACGTCATCAGCCCGATGCGGTCGGGGAAGTAGCGCTTCACGAGCGGGGGCAGCAGCACGTTGCCCACGCCGATGGCGGCGAACGTGAGGGTCGACGCCGCCACGAGCCACAGCGCGTCGCCGGCGAGCCCGCGCCCGAGCAGGCCGATCGACAGCGCGACGAGTGCGACGATGAGCGTCGGTTCGAGGTCGAAGCGCTTCGCGATCAGCGGTGTCAGGATGCCGAAGACGGCATAGCAGAGCGGCGGCAGCATGCCGAGCAGTCCGACGACCACCGGGGCGAGGGCGATGTCGTGCTCCACCTCGGCGAGGATCGGCGAGAGCGAGGCGACCGCCGTGCGGAGGTTGAAGGCGACGAGCACGATGCCGACCAGCGCGAGGGTTCGCCCGGCCCAGAGCGAACGGGGCTGGGTCGGCATCACCTCTCCGAGTCTAGGCTGGAGGGGTGGCCGACTTCGCCCGCTACCTCCCGCTCAGCCAGCGCTCGCGCATCGACGAGCGCGGCGTGACGAGCGACCGGCGCGAGCCCACCTCCACGGTGCTGCGTTCGATCGCGGGCGCGCTCCGCAGGGCCGGCGAGGCGGGATGGACCGCCAGGGCCGACGACGAGGCCCCCACCGTGGCCGACGCCGTCGCCGCGCTCGTCGCCGGGTTCGACCGTCCGCCTGCGCGGCGTGCCCTCGACAGCGCCCAGCACGCGCTCGGCATGAACGGCCGCTCCCCCGTGCCCGACGCACCCGTCGAGGGCCCTGCGGATGCCGCGGCGGCGCTCGAGGCGCGCGCCGTCACGATCACCGACCGGCCGCAGCCGACGCGCCTCGTGGAGCTCGACGACGCGGTGGTCGCGGCCGTGCGCATCGGCGACGCGCTCGGCACGCCGATCGCGGTGCCGGCGCTCGCATCGGGCGCCGTGGCGCTGCGCCGCGCCGCCGCCGCCCCGACGCCGATCAGGGCCGTCATCGGCGGCCACAGCCTGCATGCGACGGATGCCGCATGGACGATCGGGCACGGACCGGTCCTCGTCGGCACGGCGGACGAGCTCATCCGCTTCCTCGCCGGCTTCGGCCGCAGCGCGCCACGGCCGGCCCGACACGGGGAGCTCGGCAACCCCGGCGCCTGAGGCCTTGCGTCCGAGCGGAGCCTCAGTCCGAGAGGAGGTCGCGCGCACGGTCGACGTCGCCGCGCATGGTCTCGATGAGGTCGGGGATGTTCGTGAACGCGACCATGCCGCGCAGTCGCTCCACGAACTCGACGTCGACGACGTGATCGTAGAGGTCGAGCTCGCGGTCGAGCACGTAGGCCTCGACCTGCTTCTTCGGGACGCCCTCGAAGGTGGGATTGTTCCCGACCGAGATGGCCGCCGGATACCGCGTGCCCGCGTCCGTCAGCCAGCCGGCGTAGACGCCGTCGCCGGGGATCAGGCCCTCGGACTCGGGTGAGAGGTTCGCGGTCGGGTACCCGAGCTCGCGCCCGCGCTTCGCGCCGTGGACGACGATGCCCGACACGGCGGGCGTGTGGCCGAGCAGCGCGGTCGCGTGCCGAACGTCGCCCTCGGCGAGGAGCTCGCGAATCCACGTCGACGACACGCGGCGCTCGTCCTCGGGCCGCACGTCGTCGACCACCTCGACCGTGAAGCCGAACTTCGCGCCGAGCGCGATGAGGAGGTCGACGTCACCGGCGCCGCGTGCGCCGTACCGGAAGTCCCGGCCGACGAGCACCGACTTGGCGCCCAGCGTGTCGACGAGCACGCGCTCCACGAACTCCGTGGCGGGCACCGAGGCGAGGGCCCGGTCGAACGGCAGCAGGAGGGTCGCGTCGATGCCGGTCGTGGCGAGCAGCTCGAGCTTCTGGCGCACGCTCACGAGCGCATCGGGGCACTTGTCGGGCGCGAGCAGCGCGAGTGGATTGCGGTCGAACGTGACGACGACCGCGCGCAGGTCGTCGGCGGCCGCGATCGAGCGGATCCGGTCGATCACGGCGCGATGGCCGCGGTGCACGCCGTCGAACTTGCCGATCGTCACGGCGCTCGGGCCGAATCCCTCGGGGACCGCGTCGAGGCCCTTGAACGTCTTCACTCGGCATCCGCTCCGTTCGCGGCGGCGTCGTTCGCGGAGGCGGCGTCGTTCGCGGCATCCACGGGCCGCTCGACGGGCGCACCGGCGGCCGGCCGATGCTTCGCGAGCCACCACATGCCGAGCACGGGCAGCACGAGTGGGATGAACAGGTAGCCGCGGCCGAACCACGACCACACGGTGTCGTGCGGGAAGAGCTCGGGGTCGACGACGCTCAGGGTGCCCACGACGATCACCCCCGTGAACTCGAACACGAGCGTCCCCCAGGCCACCCGGTACCACGTGCGACCGGGGCGGATGAGGGCGATCGTGGCGACGACGTAGACGACGGCGGCGAGCGCCGACAGCGAGTACGCCAGCGGCGCCTCGTCGAACCTGGTCGCGATCTGCACGAACGAGCGGCCCACCGCGGCGAGCGCGAGGACGGCGTAGACGGCCACGAGCACACGCCCGATGCCGCTCATCCGCCGCCCGCGATCGGTCTCGGGCCGGGCGCCCCGCACGTCAGTCATGTCGTTCGATTCTCTCATTCGCGGCTAGGCCTGCTGCACGGTCCAGATCTGCAGCATGCGGTACACCATCACCGCGACCGCGAGCGCGGCGACGCCGAGCACGACCGTGCTCCACCGGCTGCGCTCGAGGAGTGCCCAGAACACGGCGGCGGGCGGCAGCAGCAGGGCGCCGACGAGGTAGGTGTAGAACTCGAGCACGCTGCCGGTGGGCTCGTTGCCGAAGGCGGGCGCCGCGATCGCGACCACGAGTTGCACGACGAGCAGGAGCTCGACGAGGGCGAGCGCGCCGTTGGTGAGGTCGCTCGGGACGCGGCCGGCGAAGCCGAGCACGAGGCAGAGCAGGCCCGCCGCGACGGCGACCGCGATCTGCACCCAGGTGAACCACTCGATCACGCGTCGGCCCCCTCGGGCGGGAAGCCGGTGACGACCTTGAGCGTCGCGCCCCGGCGTTCGACGATGGCGACGAGCCGGTCGTCGGGGGCGACGGCCGCGATCGCGGCGTCGGCTCCGGGCTCGAGCCCGCCGTCACCGCCGAGGTCGACGGCCGCGGCATCGATGCGCTTGCCGTGGCCGAGGTCGACGGCCTGGCCTGCGGTGACGGATGCGACGGGGAGCGACCGGCGCGCGGCATCCGCCGGGCTCAAGATCGACCGCGCGACGTCGTACCCCTCGAGCGCTGACGCCTCGTCGACGTGGAAGGCGCCGATCCGGGTGCGGCGCAGCGCCGTGAGGTGGCCGCCCGTGCCGAGATCGGCGCCGAGATCGCGGGCGAGGGCGCGCACGTACGTGCCCGACGAGCACTCGACCCGCACATCGGCGTCGACGAAGCCGTCGCCGGGTCGCAGCGCGAGGAGCTCGAACGTCGACACGGTGACCGTGCGGGCGGCGAGCTCGACGGACTCCCCGTCGCGAACCCGCTGGTACGCGCGCTTGCCGGCGACCTTCACGGCGCTCACCGCGCTCGGCACCTGCTCGATCACGCCGGTCTGCCGCAGCATGCCCGCCAGCACCGCGTCCTCGGTCGCGCCCGCGACGAGCTCGGCGGATGCCGCGGCGAGCGCCTCGCCCTCGGCGTCGTCGGTCGTGGTGTCCCAGCCGAGCCGGATCGTGGCGAGGTACTCCTTGTCGAGGCCGACGAGGTAGTGCAGCAGCCGGGTCGCGTGGTTCACGCCGAGGATGAGGAGGCCGGTCGCCATCGGGTCGAGGGTGCCCGCATGCCCGATCTTGCGCGTGCCGGCGAGGCGGCGCATGCGCGAGACCACGTCGTGGCTGGTGATTCCGTGCGGCTTGTCGACGAGGAGGATGCCGCTGTTCACGCCGTACAGGCTAACAGCCGGGCCGGGTCCGCCCGCGCTCCCGGCCGGCGGGCCGGCGCTCGCCCCGCCCCTACGCTGGGAGGGTGAGGATCGGCATCATCGGCGCGGGCGCGCTCGGCGGCACCTTCGCCGCGCTGCTCGCGCGTGCGGGACACGACGTGGAGGTGACGGCGCGGGGTGCCGGACTCGAGGCGATCCGCTCGGGCGGCATCCGCCTCTCCGGAGGCTACGGCGAGGCGCACGCGCGGGTCGCCGCCGTGGAGGCGCTCACCGTGCCGCCCGAACTCGTGCTCGTGTGCACGAAGGCGCAGGATGCCGAAGCGGCCATCGCCGCGAACGCCTCCCTCGTCGACGGCGTGCCGGTGGTGGTCGTGCAGAACGGCCTCGACGGCGTGAACACCGCGGCCCGACTGCTCCCCCGGTCGTCGTGCATGGGCCTGCTGTCGATCATCGCCGCGAACTACACCGAGCCCGGGGTCGTGCGGGTCACGACCACCGCCGCGAGCTACCTCGGGCGCGGCGACGGTCCCGCCGACGACGAGTGCCGCCGGGTGGCCGCGCTGCTCTCGGAGGCCGTTCCGGTCATCGCCATCGGCGGCTTCAGGGGCGCCCAGTGGACCAAGCTCATCGTGAACATGCTGAACGCCGTGCCCGCCATCGTCGGCCGCAGCGTGCAGGACGTCGTCGACGACCGCCACCTGCGCCGTGTGGTCACGGCGTCCATGCGCGAGACCGTGCGGGTCGGCATCGCCCGCGGCGTGCGCTTCGGATCGCTCCAGGGGCTCGGCGACCGGCGCCTGCGCCTCTTCGCCCGGATGCCGCTGGCCGTCGGCCAGCTGCTGCCACGGCTGATGCGTGTGCGCATGGGCTCCGTGCCGAACCTCGGCTCCACCCAGCAGAGCGTGCGCCGCGGACAGCCGACCGAGGTCGACTTCCTGAACGGCGTGGTCGTGCGGGAGGCGGCCCTCGTGGGCCTCACCGCCCGGGTGAACGCGGCGCTCACCGAGCTCGTGCACGAGGTCGAGGCATCCGGCGCGTTCCTGCCCGCGTCGCGCGTGCTCACCGACGTGCCGGCCTGAGCGAACACGACCTGCATCGCGCACCCGGTCACGTGCCCGCGCCTCCCGACGTCAGCAGCTGTCGAGGAACCGCCGCCGCGGATGCTCGGGATCGTGGTCGTCGACCACCGCCGACGCGACGAGCCGAGGGTCCCCCGCCGCATAGGCGAGCACGTCGGCCTGGTCCTCGGGTTCGCCGTCGAGCGCGATGCGGAAGTCCCACAGGCCGGCGAGGCGCTCCCGTAGCACGAATCGGCCGTCGAGCACGAGGATCGCGTCGGCCGGGCCGGTGAGCCACTTGGGCTCGATCCACGCGTCGCGCGCGGGGTCGAACACCGCCGTCACGAAGGCCGTCGACCCGCCCATCCGGAACGGTTCCACGAGCACCCGGCGCAGGGCCGACTCGTCGAAGCCGTAGCGGTAGTAGCGCGCCGGGGTGTCGTCGCCGTAGGTGTCCTGCGCGGCCCTCGACCGGTGGAACCGCTCCATGCTGGCGCGGAACACCCGGTGCTCCCGCTCAACGAGCACCGCGGCGAGGTCGTCGGCGAACCGTGTCTTGCCGCTCCGCAGCGGCCCGTCGATCGCGACGATCATGCGGCCGCGGCCGTAGTGCTGCAGGATCTCGTCGGCGAGGCCGCGGAGGAAGGTGACCCGTGGGGTCGTGACGAGCTGCATGGTGCGAGCCTAGCCGCGAGGCATCCGCCCCCGACATAGGCTGAGGGGATGCCGACCCCCGACCTCGCGGGCGCCCTGAACGAGTGGTTCGCGGATGCCGCGCGGCCGCTGCCGTGGCGGGCGGCCGAGGTATCGCCGTGGGCCGTGCTCGTGAGCGAGTTCATGCTGCAGCAGACCCAGGTCGCCCGCGTCGCGCCCCGGTGGGAGGCGTGGATCGCGCGCTGGCCGACGCCGGCCGCCCTCGCCGCCGAGCCGCCGTCGGAGGCCGTGCGCGCCTGGGACCGGCTCGGCTACCCGCGCCGGGCCCTCTGGCTGCACCGGGCCGCCGTCGAGATCGTCGAGCGCCATGGCGGCGAGGTCCCCGCCGAACTCGACGACCTGCTCGCGCTGCAGGGCGTCGGCCCGTACACGGCACGCGCGATCGCCGCGTTCGCGTTCGGCCGGCGGCATCCGGTGGTCGACACCAACACCCGCCGGGTCATCGCGCGCGCCGTCCTCGGCCAGGCCCACCCGGGTCCCCCGTCGACGGCCCGCGACCTGGCGTCGATGGGCGCGCTGCTTCCCGAAGCGGATGCCGCGGCGCGCACCTTCAACGCGGCGGCGATGGAGCTCGGTGCGACCGTGTGCACTGCGCGGACCCCGTCGTGCGACGCCTGCCCCATCGCCGCGGCGTGCGAGTGGCGTCGCGCGGGGTATCCGCCGTACGACGGTCCGCGCAAGGCGGTGCAGGCGCGGTTCGAGGGATCCGACCGCCAGGTGCGCGGGCTCGTGATGCGCGAGCTGCGCGCGGCGCACCGTCCCGTCCACCCGGGCGAGCTCGCGCCGCTGTGGCCGGATGCCGCGCAGCTCGAGCGCGCCGTCGGCGGACTCGTCGCCGACGGGCTCGCCGTCGTCGACGCCCACGGCGGCCTGCGCCTGCCCGACGCGTAGCGGGCGCGGCCTCGGCGCCGCGACGCGGATGTGCGAGTATGCAGGGATGTCCGTGACGTCGCTGCCCGGGCGCCGGCCCAGCCCCGACGACCTGCTCGTGCTGCTCGCCGTCGCGCGCGCCGGCCGCTACACGGCCGCGGCCGACGAGCTGGGGCTCAACCACACCACGATCGCCCGGCGCATCGGAGCGCTCGAGGACGCCCTGGGCGGTCGCGTGCTGGCTCGCGGCGCGGCGGGGTGGGTGCTCACGCCGCTCGGCGAGCACGCGATCGCGGCGGCGGAGGGCGTCGAGCGGGCGCTCGGCACGCTGACCCCCGACGCGCCGCGCCTGTCGGGGGTCGTGCGGCTCTCGGCGACCGACGGGTTCAGCGGCTACATCGCGTCGCCGGCGATCGCCGAGGTGCGACGCGCGCACCCCGACGTGTCGCTCGAGATCGTCGCGGCGACCCGGCGCGCGGCGCAGCAGCGCGTCGGCGTCGACCTCGAGGTGGTCGTCGGCCGCCCGCACGTGCATCGCGCCGAGGCGATCCACCTCGGCGACTACGCGCTGGGCCTCTACGCGAGCCGGGGGTTCCTGGCCGGTCACGGCACGCCGTCCTCGCCGGCCGAGCTCGAGGGCGCGCCGCTCGTGTACTTCATCGAGTCGATGCTGCAGGTCGACGCGCTCGACGAGGCGCGGCGCTCGACGCGCGGCATGGTCGACGCGGTGTCCAGCACGAACGTGTACGTGCATGTCGACGCGACCCGGGCGGGCGCGGGGTTCGGCCTGCTGCCGGCCTTCCTCGCCGACCGGCACGACGACCTCGTGCGCCTGTTCGCCGACGAGATCGACGAGCACCTGCCCTATTGGCTCGTGTGCCGCCCCGAGGCGCTCCGGCAGCCGACCGTGCTCGTGTTCATCGCGGCGCTGCGCGCACGCATCGCCGCCGTCGAGGACGAACTGCTCGGCCGCACCCGGCCGGGTTCCGGCGGCGATGCCGCCGGCGGTGACGGGACCGGCTAGCGGGGACCGCCCGCCTCCGCGTCGTCGGCGAGGTCGGATGCCTCGTCGTCGAGCTCGTCCCAGTCGTCGGCGTCCTCGTCGAGGTCGCGTGGCTTCACGTACGGATCGGCGTCGCCGGCGTACTCGGCCGTCGACGCGAGCACGTCGGTCTCGGCGTCGCGCGTGCGCGCCTCGCGGAGCAGCGACTCGATGTGCTCGGCGTTCTCGGGGATCGCGTCGTGGATGAACTCGAGCGACGGCGTGAGGCGCGCCGTGATGTTGCGACCGACCTCGGTGCGCAGCATCCCGGTCGCCGACTTCAAGGCCAGCGCCGAGTCGCGGCGCTCCTCCTCGGAGCCGTAGACCGTGTAGAAGATGCTCGCGTGCTGCAGGTCGCCCGTGACGCGGACGTCGGTGATCGTCACGAACCCGAGGCGCGGGTCGCGCAGCCCCTTGTCGAGCCTGCGCGCGACGATCTCCTTGATGCGATCGGCCATCTTCCTGGCCCGTGCCGGATCCGCCATTTTGTATCTCCTTTCGGGGCAGGGCCGCGACGGCTTCGCCGCCCCGACCGCCTCGACGTGAATCGGGGTGAAGGGGCCCCCGTTCTTCACCTGAAGGGAAGTTCCGGGAGCCCCGACCACGACTAGACGCGCGGCTTCTCGCGCATCTCGATCGTCTCGATCTCGTCGCCGACCTGGATGTCGTTGAACTTGCCGAGGCCGATGCCCGCCTCGAAGTCCGTGCGGACCTCGGTGACGTCGTCCTTGAACCGGCGCAGCGACTCGATGGCGAGGTTGTCGCCGACCACGACGCCGTCGCGGATGACGCGCGCCTTGGCGTTGCGCGTGATCGTTCCCGACCGCACGATGACACCGGCGATGTTGCCGAACTTCGAGGAGCGGAACACCTCGCGGATCTCGGCGACACCCGACTGGACCTCTTCGTACTCGGGCTTGAGCATGCCCTTGAGCGAGTTCTCGATGTCGTCGATGGCGTTGTAGATGACCGAGTAGAACCGGACATCGACGCCTTCGCGCGCAGCGCGCTCGCGCGCCTTCACGTCGGGGCGCACGTTGAAGCCGATCACGATCGCGTTGTCGATCGTCGCCAGGTCGATGTCGGACTCGGTGACGGCACCCACACCGCGGTGGAGGATGCGCAGCTGCACCGAGTCGTCGACCTCGATCTTCATGAGCGACTCCTCGAGCGCCTCCACGGCACCCGACACGTCGCCCTTGATGATGAGGTTGAGCGCCTCGACCTTGCCCTCTTCGAGCGCACGGGTGAAGTCCTCGAGCGAGATGCGCTTTCGGGCCTTCGCCAGCTGCGCGTTGCGCTGAGCGGCCTCGCGCTTCTCGGCGATCTGTCGGGCCGTGCGGTCGTCCTCGGTGACGAGGAACGTGTCGCCGGCTCGCGGGACGCTCGAGAGGCCCTGCACCTGCACCGGACGCGACGGGGTCGCGGCGAGCACGGGGTCGCCGTTCTCGTCGGCCATTGCGCGGACGCGGCCGTAGGCGGTGCCCGCGACGATCGCGTCGCCGACCCGGAGCGTGCCCGACTGGATGAGCACGGTCGCGACGGCGCCGCGGCCCTTGTCGAGCTTCGCCTCGATGGCCACGCCGCGCGCGTCCTTGTCGGGGTTCGCACGCAGGTCGAGACCGGCGTCGGCAGTGAGGAGCACCGCGTCGAGCAGGTCCTGGATGCCGATGTTCTCGCGCGCCGAGACGTCGACGAACATCACGTCGCCGCCGTACTCCTCGGCCACGAGGCCGAACTCGGTGAGCTGCTGGCGCACCTTGGCCGGATTGGCGTCGGGCTTGTCGATCTTGTTCACCGCGACCACGATCGGCACGTTCGCCGACTGAGCGTGGTTCAGCGCCTCGACCGTCTGCGGCATGATGCCGTCGTCGGCCGCGACCACGAGGATCGCGATGTCCGTCACCTGTGCACCACGGGCACGCATGGCGGTGAACGCCTCATGGCCCGGGGTGTCGATGAAGGTGATCGCGCGGTCGATGCCCTCGTGCTCGGTGTGCACCTGGTACGCACCGATGTGCTGGGTGATGCCGCCGGCCTCGCCCGCGACGACGTTCGCGTTGCGGATCG
>Ga0247821_10002148_pt1 | contig 10850 bp, 8 predicted proteins | sample 13C_Glycerol_Day_FD_192481 | JGI IMG/M metagenome (GOLD analysis project Ga0247821, IMG submission 192481) | Soil microbial communities from agricultural site in Penn Yan, New York, United States - 13C_Glycerol_Day14 | ecosystem: Environmental > Terrestrial > Soil > Agricultural land | place... | reverse complement strand
CGGACAACCTCTTCGGCGACATCCTCACCGACCTGGCCGGCGCGATCAGCGGCGGCATCGGCCTGGCGGCCTCGGGCAACATCAACCCCGACGGCCGGTTCCCGAGCATGTTCGAGCCGGTCCACGGCTCAGCACCCGACATCGCCGGGAAGGGCATCGCCGACCCCACCGCCGCGATCCTCTCCGTCGCCCTGCTGCTCGACCACCTGGGTCACGCCGAGCAGGCGGCCAAGGTGCAGCGGGCGGTCGCCGCCGACATCGCCGAGCGCGGCGACGCGAGACGCTCGACCTCCGAGGTCGGCGACGCGATCGTCGCCCGCATCGGCGCACACGATTGACCAGCGCATCCGAAGGACGGAAACCATGACCATCAACCTCCCGCTCCAGGCACCATCCGCAGCCGGGCTCACCTGGAACGTCACCCGCAACGACGCGGCGAAGAGCGACGCCGAGCGCGACGCGGTGCTCGCCGACCCGGGCTTCGGCAACCACTTCACCGACCACATGGTCGACCTCTGCTGGTCGGAGAAGGGCGGATGGCACCGGCCCCGGGTCTCGCCGTACGGCCCGATCCAGCTCGAGCCCTCGGCTGCGGTGCTGCACTACGCGCAGGAGATCTTCGAAGGGCTGAAGGCCTACCGCCACGCGGACGGGTCGGTCTGGACGTTCCGCCCCTACGAGAACGCTGCGCGGATGCAGCGCTCGGCCGCGCGACTCGCCCTGCCCGAGCTGCCGAGCGAATACTTCATCGACTCCCTGCGCCAGCTCATCGCGGTCGACGGCGCCTGGGTGCCGACGGCCCCCGAGACGAGCCTGTACCTGCGCCCCTTCATGTTCGCGAAGGAGGCGTTCCTCGGCGTGCGCCCCGCGAAGAAGGTGGCCTACTACCTGATCGCGAGCCCGGCGGGCGCCTACTTCCACGGCGGCGTGCAGCCCGTGTCGATCTGGCTCTCCACGAAGTACGCCCGCGCCGGCAAGGGTGGCACGGGTGCGGCGAAGACCGGCGGCAACTATGCGTCGAGCCTGCTGCCGCAGGCCGAGGCCGCCGAGCACGGATGCCAGCAGGTGCTGTTCCTCGACGAGGGCACGTACCTCGAGGAGTTGGGCGGCATGAACGTCGTGCTGGTCTACCGCGACGGCACGCTCGTGACCCCCGAGTCGGACTCGATCCTCGAGGGCATCACGCGCGACTCGGTGCTGCAGCTCGCGAAGGACCGCGGCCACGCCGTCGAGAGTCGCAAGGTGCGGCTCGACGAATGGCGCGAGGGCGCGGCATCCGGCGAGATCGTCGGTGCGTTCGCGTGCGGCACCGCCGCCGTGATCACGCCCATCGGGCGGCTGCTCGCCGAGGACTTCGAGATCGTGCACTCGGGCTCGGGCGCCTCGGAGCTGGCCCTGTCGTTGCGTGAGGAGCTCACCGGCATCCAGTACGGACGCGTCGAGGACCGCCACGGCTGGCTGACGCGCCTCGACGCCTGATGTCGAGCGCGGTCGTCCGGCCGTTCCGTCGCGAGGACACCGAGCCGGTGGTCGCGCTGTGGCGCGCCGCCGGGCTGGTGGTGCCGTGGAACGACCCGTACCGCGACATCGAACGCAAGCTCACGGTGCAGCCCGAGCTCTTCCTCGTCGCCGAGGACGCGTCTGCGCCCGCCGGCCGTGCGACCGGCGTCGTCGGCGCGGCCATGGTCGGGTACGACGGGCATCGCGGCTGGGTGAACTACCTCGCGGTCGACGAGTCGCGGCGCGGCGAGGGGCTCGGCGTGGCGATCATGGCGGAGGCCGAGCGGCTGCTCGTCGAGCGCGGCTGCCCCAAGCTGAACCTGCAGGTGCGTTCGACGAACGAGGGCGTGATCGACTGGTACCGCTCGCTCGGCTACGAGACCGATCACGTGGTGAGCCTCGGCAAGCGGCTGATCCCCGACGGCGTCGGCGGCAACGACGGCATCGGTGCCGGTCGGCACGGCGTCGGCGACGCCGCTCAGCAGCCCGGGACCATCGCGCAGATCTGATCGACGACGAGCGCAGGGTTCTCGTTCGCGACGAAGTGCCCGCTGGCCGTTTCGGTGACGTGGGGGGCGGCGAACGACGCCGCGAGGAGCGTCGCCGCCTCGAGCCAGTTCGGCCAGTAGGCGTCGGCGTCGCCGATGCCGAGGTAGTCGAACGGCCGGTCGGCGCTCAGCACGACGACCGGGATGCCGGCGGGCAGCGGCGGCGTCGCCTCGAGCGCGTCAATGCTCGTGGGATAGTCGGGAGCCTCGCTCTCGGGGTTCGCCGTACCGGCCGCGGCGATGTCCGCCATCCATTTCGACCAGACATCCGGCGGCAAGGCGGTCTGCAGGTACTGGGACCCGGGGTCGACGAGGACGACCCCGGACACCTCGTCGGGGTAGGTCCTGGCGTAGGTGTTGGCGATCATCCCACCCAGCGAGTGCCCGACGAGCACGTACGGCCCCGGGACCTCCGCGGTCGTGAGCACCGCATGGAGGTCGGCGGCACCCTGCTGGCTCGTGGTCGGCTGCGGCACCGACGTCGACCGGCCCGCGCCGCCCTCCATCTGCTCGGTGCCCGGCCGATCGTAGGCGCAGGCGGTGGTGAACCGCGCGGTCTCGGGGAAGACCGCCGATGGGTCGGGCGTCGCCGGTTCGGACGCGTCGGTCGGGTCGCCGACGTAGCTCCAGTCATCGGCGGCCACCCCGGCTCCCGAGATGAACACGACGGTCGGCCCACCCGTGCCGCTGCACTCGAGGTACACCTCGCGGCCGTCGCCGATGTTGACGAGGCCGGCGCGGTCGCCGTCGCCTGGGACGAACGCGCCCGAGCCCGAGGCCGGAGCCGTCGTCGGCGTCGTCGCGCCATCCGACGCACCGCTCGACGTGCCGGTCTGCCCGGCGCACGCGGCCAGCAGGACCACAGCCGCAGCGAAGACGCCGGCGAACGCCGGCCGCTTCATGCGGGGCGCGGCGCTCACCATGAACGCCCGGGGCTCATCGGGGCGGCAGGCGACGTCGTCGCGTCGTGCATCCGGATCGCGTCCACGCGGTTCTCCCCATCCCGGCTCGGTGGAGCAGGCCTGCGCGGCCTACGGTACTCCGCGGCGTCGCCGAGGAACAGGAACTGCAGGGCGGCGCACGCGCGGCCCGAGCGGAGCCGGCGATGCGTCGCCCCGTAGGCTGGTCGCATGAAGATCGCGCGCTTCTCCCACGGCGAGTCCATCGCCTTCGGCATCGTCGACGAGGAGGAGGACGAGCTCGTCGTGCTGAAGTCCGACCCGATGTTCGCCGGCTTCGAGCCGACGGGGGAGCGGGTGCCGCTCTCCCAGGCGAAGCTGCTCGCCCCGGTCATCCCGCGCTCGAAGGTCGTGGCGGTCGGCAAGAACTACCGCGAGCACGCTGCCGAGATGGGCGACGAGGCGCCCGCCGAGCCGCTGCTCTTCCTCAAGCCGAACACCTCGGTGATCGGTCCCGGCGACGCGATCGTGCTGCCGGTGCAGAGCGAGCGCGTCGAGCACGAGGGCGAGGTCGCCGTCGTCATCGGGCGCATCGCCAAGCACGTCGCAGAGGCGGATGCCGCGAACGTCATCTTCGGGTACACGATCGCCAACGACGTGACCGCCCGCGACCTGCAGCAGCGCGACGGGCAGTGGACGCGTGCGAAGGGCTTCGACACGTTCTGCCCGCTCGGCCCGGTGATCGACACGGAGCTCGACCTCGAGCGCGGCACGATCGAGACGAGCGTGAACGGCGAGCGGCGCCAGGAGGGCAACCTCGCCGACATGGTGCACTCCATCCCGGCGATCGTCGCCTACGCGTCGAGCGTGTTCACCCTGCTCCCCGGCGACGTGATCCTCACGGGCACGCCGGCCGGCGTCGGGCCCATCGTCGACGGCGACACCGTCGAGGTCACCGTGTCGGGCCTGGGCACGCTGTCGAACACGGTACGCGCCGCGCGCTGAGCCGTGCCGCGGCATCCCCTCGCTCAGCGACCGAGCGCCGTCGCGGCGAGTTCGACGTCCTCGTCATCGTTCCAGAGGTGGAACGCCACCCTGGCACGCCCGGCGCGTCCCGAGGCGGTGATGCCCGCGCGGGAGAGCGCGGCGAGCTCGGTGCCGTCGGCGTCGGGCCACGTGACGATCGCGCTGTTCGAGGGCGCCATGTCGAGCCGCTCGCGGAAGGCGTTCGCGAGACCGACCGCGTGGTCGCGTACCTCATCCGCGTCGAGCGACGCAGCGAATCCGAGCGCCGCCTCAGCCCCCACCCAGGCGTGCCAGGCGGGGGAGACGTCGAACCGTCCGGCGTCGTCGGCCAGGTGCAGGTCGGGGCCATAGCAGGATGCCCAGGGGTCGGCGCCCGAGTACCAGCCCGCCGTGTACGGCGTGATCTCGGCCATCGCACGGGGTGAGAATGCGGCGAACGCCGCTCCGCGCGGGGCGCACAGCCACTTGTAGGAGTGGCACACGATGAGGTCGGCGTCGATCCCGGTCGTGGGCATCCAGCCCGTCGCCTGCGTGGTGTCGACGAGCACGCGTGCGTCGGCGGCCTTCGCGGCCTCGGCGACGGATGCCGCATCGACGACCTCGCCCGTCGCGGACTGCACGAGCGAGTACGACGCCATCCACGTGTCGGGGCCGATCGCGTCGGCGAGGTCGGCCAGCGGCACGTGGCGCACCCGCAGATCGCCGCGGGCGAGGAACGGGGCGACGACGGACGAGAAGTCGCCGTCGACGCACACCACCTCGGCGCCGGCGGGGGCGGATGCCGCGGCGAGCCCGGCGAACACGGAGACCTGCGATCCCGTGGCGATGCGCCCGGATTCGACGCCGAGCAGCGACGCGGCGTGTCCCCGCGCGCGCTCGAGGGCCGCCGAGTACTCGGATGCGACGGCCGTCCCCGTCGCCCAGCTCTCGAGGTCGCGGCGCACCGCCTCGCGCGTGACGTCGACGGGAAGCCCGAGCGTGCAGGCGGCGAGGTAGCCACGGCCGGCGGCGAATCGGTCTCGGAGGGAGGTCATGCCACCAGTCTCCGCGCGCACGATCCATTCGGCAACAGCAGGTGAGTGATCATATTCATGCCGTGCGATTATGATTTGCACATGTCCGACGCATCCATCGAGGGCCTCGCGGCCGCACTCGACCTCCAGACCGTGCGCGTCGTGCGCCAGGTCGCCGAGCACGGCTCGCTCACCGCCGCGGCCGAGGCGCTCGGGTACAGCCAGCCCGCGGTGAGCCAGCAGCTGCGGCGCTTCGAGGAGCGCACCGGCATCGCGCTCGTCGAGCGGGTGGGCCGCGGCATCCGCCTCACCCAGTCGGGCCGAGTGCTGGCGCGCCATGCGAACGCGGTCGCGACCGCGATCGAGGCCGCCGCCGGCGAGCTCGCCGAGATCCGGGGACTGCGCGCCGGACGGGTGCGGCTCATCGCGTTCCCCTCGGCGTCGGCGACGCTCGTGCCGAGGCTCATCGCCGCGCTCGGCGCGGCCCACCCGGGCGTCGCGGTGACGTACGTCGAGGCCGAGCCGCCCGAGGCGGTCGCCGCCGTGCGCGCCGACCGGGCCGACCTCGCCATCACCTTCAGCTACCCGGGCGACCGTGACGACCCCCACCGGGCCAGTGCCCGCGGGCTCGACGTCCGAGCGCTCGGCGAGGAGCCGATCCGGCTCGTGCTGCCCGCCGGGCATCCGGCCGCGGCGTCCGACGTGGTCGACCTCGCCGCGCTCGGCGACGACCCCTGGATCGCCGGGTGCCCCCGATGCCGGGGCCACCTGCTCGAGCTCGCCGCGACCGCCGGCTTCACGCCGCGGATCGCGTTCGAGACCGACAACTTCGTGGCGGTCGAGGGCATGGTCGCGCAGGGCCTCGGGGTGGCGCTGCTGCCCGAACTCGCACTGGCCGCCTCGCCGCGGCATCCGGGCGTCGTGACCCGCCCCACCGCACGGCGCGACGTGCGCTCGCTGCACTTCGTGACCGCACGAGGCGCGCAGCGCGTGCCCGCGATCGGCGCGACCATCGCGGCCCTCGAGTCGCTCGCCGCCGCCTGAGGTCCGTCCGGCCGGAGGCGGCGCGGCCGAGGCGCCCCGGTCGATAGCATGGACCCGTATGTCCGAGACAGCCCACCCCACCACCTCAGCCACCGGTACCGACGTCCGCGTGCGCTTCTGCCCGTCACCGACCGGCACCCCGCACGTCGGCCTGGTGCGCACCGCGCTCTTCAACTGGGCGTACGCCCGGCACACCGGCGGAACCTTCGTCTTCCGCATCGAGGACACGGATGCCGCGCGCGACAGCGAGGAGAGCTACGAGCAGCTCCTCGACGCGCTCACCTGGCTGGGCCTCGACTGGGACGAGGGCGTCGGCGTCGGCGGGCCGCACGAGCCGTATCGCCAGTCGCAGCGCGGCGAGGTCTACGCCGACGTCGTCGAGCGGCTGAAGGCCGCCGGGCACGTCTACGAGAGCTACTCGACGGCCGACGAGATCGACGCCCGCAATGAGGCCGCCGGGCGACCGAAGCAGTTCGGCTACGACAACTTCGACCGCGATCTCACCGACGAGCAGCGCGCGTCGTTCCGCGCCGAGGGCCGCGTGCCGGCGCTGCGCCTGCGGGTGCCCGACGTCGACCTCGGCTTCGACGACCTCGTGCGCGGCCGCATCGACTTCCCGGTCGGCGGCACGACCGACTTCGTGGTGGTGCGTCCCAACGGGGCGCCCCTCTACACGCTCGTGAACCCGGTCGACGACGCGCTGATGGGCATCACGCATGTGCTGCGCGGTGAGGACCTGCTCTCCTCCACGCCGCGGCAGATCGCGCTCTACCACGCGCTCATCGACATCGGCGCGACCACGTTCGTGCCCCGTTTCGGCCACCTGCCCTACGTCATGGGCGAGGGCAACAAGAAGCTCTCCAAGCGCGACCCCGAGTCCAACCTCTTCCACCATCGCGACCGCGGGTTCATCCCCGAGGGCCTCGTCAACTACCTCGCGCTCCTCGGCTGGGGATTCTCTGCCGACCGCGACGTGTTCAGCCGCGACGAGTTCGTCGCCGCCTTCGATGTCGAGGACGTCAACCCGAACCCCGCGCGGTTCGACCTGAAGAAGGCCGAGGCGATCAACGGCGACCACGTCCGCCAGCTCGCGGTGGGCGAGTTCGCGGCGCGCACCGTGCCGTACCTCCAGGCCGTCGGCGCGGTCGAGACGCCGATCAGCGCCGCCCAGGAGGCCGTGCTCGTCGAGGCGGCGCCGCTCGTGCAGGAGCGCATCGGCCTGCTCGGCGAAGCGCCTGGCATGCTGGGCTTCCTGTTCACGGATGCCGCGAGCCTCGCATACGACGACGACGCCCTCGCCGCGCTCCCCGCCGACACCGCCACCGTGCTCGACTCCGCCCGTGAGGCACTCGACCGACTGCCCGCCGACGCGTGGACGCACGAGCAGATCGAGGAGGCGCTGCGCGGCGCCCTCATCGACGGGCTGGGGCTGAAGCCGCGGGTCGCGTTCGGGCCGGTGCGCACCGCGATCTCGGGGCGCCGGGTGTCGCCGCCGCTCTTCGAGTCGATGCAGATCCTCGGCAAGATCGACTCGCTCGACCGGGTCGACCGCCTCCTGGCGCGCCTCGGCTAGCGAGCGCCCGCTGCCCGCCTGCGGAGGCCTCCTCAGTTTGGTCGGGGTGCGGTGCGTAGGCTAGAGTTGCATGTCGGCGCGGGCTTCGGTCGCGGGCCATTGGGGTATGGTGTAATTGGCAACACGGCGGTTTCTGGTACCGTTGTTCTTGGTTCGAGTCCAGGTACCCCAGCAAGATCGAACACGACGAAGGCCCGGTGAATCCGGGCCTTTTCTCATGCCCGGCTGCTCACGTCCCGCCGGCTGAACGGGTCGAAGTGTCGTCCCGTCCCGCCCGCCGCGATGCCGCGGCATCCTGAAGCGGACGATACGCCCGGACGCGCGACGCGCGACGCGCGAACGGACGACTGGCATGCGCCGACGACCCCAAGCGAGGGGCCCCCACCGGAGAATGAGTCGGGGCCCCCCGTTCCCTTGGGTGTTGGGCTCGAGGACCGCGGCCGGACGGTGGATGCGAAGAGCCGACGGCCGCGGTCCCCATATGTTAGGCGTGCTCCTGCGGCATCCGATGCCCCCCGAACTGGGCAATGGGGTGGGCGAGCCCGACGCATCGGTGACGCCCGTCCAACCGGCGGCTAGCATGTGGCCTGTGGCGCAGTCGCGCCGCACGCATCGGTGCAGATGCAGGGAGATGAGAACATGTGCCGCTGGCTCGCGTACTCCGGTGAACCGCTCCAACCGTCGACGGTGATCCTCGACGCCCAACACTCGCTCGTCAAGCAGTCGCTCAACTCGCCGCTCGGCGCCGAGACCGTCAACGGCGACGGCTTCGGGTTCGGCTGGTATCCGAGCGACTCGGTGGCCGGCAGCCGTCCCGCGCTGTTCCACAGCACCGAGCCGGCGTGGAACGACGAGAACCTGCGAGAGCTCACCCAGGCGATCGAGAGCCCGCTGTTCTTCAGCCACGTGCGGGCGGCGGGCGGACCTCCGATCCAGCAGACGAACTGCCATCCGTTCCGGTACGAGAACTGGATGTTCATGCACAACGGCTTCCTCGGCGACTTCGCCAAGATGAAGCGCGACCTCACGTTCGCGGTCGATCCGTCGCTGTACCCGCACATCCACGGCACCACCGACTCCGAGGTGATCTTCCACCTCGCCCTCACGCTCGGGCTGCAGGACGACCCGATCGGCGGCATCACGAAGGCGGTGCAGATGGTCGAGTCCGTCGGTCGCGAACACGGCGTCAAGTTCCCGATGCAGGGCACGATCGCTCTCGCAGACGGCGCGACGATCTGGGCGTTCCGCTATTCGACCCAGGGGATGTCACGGTCGCTGTTCCATTCCGTGGATATCGACACCCTGCGCGAGATGTATCCCGACATCGAACGGCTGAAGATCTTCGGCCGCCGCGCTCGGGTCGTCGTCTCCGAGCCGCTCAACGACCTTCCGGGCGCCTTCGTCGAGGTTCCCGAGTCCACCGTGGCGATCCTGGACGAGAGCGGATACCGCCACGAGCCGTTCCTCGCCGAGGCGGCGTAGCCGCGTCGGTCCGGGACACGGGGCCGGATGTCACGGCGAAGTCTGGACACGGACGCCATGCTGAGGTTCCATGGTGATCGGAGCAACATGGTGTCCGCCCTTCCGGGCACCGCGTCACCCGCACGATCGCGGGCCCCGGGGGTGAGTGCATGGTCGTCCGGAACATGCGGAATCGCGACTTCGCGGAGACCCGCACGCCCCTCGGCGTCATCGGCGGCTTGATCGGCCTCGTCCTGGCGAGCGCGGCGGCCGCCACGCTCGTCGTCGCCGGGGTGACGCCCGCGATCGCCACCGTCGGCATCGCGGCATCCGGCACCATCGGGATGTTCGAGAACCTGCCCGGCTACCTCCAGATCGGCGAGCTGTCGGAGAAGAGCAACATCTACGCCACCCGGTCCGACGGGTCGGTCGTGCTGCTCGCCTCGTTCTACGACCAGAACCGGGTCGAGGTCGGCTGGGACGCGATCAGCCAGTACGTGAAGGACGCTGCCATCGCCGGCGAGGACCCGCGGTTCTACGATCACGGCGGCATCGACATCCAGGGCACCGTGCGCGCGGCGGTCACGACCGCCACCGGCCGCGAGACGCAGGGCGGCTCCTCCATCGCCCAGCAGTACGTGAAGAACGTGCGCGTGCAGGAATGCGAGCGGATGGCCGACGTCACGGCGCTCGAGGACCTCACCGATGAGGAGCGGGTCGCGCTCACCGGCGACCAGCGCCATGCGCTCATCGAAGAGGAGCGGCTCGGCTGCTACGACAAGGTCACCGAGACCACGATCGACCGCAAGCTCAAGGAGATGCGCCTCGCGATCGGCGTCGAGAAGCGGTACACGAAGAACGAGATCCTGCTCGGCTACCTGAACATCGCCGGATTCGGGGGCACGGTGTACGGCATCGAGGCCGCCGCCAACTACTACTACAGCACCTCGGCCGCGAACCTCTCGCTTGCGCAGGCCGCATCGCTGATGGCGATCGTCAACAATCCCGCGAAATTCCAGCTGGACAAGCCCGACAGCGAGACGAACGGCGCCGCCAACGGGTACGCGGAGAACACCGCTCGGCGCAACTACGTCCTCACGAGCATGCTCGAGCAGCGGAAGATCACCCAGGCCGAGTTCGACACCGCCGTCGCGACGCCGGTGCAACCCGCCATCACGGAACCGAGCACCGGGTGCCAGACGGCGGGGGGCAGTGCGTACTTCTGCGACTACGTGAAGAACATCCTGCAGAACGACCCGATCTTCGGTGAGGATGCGGAGACCCGCATGCTGAACTTCCGCCGCGGCGGGTACGAGGTCTACACGACGCTCGACCTCGACCTGCAGATGGCGGCCGAGAACGCCATCGGGCAGAACGTGCCCCAGACGTATCCCGGATGGGACGTGGGCGGCGTCATCTCGAGCGTCCAGGTCGGCACCGGTCGCGTGCTCGCGATGGCCCAGAACCGCACCTACAGCCAGGACCCGGCGGTGCTCTCGACCGGTCCGCAGTACACGAGCATCAACTACAACACCGACTACGAGTACGGCGGGTCGAGCGGGTTCCAGCCCGGCTCCTCGTACAAGGTGTTCACGCTCGCCGAGTGGCTGAAGGAGGGACACGGGCTGTCCGAGCGCGTCGACTCGCGTCCGAAGAGCAACTGGGGCGTGTTCCAGGACAGCTGCCTCGGACCGCACTACGCGGGCAACTGGAACCCGCGGAACGATGCCAACGAGTCCGGCGGCAACTACAGCGCGTTGGAGTCGACGATCGGATCGATCAACAC
>Ga0247821_10002146_pt1 | contig 10852 bp, 10 predicted proteins | sample 13C_Glycerol_Day_FD_192481 | JGI IMG/M metagenome (GOLD analysis project Ga0247821, IMG submission 192481) | Soil microbial communities from agricultural site in Penn Yan, New York, United States - 13C_Glycerol_Day14 | ecosystem: Environmental > Terrestrial > Soil > Agricultural land | place... | reverse complement strand
AGTCCGGGGTGACAAGACTTCTGTCCCGCGCCGTGCAAGCGGCTACTGCAGCGCGCGGAGAATGTCGGTCGCGTCGTCGAGCTGATCGAGGCCGCGCACCTTGTCCAGCGCGGCCTCGACGTTCGCCTGCGATGGTTGGTTGGCCGCGAGCGCGGCGCAGTCACGGAACTTCGCTTCGATGTAGTCCCAGCCCATCGGACATTCGGCGTCGCCCGGCACCGCATCGCCCACGCGCGAGAGCATGCGTCCATCCTGCGTGACGATGTCGAGCCGGCCCTTGGGCAGCGCCATCTTCCAGTCGAAGTCGCTGTTGAACACGGGCACCACCTTTTCGGCCATGGCGTGCACCTTCGCGTCCCTCAAGCCTTCGCCGAAGAAGTGCGAGACCTTCACCTCGCCGTGCGCCGCTGCCACGGCGACGCAGAACGGGATGCTGAACTTGGCGTCGGCCGATGTGGCCGGCCTGCGCCGCGCGTCGAGAGGTTCGCACAGCTGCTTCTGGAAGTCGCCCACGTGGACGCTCAATTCGCGGATGTCGGAGGGTGCGAGCTTGTGCTCCTTCATCAGTTCCAGCGTCGCATGGATGAACCCGTGCGACGCGCCGCACGAAGGCCATGGCTTGTAGAGGATCTCGCCGCCGGAAAAGCGGCTCCCCAGCCCGTCCAACATCCTGTCCCGCTCGTACCGGCCGTTGAAGTACACGGGGAAGAGTCCCGCCTTGCCTTCGAACATGCCGCGCATGCCGGTGACACCTTTTTGCGCGAGCAGCGTCGACAGCACGGCGCCCTTCGCGGAGAAGCCGGCGTACAGCCCGCGCAGGTCGCTGCCGACGCCGTAGGCGAGCTCGAGCGTACCGGCTGAACTCATGCCGGCGATGCCCAGCGCGTTCGCGGTCTGCTCCTGCGTCATCCCGAGCACGCGGGCCGCCGCCGCCGTCGCGGAGAACACGCCGACCACCGTCGTGATGTGCCAATCCAACCGCGACTCGACGTTGCGCCGGATGCGCATGAACATGTCCTGGCCCACGGCCACGGCCGCAATGAGATCACGTCCCGAGACCCCGCCGCTGCGCTCCGCGACTGCGAACACGGCGGGAACGATCGAGCTGCTCGGGTGATGACCTTCAGGCGCGTGATCGTCGAAGTCGAGACAGTGGGCCATCGCGCCATTGACGAACGCCGCCATCACCGCCGGCGCGCGGCCGCCGAAACCGATCACCGAACTCTCGGGCGCACCGCCGGACTCGCGCACGAGTTCATGCAGGCCGCGCAGTGCCGGCTCGACGCCGGACGCCGCGAGCATCACACCAAGCGTGTCGAGGATGCTCTTCTTCGCGCCTTCGATCGCGCTCTCCGGCAGGTCTTCGTAGCGACACTGCGCTGCGAACCTGGCGAATTCGGCGGAGAGGTCGGGTCGAGTGTTCATGGTGACAGGCAGTCTCCGCCCGTTGCGAGCACTGCGTAAAGTCGTCTTTCCTTCTGCTACGCGTCAGTGTTGCTTACCCTCGAGACGTTAGCAATGCTTACCGCTTCGGCAAAAAAAAGCGACTCGACTTTTGCTGACCCGCCGCCCAGACTGCAGTCACAGGAACCAGCAACACACCATGACCGCAACCAACGACACCACGCCGCGCGTCACCCGCGCAGAAGTGCTGCAGGCCACCCAGGCGGTGACCCAGCGATTCGGAGACGAATACTTTGCCAGGCTCGATCGCGAGGAAGCCTTTCCGCACGACTACGTCAAGGCGCTCATGGACGCCAAGCTGCACACGGTCATGATCCCGGAGCAGTACGGAGGCATGGGCCTGGGCCTGCAGGAAGCCTGCGTGATCGTGGAGGAGATGCATCGCTCCGGCGGCGTCGGCTCCATGATCCACGGGCAGATGTTCATGATGGGCATCCTTGCGCGCCACGGCACCGACGAGCAGAAGCGCGCCATCCTCGAGGAAGTCTGTGCCGGCCGCGTGCGCCTGCAGTCCTTCTCGCTGACGGAGCCGAACGCCGGCACCGATACGGCCAAGCTGCAGACCAAGGCCTGGCTCGACGGCGACGAGTGGGTCATCAAGGGCCAGAAGCTCTGGACCTCGCGCTTCGACTACACCGACGCCTTCATGGTGTTCGCGCGCACGAGCGAGCCGCGCGATCCGAACAAGCCGCACCAGGGCATCTCCGCGTTCCTCGTGGACAAGCGCAAGGTGGACCCGAAGCAGTACACCAGCCGGAAGATCGACGTGATGTTCAACCATCACACCTACGAAGTCTTCTACGACAACATGCGCGTGCCCACGACGTCGCTGATCGGCGAAGAAGGCAAGGGCTTCAAGTATCTGCTCGACGGCCTGAATGCCGAACGCATCATCATCGCGTCCGAGGCCATCGGAGACGGCCGGTGGTTCGTGGACAAGGCCGTCAATTACGCGAAGGAACGCGTGCTGTTCGGCAAGCCGATCGGTGCGAACCAGGGCGTGCAGTTCCCGATCGCCCTCGGCTACGCGCACCTGGAAGCCGCGGACGCGCTCCGCTGGAAGGCGGCCGAGAAGTTCGACCGCAACGAGCCTTGCGGCGGCGACGCCAACATCGCCAAGATGCTGGCATCGGATGCGTCTTGGGAACTCGCGAACGTGTGCATGCAGACGCATGGCGGCTTCGGCCTGGCGCGCGAGTACCACATCGAGCGGCGCTTCCGCGACACGCGCGTGTTCCAGATCGCGCCCATCTCGCCCAACATGGTCCTCAACTACGTGAGCCAGCACGTGCTGGGCCTGCCGCGTTCCTACTGACCCGAGAGCGACATACGAACATGAACCTCGACCCCCAACCCCGCGGCCGCTATTTCGAGGACTTCGAAGTCGGCGAGGAGATCGTCTCTCCCGCGCGGACGATCACGTCCACGGACATCGTCAACTTCGCCTGCCTCACCGGTGACTTCAACGAGGTCCACACCAATTTCGAGTATTGCAAGTCCACGCCTTTCGGCGAGCCCATTGCGCACGGCCCCCTGGTCTACGGGATCATGGGCGGCCTGCAGTACGCCAGCGGCGTTAACGACGGCACCTTGATCGGCCTGCTGCAGATCGACAACTGGCGCATGCTCGGCCCGGTCAAGCATGGCGACACCGTGCGGCTCGTGTCCAGGGTGGCCGGCAAGAAGGAGACCAGCAAGTCCGATCGCGGCGTGGTGAGCTTCACGCGCCAGTGCGTGAACCAGCATGGCGCCGTGGTGCAGGAGATGACGGCGACGCTGATGTACAAGCGCAGGCCGAAAGGCTGATCGTGCAATCGGCAAGAAAAAGGGGCGCGCTGCGCCCCTTTTTTCTTTTGGTGGAACTTCAGGCTTCGACGAACTCGCGGGTGCGGATCATCCGCACGGAGTCGTAAGCCACGGCCACGTCGCCGTTCTGCGTGACGACCTCGTGTTCGCACACGACCACGCCGCGATCCGGCTTGCTCGTGAGCTTCTTCGACTTGAAGCGGAAGCGGTTGACGATGCGGTCGCCCGCGAACACCGGCTTCCTGAACTTCGGCGTGAGCTCCATCAGGAAGATGCCGCGCTTGCGCGTGAGGCCGGCGTTGAGCACGAGGCCTTCGGCCAGGCTGAGGACGAGCATGCCCGGGGCCATGCGGCCGCCGTACGCCTTCTGCATGTACGCAGGGTCAGTGTAGGTCGGCGTGCGGAATTCGTTGAGTTCGACGAAGGCGCGGATCTTCTCGTCCGTCACCTGCGCCCATTCGGTCTCGAACGCGAGCTCCGGCGTGTATTCCTCGAAGTAGAGGCCTTCCTTCATGGTGCGGTCCTCATTGCGCCACGAGCGCCGCCTCGGCGGCCAGGTGCGGCTTCGGATCGGGACCGGAGCCGAAGGCGCCGGCTTTCTGCAGGCGCGAGACTTCTTCCGATGACAGGCCCAGGGCGTTCTGCAGCACGTCGTCGCGGTGTTCGCCCAGCCTCGGGATACGCGGCGTGTGCGGCGTGTCTTCCTGCCAGGCGGCGTTCGACGGCAGCACGAACGTGCCGCCGAAGCCGTCGTCCACGTCCACGAGGGCGCCGCGCTTGCGCAGGTACTCGTCCGTCGCGACCTCCTGCATGCTCAGCACGCCCGCGACCGGCACGTCGGCTTCGACGAGCATGGCTTCGATCTCGGCGCGCGTGTGCGCACGGGTGAAGGCCTCGGTGAGCGCCTGCACTTCCTTCTGGTGCTTCACCCGGCCGCGGTAGGTCGCGTATTGTTCGTCGGTGCCCAGCTCGGGCCTGCCCATCGCGACGCACAGGCGTCGCCAAAACTCGTCACGGTTGCAGCCGATGTTCACCGCGCCATCCTTCGCGGGGTAAGCGCCATAGGGCACGCCGTGGAAATTGTTTGCACCGGCGGTTGCCGTGAGCTCCTTGTCCTCGACCTGGACTCGGCCGAGCGCCACGCCGATCATCGGCAGCATGCATTCCACGAGGCCGGTGTCGATCACGCGGCCCACGCCGTGGCGTTCCTGGTTGCGCAGTGCAAGAAGGATGGCCGCATGCGCGGACGCGGCCGCCATGATGTCGCCCAGCGCGAAGCCGCACCACACGGCATTGCCCGAATGGTCGCGGGTGAGGCCGGTGGCGCCGGCCATGGCCTCGGCCACCATGGCAAGGCCCGCGCGGTCCGCGTACTCGCCGGAGTTCTCCATGCCGAAACCGGAGATCACTGACACGATCAGGCGCGGGTAACGCTTGCTCAGCGCCTTCGGATGAAAGCCCAGGCGGTCCAGCGCCGCCACCCGCATGTTCGTGACGAAGATGTCGGCCTCGGAGAGGAGCTTTTCGAAGAGCGCCGCGCCTTCCTTGTTCTTCAGGTCGAGCACCAGGCTCTTCTTGTCACGGTTGAGGGAGGCGTAGTAGGCCGTCACCTCGCCGTCGGCGAAGCGGCGTGTGGGTTCGCGGTGACGCGTGAGTTCGCCTCCGGGCGGCTCCACCTTGATGACTTCGGCGCCTTCGTCGGCCAGCATCTGGCAGCAATAGGGGCCGGCGATGAGGTGACTGAGTTCGACGATCTTGATGCCCTTGAGGGGCAGCGGAGCGCGGGGTTCATTCGACATGGATTGCGATTCGACTCGGGTGATGGTTCCTTGGGATTCTGTGGAGCGGGGATGGAAACGTCGAGTCGCTTTTTTTGGGGAACACGGTAAGTTCGGCTGACGTGCCTTCAAGCGGCACGTCAGTTCGGAGCGTCAGTTCGCCGACTGGATGTTCGCGTCGCGCACCAGCTTTTTCATGCGTGCCTCTTCGCGCCGCAGGAAGGCGTTGAACTGCTCCGGCGAGGACTGCGTCGGCAGCTCCTGTCCCATCGTCTGCAGCCGGTTCAGCAGCTCCGGATCCTTCTTCGCCTGCTCCACCGCGTCGGCCAGCACCTTCAGCACGGCAGGTGGCGTAGCCGCTGGCGCCATCAGGCCCAGGAACAGTTCGTAGGTCGCGTCCGGGTAGCCGAGTTCGCTGAACGTGGGCACGCCCGGGAATGAAGCGCTGCGCGCGTCGGACGTCACGGCGAGGGCCCGCATCTTGCCCGCCTTCACCAGTTCGCCGACGGACGGGGCGGTGCCGATCATCAGCGTCACTCGCCCGGACACCACGTCGGGAATCGCGAGCGGGATGCCCTTGTACGGAATGAGTTCGAGCTTGATGCCGGCGGTGCGCGCGAAAAGCTCCACGGGCAGGTGCGACGTGGTGCCGACGCCGACGGAGCCGAACGTGAGGCTGCCTGGCGTCCTGCGAGCGGCCGCGACGAGGTCCGCGAGTGTCTTGTACGGCGAGGATGCGGACACGACCAGCGCCATCGGCGAGCGCGAGAGGTAGGCCACGCCTGTGAGGTCGCTGGGCATGTACCCGGCGCCCTTGTCCACGTAGGGCATCGTGACGACGGTGTTGGCCGAGACCACCAGTGTGTATCCGTCGGGCGCGGACTTGTTGACGTGGCGGACGGCAAGCAGGGTCCCGGCACCTGGCATGTTGTCGGTGATGACAGGCTGCTTCAACAGCTTGGACAGCCGCTCCGCATACATGCGTGCGACCACGTCGGTCGCGCCGCCGGCCGCGCTCGGGATCACGAACCGGACCGGCTTGCTCGGAAAGTTGTCCTGTGCGTTGGCGAGGCCGGCAAGGGCGAGGCAGGCAAGGGCGCTTGCGCCCTGCATCAATGTGCGACGATTCACTCTGCTGTCTCCTGAAGTTGGCTTCTTCCAGTTTGTTGGCAGGGTGCTTGCAGCGTCCAGTCGCGTTTGCTGCACGAACAGGTAAGTTCCGCTGACGGTAAGCGCAAGCCGACGCTCGCCTCAGCAGATTTGACCCACGCATGGCGGAGAGGCGCGAACAATGGCCATCCGCTACAAGGAGATCGCCCCCATGCACACGGATGCCGCCGCCGAAGCCACCTCCACCCGCGCCGAAACGGTCGTCGCGGCCCTCAGGCGCAGGCATTTCCAGGCGCGATACGTGCCGACCGCGCAGGATGCCCTGCAGGCGGTGCTCGAGCTCGTACCGGAAGGCGCGGGTGTGTTCCTGGGTGAAAGCGGCCCGGTCGACGCGCAGGCCGTCGTCTCCGCACTATGGAAACGCAACACGATCACCGGCCGCGGCAGGACCGACGCGAGGGGCCGCCGCATCCCCGGCGAGTTGCAGGAGGAGCGCGCGGTGTTCCTGTCCGATGTGTACATCGCGACGGCCGATGCCATCACCCTCGACGGGCGGATCCTGAGCGCGGATGCCGGCGGCAACCGCGTTGCACCGATGATCTTCGGCCCCGGGAAGGTCATCATCGTCGTAGGGACGGACTGCATCGTGAAGGATCGCGAGGCCGGTTTCGCACGCATCGCGCAGGCCTGGCCGCAGGACGGCGAGCCGAGCGACATCTGCACGAATCGCGGCATGCTGGAGAGCGCCTTGCCGCGCTTCTCGCAGCGCATCAACGTGATCCTCGTCGGCGCAGCCGCCGCACAGTGACGCGCAGGGCGCGCGGGACGCCCCTGCACTGGATCACATGCCCATGTCCTCGCCGATGAGAACCACGTGCACGCGATCGGCGAACCGGGGCGATGCGCCTTCGAGGATGCCGGTGTAGTTGCAGATGCGACGCGGCGAGTCGCAGTCCGAGCAGATGCCGGTGTGCGCGCAGGGCACTTCCGCATACCAGGGGCGGTTGTGCATGTCGAGGTGACGTTTCACGTTGATCGGCGCGGCGTAGTTGCGGATTCGGTCGAGCGCGGCGTCGACGTCCCTCACGATCTTGTTGATGCCCAGGACGACCACCACCTTCGACGGGCCGAACATCATGGGCGCCACGCGGTTGCCGCCGCCGTCGGTGCTCACGATCTTGCCGTCCATGGTGATCGAGTTGGCGCCCAGCAGGTACACATCCGCGGAGAACACCTCACGCTGCAGCCGCGCGTAGAGCTCCTTGTTCTTCTCGTAGTCGCCGTGGATGTTGTTGCCGTGGCCGTCCTTTTCCTGCGGGTACATGATCCTGTTCTTGCCGCGTGCGCGCAGGACGCCGATCACGTCGAGCTGATCCAGCGTGACCGAATCGGAACGGAACACGGACGCGCCTTCGGGCACGTGGGCGATCACCGCGCGCAGCGCCTCGGCCTGCGTGCGGACGTATTGCCCGTTGATGTTCCGGCGGCGCAGCGTCTCGAGCACGGCCAGCGCCCGCTGCTCTCGCACCCAGTTGACGGGCCGGGAAATATCGCTTTCGTCGTGGATGGCCAGAACTGCGCTCACGTTCGTTCTCCTGGTCGATGGGCTTCGCGAGATTCTGGCGCTCCGGGCGCCGCCTGCCGGTCGCAAATTCTGGGGCTGCGGTCAAACGAAGTTACCGTCACGGGTTCACTCCTTCGGCAGGCCCAACTCGGTGACGAGCTTGTTCATCTGCGCCAGGTCGCGCCGCAGGAATGCGTTGAACTCGTCCGAACCCATGGGCGCGACTTCGGAGCCGTCGGAGCGGAAGCGCTCTTCGAGTTCCTTGCTGCGGAGCGCGGCGCGAAGGGCCTCGGACAGCTTCTGAACCACGGGCGCCGGCGTGCCTGCGGGCGCGAGCAGGCCAAGCCAGAGGTGATAGCTGAAATTGGCCACGCCCTGTTCAGCGATGGTCGGCAGTTCCGGCAGACCCGGCAGCCGGTCCGTGGAGCTCACGCCCAGTGCCCGCAGCTTGCCGGACTTCATCAGCGGCAGCGCGCTGCTGTAGCCGGTCATGATCATGGGCACGCGCCCGCCTGCGACGTCGGGGAGCGCCGCGCCGCTGCCCTTGTACGGGATGTGCTGCATCTGCACGCCGGCATGCTGCGCGAAGAGCGCGGCACCGATGTGCGTCGTGGTGCCGAAGCCCGCCGACGCGTAGGCCAGCTTGCCCGGGCTTGCCTTGGCACGGGAGGTGAATTCGACAAGCGTCTTGTCGGGCTGGTCCGTGCCCACGAGCAGCAGCAGCGGCGATCGCAGCATCGGTCCGATGCCGGTGAAATCTTTGAGGAGGTCGTACCCCGGGTTGTTCTTCACGGCCGGCTGGATCGCGATGGTGCCCGCGGTGGCGAGCAGGGTGTAGCCGTCGGCCGGCGCCGAAAGCACCGCACGGATGCCGACCAGCCCGTCGCCGCCCGCGCGGTTGTCCACGATCAAGGATTGGCCGAGCTTGTCGCCCATCTGCTTCGCGACGAGGCGTGTCGTGATGTCGAGCGATCCCCCGGGAACCGCGTTCACGACCACACGGATCGGCTTTGAGGGGAACGGGTCCGCGGCATGGGCGGCAAGGAACTGCGAACACGCGAGCGCGGCGACCACCACGTTGCGGCGCGAGATGACGGGCATGGCTTGTCTCCTGAAGTGCGGGTCATGCTAGTTCCGCTCACGCAAGGACAAGGGTCGTATTTCCTGGAGGGAGTGTTAAGCGGCAGTGACGCTCCTCGTCGATGGGCCCGAGCTCATTCTTGCCCGAGGACACCCGCGTGCGCGGCGTGACCAGCTGTGTCCACGCCAAGTACACAGGGTTCCCCGCAGGTTGCTGGGCGCCGCGCAAATCGCGTGGCATGTCACTTGCGCAAGCCTGACCTCACTAAATTCACCACGAGGACATCCCGTGAAACGACGCATCGCCCTCCAGGCTCTCTCAGCCCTTCCGCTCGCCCTTTCACTGCCTGCGCTGTCACAGGAATTCCCGAGCCGCGCAATCCGCCTCGTGGTGCCGTTCGCGGCCGGTGGACCGACCGACACGCTCGCGCGCGGATTCGCGCAATACCTCTCCGAAGTGCTGAGGCAGCCCGTGATCGTCGACAACAAGGGCGGCGCCGGCGGCAACATCGGCATCGACATCGTCGCGAAGGCCCCGCCGGACGGCTACACCATCGGGCTCGGAACCAATGGACCGCTCGCCGGCAATACGGCCCTCTTCAAGACCATGCCTTACGATCCAGTGAAGGACCTTGCGCCCGTCGCGCGCGTTGCGTTCGTGGCCAACGTGATTTCGGTGCACCCTTCCGTGCCTGCGAAGAACCTGGGCGAGCTCGTCGCGCTCCTGAAGGCGAATCCAGACAAGTACAGCTTCGGTTCGGGCGGCAACGGCACGACCTCGCACCTGGGTGGCGAAGCCCTCAAGGGCATGGCGGGCGTGCGCATGGCGCACGTGCCCTACAAGGGCGACGGCCCCGCGATCGGCGACGCGCTCGGCGGCCAGATCCCGATCCTCATCGCGAGTATCACGGCGACGGCCCCGCAGGTGCAAAGCGGCAAACTGCGCGCGCTCGCGGTCACGTCCCGCAGCCGCAGTCCCTCGCTGCCGCAGGTTCCAACCGTGGCCGAGTCGGGGTTCCCGGGGTACGAATTCGCGGCCTGGTATGGGCTCGTCGCGCCTGCGGGAACGCCGCCGGCGATCGTGCGGCGACTGGGCGAGGCGAGCGTGCAGGTCGCCCGGTCCAAGGCCATGGCCGACAAGCTCGAAGCCATCGGCGGCGTCGGCGCCCCCATGGGACCGCAGGAGTTCGGAGCGTTCATGAGGACGGAGGTCCCACGCTGGGCGCAGATCATCCGCGCCGTCGGCGCGACGGCGGACTGAAGTTCAGGCCGGGGTCGAAAGACTCAGGCGGGCGCGAAACGGAAGGCGCCATGGCCTCGTACAGCCGCGCGATGTCGTCCAAACCCGCGGATTCGCCCATCTGGTTCGCGGCCGACTCGAACAGGCTTCGTGCGAGATTCCCGATCAGCATCGGCGACCCGAATTCCGCCGCGGCCCTGCTCGCGAGCCGCAGGTCGCGGACGGCTTCGGCAAGCCCCATGTCCGTCGTCCTGCTGCCCGATCCGAGCACCGGCAGAGCGCGCTCGGAAGCGCTGTTCGCGCCGGAGCTGCGATTGAGGACGGTGGCCATGTCGTTTGCGGCAAGCCCTTGCTTGAACCCGACCGACGCCACCTCGCACGTGATCAGCCGGTTGCATGCGGCGAGCGTGGTTGTCACGAGGCGCGCGGCGTGGCCGCATCCGACGGGACCGCAGTGGACCAGCGTGACGCATGTCTTCTCCAGCAGTGGGCGAAGCTGCGCGAAGTGGTCGTCAGCGCCGCCGAAGAGGATGGCACCGTCGGCGCGTTCGTCGCTCCAGGTCTCCGCATGCACGGGCGCATCGACGAGACCGAGGCCGCGCTGCGACAGCTCGCGGGCCAACTCGCGCGTAGAAGTGGGCGATCCCGGCCCCTGGTCGACGATGAGGGTGCCGCGACGCAATGCTGGTGCGAGACCTTCGGCGCCGACGAGCGCATTGCGCAATGCAGCAGCGTCCGGCGCGCTTGCGAACAACACGTCGCATCCGCTGGCGAGCGCCGACGGACTCGCCGCCACGCGAGCACCCGCTT
>Ga0247821_10002145_pt1 | contig 10855 bp, 10 predicted proteins | sample 13C_Glycerol_Day_FD_192481 | JGI IMG/M metagenome (GOLD analysis project Ga0247821, IMG submission 192481) | Soil microbial communities from agricultural site in Penn Yan, New York, United States - 13C_Glycerol_Day14 | ecosystem: Environmental > Terrestrial > Soil > Agricultural land | place... | reverse complement strand
CGAAGGCGTAGCGCGTGCCCAGCCCCCGGTCGCCGCGGGTCAGACCGCCGCTCTCGGTGCGGCTGACGTGCAGGACAGCATTGCCGCGATCATAGTTGACGCCGGCCGTCAGGCCGTAGGTCAGGGTGTCGTAATCGCCGCCTTCATCAGACCCGTACTGGAGGTTCGCCTCGATCCCGTCGAAGTCGTCCTTAAGGATCAGGTTGACGACCCCGGCCACCGCGTCGGCGCCATAGACCGCCGAGGTGCCGCCCGTCTGAACCTCCACGCGCTGAACCAGCGCCGCCGGAATATTGCTGAGGTCGAACGCCAGGAAGTTGGAATCATCCGGCGTGCCCGCGCGACGCCGGCCGTTCACCAGAGTCAGGGTCCGGCGAACGCCGAGGTTGCGCAGATTGGCCTGGTTCAGGCCGATGTTGCCGAAGCTGTAGCTGGTGTTGGCGTTGGACAGACCCGTCGCCACCTGCGGCATCTCATTCAGGATGTCCGCGATATTGGTGATGCCCTTGGCTTCGATCGTCTCAGCGGTCAGCGCCATGGTCGGCGTCGGCGCGTTCAGACCGCTGCGTTGCAGACGCGAGCCGGTGACCACCACCTCATCGACCTGCGAGGCCTCTTCGGTTCCCGCCGCCGAAGCGTTCTGGGCCTGGGCCGCCATCGGCGCAGCCAGGGCGCCCAGGCTGACGCCCGCGATCAGGGCCCTCTTCCTCCACTGCCGAATCGTCGCCGGCTGTTCCTTCATCACACTCATAAACCCGTCCCTCCCCAGGGAGCTATTTTGAATGCGATATACGGTATACGATATACCAACCTTGTCTAGCTTGACCTGCAACTGGCTCGCGGATCCCATGACTCGGGCACGCGCCGCCTGGGTTTCAGCGTCGCCATGACCCTTGGGTCAGCAGGAAGAAAGACCAGACGCACTGCGGCGCATCGCCTGGCCAGCCTCTTCAGTAGGCAAGCCTCACGCCTACGGAGAGGGTTCGGGGCGGACCGAAACCCTCGACGCCTGTTCCGGTCTCCGAAACCTCGACTTCGGCTTCGTCTCCATGCGGGGCGGCCCGCGCCTTGAACGCCCGAACAGATCATTAGAACTCGACCCCGGCTTGAGCCTTCACTCCGCTGCGGAACGGGTGCTTCAGCATCTGCATGTCGGTGACCAGATCCGCCGCCTCGATCAGTTCAGGCGGCGCGTTGCGACCCGTGATGACGACGTGAGTGTCGGCGGGACGCGCGGCCAGAACCGCCAGCACCTCTTCGACCGGCAGGTAGTCGTAGCGCAGAGCGATGTTCAGTTCGTCGCAAACGACCATCTTCCAGTCCGGGTCCATGATGCGCGCCTTGGCGGCCTCCCAGGCCTCGCGCACCTTGGCGATGTCGCGGGTCCGATCCTGGGTGTCCCAGGTGAAGCCCTCGCCCATGGGCCGCATCTCGACCAGATCGGGAAAGGCGTCGAACAGGTTCTGTTCGCCCGTCTCCATCGCCCCCTTGATGAACTGGATGATCGACACCTTCATGCCGTGGCCGATCATGCGGCAGACCATACCCAGCGCCGCCGTCGTCTTGCCCTTGCCGGTCCCGGTGTGGACGATGACCAGACCGCGCTCCACCGTCTTGCTCGCCATCATCCGGGCGCGGGCGGCCTGGACCTTCTTCATCTTCTCGGTGTGACGGGCGTTCAGTTCGGCTTCGGTCATCATCGCGGGTCTCCTCCAGGCGACAGGTCGAGTTCAAAAGGCGCGCCCCAGGCCGTTTCGGCCCCGCGCCCGATGGCGGCGACCGCACGGCTCATGGCGCCGCCGCGGTTCAGCTGGCGATCAGCCAGGGCGACGATCAGGGCGTTGGGCGTGGCGGTCGGCGCGGCGGCGCGCAAACGCTCGGCCCATTCCGCCTCCCTGCCCGGCTCAGATCGCGCGCAGACGACGGCATAGGCGGCCGCCGTCGAACGGCTGACCCCCGCCCAGCAATGGACCAGCAAGGGCCGCGCTCCGTCCCAATGTTCGGCAAAGGTCAGCAGGGCGGCGACGTCCGCCGCGGACGGCGGAACCAGCCCCTCGCTCGGCTCGACGATATCGTTGAACCGCAGGTCCAGGCGATGCGAAGGCGGGTCGGCCAGCGGCGCGTCGACATGGCCCGGCGAGGCCAGACTGATCAGATGTGACGGCTGATGACGCGCCGCCAGAGCCGCGACTTCATGCTGCGGGGCGACGATCAGCTTCATCCGACCGCCAAGCCGGCGACGGCCAGCAGGAAGCCGACCTCGAAGGCCTGCTCGACCGCGCCCAGCACGTCGCCGGTGCGCCCGCCGATCAGCCGCCACGCCAGCCAGGCCGGAACGGCGCCCGCCGCCAACCCGAGCGCAACGCCCCCCGCCCCAGTGGCCGGCGAGAAGAAAGCCAGGGGCCACAAGGCGATCAGCCCTGCCGCCATCAGCCCCGCCAATGAAGCGCGATCGGGCTTGCCTTCCTTGGCCATCCCGGGATCGCCGCCATAGGGCATGATCGTCATGGCCCCGACGGCCGCCGCTCGTCCCAGGCCATGCGAGGCCAACAGCGCGACAGCTGAAAATAGCGGCGAAGCCTGCGCCAACATGGCCAAGGCCGCCACGCGCAGGGCCAGGGTCAGCCCCAGCGCCAGCGCGCCATAGGAGCCCAGCCGGCTGTCCTTCATGATCTCCAGCCTGCGGTCGCGGGTCAGGCCGCCGCCCAGACCGTCCGCCGTGTCGGCCAGCCCGTCCTCATGGAAGCCGCCGGTCAGGGCGATCCCCGCGCCCACGGCCAGCAGCGCCGCGATCCACGGACTCCAGACCTGGGCCGCGCCATAGAGGACGAGCGCCGACACGCCGCCGACGATCTGGCCGACCAGCGGGTAATAGCGCGCGCTCTGCTGGATCCATTCCGGCTGGAACCCGGCCAGCTGCGGCGTCGGAATGCGCGTCAGGAATTGCACGGCGCAGACGAACAGGCGCGCCTCATGCCGGATCAACCCGCCGCCTCCAGCACGTCCGACAGCTCGGCGACCTCTGACAGCAAGGCGCAGGCGGCCTTGACCAAGGGGACGGCCAGCAAAGCGCCGGTCCCCTCGCCCAGCCGCATGTCCAGTTCGAGCAAGGGCCGCGCGTCGAGCGCATCGAGCATCGGCCGGTGCCCCGCCTCGGCCGAGGCATGGGCGAACAGGCAATAGTCCCGCGCGGCGGGCGCCAGACGAACGGCCAGCAAGGCCGCCGCCGTGCCGATGAAGCCGTCGACCAGAACCGGCACACGCGCCTTGGCCGCCGCCAGCAGGGCGCCGGCCATCATGGCGATCTCATAGCCGCCGAACTGGGTCAGGACATCGAACGGCTCTGTCGCATCCGAACGCGCCGCCGCCTGGACCAGAACGGCGCGCTTTCGCGCCATGCCTTCCAGCGAATGACCCGCCCCCTGCCCCACGCAGTCGTCCAGCGAGGCGGGCGCCAGGCGATGCATCAACAGGGCCGCCGAGGCGCTGTTGCCGATCCCCATTTCACCGAGCGCGATCAGATCGGCGCCGTCGGCGATGGCGTCATCGGCCACCCGCGCGCCGGCCAGCAAGGCGGCCTCGGCCTGCTGTGGCGTCATGGCGGGCTCAAGCGACGCGTCCCCCGTGCCGAGCGCGATCTTGGCGTGGATCAGGTCCGCCCGGTCCGACAGGTTGGCGGCGACGCCCGCGTCGATCACCCGGACCTCGGCCCCGACCACGCGGGCGAAGGCGTTGGCGCTGGCCTTGCCCGCCAGCAGGGTGTCGACCATGGCCACGGTGACGCCGGACGGAAAAGCCGCCACGCCCGAACGCGTCAGGCCGTGGTCTCCGGCAAAGACCAGCAGCACCGGGCGCTCGATCACCGGCTTCGCCCGTCCCTGAATCAGGCCCAGCGTCAGCGCCAGATGCTCGATCCGCCCCCAGGCGCCAGGCGGCTTGGCCTTGCCGTCCAGCGCCTTCTGCAGGGAGGCCTGTGAGGTCCGGTCCAGCGCAGGCACGGCGAACAGGTCAGGCGACATCAACGCGGCCATACAAGGCCTCCTGCAATCAAGAGCAACATCAACACGGCGCAGGCGACGCCATAGACGCGAAGACCCCGATGCAGGTCATGGGCGCGCGGCGGCGCCCAGTCGCCGAAATCGGGTCGATAGGTGGTCTTGCCGTCATAGCGAACCGGCCCGCCCAGCCGGATCCTCAGCGCGCCGGCCATGGCGGCTTCCGGCCAGCCGGCGTTAGGCGAGGCGTGCCTGCGAGCGTCGCGCCACATGATCCGCCAGCCCTGCCAGCCGCCGAGCGCGATCAGGCTTCCCGCGATCCGCGCCGGTATCCAGTTCATCACGTCATCGGTCCGCGCCGCCGCCCAGCCGAAGGCGCGCCAGCGCGGCTCCATGTGGCCGACCATGCTGTCGGCGGTGTTGACGGCCTTGTAGGCGAACAGACCCGGCAGGCCGCCGACCACGAACCAGAAGACAGGCGCGACCACGCCGTCGCAGAAGCTCTCAGCGAGGCTTTCCAGCGCGGCGACGGCCACCTCGCCCTCGTCCATCGCCTCGACATCGCGGCCCACGATCATGCTGACCGCGCAGCGTGCAGCCGACAGATCGCCGGCCGTCAGAGGCTTGGCGACGGCGCGGACGTGATCGAACAGACTGCGCGTCGCCAGCCCCGTCGCGCCGCAGACGACGATCAGCATCAGGCTGGGCCAGAAGGGCGCGGCGACGGCCAACCGTTCAAGGCTCCAACCAACGCCGCTCGCGACCGCTGCCAGGGTCAGGATCGTGACGACGCCCAGAACGCGGCGCTCGCCCTCCGGCCGCTCCGGCTGGTTCCAGCGTCGCTCCAGCGTCGCAATCAGAGCGCCGATCCCGACCACCGGATGCGGCAGACGACGCGGCCAGCCGACCGCGCCTTCGAGCAGCAGAGCTCCGGCGACGATCCACGGGGTCGGCGCGCTAGCGGGCACGACCGACCATTTCGAGCACCGGACCGCGCGCGCCTTCCAGGGTGCGCGCCTCGACGCCGTAGGCCGCCTTCAGCACCTCCGGCGACAGGGCCTCAGCCGGAGCGGCGTCGGCCAGCACCCGCCCCTCGGCCAGAACGATCACACGGTCGGCCACGCGCAGCGCCGCGTCGAGGTCGTGCAGGGTGACGATCACCCCCCGCCCCTCGTCGTCCGCCAGCCGCCGGAACAGGTCGCAGGCGTCCAGCACATGGCCGGGGTCGAGCCCCGCCAGCGGCTCGTCGGCCAGCAGCCATTGCGGATCGCCGGCCAGGGCGCGGGCGATCAGGACGCGCGCCCGCTCGCCGCCCGACAGGGTCGAGACGACGCGCTCGGCGAAACCTTCCACACCGGTCACGGCCATGACCCTGTCCACGGCGTCGCGATCCTGCGCCGTCAGCCCCCAGGCCCCGACATAGGGGGTGCGGCCCAGACCGACGAAGGTGCGTCCGCTCACCGCCCAGGCGATCTCCGCGTTCTGGGGCAGGTAGGCGATGCGACGCGCCCGCTCGCGCGACGGCAGGTCGCGCAGGGCGCGTCCGGCCAGCATCACCCGCCCGGCGTCCGGCGTCCGCAAGGCCGCCAGACAGTCCAGCAGGGTCGACTTCCCCGCCCCGTTCGGCCCCACGACCGCCGTGACCAGCCCCGGGGCAAAGACGGCGCCGACGCGGTTCAGGACCGTCTTGTCGCCCAGCCGGACGGACAGGTTCTCCGCGCTCAGAAGGCTCATGCCAGCTTCCTCCTCATGCCGATCAGAAGGGCGAGGAAGAAGGGGCCGCCCAGGGCCGCCATGGCCACGCCAAGCTTGATCTCGGCCGCCGAGGGCGTCAGCCGCACCAGAATGTCCGCCGCCAGCACCAGGGCTGCACCGCCCAGCGCCGAGGGCAGCAACAGCCCGCCGGGCCGCGCGCCGATCAGGGGCCGCAGCAGGTGCGGCACGATCAGGCCGACAAAGCCGATCGACCCGGTCACCGCCACCGCCGAGCCGACCGCCAGAGCTGCGCCAAGCGCCAGCATCAATCGCCCCACGTCCAGCCGCACGCCCAGCGACCGCGCCCCGGCCTCGCCCAGGGTCAGGGCGTCCAGCGTCCGGCCCTGCGTCATCAGCAACAGGCTGCCCAGGATCATGCCCGGCGCCGCCAGCTTCAGCTCAACCACGCTGCGGTCGGCCAGCGACCCCATCAGCCAGTTGACGATCTCGTTCACCGCCCAGGGGTTGGGGGCCAGGTTCAGGGCCAGCGCCACCCCGGCGCCGGCCATGGTCTGGATCACTACGCCGGCCAGGATGAAGGTGACGACGCTGCTCGTCGCGCCCGCCAGCGCCAGCAACAACAGGACGCCCGCACCTGCGCCGATCATGGCTGCGACGGGCAGCACCCAGGGCGCGCTCGCCGCCGCGCCCAGATAGAAGGTCAGCACCGCCCCCAGCGCCGCCATGGTCGAGACGCCCAGCATCCCCGGATCGGCCAGCGGGTTGCGCGTATAGCCCTGCAGGGCCGCCCCGGTCAGGCCCAGCACCGCCCCGACCATTAGGGCCAGAACCGTGCGCGGCAGGCGCAGTTCGAACAGGATAGCCCAGGCCGGATCGCCACGCTGGGCGGCCCAGTCGCTCCACGGGACCCAGACCCGGCCCGCGCTCATGCTGGCGACGGACAGGACGACGATCAGGACCAGCAGCCCGATCATGATCAGGGAGCGCGGCAAGGTCATAAGGCCTCCAGCGCCGTGCGGCGCGCCTGAGCGAGGGCGGCGGCGGTCTGGATCAGCACCGGGCCGCCGCAATAGAGCAGCTTCTCTTCCAGCCGCGCCTGCACCATCCGCCCCGAAAGCGAGGCCAGGGCGGGATGACGCATGACCCGATCGGCCCAGGTGCGCGAGCCTTGAACCGGCACGCCGCTGAGCAGGACCTGGGGCGGATCGGCCAGCAGGCGTTCGACCGGGACATTGCCCCATTTGCCGAGGCCGTAGCGCCCGGCGACGTTCTCGAACCCGGCGCGGGTCATCATCTCGTCCATCAGGGTGCCGCGCCCGGCGGCGAAGCCGTTGGGCTGATAGATCAAGGCCTTCAGCGGGCGTGTGCCGGGCGGCGGGGCGGCGGCGGCGATGGCGACCTCGATGCGGGCGATCAGGGCCTCGCCCCGCGCCGGACGGCCGACCAGACGAGCCACCTCGCGCACCTGGTCCAGACTGGCGGCGACGCTGTCGGGCACGGCGAACAGCTCGGTCGGGATGTTCATGCGGCCGAGGGCGTTGCGGGTGGCCAGCGCGCTGTGGCGGCTGGTCAGCACCAGATCGGGCCGCAGGGCGATGACCTCTTCGGCCGTCTCCCAGGTGAAGGGCAGCGTCCGGGCCACCTCGGAAATGGTCGACCCGACCGGCTCACGCGCATAGTGGCTGAGGGCGGCGATCTGTCCCCGGTCGGCGACGTGGACCAGAACGGCGTCGAGGCAGGCGTTCAACGACACCACCCGGCGCGGCCCGGCGCTCGCTGCGGCAGGGGCGGCGATCAACGCCGCCCCTGCCCCGGCCAGCGCCTGTCGCCGCGTCGACCTCATCCGAAGGCCTCCAGCGCCCGGACCAGTCGCGGCAGATCCCGCTCGGTCGGCACGCCGAAGCGCAGACCGTCGGGCGTATGATCGAAGGGCCGGGTCAGAACACCTGCCCGGCAAAGGTGCTGGAACCAGCGCGCCGCGTGCGGCGTGCGCGTCATGCGGAACAGGCAGGTTCCGCCGACGATCTGGAAACCCGCCCGCGTCAGTTGCTCGTCCAGCCGCGCGGCCCGCTCGGTCAACACCGCCTCGGTTCGCGTCCGCCACGCCGAGTCGGCATAGGCCCCGCACCCCATGACCAGAGCGTCGGCGCCGACCGGCCAGTCCCCCAGCAGGGCGCGCAGATGTGCGATCAAATCCGGCGCCGCCAGCATGAAGCCCAGCCGCACACCAGCCAGGCCGTAGAACTTGCCGAACGAGCGCAGGACGATCAGGCCCGGCGCCTCTACATCCGACACGCTGTCGTCGGGCGCGCATTCGATGAAGGACTCGTCCACCACCAGCCAGCGCCCCGCCGCCGCACGCTCGCGCGCCATGGCGATCAGATCGGCGCGCCGGGTCAGGCGGCCGTCGGGATTGTTCGGATTGACGATCACCAGCACGCCTGCCTGCGACGCCGCCGCCTGATCGGCTGCGATCAGACGTGTCGCCACGCCCGCCGCCCGCCAGGCCTCGGCATGGGCGCCGTAGGTCGGACCGACGATCTCGACCGAGCGTACGCCCAGCAGCAGGGGCAGAAGGCGGATCGCCGCCTCGGCCCCGGCCACCGCCGTCGTGCGCTCAAGCGTCGCGCCGAAAGCGGACGCCGCCGCCGCCTCCAGCGCCACCAGGGCGCCGGGATCGGGCAGACGGTTCAGTTCCGCCTCCGCCGCCCGCGGCCCCCGCCACGGCTCGGGGTTGATCCCCGTGGACAAGTCCAGCCACGGCCGCGGCGCATCGGGATAGGCGGCGGCGGCCTGCATCAGACCGCCGCCGTGCCGGGTCGCCGCTGCGAGAAGAGCGGCTTTGCTCATAGGATCAGAACCGGACGCGAACGCCGCCGAACACGCCGGGACCCGCCGTGCCGTAGTTCAGGACCGTCTGATAATCCTCGTCGAAGGCATTCTCGATCCGGCCATAGACTTCAAGATTATCATTGATCGGATAGGAGGCCCGGATGTCGACCAGGGTGTATTCGCCCACGACCACGGTGTTGGCGTCGTTGTTGAACGTCTCGCCGACGTAGCGCACGGCAATGCCGGTCTTCAGGCCAAAGGCCCAGGCATAGTCGGCGGCGAAGTTGGCCATGTGCTCGGGGCGGCGCGTCAGACGCTTGCCGTCCGTGGCGCCCGAGGCGCTCTTGGCGTCAGTCCAGGTGTAATTGGCGCTGACATTGAGGCGGTCGGTCACGTCCACTCGGCCGATCAGTTCGACGCCTTGGGCCTCGGTCTTCTGGACGTTGCGGTAATAGCCCCAGCGGCCCATGCCGTTGACCGTGCACAGCGGATCGGTCGAGGGCGTCGAGCAGCCGTTGTAACGGATCTCGTTGTCGGCCTGGCGGTTGAAATAGGTCGCCGAGACCACGGCGCGGTCGAACAGGCGCTGCTCGACGCCGACTTCCCAGCTGTCGAACTCTTCCGGCTGCAGCATCAGGTTGCCGTACTCGCTGTAGAGCTCATACAGACCCGGCGCACGGAAGCCCTGACCCCAGCTAGCGCGCACGACGGTGTCGCCGTCGTTCAGGGCCCAGGCCGCCGCGACCTGGCCCAGCAGGTTGTCGCCGTACTGGGCGTGGTCGTCGTAGCGCAGGCCGCCGGTCAGTGTCAGGCCGTCCAGCACCGTCCACTGCACCTGGGCATAGGCGCTGTCGAGGTCCGCCTGACCACGCGCGAAAGCCGGGTTCAGGTTGAAGCTTGAGGGCGAGCGGGTGCGCATTTCCGAACGCTCGCTCTCGATCCCGAAGGTGGTGTTCAGCGTCTCAGTGACAGCGAACGTGCCCTGATACTCCCAGCGACGGTTCTCGCCCGCCGCGTCAAAGGTCAGCGGCTGCACCAGGGTCGCCGGGTTATAGTTGCGGCGGTTTGTGTCGGTGTAGGCATAGCCGATGCGGTTGCGGAAACGGCCGTCCAGCAGGTCGAAGTTCAGCCCGGCGTAGCCGACCAGTTCCTTGGTCTTGCCGTACTCGCGGCTGTCGCCATTGAAGGCGTCGAAGTCGTTCTGGCCATTGGACCAGACCGAGCGCAGGTCCAGCGACACCGCATCCGTGATCTTCAGGTTCAGGCGGCCCGACAGGCCGGTGTTGGTGTAGCCGTCGTCTTCCTTGCCGGCGGCGAAGGCCGAGAAGCCGTCGGTGTCATAGCGGCTGGCCGCCAGACGCCAGCTCAGGCGCTCGTTGGCGCCGCCGACGCCGCCGCGGAAATAGGTCGTGCCGCGCGCGCCGGCCTCGGCGTCGAGGCTCCCTTGCAGGGCTTCGGTGGGTTCAGCGGTGACGATATTGACCACGCCGCCAATGGCCTGGCTGCCCCACAGGGTCGACTGGGCGCCGCGCAGCACCTCGATACGGGCCGTATCGCCGACCAGCAGGTTGCCGAAGTTGAAGCCGCCCTGCGTCGAGGACGGGTCGTTCAGCTTGACCCCGTCGATCAGGACGACGGTGTGCTGGCTCTCGGCGCCACGAATATTGACGCCCGTGGAGGCGCCGACGCCGCCGTTGCGGGTGAAGCTGACGCCCGGGGTCTGGGCCAGAAGTTCGGCAACGGCGGGGGTCTGGCGCGCCTCGATGGCAGCCTGGGTCAGGACGGTGACCGAGGCGCCGACGCGCTCGATCGGCTGGGCCGAACGGTTGGCGGTGACGATGACATCGGCCACGGCGGTGGCGCCGGCGCGACCGGCCACGTCGGGGGCGGCGGCCTGCTGATCGGTGACTTCGGCGGCGAAGGCCGGGGCGGCGGCCAGAAGGCTGGCGGCGGCCAGGGTAGCGAATGCGGTCCGGTTCATGCCGGTTCTCCATATGACGACGCCGCGCCAGACCACCAACGCCTGGATGAGCGAAAGCGGCCGCTGACGCGGCTGGTTTACGACTGTCGTCACACGAGTTGCCTCGACCGCTCGGCACATCCCGACCGCGCGGAGAACGACGGCGACAGGCAGGTCTCCTGGCTCGCGGATCAAGGCCGGTGCGCGTCGCCTTCCCAGAAGTCGTTCAGGCCGTGGCCTTCCGGACCGCCAGTGGCGTATGACGCGCGGGCTAGCCGCTTACAGTTGCGGGAACAGCCGGAGTTTCACACTCCGTTCCCTTTCAATCCCCTTTCGGGGAACCTGACGCGAC
>Ga0247821_10002144_pt1 | contig 10855 bp, 11 predicted proteins | sample 13C_Glycerol_Day_FD_192481 | JGI IMG/M metagenome (GOLD analysis project Ga0247821, IMG submission 192481) | Soil microbial communities from agricultural site in Penn Yan, New York, United States - 13C_Glycerol_Day14 | ecosystem: Environmental > Terrestrial > Soil > Agricultural land | place... | reverse complement strand
CGATGCGATCGCTCGACGTTTCAACCAGGACGACGTCGAGGCAGCGCTGCAGGACGCCGAGGCGCGGGGCTGGGCGACGTACAGCTCCTTCGCGGGCACGTCGGGCTGGTCGCTCACTGAAGCAGGCCGCGCCGAGAACGAGCGCCTCCTCAAAGCCGAGCTGACAGACGTCGACGCCGTACGGCGGGTGTACGCCGAATTCCTGCCGCTCAACGCTCTCCTGCAACAGGCCTGCACCGACTGGCAACTCCGTCCGACCCCAACCGACCCGCTCGCCGCGAACGACCACACCGACGCCGAATGGGACGCCGGCGTCCTGCACGAACTCAAGGTGATCGACGGCGCGCTGCAGCCGATCGTCGAGAGGCTCACCGATGTCCTGCCGCGATTCAGCGGCTACGACAGGAGATTCTCAGCGGCACTGGCCCACCAAGATGTCGATCGCAGCGACGTGGACTCCTGCCACCGCGTCTGGTTCGAGCTGCACGAAGACCTGCTGGCAACCCTCAACCTGCAACGCTAGTTGCCCTCAGCATCCAAGTACGCCGCGCCCCGCGGCGAGAGCCGGTAGCCGACCTCGAGACTGTAGGTGAGACCAAGGTTCTTGAGCTTGCGGACGTCGAGCTTGAACGGGGCCGTCTCGCGCCCCACCGCAGCCGCCAGGTCGGCGGCCCGAGTGGCCGGCTGAGTCTGGATGAGCCGGAGCGTGTCCAGCGTCCAGGCTCCGTGGTGGCTGAGCTCGTCGAAGTGCGCCAGTCGCGTCCGCAGATCGTCCAGGTCCTCCGCCGACAGCTGAGTCTGAGCCGCCAGCTCCTCGCGCGGATCCGGCCCCTCGACGAGGTGGAAGCGGATCAGGAACGTCGGCAGCGACTCGTCGCCACGCAACCGGCGCCGGACGTCGCGTGCGTTCTGGCGATCGGCCAGCTCCAGGTCGGCGTCACCGTCCGCGATCAGCTCCGGATTCACCTGGCGGATGCTGTCGATCTCGATCCGCCCGGCGTTCGTCCGGTAGATCCGCCCCTCGACGACCCGCGGCTCGGCCCACCGCCGGTACGCCACGGTGATCCGCCCGTCGGCGACGCCGTCCTTGTCCGATCCCGCGAACAACATCGCTAGCTCCCCAACGCCTTCGCCACGATCGGGGCCAGTTCGCGCAGGGCCTTGCCGCGGTGGCTGATCGTGTCCTTCTCCTCGATCGACAGCTCGGCCGTGGTGCGGTCGTACCCCTCGGCCTGGAACAGCACGTCGTACCCGAAACCGCCCGTTCCGCGCAACGACCGGATCACCGAGCCGCGCATCTCGCCGAGCACGAGCTCGTCCGGGCCGTCCGGCCGGACGAACGCGACCGCCGCCACGAACGACGCGCCGCGCCGCTCGTCCGGCACGTCCTCGAGCTGCCCGAGCAGCAGCAGGTTGTTCGCGTGGTTGTCCTTCGCCGGCCCGGACCACCGCGCGGACAGGACGCCGGGCATGCCGTTCAGCGCGTCGACGCAGATCCCGCTGTCGTCGGCGATCGACGGCAGACCGGTCGCGGCGAGCGCGGCGTGCGCCTTCAGCAACGCGTTGCCCTCGAACGTCGGCTCGGTCTCGGCGGGCTCGTCGTACGGCGGGACGTCGCCGAGCCCGAGCACCTCGATGCCCGGCACGATCGGGGTCAGGATCCGGCGCAGTTCCTCGAGCTTCTTCTTGTTGTTCGACGCGAGCAGCACCCGGGTCACGCGAGGGCCTCCTGCTGGATCTTGGCGAGCTCCGCGCAGCCGGCGACGCCGAGCTCCAGCAGGCTGTCCAGTTCGGCGCGGTCGAACGGCGCGCCCTCCGCCGTGCCCTGCACCTCGATGAACTTGCCGTCGCCGGTGATCACCAGGTTCATGTCGGTCTCGGCCCGGACGTCCTCCTCGTAGCAGAGGTCCAGCATCGGCGTCCCGTCGATGATCCCGACCGAGACCGCGGACACGGTGCCGGTCAGCGGCTCGCTCTTCAGCAGCCTCCGCTCACGCAGCCAGGACACCGCGTCGGCGAGTGCGACGTACGCCCCGGTGATGGCCGCGGTCCGGGTGCCGCCGTCGGCCTGCAGGACGTCGCAGTCGAGCAGGATCGTGTTCTCGCCGAGCGCCTTGTAGTCGATCACGGCCCGCAGCGACCGGCCGATCAGCCGGGAGATCTCGTGGGTGCGGCCACCGATCCGGCCCTTCACCGACTCGCGGTCCGAGCGGGTGTTGGTGGACCGCGGGAGCATCGCGTACTCCGCGCTCACCCAGCCGAGGCCGGAGCCCTTGCGCCAGCGCGGCACGCCCTCGGTCACACTCGCCGCACACAGCACCCGGGTGCGCCCGAACTCGACCAGCACCGAGCCCTCGGCGTGGTCGAGCCAGTTCCGGGTCACCTGCACCGGGCGGAGCTGGTCAGCATTACGTCCATCGATACGGGCCATGCAGCAGACCCTATGCCTCCAGTCGCCGGACCTCCGCATCGAGCGGACCCGACCGGACCTGGCTGATCGCCATCCGCGCGGCCCAGGGCAGCAGGTCGTGAGCGCGGCGGCCGACCCAGGGCACGCCCTCCCGCGCGAGCCAGACCGCGTCCGCCCACCGGCTCGGCGGCCGGTACGCGCAGTCCAGGTCCGGTGGCACGTCGATCGGCACGCCCCGCGCCGCCAGTTCGTCGGCGAACGCGCGGGCCAGCGTCCGGTGCCCGCGTTCGCCCGGATGCAGCCGGTCGATGCTCCAGAAGTCCCGCCGGTACACCTCGGGGTAGTCGGCCAGGTCCAGCCGGATGCCGCCGTACCGCGTGTGCAGGTCGTCGAACGCGACGTTGACCTGCTCGATCCGCTGCCACAGCGGCCGTCGCAACCAGCGCGGCAGGCCGAACACCTTGCCGTGGTCGTGGAACCGGACGGTCAGCAGCAACGCCCCGCGGGCCGTCAGCTGCTCCGCGCACTCGTACAGGTCGTGGCGGATCCGGCCCGCGTCGAACGTGGACCGCAGGGTGTCGTTGACGCCGACGATCAGCGAGGCGAGGTCGATCGGGCCGTCGCCGATCGAGGGCAGTTGCTCGGTCGCGACGACCGGCACCGTGGCGCCGCTGGTCGCGAAGTTGGAGAACGTCACACGGTGGGTGCCGGCCAGGGAGTCGGCGAGCAGCGCGGCCCAGCCGCGCCACCCCTCCCCCGGCCGCGCACCGGCACCGGACAGGTCCGTCGTACTGCTGCCGTTCAGCGGGTCCCCGACCCCTACTGTGGTCGAGTCCCCCAGTGCCACGTAGTGGAGGCTCACATTCCGCCATGGTGACGGCACGGAGCGAGACCTCGATGTGCGGTGGATGACGGGCAGCCCAATTCCAGCTGGAGGATCGGTGATTGCTAGCCAGAATTGCTCGGAGTTAGGCTGTTGCAAACAACTATGTGCAGGAGTTGCCTGGTATGACTGATCTTCGGTTTGGCGTCGTGGGTCTCGGCGCCCGCAGCCGCATCGCGCAGTACGCGCACCGTCCCGGCGAGGGGTCCGAGGTCGTGGCCGTGGCCGACCCGTCCGCACCGCAGCGGGACGCGGCGCTCGAGCTGTACCCGGAGGCGAGCGGGCACGCCGACCACACCGAACTGCTCGACGCCAAGCTCGACGGCGTGTTCCTGACCACGCCCGACGACCTGCACGAGGGTCCGGCGATCGACTTCCTCGAGGCGGGCGTCTCGGTGTTCGTCGAGAAGCCGCTGGCGATCACCACCGAGGGCTGCGACCGGGTCCTGCGCGCGGCGTACGAGTCCGGCGCCCGCCTGTACGTCGGCCACAACATGCGTCACATGCCCGTCGTCCTGACGATGCGCCAGCTGATCCAGGACGGCGCGATCGGCGACGTGAAGGCGATCTGGTGCCGGCACTTCGTCGGCCACGGCGGCGACTTCTACTTCAAGGACTGGCACGCGGACCGCCGCCGGACGACCGGACTGCTGCTGCAGAAGGGCGCCCACGACATCGACGTGATGCACTGGCTGGCCGGCGGCTACACGACCCGGGTGAACGCGATGGGCGCGCTCACGCTGTACGGCGGGATCACCGACCGGCAGGACCGGACCGGCCAGCGGTTCAAGGACTTCGTGTCCAGCGACAACTGGCCGCCGCTGGAGCAGAAGGGCCTGGCGCCGGTGATGGACGTCGAGGACATCTCGATGGCGAACCTGCTGCTCGACAACGGCGTCTTCCTGACCTACGAGCAGTGCCACTACACGCCGGACTACTGGCGCAACTACACCGTGATCGGCACCCACGGCCGGCTGGAGAACTTCGGCGACGGGCCGGGCGGCGTGGTGAAGGTGTGGAACAGCCGCCGCTCCGGGTACCGCGAGGACGCCGACCAGGTCGTCGAGATCGGCGGCGACAACGAGAACCACGGCGGCGCCGACCCGCACCTGGTCGCGGAGTTCGTGAACTTCGTCCGCAACGGCGGCGCCACCCTCACGTCCCCGATCGCCGCCCGCGCCGCGGTCGCGGCCGGCTACGCCGCCACCGAGTCGCTGCGCGCGAACGGCGTACCGCAGGACATCCCCACGCTCGACCCGGCCCTGGTCGCGTATTTCGACAACGGGCAGGCCAGGTGAGGGTGCTACGCTCGTGGACGTGACCAGGTACGCCGCGATGCGAATGCTGAGCCCTCGATGCGGGAGGACTTCAGCGGCGTAGGCACGTGTGCTTGCAGCGAGAGGCCCCCGATGTCGGGGGCCTCTTTCGTTTCCACGACCCGCTGCACACCACAGGAGCCTTTCGTCATGTCCCCGATCACCTACATCACCGACTGTTTCGACGGCAACGCCCGCGCCAGACTCAGCACCCGGATCGGCGCCCTGTTCGGCCAGTCGCCGACGATCGTCGCCGCCGACGGACCCGATCCGGAGTCGTTCGCCGCGCTCACCCTGCTCGACTGCCTGATCGCCACGACGGCGCTGGGCGAGGACGGGCATCCGACCATCACGCTGCTGAACATCGCGCCCCGCGACGGCGTCTGGCCGAACGGCGTACCGTTCTGCTTCTTCCACGTCGGCAAGCACCTGGTCGCGAGCACCTTCAACCCTCGCGTGCTCTCGCTGGTACGCCGTGAGCTCGGCATCGACCATGTCCACGTCACCGACATCCGCGAGGCCGTCACGGCAGCCGGCTTCGGCGCGGACGACGTCGACAAGATCGCCGGCACGCAGTTCCGCAGCCTGTGGTACCTGCCGCTGCTGGCGAAATGGGTCGCCGACGGCCGCCCGGTCCCGGCGACCGAGACCGCCGTACCCGAACTCGCCGACGACGAGCCAACCGTGACCGTGGTCGACAACTTCGGCAACTGCAAGCTGGACCGCCGGCTCGACCTGGTCCCCGGCGACACCCTTTCCGTTGCCCGACGCAACGACGACGGCAGCACCGCGTACGTCGACGTGACCTGCTACCCGCACCTCACCGCCGTACCCCGCAACACCCCGGGCATCGTCCCCGGCAGCTCCGGCACCGGATTCACCGAACTCGTCATCCGCGGCGGTTCGGCAGCCGAGCACTTCGGCCTGCGACCGGGCGACGCGTTGCTGGAAACAGTCCGTGCGCAGGTGGCGTGAGCATCAGGAGATCCGGAGCCGGACCAGCTCGCGGTGCTGCGAAGGATGCTGGGACGGGTGGACGACGAGCTCGGTCAGCGATGCGTCCGGTTCGGCACCCAGCTCGCGCTGCAGCAGACTGCGGTACCTCATGTAGGCGCGAGCCGCTTCGGCGAGGTTGTGCTCGGCCAGGTGGCACTCGATCAGGGCGCGCTGCGCAGTCTCACGGAGCGGGTCGGCGCAGACGATGAGCAGGGCGACGTCGAGGGCCTCGGCGTACCGGTCCCGGGCGAGCAGCCGGCGGCTCTGCGCCTCGAACGCGTGCAGCAGGCGCTGCCGGATCCGCTCGCGCTCGAACAGGACCCAGTCGTCGGACAGCCCCGGCAGCAGCTCGAGCGCATTCACGTCCCGCGGCGCCGCAGCCAGGTCCTCGGGGACTTCGCGGTGGCCGATCAGGCGGGTTGCCCAGTCGTCCACGACGTCGAGGTCGACGACGACATTCTGCGCGACGGCGAGGGCGTGCCGCCGGGTCTCGACGAACCGCACGCCGTAGCCGTTGAGCCGCCACAACGCCGACCGCAGGTTCGCCGCGGCACGGTCGTCGTCGCAGTCCGGCCATAACGCCCCGGCCGCGTGCCTCCGGCTGACGGCGCCCTGATGGACCGCGACGAACGCGCACAGCCGCTTGCTCGTGTCCGGGATGCGGAGCGGGCGAGCTCCGAGCGAGGTCTCCGGGCCGCTGAAGAGACGCAGAACCGGCGGGCTTCCACGCACCACACGGCTCACGAGCCAACTCACGAAATCCGGCGACATGATCGCCCTCCCCGGCCATCGGCTCCCCCCGAAGCCCCTGATTCCTTTGATAGCACGGTCCGCACACCGCGTCATCGCCCCTGCCGGGTGCTCCGGAAATGAACAAGCGTTGGACCTTGTGCGAGTGACGCCGTGGTGACGCTGCGCTGGCAGCGTCCGCAGCGCCGGCTCACGCAAGGGAGGGCGTCATGGCCGAACGAAGGACTCGGACGACGAAGGAGAAAGCAGGCGGCGGGGGCAACCGCGGAAGTCGTACCGGCGGCAGCAGCGGCGGCAACAGCGGCAGCAACGGGTCTGGCACTCCGTCCGCGTCCCTGCGGCCGGAGCGGGAACTCATCGTGGTGGCGGAGCCGTCTGCCAGGTTGCGGGCCGCGCGGTACGCCGTCGCGTCACTGGCCGGTGCGGACATCTCACAGCTGTCGGCGGTACTGACCGCCGAGGAGATCACCCTCGAGCCGGTGTTCGGGCCCGACGAGGAGACGATCCGGGCGCGCGGCGCCGCGGCACCCGCGGCAGGTACGCCGGGGCTCGCGGAGTTCTACCGGGTACGCGCCGGCGACGACCGGCTCGACGCGCTGGCCGAGCGGCTCGCGGCCGCGGACCACGTGTCCGCCGCGTACGTGAAGCCGGCGGCGGAACCGGCCTCGGTCGAGGCCCCGCCCCGTCCCGAGGTACTGCAACCACCCGCGGCGACGCCGGACTTCACCCCGCTGCAGGGGTACCTCGGCCCGGCGCCGGGCGGTGTCGACGCGCAGTGGGCGGCCACTCAGGCCGGCGGCCGCGGCGCCACCATCCGGATCATCGACGTCGAGGGCGAGTGGCTGTTCACGCATGAGGATCTCCTCCTCAATGCCGGCGGCGTGCTGACCGGGAACCCGCCCGGGGACCCCGACTGGCGTAACCACGGCACCGCGGTGATCGGCGAGATAGGTGCCGATGACAACGGTATCGGCGTGCTCGGGATCGCTCCCGACGCCGTCGTCCGCGGTGCGTCGATCTTCGGCAACACCGGATCGGCTACCTGCATCCAGCAGGCGGCCGACGCGCTCGGCCCCGGCGACATCATCCTGCTCGAGCTGCACCGGCCAGGCCCGCGGTTCAACTTCGCACCGCGCGGGGACCAGCGCGGGTACATCGCGATCGAGTGGTGGCCCGACGACCTCGCCGCCGTACGCTACGCGGTCGGCAAGGGCGTCATCGTCGTCGGCGCCGCCGGGAACGGCGCGGAGAACCTCGACGACCCCCTGTACGACACCCCGGCGGCCGGATTCCCGGCGACCTGGCAGAACCCGTTCAACCCCGCCAACCCGTCCTCCGGCGCGGTGATCGTCGGAGCCGGCGCGCCGCCCTCGGGCACCTTCGGCCCCGACCGGTCACGGCTCGACTTCTCCAACTACGGCGCCCGGGTGGACGCCCAGGGCTGGGGCCGCGAAGTGGTGACCACCGGGTACGGCGACCTGCAGGACGGGGCGGACGAGAACCGCTGGTACACCAAGCGGTTCAGCGGTACGTCGTCCGCGTCGCCGATCGTGGTCGGCTCACTGGCCGCGATCCAGGGCATGCAGGCAGCCGCCGGCCGGGCGAAGCTGACACCGGCGCAGGCACAGAACCTGCTGCGCACCACGGGGTCACCGCAGCAGGACGGACTCAACGGACCGGCCACTCAGCGGATCGGCAACCGTCCGGATCTGCGCCAGGCAATGGCGGCGCTCGTACCGGTGGTGACGGAGACCGGTATCGCCAGCCAGTACTGGGACGAGCTGACACCGTACCCGGCCGGTAGCGCACGCAGCCTGTGGTTCTTCGTCAACTCGGCCTGGCGGCATCTGGACGACCCGAACGCGGTCATCCAGGACATGGTCCAGCGGGCCTTCCTCGGCTCCGGCTCGGCCGTCCAGGTCTGGCACCAGGGCGACGTCGTCGTCGGCCTGGTCGTCTCCGGCTCTTGATCTGCTGAATTCGGTACATACTTTGCTCAAGGAGTTCTCATGACCACCACCAATCCAGTCATCCAGTCGAGCAACGGCGGTCCGGCCGCCGGCGGCGGCCGTGCAGCCACCACCACACCGACTGCCGGACAGCCGGCGCGGGCCGCGACGCCCGATGCGGTGGCAGCAGTCACCTCCGCGATCGCCACGCAGTACTGGATGGAGCTCGTCCCGATCCCGTCCGGCCCGATGCGGCTGTGGTTGTTCGCCGACAACGGCTGGCGGGCTTTGACCAACCCGACGGCTATCCAGTGCGACATGGTGCAGCGGGCCTTCCTCGGCAGCGGCAGCACGGTCCAGGTCTGGTACGACGACGGCACCGTGGTCGGCCTGGTGGTGTCAGGTTGACCGTTGTCGCGAGGCTGTCCGGCGACGACCCCGACGCGGTCGTCGCCGCGGCAGCTGCGCTCGGTATCGCGCTGCGCCCGCTCCACCCCGGCGTCCAGGACGCGGAGCTGTCCACCTGGTTCACGGCCGGCGAGGGCGACGCCGAGGACACGATCATGGTCCGCGCTCTCCGTACGCTTCCCGGTGTCGTCTCCGCGTACGCCAAGCCGCCCGACGAACCCGCGGCCGGACTCTAGGTCAGCGGAAGACCCTCAGCCAGGAACTCGAAGGCGCGGTCGACCGTGGCGAGGTATTCCGTCATGGGCGCATCCAGCGCCGCCTCGTAGGTCGCCATGACGACGCCGACGACCGCGCCGGCCCAGGCTCTGACGGCGAAGTCGTCCGTGGGCCGACCGGTGCGTTCGGCGGCCAGGCCGGCCAGGAGGTCGACGCCTGCGTACAGCTGGTCGAGCATCCGGACCCGGAGTTCGGGGGCGTTCATCACCAGCCGCTGGCGCTCGGACTCCAGTTCCCACTCGTCCTCGGACAGTTCGCCGAAGGCCTCGCGGATCGCCGCGCGCAGGGCCTCGGTCGGGGGCAGGTCGGGCGGCTGGTTGCGGAACCGGTCGATCATGACCGGGTCGAGGCGGTCGAGGACGACGGTGTCCTCCTTGGTCGCGAAGTACCGGAAGAACGTCGCCGGCGACACCTCGGCCGCGGCGGCGATCTCCTGGACGGTGGTCTCGGCGTACCCCTGATCCCGGAACAGCCGCAGCGCGTGCTCCTGGATCGCCGCCCTGGTCTTCGCCTTCTTCCGCTCCCGCAACCCGCTCATGCACCGATTGTGGCAAGGACCCGGGTACGACGGGGCAGGAAGGCGACCGCGAGCGCGACGGACACCACCGCGAGACCCGCGCACACCCACAACGTCACGTCCATCCCGGCGACGAACGCCGCGCGCGCCGACCGGGTCAGCTCGGGCGAGCCGATCGCGATCGCGGCCGACGCGCTGTCGCGGGCGGCCTGCGCGGCGGCCGGCGGCAGGCCGGTGACGTCGAGCCGGTCGCGGTACGCCGCGTTCAGCACCGTGCCGAGGATCGCGACGCCGAGCGTTCCGCCGACCTGGCGCGACGCCTGGATCAGCGCGGCTCCGGAGCCGCTCCGGTCGAGCGGCAGCGCCGCGAGTGCCAGCCCGTTCATCGGCGGCAACGTGAACCCGATGCTGACGCCGACCAGGCTGACCCAGATCGCGGTGAACCCGTAGCCGTCGCCGACGTCCGTGAAGGCCCCGAGCACCAGGCCGGCCAGCATCAGCGCGAACCCGATCACCACCGAGGTCCGCGCGCCGGCCGCCTCGACCAGCCGTTCGGCGGCCTTCGCACCGACCAACATCCCGCCGATGATCGGGAGCAGCCGCAGTCCCGCCTGGAACGCGTCCGCGCCCTGCACCGCCTGAAACAGCTGCGGTAGCACGAAAAGCAAGCCCACGAGGGCGAACGACGCCAGCGTCGCGAGCACCGTGCCCCAGGTGAAGCCGGGCGACCGGAACAGGGACAGGTCGACCAACGGGTCCGCCGTACGCCGGGCCCAGGCCCAGAACGCCGTCAGGAGCACTACCCCGGCCGCGATCCCGCCGAGCGCCCACGCCGAGCCCCAGCCGTGTTCGCCCGCGGCGATGAATCCGTATGTCAGACACACCAGGCCCGCCGCGGTCAGCAGGATTCCGGGGACGTCGATCCGCCGAGACCGGTGGCCGGCGGTGTTCGGGATCAGCAGCGCGACGGCCACCAGACCGACGACGACCAGCGGCAGGTTGATGAGGAAGACCGAACCCCAGCGGTAGTGGTCCAGCAGCCAGCCGCCGAGCACCGGGCCGAGCGGGATGCCGAGCGAGTTCGCCATCAGCCAGATCGTCATCGCACGCTGCCGCTCCTCGGGCGCGAACAGCAGGTTGAGCAACGACATCGACAGCGGGATCAGGAACGCCGACCCGACCCCGAGCGCCGCGCGACCCGCGATCAGCTGACCCGGTGTCTGTGCGAACGCGCACGCCGCCGACGCCAGCCCGAACACCACCAGCGCCCCGAGCATCAGCCGCTTCGGTCCGAACCGGTCGCCGAGCAGCCCGGCCGGGAGCAGCAGCGAGGCGAGCACGAGCGTGTAC
>Ga0247821_10002143_pt1 | contig 10859 bp, 11 predicted proteins | sample 13C_Glycerol_Day_FD_192481 | JGI IMG/M metagenome (GOLD analysis project Ga0247821, IMG submission 192481) | Soil microbial communities from agricultural site in Penn Yan, New York, United States - 13C_Glycerol_Day14 | ecosystem: Environmental > Terrestrial > Soil > Agricultural land | place... | reverse complement strand
CGGGGTGGGTGTCTCCTCCTCGGCCGCCGTCGACGACGATTCACTCGATGCCGGGAGGCCCGTCACGTATCCCACGACGAGGGCGGCGACCGCGATCAGTGCGAGGCTCAACGAACCGGCGATCACGAGCCGACGGCGCTGGCGCACCCGGTCGGACGGGTCTCGGCGATCGCTTGCGGACACCGTTCGAGTCTACGCCCGAGGCGGCCGCGAACCCGTCGTGAGGTCGCGCCGAGACCGCGACGCGACATCCGCCACGGTCACGGCTCGGTAACGATACCAATTTGTGAGAGCGCTCTCTTGACATTCATGATCGCGCTCTCATAGCATCATGCCTTGCATCGTGAGAGCGCTCTCACCCCCTGATGGGGGGCGTTCTCACGTGAGCATTCCGCAACCCCACCACGCACACAAGGGAGTGACCGTGAAGCTTTCACGACGCACCAGGGCGATCGCCGCCGTCGCAGGCGCCGCATCCATCGCCATCATCGCCGCAGGCTGTTCGCCGGCGGCCGACTCGGGCTCCGAGGACGGCGCGGTCGAACTGACCGTCGCGACGTTCAACGACTTCGGCTACACGGACGAGCTCCTCCAGGAGTACATGGACGAGAACCCGAACGTCACCGTCGTGCAGAACAAGGCGGCGACGTCGAACGACGCTCGCGCGAACTACTTCCAGAAGCTCGGGAAGAAGGGCCTCGCCGACGTCGAGGCCATCGAGGTCGACTGGCTGCCCGAGGTCATGCAGTACTCCGACCTGCTCGCCGAGGTGCCGTCCGGCACCGCCGACCGCTGGCTCGACTGGAAGGTCGACGCCGCCACCGACGCCGACGGCCGCCTCATCGGCTACGGCACGGACATCGGCCCCGAGGGCGTCTGCTACCGCTCCGACCTGTTCGCCGCCGCCGGCCTGCCGACCGACCGCGAGTCGGTCGCCGCGCTGCTCGAGGGCGACTGGGCCAAGTACTTCGAGGTCGGTGCGCAGTACACCGCCACGACCGGCAAGGCGTGGTTCGACTCCGCCGGCGGCACGTACCAGGGCATGATCAACCAGGTCGAGGCCGCGTACGAGGACCCCGACAGCGGCGACCTCATCGCGACCGACAACGCCGAGGTCGAGGACATCTACAACCAGGTGCTCGACGCCAGCGCGGCACAGTCGGCACACCTCGGTCAGTGGAGCGACGACTGGTTCGCGGGCCTCTCGAACGGCGCCTACGCGACCATGCTCTGCCCGGGCTGGATGCTCGGCGTGATCTCGGGCAACGCCGAGGGCGTCACCGGCTGGGATGTCGCGAACGTCTTCCCGAACGGCGGCGGCAACTGGGGCGGCTCGTACCTGACCGTGCCCGCCAACGGCGCGAACGTCGAGGAGGCGCAGAAGCTCGCCGACTGGCTGACGGCCCCCGAGCAGCAGATCAAGGCATTCGTCAACGCGGGAACCTTCCCGAGCCAGAACGACGCCTACAGCGACGAGGCCCTCACCGGTTTCGTGAACGAGTACTTCAACAACGCGCCGGTCGGCCAGATCTTCACGGATCGCGCCAAGGCCGTCTCGGTGGCACCGTTCAAGGGCGAGTTCTACTTCCAGGTCAACGACGCGATGCAGAAGGCCCTCACTCGCGTCGAGGACGGCACGCAGGACAAGCAGGCGTCGTGGGACCAGTGGGTCTCCGAGGTCGACGCCATCGGCTAGTCACGTGACTCCCCCGCGGTGGCCGGCCCACCCGGCCACCGCGGGATCACGTCTGCACCCAACCCGGAAGCCAGAGGAACGACCGTGACCACGACCGCCACCGCGCCCCCGTCATCCGCCGAACGTCCGGATGCGCCAGCCGGTCCGCCGCCGCAGCGGACCCCGAAGCGGATCGCCTTCGGGCATCGCCTCAGCCGGTGGGACCTGAAGCTCTCGCCGTACCTCTACATCTCGCCGTTCTTCATCCTCTTCCTCGTCGTCGGGCTCTTCCCGATCGCCTACACGGCGGTCATCTCGTTCATGGACTGGGACCTGGTGCGCAACTCCGGCACCTTCATCGGATTCGACCAGTACGTGTACGTGCTGACCCAGCCGAAGTTCTGGATCGCCCTGCGCAACACCTTCAGCATCTTCCTGCTGTCGAGCATCCCCCAGCTCATCCTCGCGATCTTCATCGCCGCGATGCTCGACCAGAACATCCGCGCCAAGACATTCTGGCGCATGGGCGTGCTCCTCCCCTACGTGATGGCCCCGGTCGCCGTCGCCCTCATCTTCAGCAACATGTTCGGCGACAAGTACGGGCTCGTGAACACGACCCTCGCCGACCTGGGCATCCCGCCGGTCAAGTGGCACTCCGACGCGTTCGCCAGCCACATCGCCATCGCGACCATGGTGAACTTCCGGTGGACCGGGTACAACACCCTGATCCTCCTCGCCGCGATGCAGGCCATCCCGCGCGACTACTACGAGGCCGCCGCGATCGACGGCGCGTCGAAGTTCCGCCAGTTCACCGCGATCACGGTGCCGAGCCTGCGCCCCACCCTCATCTTCGTGATCATCACCTCCACGATCGGCGGCCTGCAGATCTTCGACGAGCCGCGCATGTACGACCAGTACGGCACCGGCGGCGCCGACTCCCAGTGGCTCACGATCACGCTGTACCTCTACGACATCGGCTGGGGGCAGTGGAACTTCGGCCGGGCGGCGGCGCTCGCGTGGATCCTGTTCCTCATAATCCTCGCGATCGGCATCATCAACCTGCTCGTCACCCGGCGCGTGGTGCGCGACGAGGGTTCGCGCGGCTCCCTCGGCCGGCGGGAGCACCGCGCCGCGGCCCGCGCCGCCCATCGCGACCTGCGCCGTGCCACCTCGTCGGGCACCCTCGCCGACGCGCCCGAGCCCGAATCCGCACGCGCGCCCGCACCCGCACTCGAATCCGCGACCGACACCCCGGAGGCCCAGCGATGAGCGTCTTGAACCCCGCGCCGCTCGCCGTCGTCGACGAGGGCATCCCGAACGCCCCGAAGCGCGAGCGGCAGCGCCGCCGCCGCATGCAGGGCTCCCGCCCGGGCTGGTTCGTCTACACGAGCCTCGTGATCGTGCTGGGAGCGGCGATCTTCCCGTTCTACTGGTCGTTCCTGATCGGCTCGGGCGACGCCTCGACCATCCGCGACCCGAACATGTCGTGGATTCCCGGTGGCAACTTCCTCGAGAACGCGGCATCGGTGGTCAACGACCCCGCCGTGAACTTCTGGCCGGCGCTGTGGAACTCCATCTACAGCTCGGGCCTCATCGCGCTCTCGGTGGTGTTCTTCTCGACGCTCGCCGGCTGGGCGTTCGCCAAGCTCCGGTTCCGCGGTTCGAGGTGGCTGCTCGTCTTCGTGGTCGCGACGATGGCCGTGCCCACGCAGCTCGGAGTGGTGCCGCTGTACATCCTGTTCTCCGACCTGGGCTGGACGGGCAGCATCGGCGCCATCATCATCCCGGCCCTCACGAGCGCGTTCGGCGTGTTCTGGATGACGCAGTACCTCCAGCAGGCCGTGCCCGACGAGCTCATCGAGGCCGCCCGGGTCGACGGGGCCAGCTCGTTCCGCACGTTCCTGACGGTGGGCCTTCCCGCCGCCAGGCCCGCCGCCGCGATGCTCGGCCTGTTCACGTTCGTGTCGGCCTGGAACAACTTCTTCTGGCCGTTCATCGTGCTCGACCGCAGCGACCCCACGCTCCCGGTGGCGCTGTCCCTGCTGCAGTCCAACTACTTCATCGACTACTCCATCGTCCTGGCGGGCGTGCTGCTGTCGACCATCCCGCTCCTCATCCTCTTCGTGTTCGCGGGCAAGCAGCTCGTGAGCGGCATCATGGCGGGAGCCGTGAAGGGATGACCATCGAACTCGGAGGCAACCCCACGACCATGAGCGACACCCTCGCCACCACCGACGCGCTCGCCACGCGCGCGTTCCCGTCCGACTTCCTCTTCGGCGCCGCCACCGCGGCGTTCCAGATCGAGGGCGCCGCCTTCGAGGACGGCCGCACCGCATCGATCTGGGACGCGTTCTGCCGCGTGCCCGGCGCGGTCGTGAACGCCGACAACGGCGACGTCGCCTGCGATCACTACCACCGGATGCCGCAGGACGTCGCCCTGATGCAGCGGCTCGGCCTGCAGACCTACCGGTTCTCCACGTCGTGGTCGCGCGTGCAGCCCGACGGCGGCCCGGTCAACCCGAAGGGGATCGACTTCTACTCGCGACTCGTCGACGAGCTCCTCGAGGCGGGCATCAAGCCGTGGCTCACCCTCTACCACTGGGACCTGCCGCAGGCGCTCGAGGAGCGCGGCGGCTGGGCGAACCGCGACACCGCGTTCCTGTTCCGCGACTACGCCGTGAACATGCACGAGGCGCTCGGCGACCGCGTCGATGTCTGGACCACGCTGAACGAGCCGTGGTGCTCGTCGTTCCTGAGCTACACGGGCGGCGCGCACGCACCGGGCCGTCAGGATGTCGCGGCCGGCCTCGCCGCCGGCCACCACCTCCTGCTCGCCCACGGCCTGGCCGTGCAGGCGCTGCGCGAGCGTGACCCCAGCCTCGAGCTCGGCATCACGCTGAACCTCACCGTCGCCGAGCCGGTCGACCCGACGCACCCCGGCGACGTCGACGCGGCACGCCGCATCGACGCGCAGTTCAACCGATTCTTCCTCGACCCGATCTTCCGCGGGCACTACGCCGGCGACCTGCTGGCGGATGTCGGGCACCTCGGCCTGCGCGACGTCGTGCGGCCCGGCGACCTCGAGATCATCTCGGCTCCGATCGACACGCTCGGCGTGAACTACTACCACGGCGAGTACGTGAGCGACCGGCCGGCGGAGCACCCCCTGCTCGCGGAGGCACCGACCGACCGCCCGACGCGGTCGCCGTTCCCGGCCGCTGACGGCGTGTTCAACCACCCGCAGGGCCTGCCGCTCACGGCGATGGAGTGGGAGGTGCAACCCGACGGCCTGCGCGAACTCCTCGTCCGCGTGCACGAGGACTACGCGGCATCCGCCGGTGTGCGCCTCTACGTGACCGAGAACGGCGCGGCCTACGCGGACGTCGTCGCCGCGGACGGCGCCGTGCACGACGTGGAGCGCACGGAGTTCCTCGCGTCGCACCTCGGCGCGATCCTCGACGCCATCGACGAGGGCGTGCCCGTGCACGGGTACTTCTACTGGTCGCTGATGGACAACTTCGAGTGGGCCTGGGGCTACGACAAGCGCTTCGGCCTCGTGCGCGTCGACTACGAGACGCAGGAGCGCACCGTGAAGGACAGCGGGCTCGCGTACGCGACGATCATCCGCGATCGCGCATTGTCCGGTCGCTGAGCGTCACGAGATCGCCGTTCCCGCCGACACGGAAATAGACTGACGATATGCAGGGGGGTGGTGGTATCCGGATGCGACACGCCGCGCCGACGCTCGAGGAGGTCGCGCGTGAGGCGAACGTGTCGCGCGCGACCGTGAGCCGAGTCGTGAACGGCTCGCCGAAGGTCAGCCCCGACGTGGTGACCGCGGTGAACGCCGCGATCGCCAAGCTGAACTACGTGCCGAACCGGGCCGCCCGGTCGCTGGCCAGCCGCACCTCGGGCGCGATCGCGCTGATCGTCCCCGAGGACACGGCGTTCTTCTTCGGAGATCCCTACTTCGCGGCGATCGTGCAGGGCATCACCCGTCGGCTCGACGAGAGCGACTACCTGCTGAACCTGCTCGTCGCGTCGACCGATCCCGGTCACAAGACCGTGCGATACCTGCGCTCCGGCGTGGTCGACGGGGCCCTCGTCATCTCGCACCACGAGGGGGACGACCTGCAGCACGAGGCCGGCATGCTGCTCCCGCTCGTCTACGGCGGCCGTCCGTCGGCGCCGGGCGACCACATCTTCGTCGACGTCGACAACGTCGAGGGCGGCGCGATCGGCACGCAGCACCTCATCGACGTGGGGCGGCACCGCATCGGTACGGTGACCGGACCGCTCGACATGCCCGCGAGCGTCGATCGCCTCGAGGGCTATCGTCGCGCCATGGGCGCGGCCGACCTGGCCGCCGACGCGGTCGAGACCGCCGACTTCACGGCGGCCGGCGCCGTCGCCGCCACCCGGCGCCTGCTCGACCGCGTCCCCGACCTCGACGGCATCTTCGTCGCGAGCGACATCATGGCCACCGGCGTGCTCTCCGTGCTGCGCGAGCGCGGTCGATCGGTGCCCGGCGACATCGCCGTGGTCGGCTTCGACGACAGTCCCGCGGCGACCTCCTCGGCGATCCCGCTGACCACCGTGCACCAGCCCTCCGAGCAGATGGGCTTCGAGATGGCCGACCTGCTGCTCCGGCATCTCGCCGGCGATGAGGGGGTGCCGCGGCGCAACATCATGCCGACGCACCTCGTGCGGCGCGCGTCTGCGTAGCCGTCCGCACGCGCATCCGCTCAGCCGGCGGCGCGCACGCCCTCCTGGAACTCGACGCCCGCGATGCCCGAGAATCGCGCGCGCATGATCGCGATCGCCTCTGGATTCTCGTCGACGAGCACGAAGTGTCGCCCGAGCGTCGCGGCGACCGCGCCCGTGGTGCCCGAGCCCGCGAAGAAGTCGAGCACCCAGTCGCCCTCGCGCGTCGACGCCTGCACGATGCGGCGCAGGATCCCCTCGGGCTTCTGCGTCGGGTAGCCCGTCTTCTCACGCCCGGTCGGCGACACGATCGTGTGCCACCACACGTCGGTGGGCAGCTTGCCGAGCTCGGCCTTCTCGGGCGTCACGAGTCCGGGCGCCATGTAGGGCTCGCGGTCGACGGCGGTCGAGTCGAACCAGTAGCGGGCGGGGTCCTTCACGTACACGAGGATCGTGTCGTGCTTCGTCGGCCAGCGCCGCTTCGCCTTCGCCCCGTAGTCGTAGGCCCACACGATCTCGTTGAGGAAGCACTCCCGCCCGAAGAGGGCGTCGAGGAGCACCTTCGCGTAGTGCGCCTCGCGGTAGTCGAGGTGCAGGTAGAGGGTTCCGTCGTCGGCGAGCACCCGCCACGCCTCGGCGAGCCGGGGCTCGAGGAATCCCCAGTAGTCCTCGAAGCGGTCGTCGTAGCGCAGCAGGTCGCCACGCACCCGCAGGTACTGCTTGCCGGCGAACCCGGTGATGGTTCCGGATGCCGCGGCGCCCGCGACATCCGTCGGCGACACCCGCACGTGGCTGGTCGCCTGCCTGGCCTGGGCGCGACCGGTGTTGAACGGCGGGTCGAGGTACACGAGCGTGAACCGGCCGTCGGGGAGGGTGGGCAGCACAGTGAGGTTGTCCGCATGGATGATGCGGTCGGGCTCGTCGTCTGGCACGGGAACAGTCTGCCGCAGCGCAACCGTCGCGCGCAGGGCGGATGCACGCCGTGGCGGATGCGTGCCACGACCGGCGACCGCGCGCGGTCTGATGCTCGGGTCAGGCGACCGGGCCGAGCACCACTCTTGCGTCGCCGAGCACCTCGGCGTGGCGGGTCCGGGCGAGGAAGGCGCGCACCGTGTCGCGGCTGCGGGTGAGGCACGCGATCTTCGACTCGAGCGTGTCGAGCTCGTGGGCCAGGTCTTCCGCGAGGTTGCGAGAGCAGGTGCGCGCGAGCTCCTCGCCATGCACGCCCTCCATGCCGAGCATGGTCCTGATGAGCCGCGTGGGCAGGCCCGACGAGATCAGCCCACGCACGAGCTCGACCTGCGCGACGACCGACTCGGGGTAGTCGCGGTACCCGTTGGAACGTCGTTCGGACTCGACCAGCCCCTGCTCCTCGTAGTAGCGCAGCATGCGCGTCGGCACCGCGGTGCGCTCCGACAGCTCGCCGATTCTCATTGGATGCTCCAGATCCCCTTGACCTTCACATTGATGTCAAAGTCTACCCTCGCCGTATGTCGGAGACCACCCTCCTCCGACCGGCGGCGGCGCTCGGCGCGCTCGCGGTCGGCGCGGTGGCGGAATCCCGCGTGCTCGCCCGGCCCTGATGCGGTCGGAGTCGACGGCGCTCACAGCGCCGGTTCCACCGAGTGGTCGAAGGTCCCGAGCGCGGGCATGTGGTCGGCGTAGTGTGACGGCCGAACGGCACCCGACGAAGGAGCTGACCATGCGAGCACTCGTGGTGTACGAGACGATGTGGGGGAATACCGGCGAGATCGCCAAGTCGATCGCCGACGGGATCCGGACGCAACGGGGCGTCGAGGACGTCCAGCTGGTCGAAGCGGCGACAGCGGCAGAGGAGCTTCCGAGGATGGTCGACCTCCTCGTGGTCGGGGGCCCGACGCATGCGTTCTCCATGTCGAAGGCGTCCACCCGGGACTCGGCACGGCAGCAGGGCGCGACGACCGTACCCGAACGCGGCATCCGCGAGTGGATCGACGGGCTGACGACGCCACCGTCGCCCGTCATGGTCGCGACGTTCGACACGCGTACGGTCGCACCTCGGCTCCCGGGATCCGCGGCGAAGAAGGCGATGAAGAAGCTGGTCGGCCTGGGCTTCCGCCCCGCGACGAAGCCCGAGTCGTTCGGCGTGCACGGCTATTCGGGGCCGGTCGCCGATGGTGACCTCGAGCGGGCGCGGGAATGGGGAGCCGGACTCACCGCCACCTGATCGACGCCGGAGACCTCAGCCGCGGTCGATATCGAGGCGGATGCGCCCGCGGAACCGATCAGGGTCGTCGTCGTCGGCCTCCGCGGCCGCGAACGCGATGCCCTTGTCGCCGTCGCCAGGCAGTGGCGCGGGAGCGGGCATGCGGCTCTGGCGATCGAGCTCGACCTGCGCCTCGTGCTTGCGCGGCGCGAACACCTCGTCGCCGATCATCATGACGCCGCCACCGCCACCGCCGCGCCGGGTCTTGTCGGAGAGGTCGATCCAGCCCCGCCGCACGGCGACCCACACGAGGGCCACGACGAGCGCGGCGATGCCGACCCAGATCCACCAATCCACCCGGCGATTCTACCCGGCGAGCATGAGTGCTCCTCACCGTCGGCCGGATGCCGCGAGCCGACGCCCGCGAATCGCCGCGATCAGGGCACGCGGTAGAGCCACTCCCGGGTCGCGAACTTCGTCTCCACGAGCTCCTCGGCCTCGGCGAGCTCGTCGGGTGTGACGGCGCCAGACGTCGCGCCATAGAGGTCGACGAACGTCTGCTTCAGGCTCTCGATGATCGCCGCGCGGCTGAGTCCCGTCTGCGACCGCAGCGGGTCGACCCGCTTCGCCGCCGAGGCGATGCCCTTGTCGCTGATCTTCTCGCGCCCGATTCGCAGCACCTCGAGCATCTTCTCATTGTCGAGGTCGTACGCCATCGTGACGTGGTGCAGCACCCCGCCGGAGCCGAGTCGCTTCTGCGCGGCGCCGCCGATCTTGCCGAGCGGGCTCGCGATGTCGTTGAGCGGCTGGTACGTCGCCTCGATGCCGATGCTGCGCAGGCCCTGCAGCACCCAGTCGTCGAGGAACGCATACGAATCGGCGAAGCTCATGCCCTGCACGAGCTCCGAGGGCACGTAGAGCGAGTAGGTCACGACGTTGCCGCGCTCCATCATCATCGCCCCGCCGCCCGAGATGCGCCGCACGACCTCGAACCCGTACTTCTCGGCGCCCTCGGGATCCACCTCGTTCTTCACGGACTGGAAGCTGCCGATCACGACGGCCGACTCGTCCCACTCCCAGAACCGCAGCGTCGGCTTGCGGCGCCCGTCGCCCACGCGGGTGGCGAGCACCTCGTCGAGCGCGAGGTGCAGGCGCGGCGGCACGGCGGCGTCGTGCACGATCTCCCACTCGTAGTTCGACCAGCTCGTGGCATCCGTCAGGGCACGGCGCACCGCGACGGCGACCGCCTCGGCCGAGAACCCGAGCATGACCGCGCCGTCGCGCAGCCCGGCCGCGATCGCCGCGGCGATCTGCTTGGCGTCGGATGCCGCGGGCAGCCCGTCGAGGGCCGCGTCGATGTCGGCGAGCGCCTCGTCGGGCTCGAGGAAGAAGTCGCCCGCGACGCGCGGGTGTCGGATGATGCCGTCGACGACGTCGAAGTCGACGACCACGAGCTTTCCACCGGGGACCTTGTACTCACCGTGCATGGGGTACAGCCTACGGATGCCGCGCGACGCAGGAGCGCCTACGATCGCAGGAGGGGATCGGGGGTGCTCGGATGACGACGTTCTTCCTCGCGCGGCACGGAGAGACGATCTGGCACGCGGACCATCGATACGCGGGCAATTCCGACGTCGCGCTGACACGGCACGGTCTCGGACAGGCCGCCGGGCTCGGGGCCTGGGCGGTCGATGCGCACCTCGATGCGATCGTCGCGTCGCCGCTCAGCCGCGCACGTCTGTCAGCCGCCCCGGCTGTCGAGACGACCGGCCTGGACCTGCGGATCGATGAACGTCTCGTCGAGATCGACTTCGGCGACGCCGAAGGTCTCACGCCCGCCGAGATCGCCGAGCGGTTCCCCGCCGAGTGGAAGGCGTTCTCGCGTGCGCCGGCGAGCAGCCCACTCCCCCGCGGCGAGCGCGGTCGCGACGGAATCGCTCGCGCCCTCCCGGTGCTCGACGAACTGGTCGCCGAGTTCCCCGACGGCCGGGTGCTCATCATCGGGCACGCGACGCTCATCCGATTGCTGTTCTGCGAGCTGTCGGGCATGGATCCCGACGGCTACCGCGACCTGCTGCCCGTGCTCGGCAACTGCAACCTGACCACGATCGTCTACCCGTGGGCGACCGAGTCGCGCGCCGCGCATCACCCGCGCATCCGCCTGCTGGGGTTCGACGTGCCGCCGTCGCAGGCGGGCTGAATCCGTCCCGAGTCGGCCGGATGCGGCATCCACTGTCCGTCGCGATCAATGGCGAGCGGTCGGGAGGCACGGCCGAGCCTTCCGTGCCTCCCGAC
>Ga0247821_10002141_pt1 | contig 10871 bp, 10 predicted proteins | sample 13C_Glycerol_Day_FD_192481 | JGI IMG/M metagenome (GOLD analysis project Ga0247821, IMG submission 192481) | Soil microbial communities from agricultural site in Penn Yan, New York, United States - 13C_Glycerol_Day14 | ecosystem: Environmental > Terrestrial > Soil > Agricultural land | place... | reverse complement strand
TCTCGTTCGGCTCATCGCGGAGCACGCCGTACTGGCTGGGGCTCGGCACGTCGACCCACGCCGCGCCGTCCCAGTACTGCGCCTTCCACGACTTCGGCACGTTCACGCCGGCCGTCGAGTTCACGTTGCTCTGGTCGCGCCAGAAGCTCAGCTCCATGCCCGCGACGCGCACGGGCTCAGCCCATTCGTACTGCAGCCATCGGGTGGCGGGGTGGTTGCCCGACCACGTGCCCCACAGTTCGGTCTGCGCACCGCCGGAGTGGATGATCGTGCCGTTGTTCACGGCATCGACGTTGTTCCACGGAGCCGTGTACTCGGCCGTCGGCGTCGCGTCGGGCGCGACGTTGACGCCATGCGTCGGCGCTTCGCCGGACACGACGACGTCGGCGCTGCTCGTCGACTCGCCATCGTTCGCGGTGAGCCGCAGCACGTAGTCGCCGCTCGTCGAGAACCGCGCCGTCGTCGATGCAGCGGCGGGGTCGTCGAAGAGCACCGTCGCACCCTCGGGTGCGCTGACGACGGACCAGCCGACCTCGATCGTGCCGGAGGGCAGGCCGTCGTCCTTCGCGGTGCCGAGGAGCACGGCCTCGCCCGCGGCGCCGGCCGTCGCGTCCTCCCACGCCGTCACGAGCGGCGCCTGGTTCGTCGAGGGCGGTGCCGCGACGCCCGTGCTGAAGACCTGCAGCTCCTTGATGCCGGTCTTCGCTCCGCCGGCGTGCGTCACCGTGACACGCACGCCGTCGCCGGTGACCTCGGGGAACTGCACGTGGTTGTAGTTGGCGCGCGGGTAGACGGGTGCCCGCGCCTGCAGCGGGATCGGCGACCACTCGCCACCCTGCCGCACCTCGAGCGTGTAGAGCGCCGGCTCGCGATAGCCCGCGACGGTCGCGCTCGACGAGGTGTCGTAGAAGTAGACGCGCACGTCGTCGAACGCCTGCTCGGCACCGAGCTCGACGGTGAGCGCGTCGGTCGCATTCGGCGATCCGGCAGTGCCCCAGAAGGGCTCGTTGATGGTGGTGCCGTTCACCGCGGCGGCCGGCGCGCGGCCGCTCGCCGAGAAGGTGGCCGACGCGACCTTGCCGGCGGCGAGGTTCGCCGAGCCGGTGCTCGTCGTCGCGACATCCGCCCCGGCCTTCGCGAACAGGTCGACGACGCGCGCGTCGTCCGCGAATCGCACGTCCTGCGGCGCCTGCACCGCGGATTCCGCGGACGTCGTCACCCGGGCATCGCTGCCTTCGACCGCGACCTCGCCGGTCGCCGGGTCGTAGACGACGTGCGCGAGCGAGTCGACCGTGAAGGCGAGCCGGCCGTCGAGGAACACGGAGTACCCGTCGGGCACGCTCGCGCCGTAGTGGTCGGTATTGTCCGCGGCATCCCACGTGATCGTGAGATCGCGGTCGCGGTAGCGGATGTTGTTCGCCGAGAAGTGGTCCCAGCCGATCTCGATCGGGTCGAGCTCGATCTTCGCGTCCGAGCGCGGGCGCAGGCCCATCGCATCCTCGATCATGGTGAAGTTCGTCGCGCCGAGGATCGTGTGGTGGATCCACGAGCGGTACCCGATCGACTGCGGGTCCGCCGAGCCATCGGCCCAGAACTCGTTCTGGTCGGGCAGGCGGTTGTCGCCGCCGTTCTGGTAGTGCGCCCAGGCGTTCCAGTAGAGGAGTTTCTTGTACCACTCGGCGTCGATCGCCGGGGTGGGGTAGTCCCGAAGCACCCGCGAGAGCATGCGGAACGTCACGGTCGAGTTGATGACCGAGAAGTTGTTGCTGCCGGGGCCGCCGTACTCGGCCTGGTCGGCCTGGTTCGCGGTGTAGAAGGGGAAGATCGGGTACTCGGAGTCATCCGCGAACAGGCGCAGCGCATCGACGTAGTCGTCGTCGTAGTCGGCGTCTCCGGGCTTCGGCATGAGCCCGACGCTGAAGGGGTAGTAGTTGTTGATCTCCTTCCACTTCGCGAGGGCGCCGTCGCTCGTCCAGCGGTGCTTCAGCAGGTTCTCGTCGGCGTCCCACAGCAGGTCGAGCACCTTGGTCTTGATGTTCTGCGCGAACGCGTCCATCTCGTCGGCCTTCGCGGTGTCGCCCGCGAGGCGGTAGGCCTCGGCGCCGGCCTTCGCGTTCGAGTAGAGGTACGCGTTCTCCGCGCGGTCCATGTACGCGTTCGGACGCTCGTGGAACGACACCGCGTCGGCGTCGTTGCCCGTCATCGCGCCCCAGTTGTAGTCGATGAGGCCGCTGTCGTCGCTGTCGTACGCGTCGATGAGTCCCTCGACGTCGTTCTCGGCGTACGTCGCGAGGTTCTCGGCGATCGCGGTCGGGCCACCGTGCAGCTGATACGAGCGCCAGGCCGCCTCCGAGATGTACTGGGTGTAGCTGTTCGACCAGTTCGCCGGGTCGCCGGGGTTGTCGACGTACTTGGAGCTCTTCGCGACCTCGCCCGCCGACACCCACGGGCCGTAGGAGTAGATCGGGTCGCGGAAGTACTTCAGGTCGTCGATGAACATGCCCGTCGTGAGCACGATGTTGTTGTTGTAGCCCAGCACGCCCTCCATCGACGTCGGGAATTGGTACGTGTTGCCCGGCATGTCGGCGTCGAGGAAGTTGAAGCGCATGAGCCACCAGCGGTAGTACAGCGTCTTGTCGATGTTGTCTTCCGGCGTGTCGAGGTAGGGCACGTTCTCGGCCCACCAGCGGTTGTACGCCGTGACATGCGCGGTGTACGCAGCGGCGGGCGTCGACGCCGCCACCGCGTCGTACTCGGCCCGCGAGTTCACGATCTCGTCGGTCACGAGGCCGAGCTGCACCTTCGTGGTGGCGCTGCCTCCGGGGGGAACGGCGACGGATGCCTCGAGCGCGCCGCCGGCCGGAGCGAACCCGTCGCCCGAGAATCGCGGATGCAGCACCGTGAGGTCGTTGAGTGCGTCGACCGTGCCGGTGAGCTCGACGCCCTCGGCGAGGGAGACGTACGGAGAGCTGGCGCGCAGGGCGACATCGAGCGCCGGGCCGGTCGAACGGAGCTCGAGGTTCGTGACGAGCACGTTGGCGTCGGTGATGAACTTCGTCTGCACGATCTCGAGGCCCGCGCCGGCGTTCCGGTGCACGCTGCGCCAGTAGCTCGGGGTCTGCTTGCGCTGGGCGGTGTCCTCAGTGAGGGCGACGTCGGCGCCTCCGACGCGAGCGGTGATCGTGTAGCCGCTGCGTCCGTCGATGGACTCCCAGTAGGCGAGCTGGCCACCGAAGCCGAGCGCGCCGGGGGTGTGCTCCTTCATGAACGCGGCACGGCCGCGTGTGAAGAGCCACTGGTTGTCGTCGTCGAAGCTGCCGGCGGTGCCGGTGCGGGCGAGCATCTCGTCGAACCAGAAATCGTTTTCGGGGCTCGATCCCGCGCCGCCAGCCAGGTCGGCGTCGAAGATCGACTGCAGCTGGCCGGCGGGGGTGTACTCGACGCCCGTCGCGGGCACCGGCGTCTCGCTGCCCGAGAACGTCGGGTAGCCGATGTCACTGTTGGCGGCGACGGCGGGCGTTGCCAGCAGCGTGCTGCCCACGATGGCCGCAATGGCGGCTGCGGCGAGCGCCCCTCGCGATGCACCACGCCCTCGTTCTCTCGATGCCCAGACCACGTCGTCCATCCCTCTCCCGTCGCTGTTCACCGGCGAACGCGACGCACGAGAAGCACGGTATCGACCGAGGCGAAGGCTTCGCAAGCCTTTTCGGAATGTTTCGGCGTGATCGAAAGGGGCGATCGCCGCGGTGCATCAGCGGTCAGCTGGGTCGGGCTGCCGCCATCCGTCGGGCCCGTCGGAGCCTGCCGGGTACTCGTCGAGCGTCACCCGGCCCGCATGCCACGCGGTCAGCACGGGCTCGACGATGCGCCAGCACTCCTCGGCGACGTCGCCCCTGATCGAGAGCGTCGGGTCGTCGCCGAGGATGCCCTTCAGCACCTCGCCGTAGGGCAGCAGCGCGCCTGGCACCTGCTGGGCGACGAGCGTGGTCTGCTCGAGGGCGAACGGGTCGCCGCCGCCGTTCATCGTCAGGCCGATCTCGACCTCGCCGGAGCTGAGGTCGAGCTCGATCCAGTCCGACTGCGGCGTGCCCTCGAGCCCATCGATCGGCGCGGCAGGGCGGAAGACCGCTCGGGCGATCTTGCGCGCGCGCCCGAGTCCCTTCCCGGAACGGAGGAGGAACGGCACCCCGCGCCATCGATCGGTGTCGATCCCGACGACGATTTGCGCGAGCGTCTCCGTGCCGCGTTGCGGATCGACGCCGGGCTCGTCGGCGTACGCGGGCAGGGAGCGCCCGTCGATCTCGCCGGCGCCGTAGCGGGCCCGGCGGCTGGAGGCCACCGGATCGTCGTCCCAGACGGCGGTCTTCCGAAGCACGCCGGCGATCGCATCGCGCAGCTCCACCTCGTCGATCCGCTCGATCGGCTCCATCGCGACGAGCGCCAGCACCGCGAGCAGGTGGCTCTGGATCATGTCGATGAGCGCCCCGGAGCGGTCGTAGTAGCCGGCTCGCCCCTCGAGGCCGAGCGTCTCGTCGTAGACGACCTCGACGCGCTCGATGGCGCCGCGGTGCCACATCGGCTCGATCATCCGGTTCGCGAACCGCGTGCCGAGGAGGTTCAGCACGGTCGCCCGACCCAGGAAGTGGTCGATGCGGAAGATCTGGCGCTCGGGCACGATGCGGGTCAGCAGCTCGTTCAGCTCGTGCGCGCTCTCGTGATCGCTGCCGAAGGGCTTCTCGAGGGCGAGGCGCAGGTCCTCGGGCACGTCGATGCGCTCGAGCACGAGGCACACCCGGGCGGTCACCGCCGGCGGGAGGGCGAAGTACACGACGGGCGTGTGCGAGCACGCGGCGAGCAGACCCGCGAGCGCGTCCGCATCCGTCGCGTCGGCCCGGAGATAGCGCGTCGACTCGAGCAGCCGCGTGCGGCGAGGCTCGGGCACCGACTCGACGGCGCCGGCCACGAGGTCGCGCCACTCCTGCTCCGTGCGTTCGGTCAGGCCCGAGCCGATCACCTCGAGGTCCGTCTCATGGGCCGCGAGGAGCGTGCCGAGCCCCGGCAGCAGCAGGCGCTTCGTGAGGTCGCCGTCGGCCCCGAGGATGAGCAGCGTCGCCGAATCCGTCATGCGTGCCTCCCGTGGACGCGCGCCACCTCGGGCGCGCCTCGTCGTCCACGCTAGGACCGATCGGCGCGGACGCGCTCATGCGTCCTCGGGGTTGACAGGTACCGATCAGCGGGTGATCACGGCCTCCTCGTCGAGCCAGCCCAGCTTGTCGGGGTTCGCGACGGAGTAGAGGCGTGCGATCCGCCCGTCCTCGATGTCCATGCTGACCGCTCCGACCAGTTCCCCGGCGACCTCGACGCGCACGCCGGGCTGGCCGTTGACCCAGATGGGACGTGCCGTGAACGGCTGGTCGAGCTTCGAGAGCCCGCCCACGAGGTACCGCGCCATCTTGTCGGCCCCGACGATCGGCCGGCGTGCGGCCCCGCGCACCACTCCGCCGCCGTCGGCGACGGACACCACGTCGGGGGCGAGCACGTCCATGAGCCCCTGCACGTCGCCCGAGCTGACCGCCGCGATGAACCTCGCCACGACGGCCTCCTGCTCGGTGCGGTCCACGGTCACCCGCGGACGGCGCGCGGCCACGTGGTCCTTCGCGCGGTGCGCGATCTGCCGCACGGCCGCGGGCGTCTTGTCGACCGCCTTGGCGATCTCGTCGTAGGGCACGTCGAACACCTCGCGCAGCACGAACACCGCGCGTTCGGTGGGCGCCAGCGTCTCGAGCACGGTCAGCATCGCCATCGACACGCTCTCGGCGAGCTCGACGTCGTCGGCGACATCCGGACTCGTGAGCAAGGGCTCGGGCAGCCACTCGCCGACGTACTCCTCCCGGCGCCGCGACACGGTGCGCAGGTGGTTCAGTGCCTGGCGGGTGACGATCCGCACGAGGTAGGCGCGTGGTTCCCGCACCTCGGCCTGGTCGACGTCCTTCCACCGCAGCCAGGACTCCTGCAGCACGTCCTCGGCGTCGGCCGCGGAGCCGAGCAGCTCGTAGGCGACGGTGAAGAGCAGGCCGCGATGCGTCACGAACGGGTCTTCGCTCATGCCGGCGAGCCTACTTCGGCCGGGCGAGGTGCGATCGGGGGCAGGCCGCAGGTCGCGGCCAGCCCGTCGGAGTGGATGCCGAGCGTGACGTTCATGCGGGTGGCCGTGTTCATCAGCCCCACCTTGGCGGTCAGCTCGAGCAGCGCCGGCGCGCCCAGTTCCTCGAGCAGCTCGGCCGACATCTCGTCGGTGACGGCAGGCGGCGTCCGGCTCATGGCCTCGGCGTATGCCATGACCCGCCGCTCGGTCGGCGTGAACACATCGGACTCGCGCCACCGCGGCACCTCCCGCGCCTTCGCCTCATCGAGGCCCTCATCGTGCGCCTTGAAGTAGTTGATGTCGAGGCAGGCGTCGCAGCCGACCATCGCCGCCGTGGCCATCCGCGCGTACGACGACAGCTCGGGGTCGAGCTCACGCCACTTGTCGGCGGTGCGGTTGAAGCCCATGAGGTCCTTGAGCACGGTGGGGTGGTTCCACATCACGCCGAGCGAGTCGGGGGTGCGGCCGAACTTCCGGTGGGTCATCCGCTTCACCAGGGCGCCGAAGAGCCCGGTGATCTCGGCGGGCGGTACGCGCGTTGCGCTGGTCATGTCTCCTCCGATGGTTCGTGCACGCGGTTCGTGCCGTCGACATGGAGACACCGGCCGTCCGCCGGTTGTGACATCGGGGCCGCGAGTGGGAGACCAGCTAGACCCGCCGCAGCACGATCGCCGCCGGGAACCGGGCGACCACCGGCCGGTACCGCGGCTCCGCCAGGGCGGCGGCCTCCTCCGCGCCGACGATGCGGGGAGCCGTCGCCGGGTGCACGGTGCCCTTCCACTGCACCACGGCGCCGTCGTCGGCGAGCACGTTGCGCGCCCAGTTCGTCCCGGTGCCCCACGGCAGTCCGATGAGGAACACGTCGTCGGCCAAGGTGGGCACGAGGGCGATCGGCGTCGCGTAGTACGTGCCGCTGCGGCGCCCGCGATGGTGGATGATCGCCCAGAGCGGCATCCACCGGCGTCCGGCGAGCGCCATCGCGAACGGCGCCGACATCCGCAGCGCCCATCGTGGCGGCCCGCCCGACCGCCGGCTCGATCCGGCCATCATGTCGCCGCCGCTCCGAGTCCGGCCGCCGTCAGCTCGGCAGTTCGACGGTGTATGACACGATCTCGGTGACGCGCCCGTCGACGAAGTCGTAGATGTCGCACGACGCCACGACCGAGACGTCGCCGTCGGCCTCCGTGTAGCGGGCGAGTGTGTCGACGACGACGCTGTCGTCGCCGACGACGCTGCGGAACCGCTGGAACTCCGTCGTGACATCCGCGAGGTAGTCGGCCGTCTTCTCGCACGTCTTCTTCACCGCCTTCCTGCCCATCACGGGGTCGGTGCCGACGAGGGTCCACACGATGTCGTCGGTGAGGTGCGGCAGGGCCACCTCGAAGCGGTGGCTGGAGAATGCGCGGGCGATCTGCTCGGTGGTGAGGTCGGTGTGCTCCATGTGCCGTGCCCTTTCGCGCGGCCTCCCGCGCATCGCCGGATTGCGGATGCGATCAGGCTCCTCCCGGCGACCGCCGTCGTCAAGGGCACATCGGAGCCCTGCCGGAAGAATGACGCGATCGGCGGCGTTGGCCTCAGCATGAGAGCGATCGCATATTCGCAGACCGGTGATTCGTCCGTCCTCGGCGTCGTGGAGCGCGACGTCACCGAGCCGGGCCCCGGCGAGGTGCGCGTCCGCATCGTCGTGTCGGGCGTGAACCCGACCGATTGGAAGGCTCGTGCCGGCGGTCGGCCGGGCACGCCGACCCCGTTCCCAGAGGTGGTGCCGAACCAGGACGGTGCCGGCATCGTCGACGCGGTCGGCGCCGAGGTGACCCGACTCGCGGTCGGCGATCGGGTGTGGGTGTTCCTCGCCGCGCACGCCCGCCCGACCGGCACCGCGCAGGAGTACGCGCTGCTCCCGGCCGAGCGGGTCGTCAGGCTCCCGGATGCCGCGAGCTTCGACATCGGGGCCTCGCTCGGCGTTCCCGCCATGACCGCGCATCGCGCCCTCACCGTCGCCGACGGCGGTCCCGACCGGCTCGCACCGGGCGCCCTCGACGGACGCACGGTGCTCGTCGCCGGCGGAGCCGGTGCCGTCGGGCACGCGGCGATCCAGCTCGCCCGATGGTCGGGCGCCCGCGTGATCACCACCGTGAGCTCGCCCGGGAAGGCCGCGCTCGCGACCGCCGCAGGTGCCCACCACGTCGTGAACTACCGCGAGGCAGATGCGGCCGAGGCGATCCGCGAGCTCGCGCCCGACGGGGTCGACCAGGTCGTCGAGGTCTCCCCCGCGCGCAATGCCGAGCTCAACGCGAGGGTGCTCGCGAACCACGGCACCGTCGCCGTCTACGCGACCGACGGCGGCGCCGAGATGACGCTCGACGTGCGGCACCACTTCGCCCTCAACGTGCGCTACCAGTTCCTGCTGCTCTACACGGTGGGCGACGCAGCACTGGCCGCGGCCGCCGAGGACCTCGACCGGGCGCTCGCCGACGGCGCGCTCGACGTGGGCGAGGCTGCGGGCCTGCCGCTCACGAGGTTCCCGCTCGAGCGCACCGCCGAGGCCCACGACGCGGTCGAGGCCGGCACCGTCGGCAAGGTGCTCATCGACGTCGCCGGTGCCTGACCTCACCCGGACCGTCGGCCCGCGATAGGCTCGCCGCCGTGGCCGCCGCGATCGCCCTGACCGTCATCCTCGCCCTGCTCGCCGTCTTCCAGCTGGCGCTCGTGCTCGGCGCGCCGATCGGGCGCTTCGCGTGGGGCGGCACCCATCGGGTGCTCCCCGCGCGACTCCGCATCGGCAGCGCGGTGTCGATCGTGATCTATGCCGTGATCGCCGTGCTCGCCCTCGACCGCGTGGGCGCGATCGACCTCGTGCCCGACGTCGTGTCGACGGTCGGCATGTGGATCGTGTTCGCCTACTTCGTGCTCGGCATCCCGCTCAATGCGATCTCCCGCAGCCGCGCCGAGCGGTACACGATGACGCCGGTGGTCGCGGTGCTGGCGGTGCTGAGCCTCATCGTCGCGCTGTCCTGAGCCCGTCGTCGGTCAGCCTCAGTGCACGACCCGCGTGTGCACCATCCGCCAGTTGATCGGCGCCCAGGTCTCACCGCCGTCGAACGAGAAGTCCTGCTCCCACACGGGGTGCTCCGTCGCCGTCTCGATCCAGTGGAACCGTGCGAGGAATGGGACCCCGTCGCGCTCCCCGGGCCCGACGAACGTGCCCACCCCGTCGTGGAAGCGCCCGCGCACCGGATCGTCGAGGACGCCCGGATTCGCGGCCGACGCCCACCAGATCGCCCACTCGTCGACGTCGGGCGAGTAGAGGCGGAGGGTGAATCCGTTGAACGCCGTGCCGTCGTCGAGCGTGCCGACGGTCTCGTCGGCCGTGCCGAGGCCGCCGAGGATCGGAGCGACGTCGGAGCTCGATTCGAACGTGGTCCAGGTCGTGCACCCCGGGTCGAACGGGTCAGTCAGTCGCTCGTGCCGCACGGCCCATCGGCCGAGGATGAAGTCGAAGTCGGAGGCGCTCATGCCGTCACGCTACGGCGCCCCTGCGACATCCGGCGGGGACGTCCGAGGGTGAAGCCGGCATGCGGCGCCCGCCCGTCAGGCGTGCTGGTCGGGTTCGCCCTCCTCGGGCTCCACGGCCCACGCCGGCGGCTCGTCCTTGCCCGACTCCTCGGCCTCTTCCGCGTCGTCGGCGGTCGGCTGCACGGCGCCGGCCGCGTGGTGCACTGGGGCGTACACGGTGTAGAGCCGCAGCGGCACGTCGCCGGTGTTCTCCACGTCGTGCCACGTGCCGGCCGGCACCTGGATGCTCCAGCCGTCGCCGACCTCCTGCTGGAAGCTCAGGTCGTCCTTCGACGGCCCCATCTTCACCCGGCCGCGCCCCGCGTCGAGGCGCAGGAACTGGTCGGTCTCGGGGTGCGACTCGAGGCCGATCGACTCGCCGACCGGGATGGACATGAGCGTGACCTGCAGGTACTTGCCGGTCCAGGCGACGGTGCGGTAGTTGGCGTTCTGCCTCGTCGCGGTCTCGATGTCGAAGGCGTTCGGCTCGGGCCCGTTGTCGGTGATGTCCATGGTGTCGCTTCCCTTTCCCACGATGGTCGGTCGACGGATGCCGCGCGGCGGCGTTCCTCCTCGAGGCTAGCCACGGGGGTGCCCGGCCCCTAGGGGTTGCGCACCCGCCGATCGTCCCTGCACCTGCGGTGCGAGACCGGGGACTACGTGAGCGCGTCCTCCAGCTTGGCGAAGCAGCCTCTCCAGCCCTCGGCGTTCTGGTCGCGCAGCGAGGCATTGGCGTGGCCCGTCTGGCGGAACCGCATGCGCGTGCGCGGGGAGTCCGGCGTGCCCACGTCATCGAGTTCGACCGTCACGAGGGTCTCGGGGCCGGCCTCCCCGGCGTGGACCTGCGTCAGCGTCAACTGGAGCCGGTGCGGCGCATCGAGTTCGAGGAACGACCCTCGCTCGGTGTACGCTCGGCCGTCTCCGGCGCGGAACTCGAGGCTCCAGGCTCCGCCCGGCCTGGCGTCGGCGGCCGCCACGACGGTGGTGTAGTCGCCTGGGGCGAACCAGCGGGCGAGGGCGTCGGCGTCGGTCCAGTAGGCGAACACCCGCTCGGATGCCGCGTCGAACTCCTGCTCGATCTCGACCGCGAGTCCACGGTCTGCGTGGGTCATGCTCATGATGTCTTCCCCTTTTCGGTGTGCTGCGAATCCGCGATCCCGTCGTGCTCGAG
>Ga0247821_10002140_pt1 | contig 10873 bp, 11 predicted proteins | sample 13C_Glycerol_Day_FD_192481 | JGI IMG/M metagenome (GOLD analysis project Ga0247821, IMG submission 192481) | Soil microbial communities from agricultural site in Penn Yan, New York, United States - 13C_Glycerol_Day14 | ecosystem: Environmental > Terrestrial > Soil > Agricultural land | place... | reverse complement strand
CTTCAGCATCAGCTACACCCGCCTGAAGACGATCGCGCCACCGGTGCTCAGCTCGGCCCAGCGCGCCCGCAGGACGTCGAACTCGTCCGCGGCGAACGCGCGGGTGGGCAGCCCGAGCGTGCTGAGCGCGCCGGCGGCGAGCCCGGCCTGAAGCAACAGTCGACGGCGGATGAAGGGCGGCATCGCGGACTCCTCGGGCGGCGGTAGTAAACGCTTACCGCACAGCCTGCCGTCTGCTCACAACAGTCGTCAACAGCTCACTGTGATCAGTTCTGATCACTTTCACGGCAGCAGGTCGCGGACCACCGCATCGGCGAGCAACCGCCCGCGATCGGTCAGCACCAGCCGCTCGCCGCCTGCCGGCCGACCCTCGATCACCGCCAGGCCGTTGCCGAGGACCTCGTCCACGGCGGCACGCCCCGCCGCGTCCAGCACGTCCAGCGGCAGGCCAGCCGACAGCCGGACCTCGAGCAGCACCCGCTCGATCCGCCGGGTCTCCTCGTCGAGGGTCTCGCGCGCGTGGGCCGGGCTCTCACCCGCGTTGATCCGCTCGGCGTACGCGGTCGGATGCTTGACGTTCCACCAGCGCACCCCGCCGACGTGGCTGTGCGCGCCCGGGCCGATCCCCCACCATGTGTCGCCGCGCCAGTACAGCTCGTTGTGGCGGCAGCGCGCCGCCGTACTGCGGGCCCAGTTGGACACCTCGTACCACCGCAGGCCTTCGGCCGACAGCAGCTCGTCGGCCAGCACGTACTTGTCGGCGAGGTCGTCGTCGTCCGGCATCGGCAGCTCACCACGCCGGATCCGCCGCGCGAGCTGCGTACCGTCCTCGATGATCAAGGCATAAGCGCTGACATGGTCCGGCTGCGCCGACAGCGCCGACTCCAGCGAGGCCCGCCAGTCGTCGAGCGACTCACCCGGGGTGCCGTAGATCAGATCGAGGTTCACGTGTTCGAAGCCGGCCGCGGTCGCTTCCTTCACCGCCTGCAAGGCTCTCCCCGGCGTGTGCTGCCGGTCGAGGATCCGCAGGACGTGCGACGACGCGCTCTGCATGCCGAAGCTCACGCGCGTGAACCCCGCTTCGAGCAACGCCTCGAGGTAGGCCGGATCCACCGACTCCGGGTTGGCCTCGGTCGTCACCTCCGCGCCCGGCGCCAGACCGAACTCGTCCCGCACCGCGGCCAGCATCTTCCCCAGATCCGCGGCGGGCAGGAGGGTCGGCGTACCGCCTCCGAAGAACACCGTCTCGACCGGCCGGTCCAGGTCCTGCAGGACGCGTCGGGCGAGCCGGACCTCGGCGACCGCGGTCTCGGCGTACGACGCCTGCGACCCACCGCCGCCCAGCTCCTTAGCGGTGTAGGTGTTGAAGTCGCAGTACCCGCAGCGCGACGCGCAGAACGGCACGTGCAGGTAGAACCCCAGCGGCCGCTCCGCCGCCTCCCGGACGGCAGCATCCGGCAGCGCCCCGTCCCGGGGCGCAACCTCCCCCTCGGGCAATGTCGACGGCACCCACCCATCGTACGGGGGTACCTAAGGACAGGTGGTCCTCCACCTTCGTCTCGATCGCCACGCTCAAGCCACCCGCGAACAAGCGGACACCTCCTGTCCTTCGGTCCCTCATGGCTCCTTGACCGGAGCGCCGAGCGGTTGCGGTAGCGGACAGTGCTGCGACGATGACATTCAGCTCATGGAGACCGAGGCTCAGCCTGGCGGACGCGCCACCCGGAACGCGGTCGTGGTCGCGATCAGGCTCGGAATGTTGCTCGCGGCCCTCGACCAGACGATCGTGGCGCCCGCGCTGCCGACCATCGTCAGCAACCTCGGCGGCGCCAACCACCTGTCCTGGGTGGTCACGTCGTACCCGCTCGCCGAGACGATCATGACCGCGCTGATCGGGAAGTTCGGCGACCTGTACGGGCGCAAGCCGATGTTCCTGGCCGGCTCCGCGCTCTGCAGGATGGCCGACTCGATGCTCTGGGGTCAACCTGCCGCTCGGTGTCCTCGTGCTGATCGTTGCCTCGATCACCCTTCCGTCGGTGAAGGCCAAGGTCGGGGCCGACCATCGACTACCTCGGCATCCTGTTCATCGGTCTCGCCGCGACAGGGCTGACGCTGGTGACGACCTGGGGCGGCAACGAGTACGCGTGGACGTCGACGGTGATCGTCGCGATGACGGCCGGGTCCGTGATCGCCCTCGTGCTCTTCGTGCTGGCGGAACGCCGCGCGGCGGAACCGCTGCTGCCGTTGCGGCTGTTCCGGTCCGGCGTGTTCACGGTGTGCTCGGTGATGAGCTTCATCATCGGGTTCGCGATGGACCCCGACAACTCCGAAGCCTTCTCCCACGCCGTCGGCCGGATCGCCGAGCAAATGATCGACCAAGGCCAATCCCTCACCACTGGCAAACACGCCGCACTCGCGGCGAGTCAGGAGTAGAGCCCGTCCGTCTCCACCTGCCAGCTCTCCGAGATGGCGTGCGACAGGTCGTCGTCGGGTCCGACCTCGTTCAGGTACTCCGCGACCTTGCTCGCGGTTCGGCTCCGCGGCTCGACCAGCGGTTCGTCGTCGTAGTCCCCGTCCTCGGCGTCGTCGTCCTCGTCGTCGTCGTACGGGCCCGAGCCGGTCGTCGCATCCACCTTGGCGAGCTCGGAGTCGAGCCGTTCGGTCTGTCCGCGGGCCACGCCGACCTGTTCGATCCCGAACCGGAGGAGTTTCTCGGAGGCGGTTCCGATCTCGGCGAGCAACTCGCGGGTCAGGCCGGGACGGCTGCCCAGTTCCCGCAGCGTGAGGTTCTCGGCCTTCTGCACCGCGTCCGCGACGCCCTCGGCGTACTCCGGGCTGTCCTGCCGGCCGCTGCGGCGCAGCAACCGCAGATAGCTCGTGGTCGCGACCAGATAGTCCAGGGCGGATTCGCCGTACCCCGCCCTCAGCGCGTCACGGAGCTCGGAGGCCTCACGGACCGCTTCGAGGAACCGCTGCATCCGTTCGAGCACACGCATTACGTCGAGTGTCAGGCTGACCGCTTCCTCCGACCGCCGCCGGCGCAACGCCGCGTCCCGGGCGCCCCGCAGTACCCGCAAGGCCTCGTCGAACTCACGGAATGCTTCGAGCGCCTCCACCTCGGCCGACGGCACCAGCGACTCGCCGTTCGGTCCGCGACGCTCATGCGCCAGATCGAGCGCGACCTCAGGCCGGCCGGCGCGCAACTCGGCGGCGATCAGGGGCGCGGTCGCGGCCGCCCAGGTCTGGTCGTCGGCCTCGCGCATGATCTCGTCCGGCAGGCTGATCCGCCCCTCGGCCTGTGCCCACAGGTACTGCTGCCCACGCGCGGGAAGCTCGTCGATCGAGTCCAGCAGGGACGGCAGCGCGTCCTTGTCCCAGTGGGCGTCGAGGGTACGGCTGGTCTGCCCGAGCATCAGCCGGTGGTACAGCTCCTCCGCCCGAGCGGCCGGGCCCCGCAGCCGCGCGTAGTACTTGTACGCCGCCCGATGGATCTTTGCGACCTGCGGCTTCTGGTCCCGCTGGAGCTTCGGCAGCATCAGCTTCCGGACGTCCGCGCGATGTCGCAGCGAACGGCCGTCGCTCGTGACCAGCGTCGCCTCCCGCTCCAGTTGCCGGAACAGCTCGTTCGCGTGCCGGTCGGTCTTCACGGTGATACCGCACGGTTTGGCCAGGACGTGGCGGATGACGTCCGGCGTCACCACCCGGACGACCAGTCCGGGGTGCGCGATCCGGCGTACCTCCCGGTTGTCGATGTGCATCAGGATTCGCCGGTACAGCACGCCCTGGATCTGGCCCTCCTGCAGCTCCAGGTCGAGCAGCGGATCATCGGCCTGGCTGACCCGGAGGATCTCGATCGCGAGGCGCAGGCTCAACGGGTTGCGACCGACCAGTCCGATGGTCCGCTCGGCCAGCTCCACCGACGCGGCCACCCCGTCCGCGTCGAGGATCATCTGTACCGCCGACGTGTGGTCCAGCTCGGTCAACGAGATCACCGTGGCGTCCAGCTCCGCACCCAGTCCGGTGTCGAGCGCCCGCCCCGCGATCACGATCCTTGTCATCGGGATCAGGCGCAGTAGCTGATCGAGAAAGTCCTTCAGCACGTACAGATCGGTGATCCGGCGGCGCTGGACTTCCTCGAAGGTGTCGAGTACGACGAGCAGCCCGCCGCGGACGTACGGCGTGATGAGCTTGGCCGCCCGCGCGATCAGGCTCCGGGACAGCCGGGTGCTGCTCGTCGGCGCCGACGCGTGCGAGCTGAGGCCGAGGGTCTCCTCGTCGGTGTTCTCCTGAACCCGCAGGTCGTCGATCAACGGCCGCAGTCGCTCCGACAGCACCGGCTGCTGGATTGTCAGCTGACGCAGGATCTCGGACATCAGCTGGGCGGGCCGGTCGGCCTCCAGCGCACCCCGGTCGAAGTTGAGGTACGCGAACAGCCCGTCCGTCCGCCCGGTGATGAACTTCGCCAGCAGTGTCGACTTCCCGACCCCGCCGACGCCAGAGATCACCAGCGGCCGTGTGCCGCCGAACAGGTGCTCCTGGAGCAAACCGAGTTCCGTCGTCCGTCCGTAGAAGCCGTGCGCGCCGAAGGTCTTCAGCGGGGCGAGCAGTTCCTCCCGGGCCAGGGCGGCCTCGATGTCCTCGACGTTCTGGGCGGCTGGGAAGGCGTCGCCGAGCCAGCGCGCGACCTGCAGGTCCGCCGACAGCGATTCCAGCGTCGGCGGCTCGCCGTCCGCCGTCGGCGTCGGCGGGTCGATCGCGCGGGACAGGGCGCTCTGCGCGGGCCCTGTCGGGTTGATCGTCGTACGGCGGAGCGCATCGGCGGCACCTTGCGGGCCGAGGTCTCGCAGGGCCCGTCGGCGTTCCGAATCGACCAGGGCCCAGTGCGCGGCGCCGTCCGGCCCGCGCACCCGGCGGCAGTCCTCGATCAGGAACTCGCTGATCACCTCGTCGACCTCGTCGGAGTCGCCCGGAACGTCCAGCCACCAGGCATCGAACCAGACCAGGACGGCAGCCTGAGCCCGGAGCAGCTCCCGCGGGCTGGGTGGCTGGATCAGGTGGGTACGACGGCTCCGGACCGCCCGCCCGGCCGTGCGCGGCTCCGGCAGGCTGGTCATGCGCTCTGTCCGATCAGGCTGCAGATGGTCTCCCGTGCGATCCCGTAGATCGTCTCGCCGGCGAGCGCGAACTCGTCCGCGGCCGGGTCGTGTCCGTCCCACACCTGGGCGGTCCAGCCGTCGAGCTCGGCGTCGGTCGCCGGATAGCCGAGGTGCGCGGCGGCCACCGCGAACAGCTGGCGGACGTCCGGACGCGTGATCGGGCTGATCGGCTCCTTGCGGGTCCGCGGCGGCACCAGGCCGTCGAAGCCGGTGACCACGAGTTTCACCTCACCCAGCTCGGCGTTGACGTCGACGGAGTGCAGCAGCTTCTCGACGAGCCCGCGCGCGTCGGGATCGACGTTGGCCCGGTCGAGTCCGTCGATCACGATCCAGCGCGGTGACTGCACCGACGGGAAGTTGTCCCGCAACTCGTTCATCAGCAGCCGCGCGCGGGTGTGCGGATCGGGTACGTCGGCGACCACGTCCGCGCTGATGGCGAACTTGAAGTGACCGGCGAGCCGTTGCGCCAACTCGAGCGCGCCGAACCGCTCGGTGCCCCATTCAGCCACGTCGACCAACAGCACGGGGAAGCCCTCCGACCGCGCGAGCACCTGCACGAGCTGGTACGAGTACGTCTTGCCCGAGGCCGACCCGCCGGTGATGTTGAGCGTCCGGAAGCCCTCCTTGTTCAGCTTCCTGAGCTCGGCGCGAAGCTTGCCGCGGTTGATCATCGGCTGCGACGTCCCCGAGCCGACGAACATCGCGTCGAGCGGATCCGGCGGCTCGTACCAGGCCGTGCCCTGCTTGGTCAGCTTGAGCTTCAGGTAGTACTCGAGGTCCTCGCGCCGCGCCGGGTACCGGTCCGCCATGTGCGCGACGACGTACCGCAGGCGTCCGCCGCGGCGCAGGTCCAGGACGTACCCGGTCCAGAACGCCTTGGCCTGGAACTGCTCGTCCCAGTAGATGTCGGCGACGTCGATCTCGTCGATCGACTCCAGCTCCTTCTCGACGTCCCGCCGGTACCGCACGAGCTCCGCCAGCAACATCGCCAGCGCCGTGGTCTGTTCGTCCTTCTCGTCCGTGGACTCCTCGATCCACAGCTGCCCGCTCATGACACCCCCTGCACCCCGGCCGCCGCGAGGTCAGCGACGACTCGATCGATCCGCTGTCCCTGGTTCCGGTACTCCGGTTTGCCGCCGATCTCCCGCTCCACCCAGCGATGGTGCAGCGCGACCACGTTCCAGTCCTCGTCGAACACCGGTGCGCCCGACGATCCGCCCTCGGTGTCCGTCCAGTACTGCACCACGGCATCGTCGACGGAGCGCACCAGGTTGTGGTGCATCCCGATCATCTTCGGTCGGCCGCCCGGGTGCTGGATGATGTAGACCCGGTCGTCCACGGCCAGGTCGACCGTCGCGGCGGCGATCGGCAGCGCCGGGAACTCGGGCGGGATCGGCGTGATCGCCTTCAGCACCGCCCAGTCCCGGTCGGCGCCCGCGATCACCGAGCCGGCGTCGCAGGCCACGACGAACGGCTGCCTCGGCACCTCGGCCCGGTCGAGCTCCCAGCCGAACCACGCCTCGATCTCGGATGCCGCCGTCAGGGCGCCGCCGATCTCCTGGAACACGACGTGATGGTTGGTCAGGATCAGGTCCACACCGATCCGGAAACCCGTTCCGACGAACCGTTTCTTGCCGATCTTCACCTTGAGCAGGCAGATCGACCGGGCCCGGTCGAGTCCGACCTCGAGGAACGCGATGTCGAGCAACGTGTTCTGGCCCTCGACGATCTGCCGCTCGGCGCCCGCGTCCCCGCTGAACCCCTTCCACGGCGGGCCGCCGTCATCGTCGTCCTCCTCGGCCGGCGGGCTGGCCGGGTTCGCCGCCAGCGAGTCGGCCAGCGCGGGCGCGAGCCGGGGCTGCTTCCCGGCGACGTGCTCCAGCAACGGCCGCACTTGCCCGGTCCTGGCCGCTTCCTTCAGTACGGAACGCCAGATCGACTGCCCCGCTCCGTCGAAGTCGATCTCGCCGCCGTCGATGCCTACGTCGTCGACCACCTCGGCGATCTCCTTGTACCGCCGGTAGACCGAGGTCAGCGTGCGCAGGACGTTCTGTACGACCGGATCGCCGAACGGCAACGGGTAGCGGTCGAGCGGATGATCGGCCATGCCCGGGACCTACTTCTTGCTCGTGCTCGCCAGCACACCGACCAGTGCGCCGCCGATGGACCCCAGCAGCACGGCCAGTCCTTCCGGCATGCTCTTGTCGCTCAGCACCAGGACGAGCCAGCCGACCATGCCGACGATCAGCGCGAGCAGCAACCCGCCGATCACCAGCATGTAGACCGGACGGTTGACCGGCGTGATGTCCCCGGGCGCCAGTTCGTCGCCCTCTTTCTTCCGCTGTGTTGCGGGAATCTCGTGCTCAGGCAGCCCCATGTCCCCCACCCCCAAGCCCAAGATAGCAACGCTCGTCACGTACTGTCACCGGCTCCGCCCTTACGACTCGCGCGTTCGCGGAGCATCATGGCGGCAGGGGTCGATCGACGAGGGGGAGCCGTGACGGTCGTCGACATTCACTGCCATACGTTCAACGGGGACGACCTGCCGGTCAAGGGGTTCGTCAAGGCTGTGGCCGGGCAACGCAGCCAGCTCGCGAGAGCCCTTGCCTGGGCGCTGGCCGACATCACCCGGGCAATGGCGTCCGGCGCGGACGAGATCGCCGAGCTCGACCGGCTGATCGAGTCCGGGCCCGGGGAAGACGAAGGAGCCGAGGAATCCGCGGTGAGCCAGGCAGCCGCGGACGGCGAGATTCTGCTCGCCAGGCTGGAGCTCGAGCAACCGGGTCTCGCGGCGGCTGCCGGAGCCGAGGCCGCTGACGGCCGCGAGCCGAGCTCGGGGGACGAGTCGTTCCTCGGCGGCCTCGACGATCTTCGTCGCTATCTGCGCTGGGTCGCGCTGTTCGGCAAGAACCGGCTGGCGCTGACGAGAGCGCTGATCGAGACCTATCCCGAGGTCGACCTGTTCACGCCGATGCTCGTCGATCTCCAGGGCCTCGACGACAGTCCCAAGACCAGCACGCTGCAGCAACTGGAACTCCAGGAGAAGATCAGCCGGCTGAGCATCCTCGGGCACCTCGGGGCCCAGGTGCTGCCGTTCGTCGGGTTCGATCCGCGCCGCTTCGGCGCGGTCGCCCTGGTGAAGCTTGCCGTGACCGAGTTCGGGTGCGTCGGCGTCAAGATGTATCCGCCGATGGGATTCCTCCCGTGGGGCAACCGGCAGTCCGCTGTTCCCGGGATGACCCCGGAGCAGGCCCTCGGGGTCGACGACGCCTTGGCGGCCCTGTACGACTGGTGCTCCGAGCACGACGTCCCGATCACGGCCCACGGCAACCCGACCCAGTTCGCGAAGCGTGCGTACAAGGACTTCTCCGGCCCTGAGCGCTGGGCCGCAGTGCTGGACGAATGGGGAGATCTCCGGCTGAACCTCGGTCACTTCGGCTGGAGCGGACGGCCCGAGTGGCCGCGGCGGATCGCCGAGCTGACCGGCGTCCATCATCGGTTGTACGCCGACATCGGGAACCACGATCTCGCCGACCTGGACGACACCATCGAGGTCCTGGACCAGATCTTCACCGCACAGCAGGAGATGCGACGGCGATTCATGTTCGGCTCGGACTGGTACATGGTCGCGAGCCACCTGGACTTCGAGCACTTCCTGACCAGGGTCCGCGACGCGTACCTCGCCAAGTTCCCGGCCCAGCTGGACAGCTTCATGGGCAGCGCGGCCCTGAGTTTCCTGGGCTTCGACGATCCCACCAACGAGAACAACCAACGCGTCCGCGAGCGCTACACGACGTACGGCGCAACTCGGCCTGCTTGGCTCGCGACGGAGTCCGACTCCCCGTGAGCTGTCATGCTTGACGGGTGGCTGTGGACGTGGCTGCTGCGATGGCGGGCAGTTTTCTCGGTGGGTTGCCGGAGGAGCTGACCGGGCGGTTGGTCGCGTCGGGTCGGCGGGCCGATTACCCCGCAGGTAGCACGCTGTATCGGGAGGGCGCGGCTCCACAGGCGGTGCTGGTCGTTCGTGGGTTGTTGCGGGTGTTCATGTCGTCGCCCGAGGGCCGCCAGGTGACGGTGCGGTACGCGCGGATCAGCGACGTGCTCGGCATCGCGGTACTCGTCGGCGGGCCGGCGAATGTCGGCGTACAGACGCTGGCGGATTCAACTCTGTTTCGGATCGACGCCGGTCTGCTGACGGCCGCTGCGCGTACGGACAGCCGCGTCGGGTGGGCGTTGGCGGAGGAGCTGAGCCGTCGCCTGTACGAGAACCTGCGGCAGACCGCGGTGAACGCGTTCGGCACGGTGCGGCAGCGGGTCGCCGCACACCTGCTCGACCTGGCATCCACACAACAGAGCCCGCGCGGCGAACTCGTCGCGCACGTGTCCCAGCAAGAACTCGCGGACGCCGTCGGCTCTGTCCGTGAAGTGGTGGCCCGGGTACTGCGGGAGTTCCGGCAGGCCGGCCTGGTCGCGACCGCGGCCGACAGCGTGCACATCCTCGACCCGACCGGGCTCCACGACCAGACGTGGAATCCGGAGTGACCACGGCAACTTCCGCGGACGACAAAAGTCACAGACGGGCCGCGCCGCCGGGCGAAGACTGATCTCCTCGGCCCCGAATCCGTCGGGGCCCGAAGGGAGTTCAGATGTCCACGCAAGCGATCAGACTGCCCGCCGGCACCGAAGATCCGGTCCGCGCTGTGTCGGTCATCAGCACCGGCAGCGTCGAGATCCATCCCGAACACGCCCACGGCACGAAGAAGCCGCTGTACTGGTGGCTGCTCACTTCCCGCCGATGGCTGCCGCCCCGCCCGATCAACGTGTACGTCGTCGAGCACGCCGACGGGCTGGTGCTGTTCGACACCGGACAGGACCGCGCCTCGGTGACCGACCCGTCGTACTTCCCGAGCGGATTCGCGGGCGTCGTGTACGACCGGCTCGCCAAGTTCCACATCGGCGCGGACGAGACCCTCGACGCGCAACTGGGCACGCTCGGGTACTCCGTGAACGACGTCGACAAGGCGGTCATCTCCCACCTGCACCAGGACCACATCGGCGGTATCCGGCAGCTGAGCGGCGACCTCCTGATCACACCGGCCGAATGGGCCGAGCTGGCGGGGTTCTCCCCCGAGGCGCGCGGCTTCCTTCGCGCGCACATCGACGTACCCGGCCGGCGCTGGAAGCACGTCAGGTTCACACCGACCGACGATCCCGGCCTGGCGCCGTTCACCGAGATGTACGACGTGATGGGCGACGGGTCGATCGTCCTGCTGCCGACGCCCGGCCACACACCCGGCTCGATGTCGATGCTCGTCCGGCGCCGCGACCTGCCACCGCTCCTGATGGTCGGCGACCTCACCTACGAAGCCGGCCTGCTCGAACGCCGCCAACTCCCAGGCGTCGGCGACCGCGGCGAACTCGGACGAACCACCGACCAGGTCCTCGCCCTCGCCGAACACCTGCCAGGCCTGGTCATCCTCCCCGCCCACGACCCAACAGCAACCCAACGCCTGATCAACAGCTCCCGCCGCCCGGCCTGAAGCTCCGAAAGGCCAATCCATCACCAACGCCTGAGCCCAGGCTCAGGCCGGTCGGGAGCCGTCGTTCGCCGGATGCCAGCTCGGCAGGTGCTCGGCGTCCCGTGGGTACGCATGCTGATCGTCCACGAGCAGATCGTCGTCCCCACCGCCGCCGAACGGCGGGTTGTCGTAGTCGAA
>Ga0247821_10002139_pt1 | contig 10873 bp, 6 predicted proteins | sample 13C_Glycerol_Day_FD_192481 | JGI IMG/M metagenome (GOLD analysis project Ga0247821, IMG submission 192481) | Soil microbial communities from agricultural site in Penn Yan, New York, United States - 13C_Glycerol_Day14 | ecosystem: Environmental > Terrestrial > Soil > Agricultural land | place... | reverse complement strand
AGCCGCAGAACCTTCAATTCCGTCGCCCTGACGCGCCTGGCCCAAGCCAGTGCGCTGGCCCTGGCCGCCACCCTGGTGGGCTGCCAGAGCACCCGTCAGCTCGACGAATCCGAGAGCGTTCGCGCGCACAACTACCAGGCGCGGATGAAGCAAAAGCCGGTGATCGTTCCGCAAGCCGAGCAGGCGCCCCAGGACGTCTGGGAGCGCATGCGCCAGGGCTTCGCCCTGCAGGACAACATGGCGGTCAACCCGCGCATCGAACAGCAACGCCTGTGGTTCGCCAGCAACCCCTCGTTCCTGGAAACCGCCGGTGACCGTGGCAGCCTGTACATCCACTACATCGTCGAGCGTCTCGAAGAGCGCAACATGCCGCTGGAGCTGGCCCTGCTGCCGGCAATCGAAAGTGCCTACAACCCCATGGCCTACTCCCGGGCCCATGCCGTGGGCCTGTGGCAGTTCATTCCGTCCACCGGTCGCCACTTCAACCTGCGCCAGACCCGTTTCTACGATGGCCGTCGCGATATCACCGCCTCGACCAACGCCGCACTGAACTACCTGACCCGCCTGCACGACATGTTCAACGGCGACTGGCTGCTGGCCCTGGCGGCTTACAACGCCGGCGAAGGCACTGTCAGCCGGGCCATCGAGCGCAACGAGCGGCTCGGCCTGCCGACCGACTACTGGAACCTGCCCCTGCCCCAGGAAACCCGTGACTACGTGCCCAAGCTGCTGGCGCTGTCGCAGGTGGTGATGACGCCCCAGGCCTATGGCGTGAACCTCAACCCGATCGCCAACGAACCCTACTTCGAGGCCGTGGCCATCAACGACCGCCTGGACCTGTCCCGGGTCGCGGAACTGGCCGAGATCGACGAAGACGAGCTGTTCCAGCTCAACCCGGCGTTCAAGAAGCGCATGACCGTCGATGGCCCCAAGCAACTGCTGGTGCCTACCGCCAAGGCGCAGCTGCTGACCGACAGCCTGTCGAACATGAAGCCTGAAGAACTGCTCTCGCTGCAGCCGAAAAAGGCCGTGTTCGAGGCCGCCCTGGCCGAAGCCGCACCCCGCACCACGACCGCCACCCGCAACAGCCGCTACCGGGTCAAGCGCGGTGACAGCCTGGCCAGCATCGCCAGGGCCAACAAGGTCAGCGTCAAGGACCTGCAGCGCTGGAACAAGCTCTCCGGTCACGGCCTCAAGGCCGGCCAGACCCTGGTCATGCAGAGCAGCCAGCCCGTCGCGGGCAAGAACGAGAAGAAATCCACCCAGTACCGGGTCAAGAAAGGCGACTCCCTGTACCTGGTGGCCAAGCGTTTCAACGTCGAAATGCAGCACCTCAAGCGCTGGAATCCACGCAGTGGCCACGCCCTCAAGCCAGGCCAGACCCTGACCGTCTACCTGCCGCACTGAGTACCAGGCTCCGGCCATTGACCGGAGCCCGCCTCCCCCTCCTGACGACCTCTTTTTCCAGCCGATACAAGCTGTTACTGTAGCTGGAACAAAGCCCAAGCCGTCTGGATCGGATCGCCGACTTGATACGTCCCCTCCTGTTGCTGTCATTCAGCCTGGCCTTGAGCTTTCCCGCGGGCGCCACAATCAGCGAAAGCCACGGTTACGCCCAGTTCGGCACGCTCAAGTACCCAGCCAAATTCACCCACTTCGACTGGGTCAATCCGCAAGCGCCCAAGGGCGGCACCTTGCGTGCCATGGCTTTCGGCACGTTCGATACGCTCAACCCCTATACCTTCAAGGGCTCAAGCCCGGTCACCACCCCCAACTTCGTGCAGTACGGGGTAAACGAGCTCAATGAGACCCTGATGGTCGGTACCGGTCAGTACGACCCGTCGGGGGATGAGCCGACCTCCAGCTACGGCCTGATCGCCGGCTCCGTGGAATACAGCGAGGACCGCAGCTGGGTGGTGTTCAACCTGCGGCCCGAAGCGCGCTTCCATGACGGCCATCCGATCACGGCCAGCGACGTGGCGTTTTCCTACCGGACCCTGCTCAAGGAAGGCCATCCGATCTACCGCACCAACCTGCAGGAAGTGAAACGGGTCGATATCCTCAACCCGCGGCGCATCCGCTTCGTGTTCAAACGCGCCGGCAACCCGCTGCTGATCCTGCGCCTGGGCGAGATGCCGGTGCTGCCGGCACACTACTGGAAAGGCCGCGACTTCAAGGCCACCACCTTCGAGCCGCCCCTGGGCAGCGGCCCCTACCGCATCACCCAGGTACGCCCTGGGCGCAGCCTGGTGTTCGAGCGGGTCAAGGACTACTGGGGCAAGGACCTGGCGGTCAACCGTGGCAAGTACAACTTCGACCGCGTCGAATTCGAGTTCTACCGCGACAGTGCCGTGGCCTTCGAAGCCTTCAAGGCCGGCGAGTTCGATATCTACATCGAGCACCAGGCCAAGAACTGGGCCAATGGCTACAACTTCCCGGCCGTGCGACGTGGCCAGGTGATCAAGGCGCAGATCCCGCACAAGATCCCGACCCAGACCCAGGGCCTGTTCATGAACAGCCGCCGGGCGGCCTTCAAGGATGCGCGGGTGCGCCAGGCCCTGGGCCTGATGCTGGACTTCGAGTGGACCAACCGCGCCCTGTTCAGCAGCGCCTACCGCCGCGCCAGCAGCTACTACCCCAACAGCGAGTTCGCCGCCAGTGGCCTGCCGGTGGGCAAGGAATGGCTGTTGCTCGCCCCCTACCGCGACCAGTTGCCGGCGGCCCTGTTCACCGAACCCTACAAGGTCAGCCACACCGACGGGCGCGGGATCAAGCGCCAGACCCTGCGCCAGGCCCTCGAGCTGCTGGCCCAGGCCGGCTGGAAGCTCAATGGCCAGCGCCTGCTCGACAGCCATGGCAAGCCGCTGAAGCTGGAACTGTTGCTGGTCAACCCGAACCTCGAACGGATCCTGCAACCCTATGTCGAAAACCTGGCCAGCATCGGTATCGATGCGCGCTTGCGCACCGTGGACCGGGCCCAGTACAAACAACGCCTGGACCAGTTCGACTTCGACATGATTCTGATGACCCTGAACCAGACGCTCAGCCCCGGCCTGGAACAATGGTTGTACTTTCACTCAAGCCAGGCCTCGACCAAGGGCAGCAAGAACTATGCTGGCGTGAAAGACCCGGTGGTCGATCACCTGCTCGACACCCTGCTCGCCGCCCAGAGCCGCGAAGAACAAGTGGCAGCGGCGCGCGCCCTGGACCGGGTGTTGTTGTGGCAGTACTACATGATTCCCAACTGGTATTTGGACAATCACCGCCTGGCCTACCGCAACCGGTTCGCCTTCATCACCACGCCGCCCTACACACTGGGGTTGAACAGTTGGTGGATAAAGCCTTCGGAGAACGCCCGATGATGTCATTGCCCAGCCTGCGCCTGAAGGCCTGCTTCCTGCTGCTGGCCTGTTTGAGTACCCAGGCACTGGCCGCCCCGCAACATGCCGTGACCCTGTATGACGAACCGCCGAAATACCCGGCCGACTTCAAGCACTTCGATTACGTCAACCCCGACGCCCCCAAGGGCGGCACCTTCCGCCAGGCCGGCTTCGGCGGCTTCGACAGCCTCAACCCGTTCATCAACAAGGGCGTCTCGGCCGACGACATCACCCTGATCTACGACACCCTGATGACCCAGAGCCTGGACGAGCCGTTCACCGAGTACGGCCTGGTGGCGGGCAAGATCGAGAAAGCCCCGGACAACAGCTGGGTGCGCTTCTACCTGCGCCCCGAAGCACGCTTCCATGATGGCCACCCGATCCACGCCGAAGACGTGGTGTTCACCTTCAATACCCTGATCAAAAGCGGCGCCCCGCTGTTTCGTGGCTACTACGCCGACGTTGCCGAAGTGATCGCCGAAGACCCGCAGCGGGTGCTGTTCAAGTTCAAGCACAGCAACAACCGCGAATTGCCGCTGATCCTCGGCCAGTTGCCGGTGTTGCCCAAGCATTGGTGGGAAACCCGCGACTTCACCAAGGGCAACCTGGAGATCCCGCTGGGCAGCGGCCCGTACAAGGTCGCCGAGGTCAAGGCCGGGCGTTCGATCCGCTACGAGCGGGTCAAGGACTACTGGGGCAAGGACCTGGCGGTCAACCGTGGCCTCTACAACTTCGACGAGATGACCACCGACTACTACCGCGACAGTTCGGTCACCCTGGAAGCGTTGAAGGCCGGTCAGTTCGACTATCGCCTGGAAACCTCGGCCAAGAGCTGGGCCACCGCCTACGACGTGCCGGCCGTGCGGCAGAAGCGCTTGATCCTTGAGGAGCTGCCCAACGGCAACCCGACCGGCATGCAGGGCTTCGTCTTCAACATCCGCCGCCCGCTGTTCCAGGACGTGCGCGTGCGCGAGGCACTGAGCCTGCTGCTGGATTTCGAATGGACCAACAAGCAACTGTTCAACGGCGCCTACACCCGTACCGGCAGCTACTTCGAGAACTCGGAAATGGCTGCCCGGGGGCTGCCGGATGAAGCCGAGCTGAAGATCCTCGAACCGCTGCGTGGCAAGATTCCCGAGCAGGTCTTCACCCAGCCCTTCGCCAACCCGGTCACCGACGGCAGCGGCATGATCCGCGAGCAGCAGCGCAAGGCCTACAAGCTGCTGCAGGAAGCCGGCTGGCGCATCGTCGACGACAAGATGGTCGACGCCCAGGGCAAACCGGTGTCCATCGAGTTCCTCCTGGCCCAGACCGAGTTCGAGCGCGTCCTGCTGCCGTTCAAGCGTAACCTGGCCGACCTGGGCATCGACCTGGTGATTCGCCGGGTCGATGTATCCCAGTACATCAACCGCCTGCGCTCACGGGATTTCGACATGATGGTCGGCGGCTACCCCCAGTCCAACTCGCCCGGCAACGAGCAGCGCGAATTCTGGCAGAGCGCCGCCGCCGACAACCCCGGCAGCCGCAACTTCATCGGCCTCAAGGACCCGGCCATCGACGGCCTGGTCGAAGACCTGATCAACGCCAGCTCCAGACAGAGTCTGATCGAGCATTGCCGCGCCCTGGACCGGGTACTGCAGTGGGGCTACTACGTCATCCCCAACTGGCACATCAAGACCTGGCGGGTGGCCTACTGGAACCACATCGGCCACCCGAAGGTGTCGCCCAAGTACGACATCGGCATCAATACCTGGTGGATCAAGCCGGATGTCGAACCGGCCGTGCCGCCGACGCCTGATGCACCACCGGCAGAAGGGACGCACTAGTTATGCTGGCCTATATCTTTCGCCGTTTGCTGCTGATCATCCCCACCCTGCTGGGCATCCTGATCATCAACTTCATCATCATCCAGGCCGCGCCCGGCGGCCCGGTGGAGCAGATGATCGCCAAGCTCGAGGGCTTCGAGGGCGCGACCAGCCGTATTGCCGGAGGGGGCGCCGAGGTTTCGGTGGCCGGCTCCAACTACCGCGGCGCCCAGGGCCTGGATCCGGCCCTGATCAAGGAAATCGAAAAGATGTACGGCTTCGACAAGTCGGCGCCGGAACGCTTGTGGATCATGATCAAGAACTACGCCCGGCTGGATTTTGGCGACAGCTTCTTTCGCGATGCCAAGGTCATCGACCTGATCATCGAGAAAATGCCGGTGTCGATCTCCCTGGGGCTGTGGAGCACCCTGATCATGTACCTGGTGTCGATCCCGCTGGGGATCGCCAAGGCCACCCGTCATGGCAGCCATTTCGATGTCTGGACCAGCTCGGCGATCATCATCGGCTATGCGATTCCAGCGTTCCTGTTCGCCATCCTGCTGATCGTGCTGTTCGCCGGCGGCAGCTACCTGGACTGGTTCCCGCTGCGCGGCCTGACCTCCAACAACTTCGACGAGCTGAGCACCACCGGCAAGATCCTCGACTACTTCTGGCACCTGGTACTGCCGGTGACCGCCCTGGTGATCGGCAACTTCGCCACCATGACCCTGCTGACCAAGAACAGCTTCCTCGACGAGATCAACAAGCAGTACGTGGTCACGGCCAAGGCCAAGGGCCTGAGTCCGAACCGGGTGCTCTATGGCCACGTGTTCCGCAATGCCATGCTGCTGGTGATCGCCGGCTTTCCCTCGGCCTTCATCGGCATCTTCTTCACCGGCTCCTTGCTGATCGAGGTGATCTTCTCCCTCGACGGCCTGGGCCTGATGAGTTTCGAAGCGGCCATCAACCGCGACTACCCGGTGGTCTTCGGCACCCTGTTCATCTTCACCCTGCTGGGGCTGGTGGTGAAGCTGATCGGCGACCTGACCTACACCCTGGTCGACCCACGCATCGACTTCGACAGCCGGGAGCACTGAGATGAACCTGTCCCCTCTCAACCGCCGGCGCTTCGAGCGCTTCAAGGCCAACCGCCGCGGCTGGTGGTCGCTGTGGCTGTTCCTGATCCTGTTCGGCCTGAGCCTGGGCGCCGAACTGATTGCCAACGACAAGCCGCTGGCCGTGCACTATGACAGCGAGTGGTACTTCCCCGCGTTCAAGCGTTATCCGGAAACCACCTTCGGTGGCGAGTTCCCCCTGGAAGCCAACTACAAGAGCCCGTACATCCGCGAACTGCTGGCCGCCAAGGACAGCTGGGTGCTGTGGGCGCCGATCCCGTTCAGCTACCAGAGCATCAACTACGACCTCAAGGTGCCCGCGCCTGCGCCGCCCTCGACGCAAAACTGGCTGGGCACCGACGACCAGGGCCGTGACGTGCTGGCCCGGGTCATCTACGGCTTTCGCATCTCGGTGCTGTTCGCCCTGACCCTGACCGTGCTCAGCTCGATCATCGGCGTCATCGCCGGCGCCCTGCAGGGCTTCTACGGCGGCTGGGTGGACCTTGCCGGGCAGCGCTTCCTGGAGATCTGGTCGGGCCTGCCGGTGCTCTACCTGCTGATCATCCTGGCCAGCTTCGTGCAGCCCAACTTCTGGTGGTTGCTGGGGATCATGCTGCTGTTCTCCTGGATGAGCCTGGTGGACGTGGTGCGCGCCGAGTTCCTGCGCGGGCGCAACCTCGAGTACGTGCGGGCGGCACGGGCCCTGGGCATGCAGGACGGTCCGATCATGTTCCGGCATATCCTGCCCAATGCGATGATTTCGACCATGACCTTCATGCCGTTCATTCTCACCGGCGCCATCGGCACCCTGACCGCCCTGGACTTCCTCGGTTTCGGCCTGCCCGCGGGCGCGCCGTCCCTGGGCGAGCTGGTGGCGCAGGGCAAATCCAACCTGCAGGCCCCGTGGCTGGGGATGAGCGCCTTTGCCGTGCTGGCTTTGATGCTCAGCCTGCTGGTGTTCATCGGCGAATCCGCCCGCGATGCCTTCGACCCGAGGAAATGACATGAGCAACGAAACCTTGATCGAAGTGCGCGACCTGGCCGTGGAGTTCGTCACCGGCGAGCAGACCCAGCGCGTGGTCGAAGGCATCAGCTTCGACATCCGCCGTGGCGAGACCCTGGCCCTGGTGGGCGAATCCGGTTCGGGCAAGTCGGTCACCGCCCACTCGATCCTGCGCCTGCTGCCCTACCCCCTGGCCCGCCACCCGTCCGGCAGCATCCGCTATGAAGGGCGCGACTTGCTGACCCAGGATGAAAAGCAGATGCGCCAGATCCGCGGCAACCGCATCGCGATGATCTTCCAGGAGCCGATGACCTCGCTCAACCCGCTGCACAGCATCGAGAAGCAGATCAACGAGATCCTCCTGCTGCACAAGGGCCTGCGCGGCAAGGCGGCCACAGAGCGCACCCTGGAGCTGCTGGAGCTGGTCGGCATACCCGAGCCACACAAACGCCTCAAGGCGCTGCCACACGAGCTCTCAGGCGGCCAGCGCCAGCGGGTGATGATCGCCATGGCCCTGGCCAACGAACCCGAGCTGCTGATCGCCGACGAGCCGACCACGGCCCTGGACGTCACCGTGCAGCTGAAGATCCTCGAGCTGCTCAAGTCGCTGCAGGCGCGCCTGGGCATGGCCCTGCTGCTGATCAGCCACGACCTCAACCTGGTCAGGCGCATCGCCCATCGGGTCTGCGTGATGCAGCGCGGCTGCATCGTCGAGCAGGCCGAGTGCGCCACCTTGTTCCAGCACCCCACCCACCCCTACACGCAGATGCTGCTCGGCGCCGAGCCCAGCGGTGGCCCGGCCGCCAACCCGGCGGGCAAGCCGATGCTGGAGGTCGAGGACCTGCGGGTGTGGTTCCCGATCAAGAAAGGCCTGCTGCGGCGCACCGTCGATCACGTCAAGGCGGTGGACGGCATCAACTTCAGCCTGCCCCAGGGCCAGACCCTGGGCATCGTCGGCGAAAGCGGCTCGGGCAAGTCCACCCTGGGCCTGGCCATCCTGCGCCTGCTTGGCAGCCAGGGCGCCATCCGCTTCCAGGGCACGGCCCTCGACGGCCTGAACCAGCAGCAAGTGCGGCCCCTGCGCCGGCAGATGCAGGTGGTGTTCCAGGATCCGTTCGGCAGCCTGAGCCCGCGCATGTGCGTCAGCGACATCGTCGGCGAGGGGCTGCGCATTCACCGTATCGGCACCCCGGCGGAACAGGAGCAGGCCATCATTGCCGCCCTGCAGGAGGTAGGCCTGGACCCGCAGGCGCGCCACCGCTATCCCCATGAGTTTTCCGGCGGCCAGCGCCAGCGCATCGCCATCGCCCGGGCCCTGGTGCTCAAGCCTGCCTTGATCCTGCTGGACGAGCCGACCTCGGCCCTGGACCGCACCGTGCAGCGCCAGGTGGTCGAATTGCTGCGCTCGCTGCAGAGCAAATACAACCTGACCTACCTGTTCATCAGCCATGACCTGGCGGTGGTCAAGGCACTGAGTCATCAGTTGATGGTGGTCAAGCAGGGCAAGGTGGTGGAGCAAGGCCGGGCCGAGGATATTTTCGCCGCACCGCAGCACACCTATACCCGGCAACTGCTGGAGGCTGCCTTCCTGGCGCCCGCCCCCGCGCAGGTGTAGCCGCTGCCGCCTGGACAGCAGGCTAGAAACAAAAAGCCCCGCACTGGCGGGGCTTTTTGTTGCACCATCACTTAGTAGCGAGTGATGTCCGCCTTGGTTTCCAGCTGCTTGCGGTAGGCCGCGAAGTCCTGCTGGCCAGCACGGGAAGCGAGGAAGCGACGGTAGGCCGCCTTCTCTTCTTCAGTGGCCGCAGTACCTTCGTTGACGCCATTGAGGCGCAATACCACCAGGCTGCCGTCATTGAGGGTCACGCTACCGTATACCGGCTTGTCCTTGGCTTCAGGCTTGGCCATGCGGAACAGGGCCTGCAGTTCGACCGGGTCGATGCCTTCCTGAGCCCGCGAAGCCGCTTCCTGGACCTTCCAGCTCTGACCGTCCTGGCTGGCGGCCAGCGGGATGCTGCCATCGCGCAGACCGGCAATCAGTGCGTCAGCCTTGGTTTTCAGAGCGGCGGTTGCCTGCTCCTTGGCCAGGTGCTGGCGGATGCTGTCGCTGACCACATCCAGACCCAGTTGCTCCGGCTTGCGGTGCTCCTTGACGCGCAGGACCACGATGGTCTCCGGATCCAGCTCGATGGCCGGGCTGTTGGAGCCCTCTTCCAGCACTTCAGTGCTGTAGGCAGCCTGGATGACGGCGCGGTTGGCAGTGATGCCTTCGCCACCCTCACGACCGAAGGCCGCGGAGGACTGCACCTTCAGGCCCAGGTCCTGGGCCGGCTGGGCCAGGTCGGAGGCTTCGAACGCCGCGTCTTCAAGCTGCTTGGTGACTTCGACGAAACGCTGTTCGACCTGCTGGGTCTTGAGCTCGCGGGTCAGCTTGTCCTTCAGGCTGGCGAAGCTCGGCTTCTCGGGCGCCTGGACGTCCAGCAGCTTGATCAGGTGGAAGCCGTACTCGGTGCGCACCGGTGCCGAGACCTGGTCCTTGTTCAGCGCGTACAGCGCCTCTTCAAAGGCTGGATCGTAGACACCCTGGCCGGCAAAGCCGAGGTCACCGCCGTTGTTGGCAGAGCCCGGATCCTGGGAGAACTCCTTGGCCAGCTTGGCAAAGTCTTCACCCTTGGCCAGGCGTTGCTGGACTTCTTCGATGCGCGCCTTGGCCTGGGCCTCGCCCACCTTGTCGTTGACTTCGATGAGGATGTGCGCAGCGTGACGTTGCTCGGCCAGGTTGGCGACTTCCTTCTCGTACAGGGCCTTGAGCGCGTCTTCGTTGACGTTGACCTGATCGAAGAACGCCGACTTCTTGAGCTCGATGTAGTCGATGACCACCTGGTCGGGGCTCATGAACTCCTTGGCGTGCTCGTCGTAGTGCGCCTTGATCTGCTCGTCGGTCACCTTGGCCGCAGCCGGGTCGGCCTTGAAGGTCAGCGAAGCGAAATCGCGGGTCTGTTTTTCCAGGCGTGCGAAGGCGTTGACCTGCTCGTCGGTGACGAAGCCACTGCCAGCCAGGCCCGCGCGCAGCTGCCCGATGAGCATTTCTTCAGCCAGCATCTGACGGAATTGCAGACGGCCGTAGCCCATCTGGCGAATGACCTGGTCAAAGCGCTCCGGACTGAACTTGCCATCGACCTGGAACTCCGGCGTCTGCAGGATCACCTGATCCAGCGCGGCTTCGGAGAAGGAGAACTTGGCGTCTTCGGCACCCTGGAGCAGCAACTTGCGGTCGATCAAGCCCTTGAGGGCTGCTTCACGCAGCATGTTCTCGTTGAGCAGCGAAGGATCGAAATCCTTGCCCAGCTGTTGCATCAGCTGCCGACGTTGCATGTCGACGGCCTGGCTCAGCTCGTTCTGGCTAATGGTGTCACCATTGACCTTGGCAGCATCCGTGCTGTGGGTGGTGGCCTGGAAGATGGCATCGAAGCCGGTCAGTGCCATCAAGGCTACGATGACACCGATGATGGTCTTGGCAATCCAACCTTGTGAATTGTCCCTGATATTCTGCAGCATGCGTCCCCCAGA
>Ga0247821_10002137_pt1 | contig 10877 bp, 7 predicted proteins | sample 13C_Glycerol_Day_FD_192481 | JGI IMG/M metagenome (GOLD analysis project Ga0247821, IMG submission 192481) | Soil microbial communities from agricultural site in Penn Yan, New York, United States - 13C_Glycerol_Day14 | ecosystem: Environmental > Terrestrial > Soil > Agricultural land | place... | reverse complement strand
GCCTGGAAAAAGTCCTGATCGTCGACGACAAGTTCAACCTCAAGGGCATGATGACCGTCAAGGACATCGAAAAGGCCAAGGCCTACCCGCTGGCCAGCAAGGACGACCAGGGTCGTCTGCGCGTCGGTGCCGCGGTGGGTACCGGTAAAGACACCGGTGACCGTGTCGCTGCCCTGGTTGCCGCCGGCGTCGATGTCGTCGTGGTCGACACCGCCCACGGCCACTCCAAGGGCGTGATCGATCGCGTTCGCTGGGTTAAAGAGAACTTCCCGCAGGTCCAGGTCATCGGCGGCAACATCGCCACTGGCGCTGCCGCCAAGGCCCTGGCCGAAGCCGGCGCTGACGCGGTCAAGGTCGGTATCGGCCCTGGCTCGATCTGCACCACCCGTATCGTCGCCGGTGTCGGTGTGCCGCAGATCAGCGCCATCGCCAACGTCGCCGCCGCCCTCGAAGGCACTGGCATCCCGCTGATCGCCGACGGTGGCATCCGCTTCTCCGGTGACCTGTCCAAGGCCATCGTTGCCGGCGCCTCGGCCGTGATGATGGGGTCGATGTTCGCCGGTACCGAAGAAGCACCGGGCGAAATCGAACTGTTCCAGGGCCGTTCCTACAAGGCTTACCGTGGCATGGGCTCGCTGGGCGCCATGTCCCAGGCCCAGGGCTCCTCGGACCGTTACTTCCAGGACTCCTCGGCCGGTGCCGAGAAGCTGGTACCGGAAGGTATCGAAGGTCGCGTGCCGTACAAGGGCACCCTGACCGCGATCATCCACCAGCTGATGGGTGGCCTGCGTTCCTCGATGGGTTACACCGGCAGCGCCAACATCGAAGAGATGCGCACCAAGCCTGAATTCGTGCGCATCACCGGTGCCGGCATGGCCGAGTCCCATGTGCATGACGTACAGATCACCAAGGAAGCGCCAAACTACCGCGTAGGTTGATGCTTCAGGCAACACTTGCTAGCGGGGCTGTTATCGACAGCCCCGCGTCGTTTCCGATTACCACTGACGAGATTGAGTCATGGCCCTCGACATTCACGCTCACCGAATCCTGATTCTCGACTTCGGTTCCCAGTACACCCAGCTGATCGCCCGCCGCGTGCGCGAAATCGGCGTGTATTGCGAACTGCACCCGTTCGACATGGACGATGAAGCGATCCGCGAATTCAACCCGCGCGGCATCATCCTCGCCGGCGGTCCCGAGTCGGTCCACGAAGCCAACAGCCCGCGCGCCCCGCAGGCCGTGTTCGACCTGAAGGTCCCGGTGCTGGGCATCTGCTACGGCATGCAGACCATGGCCGAGCAGATGGGCGGCAAGGTCGAAGGCTCCGAACTGCGCGAGTTCGGCTATGCCCGCGTCGACGTGGTCGGCAAGAGCCGCCTGCTCGACGGTATCGAAGACCACGTCGACGATGACGGCGTGCTGGGCCTGGACGTGTGGATGAGCCACGGCGACAAGGTCACCCAGATGCCGGGCAACTTCAACGTCCTGGCCAGCACCCCGAGCTGCCCGATCGCCGGCATGTACGACGACGCCCTGGGCTACTACGGCGTGCAGTTCCACCCGGAAGTGACCCACACCAAGCAAGGCGGTCGCATCCTTTCGCGCTTCGTCCAGGACATCTGCGGCTGCGAAGCCCTGTGGACCCCGTCGAACATCGTCGAAGACGCCATCGCCCAGGTACGTGAGCAGGTCGGTTCGGCCAACGTCCTGCTGGGCCTGTCCGGCGGCGTCGACTCCTCGGTGGTAGCCGCGCTGCTGCACCGCGCCATCGGCGACCAGCTGACCTGCGTGTTCGTCGACAACGGCCTGCTGCGCCTGCACGAAGGCGACCAGGTGATGGCCATGTTCAAGGAGAACATGGGCGTCAAGGTGATCCGCGCCGACGCCGAGAAGCAGTTCCTCGACAACCTGGCCGGCGAAGCCGACCCGGAGAAGAAGCGCAAGATCATCGGCCGTACCTTCATCGACATCTTCGATGCCGAGGCCAGCAAGCTGGACAACATCCAGTTCCTCGCCCAAGGCACCATCTACCCTGACGTGATCGAGTCGGCCGGCGCCAAGAGCGGCAAGGCCCACGTGATCAAGTCGCACCACAACGTCGGTGGCCTGCCGGAGGAAATGAACCTCAAGCTGGTCGAGCCGCTGCGTGAGCTGTTCAAGGACGAAGTGCGCAAGATCGGCCTGGAGCTGGGTCTGCCGTACGACATGGTCTACCGCCACCCGTTCCCGGGCCCGGGCCTGGGCGTGCGCATCCTCGGTGAAGTGAAGAAGGAATACGCCGACCTGCTGCGTCGCGCCGACCACATCTTCATCGAAGAACTGCGCAAGGCCGACTGGTACCACAAGACCAGCCAGGCATTCGTGGTGTTCCAGCCGGTCAAGTCGGTTGGCGTCGTTGGCGACGGCCGTCGCTACGCCTGGGTCGTCGCCCTGCGCGCCGTCGAGACCGTGGACTTCATGACCGCTCGCTGGGCGCACCTGCCGTACGAGCTGCTGGAGACTGTCAGCGGCCGGATCATCAACGAGATCGAAGGCATCTCCCGCGTCACCTATGACGTCTCGAGCAAGCCGCCAGCAACGATCGAGTGGGAATGATCGGAAGGCGTCCGGCCTAGGCCGGCGCCAACCTGCAGGAAACACCCAAAAAGCCCGCGTAACCGCGGGCTTTTTCATGTGCGCTGGTGTGCCAGGCGGTGCTCCAGGGGGCTACCAGCCCAACTGCTTGTTGAACGACAAGGCATCGTAGTAATCATGCTGCGACGCGATCTTGCCATCCTTCAGCCTGATGAAACTGACACCCTTGAAGGACAACGGCTTGTTGGTCGCCGGTGTCTCGGGCGCCCAGGCGCCGGTGTTGTGCCCGTCGAACTGCCACTCGAAGGCGATGTTGTCACCGTCGATGATCGGCTGACCCACCATTTGCCATTTCAGGTCAGGCACTGCATCGATGAAGAGTTTGATCACCTCGACCCTGGCGGCTTCCCGGCCGACTTTCGGTACCCCGACCGAGGCATCCAGAAACTCCCCGTCCTCGGCAAAATATTGTGCCGCGGCGTTGGGATCGTGTTTGTTCCAGGCGCTCATGTAGGCGTTGATGACCTCCAGGGTCTTCTCTTTGTCCGCTGCCACCGAGAACTGGGCAAACAACAGGAAGGCCAGGATGCTGACAAGGCGAAGCGATATACGGTGCATGGTATTTCCTCTTCGATTGTTGCTGTTGTTGGAGAGACTCAAGTCGGTCTTGCCCGGGTGCAATGGTCTATCGCGGAGTCGGCAGTTCAACCAGCGACCAGTCGATCGACAACGGTTCGAGCTTGTGTACCTTGGCAGCGGACGGGCGGCTGGCCATGTTGCCGACGAACCAGTTGGCGGAATTGGCAGCGACGATGCGGCCTTCGCCGTTGATGATGAACGCCTCGTTATTCATGCGTAGCAGGCAGCGGGTGAGCACTGGATCGAACTCATGCAGGGCAATATCCGCCGCAGCGACGCCGACAAAATGCCCGCCGACGAGAATCGGCACGGAGAAGGCCAGTATGTAAAGTTCGGTGCCGTAGAGGTCCACGAACGGCCCTTCGACCGATGGCTGGAGCGTCAGCTTGGGGCGGGTGAACCAGGGCATGCCCTGGTAGTTGTAGAAGCTTTCGCTCTGGCGGTTGAAGTTCAGCGTCATTGGCGCGATCTTTCCGCTGGCCGGGCGGTAGAACCATTGAAGGAACAGTTCTTGATCGGCGAGCTCGCCCGGTTCCAGCACCACTCCGGTGCCGTTGATGTAGGTGTCGTTCGCTGACAGTCGCTCTTCGATGGTCGCCTGCAGGAACGCCAGGTCCCTGGAGGTCGGCTTTCTGCCTTCGACGGCAAGCGCGTCCCAAACTGTCACCACGTGTTCGGCCAAGGTGTCGAGTTGCTCGAACACCGTGCTGAATACCTCTTGGAGCCGCTGGGTGCACTGACGGAGCTCTTCGTTCAGTTCTGTGGTGATCATGACAATCTGCTCTCTTGCAGCCCAAGCAACTGGAAGCGCAAATCCATCAGGCGCTTGATGCCTTCTTTGACATGGGCTTCTGTCAGCGCGCTGGCCAGGTTGGATTCGCCAGCCATCACTGCCTGGAGTATGGCCCGGTGCTCGGCAATGGCTGTGTTTTTCTGCGCATCGTTCGTGGAGATCCAATGCAGCTCGCCTACTTCAGACTGCAGCCGCACTTCGGCGTGGGTCAAACGCACCGACTGGGCAGCGACGGCGATCTCGATGTGGAATCGTGCATCGGCCCGTCGCAGTTCGCTGCGCGTCGTAGCCTCCTGGAGTGCCGTGACGAAGTGCTCCAGGCGTTGGTGATGGACGCTGGATGAGCGGCTGGCCGCCAGGCCTGCGGCGGTAGCTGAAATCGCGACATGTTCGTCGCACAGCTCACGCAGTTCCAGCGAACTCATGTTGCTTAGCCTGACCTTGAGAAAATCATCGGATACTTCCACGGGGGCGCAGACGAAACTGCCGCCATTTCTTCCACGCTTGGTGGCGACAACGCCGCGCTGACGCAGAATCGCCAGGGCATCGCGCAGCGTGACGGTGGCCACGCCGAAACGGCTCGCCAGCTCGCTTTCACTGGGCAATTGTTCGCCCTCACTAATCAGGCCGAGGCCGATGACCTCGAGCAGCCGGCGTGCCACTTCCTCGGGCTTGCCCTCCTGGCTGACCTGTAGCAGGGAGAGGCGGTTCACTTTATTCGGTTGAGTCATCCTGTCCGTCACAAAAGATATGGAACCAAGTTTCTTTTAGTCATATCCAGCCTGGTGCGCAACAAAAATGCCCATCGCAGCCAAGTTGCAGTCGAAAAGATGTCGTTTTTAGATAAAAACGACCCCGTGTTTGGCAGTTTCTCAAGCATAAGATACGGTTTCATATGTTTAATAAAAAGCCTGGCTTTCGGGGCCACCGGGAGCGCTGACAGGCACTGGCAACGACACAGAGGAATGACACCGTCATGACCAATCCAACGCTTGGCACCTGGGAAGCTCGCGCGCGGGCCCTGAAGATTGAAGGACGCGCATTTATCGGTGGGGAATATACCCACGGCATCGAGGGCGAAACCTTCGATTGCCTGAGTCCGGTCGATGGCCGCCTGCTGGCCAGGGTCGCCAGTTGTTCGGCCGCCGATGCTGATCGCGCCGTTGAAGTGGCCCGTGCCACCTTCGCGTCGGGCGTCTGGTCGCGCATGGCGCCGGCGGACAGAAAGCAGGTCATGGTGCGGTTCGCCGCCTTGCTGGAGGCCAATGCCGACGAACTGGCGCTGCTGGAAACCCTGGACATGGGCAAGCCCATCAGCGATTCACTGGCCGTCGATGTGCCGGGTGCAGCGCAAGCGCTGGGCTGGAGCGGCGAGGCTATCGACAAGGTCTACGACGAAGTCGCCGCCACCGCACATGACCAGCTCGGCCTGGTGACCCGCGAGCCGGTCGGCGTGGTTGCCGCCATCGTGCCGTGGAACTTCCCGCTGATGATGGCCTGCTGGAAATTGGGACCGGCACTGTCGACCGGTAACTCGGTGATCCTCAAGCCGTCGGAAAAATCGCCACTGACGGCCATCCGCATCGCCCAACTGGCCATCGAAGCGGGCATCCCGGCCGGCGTATTCAACGTGCTGCCAGGCTACGGTCACACGGTGGGCAAGGCGCTGGCCCTGCATATGGACGTCGACACCCTGGTGTTCACTGGCTCGACCCGGGTCGCCAAGCAGCTGCTGATCTACGCCGGTGAGTCGAACATGAAGCGCGTCTGGCTGGAAGCCGGCGGCAAGAGCCCGAACATCGTCTTCGCCGATGCCGCCGACCTGCAGGCTGCGGCCGAATCGGCGGCCGGCGCCATTGCCTTCAACCAGGGGGAGGTCTGCACCGCGGGTTCGCGCCTGCTGGTGGAGCGCTCGATCAAGGACAGGTTCCTGCCCCTGGTGATCGAGGCCCTCAAGGGCTGGAAACCGGGCAACCCGCTGGACCCGGACACCAATGTCGGCGCCCTGGTCGATACCCAGCAGTTGAACACCGTGTTGTCCTACATCGAGTCCGGCTGCAACGACGGCGCCAAACTGCTGCTGGGCGGCAAGCGAACCCTGCAGGAAACCGGTGGCACCTATGTCGAGCCGACCCTGTTCGACGGCGTCAGCAACGCCATGAAGATCGCCCAGGAAGAGATTTTCGGCCCGGTGCTTTCGGTGATCACCTTCGACACGGTCGAAGAGGCCATCCAGATCGCCAACGACACACCATACGGACTGGCTGCGGCCGTATGGACCGCCGACATCTCCAAGGCGCACCTGGCCGCCCGGGCGTTGCGCGCCGGCAGCGTCTGGATCAACCAGTACGACGGCGGCGACATGACCGCGCCGTTCGGTGGCTTCAAGCAATCGGGCAACGGTCGTGACAAATCGCTGCATGCGTTCGACAAGTACACCGAACTGAAAGCGACCTGGATCAAGTTGTAAGTCTGCAAAGCAAAAACAATAACAGCCGACAGGACAATGTCCTCAGGATAACAACATGAACAGTTCCGAATTCACTGCGGTGGACAGCGATGCCGCCCAGCTCAAGGCGCTTGGCTATACGTCGAACTTCGAAAGAAGCATGAGCCTGTGGGAAAACTTTGCGCTGGGCTTCACCTACCTTTCGCCGGTCGTGGGCGTTTATACGCTGTTCGGCCTGTGCCTGGCGGCAGGTGGGCCGCCGATGTTCTGGTCGTACTTGCTGGTCGGTTTCGGGCAGATGCTGGTCTGCCTGATCTTTTGCGAAGTGGTGTCGCAGTTCCCGATTTCCGGGGGCGTCTATCCGTGGGCACGTCGCCTGGTGGGCAAGCGCTGGGCCTGGATGGTGGGCTGGATCTACTCGGTGTCGCTGTGTGTGACCATTGCGGCGGTTGCCCTGGGGGCCGGTCCTTATATCGCGGCCATGCTTGGCTTCGAACCGAGCCCGGTGACCAACACCTTCGTCGCGTTGGCCCTGACGGTGCTGGCAACCCTGCTGAACCTGAGCGGGACCAAGCTGCTGGCCAAAGTCGCGATGTTCGGCTTCATCTGCGAGTTGCTGGGTGCGATTGTGATCGGTGGCTACCTGTTGATCTTCGAACGTCACCAGCCGCTTTCGGTGCTGTTCAATACCTTCGACATTCGCATCGATGGCAGTTACTGGCCGGCGTTCCTGACCGCGTCACTGGCGGGCATGTTCCTCTACTACGGCTTCGAGGCCTGCGGTGACGTGGCTGAAGAGACGCCAAACCCGAGCAAGCGCATTCCCAAGGCCATGCGCATGACCATCTACATCGGTGGCGGTGCAGCGATGTTCGCCGCGTTGGCCCTGATCCTGGCGGTTCCGGACATTGCCAAGGTGCTGACCGGCGAAGACAAGGACCCCATGTCGACCATCATGGGCAATGCATTCGGGCCAACCGGATGGAAAATCGTGACGGCGGTCATCACGGTTTCCTTCGTGTCCTGCGTCCTCAGCCTGCAAGCTGCGGCCAGCCGTTTGCTGTACTCCTTTGCCCGCGATGAAATGGTCATGGGCAGCGGCGTGCTCAAACGCCTTTCGCCCACTACCCGTGTTCCCACAGCTGCACTGATTACCTGCGGAGTGATCCCGGCGGCCATCGTCTGCGCAGGGTTCTACCTGGAAAACGCCATCGCGATCGTGGTGAGCTTTGCGGCCATCGGCATTTACCTGGCGTTCCAGATGATCGTGGGCGGGGCGCTGTTTGCCCGGATGCGCGGCTGGAAACCGGCAGGTCAGTTCACCCTGGGCGGCTGGGGCTGGATCGTGAACATCCTGGCGCTGGTCTACGGTGTGCTGGCGGTCGTCAACATGTCCTGGCCACGTACGCCGGATGCCCCCTGGTACAGCAACTACGGCATTTTGCTGACGTCTGCGGTGGTCATTGGCATCGGCCTGCTCTACATGGTCATGTTCAAGCCCTATGACAAAGGTACGGCGCCGTTTGCCGATGCCTGGAAGCTGCGCAAGCTCTAGTCCGTAAAGGCTCCCGGCTGAGCGGACGATTCAGCCGGGAGGCCTTGCGACAACCCCTCGGCGCTGGTTTCGCTCAAGAGGACGTTGGTCGTAACTATCTAACACCCGGTGGATGCAGCGGATTGCACAGTAGCGCTTCTTTACTGGCAATGGATGCAACCGTCATGAATGACAACCACTTGTATACCGCCTTGCGCGATTCCTTGTCTGCCATCGCCTCCCGCGTGGTGCAGGCATTCCCCGACCTGCACGGCGAGGCCCGTGCCACCGCCGTGCACCTGCTGGAGGAGGAGGGTGTTTCGTCGGGCGATCCTGACCGGATCTACTGGCACCGCTTCTCGGGTGCCGCCAGCAACAGCCGTAGCTACAGCGGCTGGGAGCATTTCGGTGTTCCGGACCAATCCATGACCCTGACCGAGCTGGTGATGCGCCGTTTTCGCGCCAGCGATCAGGACAATGCCGATCTGCTGGGCCTGTATGGCGGCTTCTACACCGACGGGCCCGAAGCGCGCCGGTACGACGAGCACAATGAAGTGCGCCTGGATCCTCGGCGGGTCCTCGACCGGCTGTGGGACTTGGATTTCGCTGCGGGATTTCAACGGCGCCAGTCATCGTTCTGGCAGGCGCACGGGGTTGAGGTGCGTATCCTGGCCAAGCTCAGCTATGTGTCCGAGGCGCTGCAGGCAGGCTTGAGCGGGCAGCTGGATGAGCAGCAGTTGCGCCTGGCGCTCGATGCGGTTGGCTTCGCCAGTTCGGTTCAGCCGTTGCTGGAGCATTTCAAGCAGGTGTCCCCGCCCCATGCCGGTATCCGCATCTGTGCATTGAGCCTGGGTGGGCAGGGCTCGACTGACGTGCTCTGGGTGAAGGGGCAGGGCGATCAGCAGTTGCTCTATCTACCCGGTTGTGTACCGTCATTCCAGGGGTTTGACAGTGAGCGGGCGGTGGTCGAGTGGCTGTTCGGCTGGTTGCAGGTGCCATCGAGCAGCGAGCAGTTGCTGGCGCATTTCACCGCAGAGCCTGAGCACCTGCAGCAGATGCGCGGCGAGCTGCGCACCTGGGCGCAGGGAAGTGTCGACGCCTTTGCGCGGCAGGTGCAGTGCCCGTTGATCGAGGAAGAGGTGTTCGCCTGGCTGTGCGACAGCGCCCGGCAACGCATGGGCATCGAGACCGATGCGGCATTGCGCACCAATGCCGAGCTGCGCGCGCAGCTGTGGATTGGCTACCTGGGGGTGGCGACTCGCCTGCTCGGTGCACTGGCACCATTGTCGTGGCCGCTGGTGTTGCTGCCGGTGGTGGCGGGGAGTGCGGGCCTTGCGTTGAGCATCGAGCAGGCGATTGATGGCGACAGTGCCCAGGAGCGTCATGCCGGGGTGCTCGGGGCTATCCTTTCCGGCGTCGAAGTGGTGCTCAATCTGCCGTTTCTGTTGCCGTTGGGGCGCAGTGCGGCGCACAGCCTGGAAGCGCTCGAAGGGAACGAAATCGTCAATGTGCTACCGGCCGAGGATGGCGCGCTGCGTGGCATCAGCACGCTGGCCGATGGCGGGCAGTACGTCGAGATCGGCAGGTTGCCGTACCGGGTGCGTTACGACAGTGCGCTGCAGACCTGGTTGATCGTGCCCCAGGACAACCCCTTCGCATTCACCGGCGTGATACCCATCGCACTTGATGACGAAGGGCAGTGGGTCGTGCTGGAATCGATCTGCCTCAGGGGCGGCGGTCAGTGCCTGGGCGGCCTGTCGCCCGCCGAGCCGGCCGAAGTGCTGGACTACTCGCCGTTCGAGGTGCCGACGGACAGCTACGAGGTGCCGCCAGCCAGCCGTCCCGCCATGCGCGAGTTGCTCAAGGCCAGTAACAAGCGGCTGCTCGGTGGTGATTACGCCATGCCCGGAGCGCCACTGGAGCGGGTGAGGGACAGCCTTCACCATGTACGCTTACGATTGCGCTACGATGCTCGCGCGTTTTTCGCCGCTTCGCCAATGTTGCCCTTGCGCACCGTGACGGCTCCGGCCGCCGGTGTTTCGTCGCAGCGGGCATTCATGCAGCTGTTCGATGAGCATCCCGGGGTGGTGGTCGGTGAGGCGCATTCGTCCATCGCTAGCAAGCTGTGGCTGATGAGCAACTTCAAGCCACTGTATGACAAGGGGGTACGGACCCTCTACCTCGAACACCTGATGACCGACCTGCATCAGGCCGACCTGGATCTGTTTTCGCGCACCGGGCGGATGAGCCGTCCGTTGCAGCGGTATCTGGAGGCACTTGACGTCGGGCACGGGACCGATGTTACCGGGCGTTACAGCTTTCTGGAGCTGGTCAGGAAAGCCCGGGCCAGTCGCATTGCCGTCCAGGCCATCGACTGTGTGGCCAGCTACCGGCTGGAGGGCCTGGAGCAGCCGGGCGAACTGCTGCGCCAGAAGGTGATGAGCTACTACGCCAACCGGGTTATCGCGGCCAGGCAATCGGCCCAACCGGCTGACAAATGGGTAGCCCTGGTGGGTAACTCCCATAGCAATTTTTTCAAAGGCGTGCCGGGCCTCGCCGAGTTGCAAGGTGTGCCTGGGTTGCGCGTGGTCGATGGCGGACCGGGGCAGGCGACCGCCATCACCGTCGATCCGGGGGAGTTGTTCAAATCCTCGATAACAAAACCCGATGGTGTGGTGCAGGCCGACTTGCGCCTGGCGTTGCAGACCCAGCAAACAGCAGTTGAGTTCCTGGACCCGGCCACCGCGCCGCCTGGCGTGGTTCGCCCCAGGGGCTAGGGCAGGTCCTGCGGCAACTCTTCACTTAATCTTTCTCAATTGCAGGTGTATCGTATTCGCCCTTCATCGCCGGCACCTGGCCAGGTGCCGGCATGTTGTTCCTGGCAATAC
>Ga0247821_10002136_pt1 | contig 10878 bp, 10 predicted proteins | sample 13C_Glycerol_Day_FD_192481 | JGI IMG/M metagenome (GOLD analysis project Ga0247821, IMG submission 192481) | Soil microbial communities from agricultural site in Penn Yan, New York, United States - 13C_Glycerol_Day14 | ecosystem: Environmental > Terrestrial > Soil > Agricultural land | place... | reverse complement strand
GTTCAGCCCAGATCGACGATCCCCGCCTTCTTGCCCTGCCCGGCCACGACGGAATAGGCGGCGGCCAGTAAAGCCGGATCGGGCCCGACGAGCCGGCCCGGCTTGGCCAGACCGTCGAGCACGACGAACCGCAGCGTGCCGGCGCGAGTCTTCTTGTCCGAACCCATGATCCGCACCAGCTCGCCCAGCGCATCCGGGTCGTAGGTGGTCGGCAGGCCCAGGGTGTGCAGGACGGTCAGGTGCCGGTCGGCGGTCACGTCGTCCAGCCGGCCCGCCGCCCGGGCCAGCTCGGCGGCGAACACCAACCCGACCGAGACGGCGGCGCCGTGCCGCCACTTGTAGCGTTCCCGCTTCTCGATGGCGTGGGCCAGAGTATGCCCGTAGTTGAGGATCTCGCGCAGCTCCGACTCGCGCAGGTCGGCGGCGACGACGGCCGCCTTGACCGCGACGGAACGTTCGACCAGCTCGGCGATCTGGGCCGATGCGGGGTCCGATGCCGCGTCGGGGTCGGCTTCGATGATCCGCAGGATCGCCGGGTCGGCGATGAACCCGCACTTGACGACCTCGGCCAGGCCCGCGACCAGCTCGTGCCGGGGCAGGGTCTCCAGGGTCGCCAGATCGCAGATGACGGCACGCGGTTCGTAGAAGGCGCCGACCATGTTCTTGCCGGCGTCGGTGTTGATGCCGGTCTTCCCGCCGACGGCGGCATCCACCATGCCGAGCAGCGTGGTCGGCACCTGGATCACCGGCAGGCCGCGCATCCAGGTCGCGGCGGCGAACCCGGCCAGGTCGGTCACCGATCCGCCGCCCAGCCCGATCACCAGATCTCGCCGGTCGATCCCGATCTGCCCGAACACGTTCCAGCAAAAGCCCAGCACCGTCAGGTTCTTCGCGTCCTCGGCGTCCGGCACCTCCAGCAGGTGCACGTCCAGACCGCTGCCGGTCAACGCATCCCGGACCATCTCGGCGGTGAGCAGCAGGGTGTGCGGGTGCACCAACGCCACCCGAGCGGCGCCGGTCGCCCGCGCCGCGTCCACCAGTTCGTCCAGCAACCCGCGACCGATGGTGACGTCGTAGGGCGACCCGGACGGGACGGGCACGACGACGGGAGAACTCATCAGAGCTTCAACTCCTCGACGATGACGGTGGCCACCTGGGCGATCGTCAGGTCGTCCGTGGCCACCTCCAGGGTGGCCACTTCCTGGTAGAGCGGCATCCGGGCGTCCAGCAGGGCCTTGTAGGTGGCCCGCGGGTTAACCCCGGTCAGCAGCGGACGGTTGGTGGCCAGGCCGGTGCGGCGCACGCCGGTCGGCATGGTGACCGACAGGAACACCACGGTGTGCTTCCTGAGCAGGTCGCGGGTCGGCTCGGCCAGGATCGCCCCGCCACCCAGGGCCAGCACCCCGTCGTGGCCGGCCAGCGCGGTGGCCACGGCGGCCCGTTCCAGGGCACGGAACGCCGGCTCCCCGTCGGTCAGGAAGATGTCCGGGATGGGACGGCCGGCGGTGGACTCGATGTCGCTGTCGGTGTCCCGGAACTGCCGGCCGGTCAACCGGGCGACGATGAGGCCGACCGAGGTCTTGCCCGAACCGGGCGGGCCGACGAGTACGAGGATCGGCCGCACCGGCGTGGCCGGCGCTCCGGATCCGGCCTCGGCGTCCGGCCGGGCACCGGGCTCGACGCCGGGCGCAGCGGCCGACTCGACACCGTCACCGTCCGGGGCCGTCACCGGCCCACGGCGCCGGTGACGGTGTCGACGCCGGTACCGGTGGACGGGGCCGGCGCGAAGTCGATCGAGGCCAGGTACGACGCGACGTTCCGGGCCGCCTCGCCCACGGAATCACCGCCGAACTTCTCGCTGACCGCGTCCGCCACCACCAGCGCGACCATGGCCTCGGCGACCACCCCGGCCGCCGGCACCGCGCACACGTCGCTGCGCTGGTGGATGGCCTGGGCCCGGTCCCCGGTGGCAATGTCGACGGTGGCCAGCGCCCGCGGCACGGTGGAGATCGGCTTCATCGCCGCCCGCACCCGCAGCACCTCGCCATTGGTCATGCCGCCTTCGATCCCGCCGGCCCGATTGGTGCGACGCGAGACAGTCGTGCTCGGCCCGTCCTCGGTCGGATCTATCTCGTCGTGCGCGGCGCTGCCCCGGCGGCGCGCCGTCAGGAAGCCGTCACCGATCTCGACGCCCTTGATCGCCTGGATGCTCATCAGCGACGCGGCCAGCCGGGCATCGAGCTTGCGGTCGGCGTGCACGAACGAGCCGAGGCCCGGCGGCAGGCCGTAGACCAGCACCTCGACGACGCCACCGAGGGTGTCGCCATCGGCCTTGGCCGCTTCGATCTCGGTCACCATGACGGCCGTCGACTCGGCGGCGAAGGCCCGGACCGGCGACTCGTCGATCGCGTCCCGGTCGGCCGGGGAGGGCAGCGGACCGGTGACCGCCTCGGCCTCGCCGATGGACACCACGTGCGAGACCACCTCGGCGCCGAGCACCGCACGCAGGTACTGCTGCGCGACCGTGCCCAACGCGACCCGGGCCGCGGTCTCCCGGGCGGAGGCCCGCTCCAGGACCGGCCGGGCGTCGGCGAAGCCGTATTTCTGCATGCCGGCCAGATCGGCGTGGCCGGGCCGGGGCCGGGTCAGCGGGGCGTTGCGGGCCAGACCGGCCAGCACGTCCTTGTCGACCGGGTCCGCGGCCATGATCTGTTCCCATTTGGGCCACTCGGTGTTGCCGATCTCGATGGCCACCGGACCGCCGAGGCTGGACCCGTGCCGGATGCCCCCCAGGATGCTGACCTTGTCCTGTTCGAACTTCATCCGGGCGCCCCGGCCGTACCCGAGGCGCCGCCGGGCCAGCTGGGTGGCGATGTCCGACGACGTCACCGGCACCCCGGCGGGGAGGCCTTCGAGGACGGCCACCAGGGCGGGGCCATGGGATTCACCTGCAGTCAACCAGCGCAACACGCGCGCCATCCTCCCACGACCGCCGGCGGCGGCGTTGCCACCGGCCGATCGGTGCGCTCAGTCGTCGTCCTCCGGCGGCGCGAGGACGGCCAGGTCGTCCAGCGACGGGACGAAGTAGTAGGCGCCGGAGAGCGGCGTCGTATAGAGCGTCAGCGCGTCCCGGGTACCGCCGAGCCCGGCCATGCTGTCGAGCATGTCGGCCAGCGGCGCCCGCCGGTTGCAGAACCCGACGAACATGGTGCCGTGTTCGCGCGCCGAGCCGTACGCGACGTTGCGCCGGAAGATCTTGCCGAAGTCGTCCTGATCGGTGCGCGCGGCGTGCGCGGTCTCCGGTCTGGGATCCAGCTCGATGCTGTCCGGCTTGGTCCGGCCGATCACCTGCTCCTGCTCGGCCACCGGCACGGCGTTCCAGCTCGCCGCGTCGTGCCGCCACTTCTGCACCAGCAGCACCGACCCCGCGGCCCCGGGCCGGTCGGCGGCCACCAGCACCTGCCGCGGCGCCTCGGACAGGTGCGGGTTCTCGGTGCCGTCGATGAAACCGGTGAGATCCAGGTCGCGGTGATAGGTCCAGCCGGACACCTCGTCGGCGACCGTCGCCACCCCGGCGAACGCGTCGATGATCGCCGTCACCGTGTCGAAGACGACGTCCCTCGAACCGCCGGCGGTCCACAGGAAGATGTCGTGCTGGGTCGCCGGCATGGTGAACCCGTCCGGCCCGACGACCGGTTCGTTGAACCCGGTCAGGGCGTCCGGCGAGCGTTGCGGCACCACCGAATCCCACAACTCGGGACGGAAGCCCACGACCAGGTTCACCCCGCCCATCGTGGTGCGCGGCTCGCTGAGCCCGGCGGCGATGGTCAACGCCGCCCGGGGGTCGGCGCCGGCGTCCAGGGACAACTCGAGGTACGAGTGGGCGTGCGTGCCCAGGGCGAAGATGCCCGTCTGCGGCACCGATAGGCCGGTCATGTGTTTCCCGTTTCGCGGCGAGGGGGCTCCGATCGCCGGAAGCCTACGCAGCCGAACCGGGAAGTCAGTGGGCCGCCTCCCACGCCGCATAGGCGTCGTGCACCACGCGGATCGCGTCGTCGACGTCGTCGGTGACGTGAATCAGGTTCAGGTCCGGCGGGGAGATGTTGCCGGCGCCGGCCACCGACTTCTTGATCCACTCCGCCAGGCCGCCCCAGTACTCCGTCCCGAACAACACGACCGGGAACTTGGTGACCTTTTTGGTCTGCACCAGGGTCAGCGCCTCGAACAACTCGTCCAGCGTGCCAAAGCCACCGGGCAGGCAGATGTAGGCCTGGGAGTACTTGACGAACATCGTCTTGCGGGCGAAGAAGTAACGGAAGTTGATGCCCAGGTCCACATACCGGTTCAGGCCCTGCTCGAACGGCAGCTCGATGCCGAGCCCGACGGACAGTCCACCGGCCTTCTTGGCCCCCTTGTTGGCGGCCTCCATGATCCCGGGCCCACCGCCGGTGATCACCGCGAAGCCCTCCTGGGCGAGCGCGGCGCCGATCTCCTCGGCCTTCTGGTAGTGCGGCGTGCCCCGCTTGGTCCGGGCGCTGCCGAAGACCGAGACCGCCCGCGGCAATCCGGCCAGCGCACCGAAACCCTCCACGAACTCCGCCTGGATGCGCAGCACCCGCCACGGGTCGGTGTGCACCCAATCGCTCGGTCCGCGGGAGTCGAGCAGACGCTGATCGGTGGTGCTGGAGGTCTGGTCGCGCTGGTCGCCCCGTAGGCGAACCGGTCCCTTGAACCGTTCCGGCTCCTGCCCGTCCGGTGGCGGCAGCGACGGGTCCTCGAATTCGGTCACCCAATCCACAGTAGTGACGGGGTGACGCTCAGGTGACCAGGCCCGCTGCGGCGGGCGAGGGTTCGCCGGAGGTTTACCGGGCGGACACCGGACCCTCGCCCGATCGAGGAAGGAGTTTCCGCTGTCTCGAGACCCGCCGAACCGCCGAAGGTCCTCCCCCGACGCCGGCCGCCGACCCGCCCGGCTGCGCCACGAGCGGGCCTGCGCCGGTCAGCCGGCCAGGAAACCCCGCAGCACCTGCGTCATCTCCCGGATCTGGTTCATGCTGACGTGCTCCTCGCGGGTGTGCGCCAGCGACGGGTCGCCGGGACCGTAGTTGACGGCCGGAATGCCCAGCGCGGCGAACCGGGCCACGTCGGTCCAGCCGAACTTGGCCTGCGCCCGGCCGCCGGCGGCGGCCACGAACTCGGCGGCGGCCGGTGCGGCGAGGCCCGGCCGCGCGCCGGACGCGACGTCGAGCACCGCGACCTCGAAGTCGTGAAACAGGTCGTGGAGCACGGCCACCGCCTCGTCCGCGCTGCGGTCGGGCGCGAACCGGAAGTTGACCCGCACCGTGCACTCGTCGGGGATCACGTTGCCGGCCACTCCCCCGCTGATGCCGACCGCGTTCAGGCCCTCGTGGTACTGGCACCCGTCGATGTCCACGATCCGCGCGTCCCACCCGGCGAGCCGGTCCAGGATCACCCGGGCCCGGTGGATCGCGTTGTCGCCCAGCCAGGACCGGGCCGAGTGCGCGCGCCGGCCGCGGGCGGTCACGGTGGCCGACACGGTGCCCTGGCAGCCGGCCTCGACGTTGCCGTTGGTCGGCTCGCCGAGAATCGCCAGGTCCGCGACCAGCCACTGGTGATGGTCCGCCTGGATGCGGGTCAACCCGTTCCGGTCGTAGTCGACCTCCTCGCATTCGTAGAACACGAAGGTGAGGTCGCGGGCCGGGGCCGGCATGGTCGCCGCGAGATGCAGCAGCATCGCATCGCCCGACTTCATGTCGGTGGTGCCGCAGCCGTGCAGCACGTCGCCGTCCCGGCGGACGGGAACGTTGTCGGCGATCGGCACGGTGTCCAGGTGACCGGCCAGCAGGATGCGGGTGGGTCGACCCAGATCCGTGCGCGCCAGGACGCTCTGGCCGACCCGTTGCACGTGCAGGTGCGGCAGGCGGCGCAGGGCCGCCTCGACGGCATCGGCGATCACCACCTCGGCTCCGGACACCGACGGGATGTCGACCAGCGCGGCGGTCAGCTCGGCGGGATCTCCCGTCAGGTCCAGTTCGATCGGTGCGACCGAGGTCGCCTCGGGTGGCGCGGGGGCGGCAGACACGTCCAGCACAGTACCTTCGAGGACGATGCGCAAGCCGGTGAAGAACAGCCTCATCGTGGCCGGCGTGGTCTGCCTGCTCGCCGCGGCGGTCACCGCCGGACTGCTGATCTGGCGCAACCCGTTCGCGGACCGACCCGAGTGCACGGTGCCGGGGGTGACGGTCGAGGCGGCCGGATCCTCGACGGTGTCGGCCGATGTCGAATTGACCGTCGCGCAGCTGCACCACGCGTCGACGATCAACGCGGTCGGCCTGTCCCGGGGCATCGCCGAGCGGGGCCGGATCATCGCAATGGCCACCGCTTACCAGGAGTCCAGCCTGCGCAACCGGACGAACGGTGACCGGGATTCGGTGGGGCTGTTCCAGCAGCGGCCGTCCCAGGGCTGGGGCTCCAAGGACGAGATCCTCGACCCGATCTACTCGACCGGCAAGTTCTACGACGCGCTCCTGCAGGTGGACGACTGGCCGGACCTGCCGCTCACCGAGGCGGCGCAAAAGGTTCAGCAGTCGGCCTTTCCGGACGCCTACGCCAAATGGGAGCCGCAGGCGACCACCCTGGTGCGTGCCCTGTCGGGAGCGGCGCCGGTTCAACTCGGGTGCCGGGCCGGCGGTCATCGGCCCACCGCGGTCGCCCCGGACCGGCCGGCCCCGGCCGGCACCGACGACGCGACGCCCCAGCTGACGGCGGCCCTGGCCGCGGCCGACGCCGAACTCGGCGGGCTCACCGTGCAGGACGTCGCCGACGAGGGCCGCACGGCCACGGTGTCCGTCTCGCTGGCCGAGCTGACCTCCGGCGCGGCCGGGCGAACGCTGGCGGCCTGGGCCGTCGCGCACGGAACGGGCATGAGCATCACCGACGTGGCGGTGGACCAGCAGCTGTGGACCGACCACGAATGGCGCACGGCCGACCAGTCACTGGACGCCGGCGTGGTCCGCATCACCGTCGCTCCCTGACGGGCACTCCCGGCCGGCCGGTCGATCGGATCGTTCGGATCGTTGGTCGGGCCGGCGAGGCCGCCGACGCCGGTGGGAGCGTGCGCCGACGATCCGGCGACGACGGGTCCGGGTCGTTCAGCGCGGTCCGAGCGCGGCCCGCAGCCGATCGACCCACGACTCCGGCGACCGCAGGTCCGGCCACGACCAGCGCACCGGGTGCCAACCGGCATCCCGCATCGCCGCCTCCCGTTCGTCGGGGTCGGCCGCGGGTTCCACGGCCTGGTCGACGAACTCGCCCAGCACCCGCGTGCCCGGGAACGCGAAGGCGACGGAAGCCATCAGCTGTCCCCGGGGGTCGGTCACCGTCACGTCCAGCTCCGGTGCGGGCAGCCCCCACCGGTGCATCAGCACCCGGCTGATCGACTCACCCGGCCCGTGACTGCGCCGGTCGGCGAAGGCCACCACCTCGGAGGCCCGGCGCGTGCCCGGCACCCGATGCAACCGGTCCACCTGCCGCGCCAACGACTCGCGACTGACCAGATCGCGGTGCAGGGCGGCGTCCGCAAGCATCACCGCGTGGTCGAACGGCAGCGTCAGCGCGCAGTCGACGACGGTCCGCTCCGCCGTCGTCACCGGCAGCCCGCCCAGCTCGACCACCTCACTGGGCGCCAACGCCGCCTTGTGCAGCCGCACCGCCGCACCGCCCCGTGACTTGGCCGCGTCCGGTCGGGTGACGTGCATCGGTGGGTGCCCGCTCGCGCGGGTCCCGCCCGGCCGCTCGCCGTCGTCCGTCCGTCGCCGGCCTCCCTCGTGGGAATGCCCGCCGGGCCAGCGTGTCTCGTCGGGGCGAGGCCGGTCGAGCTGGCGCGCTTCGCCGGGGCGGGGCCGGCCCAGCCAGCCGATTTCACTGTGACAGAACGGGAGCCCGTGCATGACGGCCGCCGACACGTGGCTGACGACCGGACGGCCGACCAGCAGCGGCACCACGACGGTCAGCGTCGCCCGGTGACGCTCGGCCGGGTCCGCCGGCGGATCGCCGGCGGACCGCACGTAGAGCCCCGGCAGGACGCTGTGCAATTCGCCCCGCTCCCGCGCTCGCCGGATCTGGTGATCGGACAGTCCCTGTGAGAGCAACTCGGTCCGGCTGATGACGGGGGCGACGGCGCGCTGCGGCATGGGCCACACGCTGGTCGGCGTGGCGCCCTCGGGCAATGCCCAGGTTGGAAGATGTGGACGACACGCCGTCCGCTGCGGCGAACCGGACGCCGCGGCCAGGTTGTCCACACCTCTGGGCACCTGGACTTGACACCGACACGTGGCGATATCCACCGAATCCGGCCGATAGGCTCGCCGGCATGAGCGCCATACCGAGTTCCGCACCCGCCACGCCCGACTCGACCCCGGATTCGACCGTCGTCGGTGGCGCTTTCGGCACCGGCCTGGCCACCGTCGCCGCCGATGGCACCGTGCTCGACGTCTGGTACCCGGCGCCCGCCCTACTGGTCACCGAGCCGGGCAGCCCGGTCACCGCCCAGCCGGAGTTGCGGCTGGCCGAGCGGAGCGACGACATCCGCGAGGTCAGGTTGCAGGTGGTGCAGACCCGGATCGTTTCCCTGGCCGACGCCCCCGCGGACACCGCGGACGCGTACCTGCGGCTGCATCTGCTGTCCGCCCGCGTGGTCCGGCCCCGCACCATCAACCTGGACGGCATCTTCGCGATGCTGCCGAACAACGTCTGGACCTCGCTCGGCCCGGTGCCGCCGGCGGAGGTGGAGCGGGTCCGGCTACGGGCGTTGGAGGCCGGGATCCGGCTGTCGGTATTCGGTGTCGACAAGTTCCCCCGCATGACGGACTACGTGGTGCCCTCCGGGGTGCGCATCGCGCATGCCGACCGCGTGCGGCTGGGCGCGCACCTGGCCGCCGGCACCACCGTGATGCACGAGGGCTTCTGCAACTACAACGCCGGCACGGTCGGCACGTCAATGGTGGAGGGGCGGATCTCGCAGGGGGTCGTCGTCGGCGACGGCAGCGACGTCGGTGGCGGCGCGTCGATCATGGGCACCCTGTCCGGTGGCGGCAAGGAGCAGGTCACGATCGGCGAGCGGTGCCTACTGGGTGCGAACTCCGGCGTCGGCATCTCCCTCGGGGACGACTGCATCGTCGAGGCCGGGCTGTACCTGACCGCGGGCACCAAACTCACGCTGATCGCCGAGGGCGAGCAGCGCACCGTCAAGGCCCGGGAGCTGTCCGGCGCGGCTGGCCTGCTGTTCCGGCGGAACTCGCTGAGCGGCGGGGTCGAGGCGGTGCCCCGCGCCGGATCCTGGGGTGGGCTCAATGCCGCCCTGCATGCGCAGTAAGGCAGGACCGGCGGCGGGACGGGCCGGCGACTCCCCGTCGGCCCGGCGGGTCCGTCTCCCGGGACGGGACCGGTAAGGGATACTCCCGGGGTGCCTCCCCGAGCTCGCAGACGCGCAGTGCCGCGGCCGGCCCCGATCGTGCAGCAGGACATGTACACCGACGCCGCGCTGCACACCCGCCCCAAGGAGCCGGCCAGGACACCGACCCGGAAACGGTCGACCAAGAACGACTCGGCGCCGCCGAGCGGTCCGGGCGAGGTGCCGGGCCACGTGGTCGACGGTGAAGAGGTTCTCGACCACCTGGCTCTGGCCCCACCCCGGCCGGCGCCCCGCCGCCCCGGGCTGATCCCCACCGATATCGCCGACTCCATCGGCCCGGTCCTGGGCAAGGCCGTCGCCGACATCAAGGCGCACGAGGACGGCAGCCGCCGCGGCGGCGACATCGAGGACGTGCACAAGATGCGGGTGGCGACCCGCCGCGTGCGCGCCTACCTCAAGGCAGCCCGCCCCGCCCTGGACCGGGCGGCCACCGACCGGTTGCGCGGCGACGTGCGCGAACTGGCCGGCACGTTGGGCGTGATCCGCGATCACGACGTCATGATCGACCGGCTGCACCAGGAGGCTGCCCGGCTGGGCGACCCGGACACCGGCGCCCTCGAGCACCTGATCAGCCGGCTGGAGACCGAACGGGTCGCCGGCCGGGACCGGCTCGTCAGCGAACTCGACGACCCGTCCTACAGGTCCCTGCTCACCGAGCTGGAGGAGGCCGCCGCGCAGCCTCCGGTTGCCGATCCCTGGGCCGACCTGCACGAGCTGGCCGCCGCCGAATGGCGAACGCTGCGCAAGGCGCGGCGCAAGCTGCACAAGACATTCGGCGACGACCCACCCGACGACGATCTGCACGAACTGCGGATCTACGGCAAACGGGCCCGGTATGCGGCCGAGCTCCTCCACGAGAAGGGTGACATCGGCACGTTTCTCGAGGCCCTGGCCGGCCTCCAGGAGGTGCTCGGCGACCATCAGGACGCGTGCGTGCTGGAGGACCGCCTGCGGGAACTGGTCGTCGAGGTCGGTGATCCGCACGCCGGGGTCGCCGCCGGCCGCGTCATCCAGGGCTGCCGGGACCGCCGGGTGCGGGCCCGGGCCGACTACCCCGGTGCCTGGAAGAAGGCCGAGGCCGCCGCTCGTCAGGCCTTCCCGGACTGACCGACGATCATCGCGCGGCACCGACCCGGTCCGCCCCGCGGTCGAACCGGGTCGGTCCGCAGTTGCTCAGCCGCGGGCGGAACCGGCGTCCACCGTCCGGCGCTCCCGGGAACCGTTGCTGCTGATTTCCTGCTCGCCGGTGTCGCCGTGGTTGATGGTGATCTTGCGCGGCTTGGCCCTCTCGGCCACCGGGATCACCAGCCGAAGCACGCCGTCCCGGTAACCGGCTTCGATCCGGTCCAGGTCCAGGTTGTCGCCGAGCACCAGCTGCCGGCTGA
>Ga0247821_10002133_pt1 | contig 10881 bp, 12 predicted proteins | sample 13C_Glycerol_Day_FD_192481 | JGI IMG/M metagenome (GOLD analysis project Ga0247821, IMG submission 192481) | Soil microbial communities from agricultural site in Penn Yan, New York, United States - 13C_Glycerol_Day14 | ecosystem: Environmental > Terrestrial > Soil > Agricultural land | place... | reverse complement strand
TCTTCGCACAGCGCCTTGAGCTGGGCCCGCTGCGCTTGCGTCATGGGCTCTGCCATGTCGTGCTCCTGGACTGTCGATCAAGCCAGTCTCCGGCTCAGCGCGCGCGATCGCTGTAGGCCCGCTTCGCCGTTGCGTGCGCTTGCAGCACGACACACCCCAACACCCAGCCCCGACGTCGTCCGACACCTGCGCCACGACACGGCTCCCAGAATCGTTAGGGACACGCAGACAAGGAGAAGTCCCCATGGCTGAACCCAAGGCGCCGCGACCGCTGGCGGTGGTGACCGGTGCCTCGTCCGGCATCGGCTACCACCTGGCGATGATCGCCGCCCAGCATGGCTACGACCTGGTCGTGGCGGCCGACCGGCCACTCGAAGAGGCCGTGGCCGATTTCAAGAACGCCGGCGCGCAGGAAGTGCATGCGGTGCAGGCCGAACTGGCCAGCCGCCAAGGCGTCGACGACCTGGTGAACGAGCTGCAGGGCCGCGAAGTCGATGCACTGATGGCCAACGCGGGCCACGGCCTGGGCGGCCGCTTCCTCGACCAGGACTTCGGCGATATCCAGCACGTGATCGACACCAACGTGACCGGCACGATCTACCTGATCCAGCAGGTCGCGCGCGGCATGGTGGCGCGCGGGCGCGGCCGCATCCTCATCACCGGTTCGATCGCCGGCTTCCAGCCCGGGGCCTTCCACGCGGTCTACAACGGCAGCAAGGCCTTCGTCGATTCGTTCGCGCAGGCGCTGCGCAACGAGATGAACGACACCGGCGTGACGGTGAGCCTGCTGATGCCGGGGGTGACCGACACCGAGTTCTTCGAGCGCGCCGATCTGCTGGACACCAAGGTCGGCGCCGACATGAAGAAGGACGATCCGGCGATGGTGGCGCGCGTCGGCTTCGACGCGATGCTCAAGGGCGAAGCCGACGTGGTGTCCGGCTGGAAGAACAAGCTGCAGGTGGCCGCGTCCAAGGTGATGCCGGCGCAGTCCACCGCGCAGATGCACCGCAAGCTGGCCGAGCCGGGCTCGGCCAGGCACGACCATCCCGACCGCGAAGAGGTTCATCCCATCGGCGCGGGCAAGCACCAACCCACCAGAGAGGACAAGCGATGATGAGCAAGAAGCAGGAGTTCCTGCACAAGCAGCAGAGCCGCGACATGCATCCCGAGCAGATGAAGAAGGGCCAGGCCGCGGCGGCCAAGGGCAACCCCGCCGACCACCAGGTGCCCGGGACGGGCAAGGTGGCCAACGACCACAACAAGCAGGGCGAACAGGCCCCGACGCAGAAGCACGAAGGCCAGCGCACGCCCGAGAGCCGCCACGACCGGCAGAACGTGAGCGGCGGCCACAACGAGGTGACGGCGCGCAAGGGCGGTGGCGGTGCCGGCGGTGGTCGTGAGCCGCGCGGCGCGGGCTAGCGAGAACGAAGCGGCTTTCTAGGGCTGCTTCAACGCCGAGTCCAGGTTGGCCAGGATCATCGTCCAGCCCTGCTCGGCGCCTTCCAGCATCTCGCGCGTGTCCTCGTCCATCGGGCCGAGGTCGTGGCGCAGAGTGAGCTCGCAGCCGTCGCCCTGCGGCTCGATGTCGATGATGACGGTCGTTTCGTGCGACTGGAACTGCGGCAGCCCGAAGCTGAAGGCGATGCGGCGCGGCCGGTCCAGCTGCAGGAAGCGGCCGCTGTGTTCGACATCGATGAACTGCTCCGACGCGGCCTCGAGCGGCCGGCGATCGACGATGGTGAAGCTGCCGTTGACGCCCGGCTCGATGTCGCAACGCACGATCTCGCCTTGCGACGTGGCGAACCAGAAGCGGCGCGCCAGCTGCGGGTCCAGCCACGCGTCGTAGACGGTGTCGGCGGTGCAGGCGTAGGCGCGTTGCACGCGCACGATGGTGGAGGTAACCATGAGGTCCTTATCGCGCCGGGCCGTGGCCGGGTCAAGCCGGTCCCGTCCGACTCGGCTTGTAGGGCTGGGCGCTACGGGCCGATGAAGCGCAGCAGCGCCTCAGCCACCGCGGCCGCGTTCTCGCGCGGCGGGAAGTGGCCCACGCCTTCGAGCAGTTGCCGCTCGTAGCGACCGCGGAAGAAGCGCTCCTTGCCGGCCGACGTGTCGGGATGGTTCACAGCGTCCACCGCACCGTGCAGCACCAGCGTGGGCACGTCGAGCACCGGCGCGGGCTGCAGCGCCGCTTCGTCCTTGTCGTACATCGGATCCGCGGGCGCGTTCCCCCAGCGGTGCTGGTACGAATGCAGCGTCACCTCGGCCCAGTCGGGCTGGTGGAAGGCCTTCGCGGTCTCCTCGAATTCCTGCGGGTCGTACCAGTCCGGCGGCGACCACGTGTCCCACATGAAGCGAGCGAATGCATGCCCATGCTCGCGCACCGTGCGCTGCCCGCGCGGCGTGGCCATGTACCAGTGGTACCAGTAGTTGCGCGTCTGCGGCATGGTGAGTGGCTGGTCCGGCGTGTTGGTGCCGTAGCCCGTCGACAGCATGCACAGGTGGCTGGCGACGCCGGGCCGCAGGCCGCAGGCATTGGCGGCTGCACGCGCCCCCCAGTCGTGGCCCACCAGCACCGGCTGCTCGAGGCCCATCGCATCGATGAAATCCAGCGCGTCGCGCCCCAGTGCCGACAGTTGCCCGGTGCGCGGCGTGTCGGCTCGCAGGAACTGCGTCGGCAGGAAGCCACGCAGCGCCGGCGCCAGCACGCGCCAGCCGGCCTCGGCCAGCGGCGGCGCGACACCGGCCCAGCAGCGCGGGCTGTCGGGCCAGCCGTGCAGCAGGACGACGGTGCGCTCGGCACCCGGGTTCCATTCCGAGTAGGCGACGCGCAGCAGCGGGGTGTCGACGGTCTTCATGGCGGGCTCCTTGAGGAAGGATGTCCGATCGTGCCGCAGTTCCGATCGCCCCGGTGACGTCCTACAACGCATCGCGCGCTTGGCGGCTGATGCTGCCCGAGGGCCTGCGCAACACTGCCAGCAAGTCCCACTGCGCAGGAGGCTGACATGAGAAGGATGCAACCCACCGCCTGGTTCTGGGTGGTGGCGGCCGCCATCGTGGCCGTGGCGCTGTTCACGGTCGGCAATGTGCATGGGCAGACCAGTGGCTCGTCCGCCACCTTCGAAGGCCGGCCGGCGATGGCCGGTGCGCAAGGCGGCACCGGCGCGATGGCAGGTCCTCCGCAAGGCGGCCTCTCACCGCAGAGCCCGTCCGACCCCGGCGGCGGCATCAACCCGCGCCGCGACAACACCAGCCCGACGCAGGCCAACGGCCCGGCCATCCCGCGCGACCCAGGTCCGATCCCGCGCGATCCCGGCCTGGACAGGTCCGTGGGCGGCGGCGGTGAAGTGCGGCCGCAGCGCGACCGCGACGACGTGATCAAGCGCGACCGCGACGACCATGGCCTGCAGCAGCAGAACAAGAGCAGCAGCAAGGCCAAGCGCGCCACCAAGCGGTCGGTCGAGCGCGCGCGCCGCGGCGTGAGCGGCGTGGACAGCTGAGTCCCGCCCTACAACACCGACTTCGCCTTCTTCAGATCCGCGACGAACGCCGCGAAGGCCTCGTCGCGGTCCTCCGGCGGCATGCGCAGCAGCGCCGACGGATGCAGGGTGATCAGCACCTTGCGGCCGTCCGCCCGCGTGAGCCAGTTGCCGCGCTCGGCGGTGACCGAGATGGCGTGGCCCATCAGTGAACGCGCCGCCGTCGAGCCGAGCGCCACCAGCGCTTTCGGCTGGACCAGCGCGATCTCGTCTTCCATCCAGTGCAGGCAGGCCGCGGCCTCGCGCTGGGTCGGTGTCTTGTGGATGCGCCGCTTGCCCCGCAGCTCGAACTTGAAGTGCTTCACCGCGTTGGAGACGAACACGATATCGCGCGGGATGCCCAGCGATTCCAGTGCCCGGTCCAGCAGCTTGCCCGCCGGCCCGACGAAGGGATGGCCCTGCAGGTCTTCCTGGTCGCCCGGCTGCTCGCCCACGAACATCAGCGGCGCATGAAGCCGGCCTTCGCCGTTGACGGACTGCGTGGCGAACTCGCCGATGGGGCATTCGCGGCACTTCATCGTGGCCGATTTCAGCTGCTCCAGCGAGGTGAGACCGTCCTGCGCCAGCGTGTCTTCGGGCTCCACCGCCACGGGCTGCGGGATGCGGCGCCTGGGCGCCTGGGCCGGCCGTTCGATCATGGCCTCGCTCCTTTGCTGCGCCTGCTGCGACAACTCGCCGATCAGCCGCGCCTCGGGCAGGTTGTGCCAGTACTTGCGCGGCATCTCCTTGTGCAGCTGCTGCATCTTCAGCCGCGCGGGATTGAAGATGCTCTCGTAGTAGGTCAGCCAGAGTTCCTCGCCCGCGTCCGCCGCCGGCGCGTCCTGGCGGCCACCCCCCGGGCCGAACAGCAGCTGCTCGCCGTCCCAGCGCACCGAACGCTCGGGCGTGAGGATGGCCCAGCTCATGTTGGCGAAGCGGCGTGCGAACCACGGCGCCACCGCTTCGACCACGTGGTGCGCGGGCTCGAACCAGGCCACGTGCAGCACCTCGCCGGGCCGCTCCTGGTCGGCCACCTGGCGGAAGCGCACGAAGGCCTTCATCTTGTGCATGTCGCGCCGCACCGCCTGCGCCATCTGCTGGGCGTGGACCATGTCGGTGTCCAGCGGGTCGTTGCGCAGCGACGGCTCGTGCACCAGCCGCCACAGCAGGCGGTAGAGCAGGGCGAAGCGCTGCGCGTCGTGGTGCAGCACCACCACCTCGCACAACCTCAGGAAGGAGGCCGGCACGATGGCCGCGGCGGCGTTGGGGATGTGGCGCGAGCGCGGTTCGATGCTCTCGGGCGGCAGCGCGAACAGGTCGTCGCTGAGCGTATGCACGGTCTCCCACTGCACCTCGTGCGGCGGCACCTGGTGCGCGAGCAGGTCGCGCGCTTCATTGCGAAAGCCCGCCAGGTCGATCTCGCTTTGAAGGCGCGGCATTCGCGGATCTCCGTCCGGTTCAGAACAACGCGCCCTGCTCGGGCCGGCGTTTCGCGGGGCCTGCCGGCAACGGACCGCGTGGGACGTGGTCGGCCAGCAGGGCGAAGGGCAGCACCTTGCGCAGGGGCACGCGCAGGCGCTGCAGGTCGTCGGTGCGCAAGCGGCGCAGGCGCCGTGCGGCGATGAGGCGGTCCACCGCCTTGACGCCAAGGCCTGGCACGCGCAGCAGCAGCTCGCGCGGAGCGCGGTTGATATCCACCGGGAAACGCTCGGGATGCGCACGCGCCCAGGCCAGCTTCGGGTCCTCGTCCAGCGCGAGCATGCCGCCCGCGCCCGCCGGCGTGATCTCGCGCGCCTCGAAGCCGTAGTAGCGCATCAGCCAGTCGGCCTGGTAGAGGCGGTGCTCGCGCACCAGCGGCGGCGCCTTCAACGGCAGGGCCGAAGCGGCGTGCGGGATCGGGCTGAACGCCGAGTAGTAGACGCGCTTGAGGTCGTAGGCCGCGTACAGCTGGGCGCTGGTGGCCAGGATGGTGGCGTCGTCGGTCGAGTCGGCGCCCACGATCATCTGCGTGCTCTGGCCGGCGGCGGCGAACTGCGGCGCCTCGGCCCGGCGGGGCGGCGCCTTGCCGAACACGGTGATGGGCTTGCCCTCGACTTCGCGACGTTCCTCGCGCGCCTCGTCGATGTGCACTCGCAGCCGCGCCATCGAACGCTTGATGGCGTCCACGTCCTTCTCCGGCGCCAGCGACTGCAGGCTGCTGACCGTGGGCAGCTCGATGTTGATCGACAGCCGGTCCGCGTACATCCCCGCGCGCGCCAGCAGCTCGGGCGCGGCCTCGGGGATGGTCTTGAGGTGGATGTAGCCGCGGAAGTCGTGCTCCTCGCGCAGTCGTCGCGCGACCTCGACCACCTGCTCCATCGTGTAGTCGGGGCTGCGGATGATGCCGCTGGACAGGAACAGCCCTTCGATGCAGTTGCGGCGGTAGAAGTCCAGCGTGAGGTGCACCACCTCGTCGACGGAAAACCGCGCGCGCTGCACGTTGCTGCTGGACCGGTTGACGCAGTACAGGCAGTCGAACTGGCAATAGTTGGTCAGCAGGATCTTCAGCAGCGAGATGCAGCGGCCGTCGGGCGTGAAGCTGTGGCAGATGCCGCTGCCGTCGTTGGACCCCAGGCCGGTGCCGTCCAGCGAATCGCGCGCGCGGCCCCCGCTGGACGCGCAGGACGCGTCGTATTTCGCGGCGTCCGCGAGCAGGGAGAGCTTGGCCTTGAGTTCCACTGGATGAATATACAGTATCAGGCGTCACGCGCCTTGCGCAGACGGCCTTCGAAGAGGACGTAGACCACCGCCGCCACCAGCAGGGGGGCGATGTAGTAGAGCGCCCGATAGGTCAGCAGCGCGGCCAGCAACTGCCCCTCGGCCACGCGGTGCGACAGCAGGCCGATGAACACCGCCTCCAGCACGCCGAGCCCGGCCGGCACGTGCGTGGCCACGCCGGCCACCGCGCCCACCAGCAGCACGCTGAGCACGGTCGGGTAGTCGACCTTGCCCTGCAGCAGCGTGTAGAGGATCGCGCCCATGATCATCCAGTTGGGCACCGCCATCGCCACCTGCAGCATCGCCATGCGCGGCGGCGGCAGCAGCAGTTCGTGCCCGCGGATCGTCACGCTGCGCCGCTTGGCGAAGAAGCAGGCGACCAGGTAGCCGACGGCCACCGCCAGCAGCGCGAAGCCCAGCCAGCGCAGGCCCTCGCTGTCGATCTTCCAGCCCGGCGGCAGTTGCAGCGGCGCGATCGCGAAGACCGCGCCGGCCAGCAGCAGGTAGCCCAGCCAGTTGGTCAGGATGCTCAGCGACATGATCCGGGTGATCGTGGCCATGCCCAGACCCAGCCGGCCGTAGAGCCGGTAGCGGAAGGCCACGCTGCCCACGAGCGAGCCCATGTTGAGGTTGAACGCGTAGCTGATGAAGTTGACCTGCCACACCGTCGCCTTGGGCAGCGTGTGGCCGGTGTAGCGGCGGCCCAGCAGGTCGAAGCTGCAATAGACGGCGTAGCTGGCGGCCACGCCGGCGACGGCGCCCAGCAGCACGTTGCGCGGCGTGTCCAGGATGGTCCGCCACACCTCGCCCCAATCGACGTTGCGGGCGTAGCGGATGCTGAACCAGGCGATCAGCGCGAAGAAGGCGAAGGTCAGCGCGTGCTTGGTCCAAGGCCACCAGTACTGGTCGGCCAGCTGGAACTTGCGCGGGCGCCCATGCGCGCGCTCCCCCTGCGCACCGGGAGCGCGCGGGAAGTGGCGGGCATCGGCGGACCGGGAGCTCATCCGCCCTCCTTGGCCTCCCGGCCGGGGACGGCACACGCCGTCTGCAGCTCCTGCGCCGGCGCCAGCCGCGGACGGTGGCGCGGCAGCCAGGACCCGAGGCCCGGATACAGGCGCACGAGGTGGAAAGCGATGAAGCTGCGCATCACCTGCAACCAGCCGGCTTTCTCCAGCTCCTCGTACTTCACCTGCTTGCAGCTGTCGCGCATCAGCAGCTCCAGCCGCTCGTGCAGCTGGTGGTTGAAGGCGCGGTCGCGGATCACCACGTTGGCCTCCAGGTTCAGCTGCAGGCTCAGCGGGTCGAGGTTGCTCGAGCCCACCGTGGCCCATTCGTCGTCGACCAGCGCCACCTTGCCATGCAGCGGCCGGTCGCAGTACTCGAAGATGCGCACGCCGGCCTTCGTCAGGTGGCTGTAGAGCGCGCTCGCGCCGACCTTCACGATCGCCATGTCGGGCGTGCCCTGCAGGATCAGGGTGACGTCGACCCCGCGTCGGGCGGCGCGGCGCAGGTCGCGGATGAGCCGGTAGCCGGGGAAGAAGTAGGCGTTGGCGATGACGATGCGCCGCCGCGCCGCGCGGAAGGCGATGCGGTACTGCTGCTCGATGTCGGTCGTGTGGAAGCTGTTGTCGCGCGAGACCAGCATGGCCCGCGCAGTGCCGGCGCGCGGCAGCTGCTCGGGCGAGTGCCGCACCTGCCGGCGCCAGCGCCACCAGCGGCGCGTCGGGTTGTGGCGCGTGCCTGCCGCCAGGTTGGCGTGCGCGAAGCGGTGGATCTCGGCCACGATCGGTCCGCGCGCTTCCACCGACCAGTCCTGCTTGGCCAGCGGACCGAAGTCGGCCAGGTGGTCGGCCGAGTAGTTGATGCCGCCGATGAAGGCGGTGTGGCCGTCCACCACCACGATCTTGCGGTGCATGCGGCGCAGCAGGTTGGGGCGCAGGCCGAACGGGCGCGGGCCCGGGTCGAACACATGCAGCCGCACGCCGGCTTCGCAGAGCGACGACACGAACGACGACGAGAGGTCCGGCGAACCCCAGCCGTCGATCGTCACGTCCACCTGCACGCCGCGGCGCGCGGCGTTCAGCAGCGCTTCATGCAGCTCAAGCCCGACCTTGTCCTCGAAGAGGATGAAGGTTTCGAGCACGACTTCCTTCTGCGCGTTGGCGATGCAGCCGAACACGCGCGGGAAGAACTCCTCGCCGTTCTCCAGCAAGGTGAAGTGGTTGCCTTCGTACCAGTGGGCGGGCATGTCTCTCCCCGTCACAGATGGATTTCAGCGACCAGCGGCGCGTGGTCGGACAGGTGGGACCAGGGCTTGCGCGGCAGCACGACCGGCAGGTGCACCGATGCGTTGCGCACGTAGATGCGGTCCAGGCACAGCAGCGGGAAACGCGACGGGAAGGTGCGGGCCGGCTCGCCGTACGCGTTGACGAACACCTCGTGCAGGCCGATCTCGCGCTTGAGCACATCGTTGGCCTTGCGGCGCCAGTCGTTGAAGTCGCCGGCCACGATGAGCGGCGCGTTGTCGGGCACCTCGCTGCGCACCATCTCGCACAGCAGGTCCAGCTGCTGCACGCGGTGCGACTCGGCCAGGCCCAGGTGCACGCAGATCACGTGGACGTCCACGGCCTGCCCGGGCACGCGCAGCACGCAATGCAGGAGGCCGCGCTTTTCCGGGCCCGGCAGCGAGACGTCGTGGTTCTGGAACCGGATGATCGGGAACTTGGACATCACCGCATTGCCGTGGTCGCTCTTGGGCGCCACCACGTTCTTGCCGTACGCGTACTGGGGCCAGATGCTGTCGGCCAGGAACTCGTAGTGGGGCGCTTCCGGCCAGCCGTTGACCTTCCGCGCGTGGCCCTCGTGCGTGCCCAGCACCTCCTGCAGGAACACCACGTCCGCACCCACCTTGCGCACCGCGTCGCGCAGCTCCGGAAGGATGAAGCGGCGGTTGAACGACGTGAAGCCCTTGTGGATGTTGACCGTCATCACCGTCAGGGGTGCGGCCGCGGCCGAGGTGTCTGTCATGCGCAGGTGTGCCTTCCCAGTAGGCTTTCTTGTACTGGCCCACTCAACGGTGAGGTGTAGGACGGCACGCAGGGAACCCCTTCGCGGGGGCTGCGACCGGGCGTGCGACAAACAACTGCAATGCCCTTCCCGGCCCCACTGGCGCAGCGGTTGGAACACAATCTTTCAACACCCCATAACGTCAACAAAAGTCGATGAAGCGAAGAACAACAACAGGCGAACGGCTCCGTACCCTGAGCCTCGTGGTGCTCGCGACGGCAGGCGTGGCCGCACCGGCGGCGGCGCAGGAGTGGCGGCCCGCCACCTTCTTCGTGCAGGGCGGCAATGGCGACGGCGTGGACGCCGCGTCGGTCGGCGTGCAGTGGCCCTGGGCCTGGCGCCGTACCGCGCTGCGCGGCGAATGGACGGCGCGCACCGAGCTGTTCGGCATCCTGTGGCGAGCCCGGGCCGCCGACGGCGATGGTCGCGACAACTTCCTGCAGTTCGGGCTCGTGCCGCTGCTGCGCTATCGCTTCGCCGAGGGCCAGTCGCCCTGGTTCGTGGAAGCCGGCATCGGCCTGTCGGTCACCAACAAGCTCTTCGTCTCGCGCGACAAGGTGTTTGGTTCGCGCTGGAACTTCAGCGACAACCTGGCAGTGGGCCGCAGCTTCGGCGAGCAGGGCCGCCACGAGGTCAGCCTGCGCCTGCAGCACTCCTCCAATGCAGGGCTCAAGGAACCCAACCCAGGGCTCAACCTGGTGCTGCTGCGCTACTCGAGCGCGTTTTGATCGACTGACGTAGCGCCGAGGTTCGGCCGCGCGCGGTCAACGCGACAAGTCCTACAGGACCCGTGTGGAGCGTCCGGCAATGCGGCCATGGTCCGGCTCTTAAGGTGGGAACCACGAAAAGAAAGGAACCCACCATGATCAAAGCCAAGACCACCGTCTCTCTCCTGCTCGCGGGCCTGATGGCCGGCGGCGCCTGGGCGCAGACCGCTTCGGCCACCTCCGACGTGCCCTTGAAGGCCGGCGAGGCCAGCACCCAGACGCGCGGCCAGCCGAACATGGCGACCGCCAACCAGCCGACCGCCGCGGCTCCGGTGACCAGCGCGACCGGCGTGCCGGTGGACAGCGCCACCGTGCCTTCCACCGCCACGATGGGCGCGCCGCGCGAAGTGCCGCTGCACCGCGCCACCGTGACGAGCAACACGCCGACCATGGCCGGCGAAGCCAGCACCACGACGAACGGGGTGCCCAACATGTCGACCAACAACCCGGTCACCGACGGGTCGCGCATCCTGGTGGCGCCGGAGCAGCGCGTCCAGCACGTGCCGCAGCAGGCGGGTGAAGCCAGCACCATGGTGGGCGGCCGGCCCAACGTGGACCCCAACGACCCGATCTACCACCGCTAAGCGTTGAAAAGCCGGAGGGCCGGCTGCGGGGCCTGCGGGCCCCGCTTCTTCTTTCCGACATGAGAAAAAGCCTGCGCGGCGTGAGCCGGCAGGCTTTATTCATGGGGACTCTCGGATCAGCCGTGGTGATGGCGGCCGCCGCCCATGCCGCGGTGCTGGAACATGCGCGCGGTCTCGCTGTCGAAGGTCTTC
>Ga0247821_10002132_pt1 | contig 10882 bp, 10 predicted proteins | sample 13C_Glycerol_Day_FD_192481 | JGI IMG/M metagenome (GOLD analysis project Ga0247821, IMG submission 192481) | Soil microbial communities from agricultural site in Penn Yan, New York, United States - 13C_Glycerol_Day14 | ecosystem: Environmental > Terrestrial > Soil > Agricultural land | place... | reverse complement strand
GTGCGCCACCAGGTCTCGCCCTGCATGCGCAGCGCCTCGACCGCGGGCCGGGCGGCAGCCTCCGCGGCGGCGGCGCGCACCAGCCGGGCCGCGTCGGGCACGTTGGCCAGGGCGACCAGCAGGGCGATCCCGACGGCCCCCGGCGAGAACACCGTGGCGGCCAGCAGGATCAGCAGCAGCGAGGGGATGGCGAGCAGCACGTCCAGGGGCCGCATCAGCAGTTCCTCCAGCAGACGGCGGCGGGTCAGCGCGCCGAACAGGCCGACCGGGAGGGCGACCAGGTAGGCGAGCGCGGTCGCGGCGAGGGCGGTCAGCACCACCGGCCGTCCGCCGTGCAGCACCTGCCCCCAGACGTCCCGGCCCACGAAGTCGGTGCCGAGCCCCAACGCCCCTCCCGCCGTGAAGGAAGTGGCCCGCGGTCCCGGATCCCCCGCGAACACCGGCCCGAGCAGGGCGAGGACGAGCGGTACGGCGACGATCACGGCACCGAGGGCGAAGCGGCCCGTCCGCGGGCGCCTCACGCGGCCACCCCCGCACGGGGCGCCAGCCGGTGGGAGACCAGGTCGGCGCCCAGGTTCAGTACGACCGTCAGCACGCCGAAGACCACCGCGAGGCCCTGGACGACGGGCACGTCACGTTCGGCGACGGCGCCCAGCAGCACCGTGCCGAGCCCGGGGATCACGAACAGTGCCTCCACCACGACGACCCCGCACAGCAGCCAGTCGACGGTACGGGCGAGCTGCTGGGCGGCGGGCGCCAGGGCGCCGGGAAGCGCGTGGGTGTAGCGGAGGCGGGCGCCGGACACACCGTAGCGGCGGGCCTGCGCCACATGGGGGGAGGCGAGCGCGTCGATCATTCCCGCGCGCACCAGCCGCACCAGCGAGCACACCGGCCGCGACAGCAGGACCAGCACGGGCAGCACCAGCGCGGCCGGGTGGGCGAGCAGGTCCGTGCCGTAGCCGACGGCGGTCGGCGGCAGCCAGCCGAGACGCAGTGCGAACACCGTCACCAGCAGCACCCCGAGGGCGAACTCGGGGACGGCGTACACGGCGAGCGTCACCGAGCTGATCAGCCGGTCGGCCGCCCGGCCCGCGTACCGGGCGGCCAGCACCCCGAGCCCGAACCCGGCCGGGACGAGCAGCGCCACGGTGAGCGTGGCCAGCAGCAGGGTGGGGCCGAAACCGTCGGCGAGGTACTGGCTCACCGGACGGCCGGAGACCAGGGAGGTGCCGAGGTCGCCGTGGAGCAGGCCCGCCGCCCAGTCGGCCAGCCGTTCCCATGCCGGGCGGTCGAGCCGCATCGCCTCCCGGATGGCCGCGACGCGGGCCGGGTCGGGCTGGTCCCCGGCGAGGGCGACCGCGGCGTCGCCCGGCAGCGCCTCGGTGAGCGCGAAGACCAGCAGCACCACGGCCACGGTCTGCAGCGCGCCGAGGAGCAGCCGCCGGACGACGAAGGAGCGCAGTCCGCTCACGCGAGCCACACCTTGTCGAAGCGCGCCCAGTCGAGGGTGTTGGCGGGCGCCTCGGTCCCGACACCCCGCACGGTGCGGGCCGTTCCGATGATCCAGTCGGCGAACCCCCAGATCAGGAAGCCGCCCTCGGCGTGCAGACGGCGCTGCATGCGCTCGTAGACGGCGGCGCGTCCCGTCCGGTCGCGGGTGGACTGGGCCTGCTGGTAGAGGGCGTCGAAGTCCTTGTGCCGCCACTGGGTGGCGTTGGTGGAGGAGTCGGTGAGCAGCCGCTGGGAGAGGTGCGCCTCGATGGGCATGGCGCCGGAGCGGTAGCAGCACAGGGTGCCGTTGTCGAGGATGTCGCTCCAGTAGGAGTCCTTGCTGCCCGTCCTCACCTCGACGGTGACCCCGGCCTTCTTCGCCTGGTCGCGGAAGATGCCGGCGGCCTCGGTGAACCCGGCGGCGACGGGGGAGGTGTCCAGGGTGACCTTCAGGTCCTCGGCGCCGGCCTGCCTCAGCAGGGCGCGGGCCCTGCCGAGGTCCTGCTCCCGCTGCGGCAGTCCGCCGGCGTAGTACTCGTAGCCCTTGCCGAACAGGTCGTTGCCGACCTCGCCCGCGCCGGACAGGGCGCCCTCGACGAGTTCCCGGCGGTCGGCGATGAGGAAGAACGCCCGGCGCACCCGCGGGTCGTCGAACGGCGGCCGGTCGGTCTTCATGCAGAACGCCTGCATGGCGCTGCCCCGCAGCCGCACGATCCCGATCCGCCCCTCGTTCTCGTGGGCGCGGGCGGTGGTGGGGTTCAGCTCGTGGGCGTACTCGATCTGCCCGCCGAGCAGCGCGTTGATCCGTGCCGACTCCTCGTTCGCCACCAGGAACTCGACCTCGTCGAGGTGCGGGGCGCCCTCCCAGTAGTCGTCGTAGCGGCGGAAGACCGCCGAGCGGCCCGGCGTGAAGGACACGAAGCGGAACGGCCCGGAGCCGACCGGCGCCGTGTCGAACCCGGTGGCGCCCTCGGGCACGATGTACGCGCCGAACGCGGCCAGCACGTTGGGGAATTCGGCCGTGGGCCGTTTGAGGACGAACTCGAGGGAGCGTGCGCCGGTGGCGCGGCTGGCGTCGAGGTCGATGGGTTCCAGGGAGGCCTTGGCGCGGAACGCCCGCTTCGGGTCGGCTATACGGCGGTAGCTGTACAGGACGTCCCGCGCGGTGACGGGTCTGCCGTCGTGGAAGGTGGCCTCGCGCAGGGTGATCCGCCAGCGGTCCAGCGCCTTGTCGGGCTCCCACTTCTCGGCGAGGCGGGGCCGGGCGGAGAGGTCGGCGCCGTAGTCGGCGAGCTTGTCGAACAGGGCCTTGGCGCGGGCGACGTCGGCGAACAGGTTGGCGAGGTGCGGGTCGAGGGTCTCGCTCGCGCCGCCGCCCGCGAACGCGGCGCGCAGCCGCCCGCCCTTCCTGGGGGAGCCGCCGCCCCCGCCGTCGTCGGAACCGGAGCCGCCGCCGCAGCCGGCCAGCGCGAGCGTCCCCGCGCCGGTCGCGGCGAGGAAGCCGCGGCGGCGCAGCGCGGGAAAGGGGAGGGGGCGGGTCGTGTCGTCGTGCATGGGATTCCTCAGTGGGTAGTGGTGCCGGTGGGCGGTCCGAGCGGACGGGCCACCACGTGCAGCCGGTCGGCGTCGGCGGTACGGCCGGGGAGCAGGCCCTCCCGCCAGGGCGGTTCGGTGCGCGGCCCCGGCCCGTCGTGCAGCTCCAGGACCTCGAAGCCGTGCGCGGCCAGCAGATGGCGCAGTTCCTGCGGGAACAGCAGCCGCCACGCGGAGCGCTGTTCGACGGGCTCCGACCCGTCGTCCGCGGTCCACACCCTTCGGCGGCGCAGCAGCTGGTCCGTGCGGTCCACCGTGAGGGTGGTGACGGACCGGTGGACGGTGCCCCGCCAGGCGAACTCCCCGGCCGTGGGCGTGTCGAGCAGATCGGTGCGGCCGAGGAAGTACGCGCCGTTGCGCATCTCCGCGACGAGCAGTCCGCCCGGGGCCAGGGCGCGGCGGCAGGACGACAGGAAGCCGTCGAGCTGGGCGTTGGTGTGGCAGTACAGCAGGGCGCTGTCCAGGCACACCACGGCGTCGAACTCCCCGCGCCCCAGGTCGAACGCGTGCAGGTCGGCACGGACGTACCCGGGCCCCGGATGGTGTGCGCGGGCGTGCGCGAGCATCGCCTCGGAGAGGTCCGCGCCGGTCACCTCGCGGCCGGCGCGGTGCAGCCACGCGGCGTCGCGGCCGGTGCCGCACCCCATGTCCAGCACCCGCCGTCCGGCGCGGTGCCGTCGCAGGCAGTCCTCCGCCCAGCGTCCGGCCAGCCGCCCGGGGTCGGGGAAACGGGCCTCGTACAGCGCGGGGTTGTCGGTGAGCAGGTTTCCGGTCATGCCGGGGTCCTTCCTGGTACGGCCGCGGACACGGAGGGCTCCGGTGGCGCGGGCAGCGACCCCAGCCGGCGCAGCCGGACGACACCGAGCGCGGACGCCAGCCCGGTCAGCGCGCAGCACGCCCACGGCAGCCACGCGGCGCCGCTGTCCCGCCCGGCGTCCATGGACCAGCCGACGAGGGTGTTGCCCAGCGCGGCGGCGACACCTGAGACGACGTAGAAGATCCCGAAGCGGGTGCCGGTCAGCTCGGGACGGCCGAAGCCCGGTATCAGCTCCAGCACGAACGGCTGGGCGACCATCACCCCGAGGTGCAGCAGCAGGGCGCCCGCCAGCACCGGCAGGACGCCCAGCACCGCGCCGGCCACGCCGTCCGGGCTCCCGGACGCGCCCGCGGACAGCGCGGGAGGCAGGAAGGCCAGCCCCATGAGGCCGAGCCCCGCCGCGATCCAGCGGGCCCTGTCCCCGCGGGGTGCGAGCGCGCGGGTGAGCCGCAGCTGGAGGGTGAGGCCGGCGAGGGCGACGACGAGGAGGACGAGCCCGGCGGCGCCGTCCCAGCCGGTGGCCCGGCGGGCCCCGTGGGGCAGCAGCAGGTACAGCTGGCTCTCCAGGGTGAACAGGCCGGACATGGCGAGCGCGAAGGCCAGGAAGGCCCGGTTGCCGAGCACCTCCCGCCAGTCGGCGAGCACCCCGCCCCCGCTCGGCCGGACCCGCCGGGCCGGCAGCACCAGGGCCTGCGCGACGGTGAGGACCGCGAAGATCCCGGCGGCGGTCAGCGCCGCGGCGCGGAAGTCCACGAGCAGCAGCGCGCCGCCCAGCAGCGGCCCGATCAGCGCGCCCGTCGTGGCGAACACGTTGAACAGGGCGAACGCCTCGGCCCGGCGCTCCTCCGCCTCCTGCGCCAGGTAGGCGCGTACGGCCGGGTTGAACAGTGCCCCCGCCAACCCGCTGAGGACGGACGCGGCGAGCAGCACGCCCAGGTCGTCCCCGAGCGCGAACAGCGCGAACCCGGCGGTGCGCAGGGCGCAGCCGGCGATGATGACGCCGCGTGCGCCGAGCCGGTCGGAGGCGGAGCCGCCGATCAGGAACAGGCCCTGCTGGCTGAGGTTGCGCACCCCGAGGACGACGCCGACGACGGCGGCCGACATGCCCAGGTCCTCGGTGAGGTGGGTGGCGAGATAGGGGATGAGCAGATAGAAGCCGGTGTTGACGCCGAGCTGGTTGACGAGCAGCAGCCGCACGGCGGGCGGGAAGCTGCGTATCTCATGCCAGGTCCGCACGGCGCGCCTCCCGCCGCTCGACGCCCAGTCCCGGCAGACCGCTCGCCCGCACCCGGCCGTCCTCGCCGCCGATGCCGCTCCACGGGTCGTGGGCGAGCAGCAGATGCCCGTCCAGGTCGGCCCAGCGCGCCCGGTCGGCGAGGTGCACGGCGGGCGCGAGCCCCAGGCTGCTGGCGGTGAGACAGCCCAGCATCAGCCGCGTGCCGCTGCCCTCGATCGACTCGGCGATGCGCAGGGCCGCGTGCACCCCTCCGCACTTGGCGAGTTTGACGTTGACGCCGTGGACGCGGCCGGCCAGCCGGCGTACGTCCTCCAGGTCCACGGCGTCCTCGTCGGCGACGACCGGCAGCGGTGAGCGCGCGGCCAGCTCCGCGAGGGCCTCCGGGTCACCCGGCGCCAGGGGCTGTTCGACGGCCTCGACGCCCAGTTCCGCGAACCGGGGCAGCAGCGCCCGGGCCCGCGCCGCGGTCCAGGCGCCGTTGGGGTCGAGGAGCAGCCGGGCGCGGGGCGCGGCGTCGCGGACGGCCCGTACGCGCGCCACGTCGTCCTCGGGATCGGGCGTCCCCGCCTTGACCTTGAGCACGCCGAAGCCCTTCGCCACGAGGGAGCGGGCCGACTCCGCCGCCCGCGCGGGGGAGGTGATGCCGAGGGTGCGGGCGGTGGCGGCGACCGGGGTGTCCGCGGCGCCCAGGAGCCGGTGGACGGGAAGGCCCGCGCGTTTCCCCACGAGGTCCAGCAGCGCCGCCTCGACGGCGGCGGTCACGGCGGGGGGAGCCGGTTCCCCGGTCAACTCGCCCGTACGCAGCGCCTCCAGGGCCGTCTCGGGGTCGGGGAAGCGGGCCAGGCGACTGCCCGCGGCGGTGAGGTGGCGTACGAGACCTCCGGTGTCGAGGCGGTAGTAGACGCTGCTGACGGCCTCGCCATGACCGGTCACGCCGTCGTGCTCGACGCTCAGCCACACGGCGTCCCGCGCGGCCATCGTCGAACGGGAGATGCGCAGCGGCTCGGTGAGCGCGAGGCGCACGGTGCGCAGCCCGGTCTTCACGGGGTCCCCCCGGGAGCGGTTTCGAGCGGGTCGGTGACGCGGGTGCAGCGCGCCCAGCCGGTGGCCTCGGCCGCGTACGGGTGCGGGATCTGCACGGGACGGGTGGCCGCCGCGTCCGGGTCGACGCCGTGCGCGGTGGTGAAGTCGTCGTCGTAGACGGTGCCGAGGTAGCGGTGCGGTCCGTCGGGGAAGACGGTCGCCACGACCGCGCCGGGGTGGACGCGGGCCGCCCAGGCGGCGACCCGGGCGACCGCGCCGGTGCTCCAGCCGCCGCTGACGAAACTCCCCCGGGCCAGCCGACGGCAGCCGTCCACCGCCTCGGCCGGGCCGAGCCAGTGCACCTCGTCGAAGGCGTCGTAGGCGACGTTGCGCGGATGGATGCTGCTGCCGAGGCCCCGCATCAGCCGGGGCCGGGCGGGCTGCCCGAAGATGGTGGAGCCGGTGGAGTCCACACCGATCAGCCGCAGTGCGGGCCAGTGCCGGCGCAGCGGTCCGATGATCCCGGCGCTGTGCCCGCCGGTCCCCACACTGCACACCAGGACGTCCAAGTGGTCCAGCTGCGCCGCGAGTTCGGCGGCCAGTGAGGCGTACCCGGACGTGTTGTCGGGGTTGTTGTACTGGTCGGGCCAGTAGGCGTCGGGCAGCCCACCGAGCAGTTCGCGCAGCCGGGCCAGACGCGCCGCCTGCCAGCCGCCCCGGGTCGCTGGCCGGTCCACGATCTCCAGCCGCACCCCGTACGACCGGAGTAACTGCCGCATCGTCGGTTCCAGTTCGCTGTCGCCCACCAGGACGACCGGGTGCCCGAGCGCCTGGCCGGCGAAGGCGAGTCCGACGCCGAGGGTGCCCGAGGTGGACTCCACCACCGGTGCCCCCGGCAGCAGTTCGCCGCGTTCACGGGCGCCCATCAGCATCGAGACGGCCGCCCGCGCCTTCATCCCGCCCGCGGAGAGCCCTTCGAGTTTGGCCCAGAAGCCGGGGTGCGGCCCGGGCAGCGGGGCGGTGACCCGCACGACGGGGGTGCGGCCGAGCAGGGTGAGCAGTTCCGGGCGGGCGGCGGGCCGCACGGCGGCGGTGGCGGTCACCGGGTGCCTCCCGGCAGGTCGGCGCGGTAGCGGTGGAGGGTGCCGGGACCGCCGTCCAGCCAGAAGAAGGGGTACGGCTCCGCGCACACCGCGCTCACCCCGTGGCCCAGGAAGCGGGGGAGCACGGCGCTGCCGGTCTGGGCGAACATCACCAGCTGCTTGCCCGACCGCAGCGCGTGCTCCCGCAGCGGCTCGAAGGTCCCGTTGCCCAGGGTCATCCCGGACACCAGCAGCGCGTCGCACCGGCCTGCCGCGGCGAGGGCGTCGGTGACGACCGTCTCGCCCCACTCGGTGACCCCGCCCTTGAGGTCGCACGGGACATAGCCAAGCCCTCGCGAACGCAGCGCCTCCAGAAGCGAGTTGACCACGCCGACCACGAGCACCGTCGAGCCGGGCGGCAGGACGAGCAGCCCGGCGACGGCCTCGGCGCGGGCCCGGGACTTCTCCAGCGACGTCCCGGCGGGCAGGGCGACGGGCCGTGCCCCGTGGTCCGGGGTGTGCGGGGTGACGTGCATCAGATACGCGTCCAGCGCGGCGACCCGCACCGCCGGCACCGGGTGCGCCAGCAGCCGGGCCAGGTCCGCGCCCGCGCAGTCGTCCACCGCGCCGTCGGGCAGCGCGCCGGGCTCGACCGCGCAACTGCCGACGGCCTCGGCCAGCCGCAGGCTGAGCACCTCGTTGCGGTAACCGGTGCCGCGTCCCTCGTGCCGTACGGCCTGCCGGGTGGTGAACGCCACGGAGATCCGCAGCGCGGCCGGATCCGGTCCCAGCCCGCCGGCGCGGGCGCGCGCCAGCAGTTCGTCGTACGTCGCCGCGCGGGCGGACGCCGGGGCGGTGCGGCTCATCGGATCACCAGCCCGGACCGCACCTCGTCGAGCAGGGACTCCACCCGGGCGCGGGCGCCGGTGCCGTCCGGGTCGCCCGCCATCACATGCCCCAGGTACTCGTTGTTGCTGCCCGCCGCCTTCACCTGCCGCCCCGGTTCGGCGAGCTGCACCTCGAGGACGTCGGGCGCGGTGCGTACGGCACCGGCGTCCAGCGCTTCGAGCGTCCCCGCGGTCCCGGGCACGAGGAAGCCGATGGCGGCGCTGCGCAGCCCCGTGTCCGTGCGCCGCAGGTCGGGGGCGCGGCCCAGGGAGACGTCCACGAACGCGGCGGCGAGGTCGACGCCGGTGACGTGCCGTATCAGTTCGGTGATGCGGTTCCCGGCGGGCCGCGGGTTCACCTCGACCACCCGCGGTCCCGCGGAGGTCAGCTTGATCTCGGTGTGCGCCACCACGCCGTCCGTCAGGCCGAGCGCCTTGAGCGCGCCGAGCGCGGTCTGCTCGGCGGCCTCGGCGTCCCCGGCGGGCAGGGCGGCGGGGAACATGTGGCCGGTCTCGATGAACGCGGGCGCCCCGCCGACACTCTTGTCGGTCACCCCGACGACCTGCACCGCGCCCGCGTGCGACACGGTCTCGACGCTCACCTCCGGGCCGTCCAGCAGCTCTTCGAGCAGCACCGCGGGCGCCCGCCGCTGCCCGCGCGCGTTCACCGGGAACCCGGCCAGCGCGGCGACGCAGGAGGCGAGTTGCTCCTCGTCGTCCACCCGGCGCACGAACATCCCCGCGCACAGGTCGACGGGCTTGACCACCAGCGGGTAGCCGATCTCCCGCGCCGCCGCCGCGATCCGCGACCACTCCTCGTGCACCGCGAACCGCGGCCCGGGCACCCCGGCGTCGGCCAGGACCCGGCGGGTGGCGTCCTTGCGGCAGGCGTTCCCCACCGCCTCGGGCGGCGGTCCGGGCAGCCCGAGCCGGGCGGCCGTCAGCGCCACCGTGGGCAGGTAGTAGTCGCAGGACGTCAGCACCCCGTCGAAGCCCAGCACGGCGTGCAGCCGCTCCACTTGGGGCAGCAGCGCCTCGGTGTCGTTGGTGTCCGCGGTGATGACGTTGCGCGCCCCGAGCAGCGGGTGCGCCGCGCCCTCGGGCGCCGAGCGCAGGTAGTGGTGCAGATCGCGGGTGAGGAACGTGAACTCGTGCCCGCCCTCCCGGATCGCCCGTGGCAGCAGCCTGCTCATCGAACCGACCCAGCTCTCGACCACCAGCAGATGAGCCACGGATCCCCTTTTCGCGTCGTCGCCTGTGACGCGGCCCCGACACCGGGACCGCGACCGTCGACACGATATCGGTAATCATTTTCATTGTCAGGTACTGTGAGGCCCCCGAACGGAAGGCCCTCACGATGAGTCCGACCCCGCCCGCCGGTTACACGGTGCGTCCCGCCACCCCGGCGGACGTCGACGGCGCCCGCGCCGTCATGCTCGACACGTTCTACAAGGAGTTCGGATACGGGTACGTGCCCCGCTGGCACCGCGACGTCACCGACCTCCGGGGCACCTACCTCGACGACCCCCGGCACGTCCTCCTCGTGGCCGTCCACGACGGCGAGGTGGTCGCCACCACCGGCGTGCACTCCCACGGCCCGGCGCACCCGCCGCACCCCCGCTGGCTGGCCGAGCGCTACCCGTCGGGCAGCACCGCCCAACTCGTCCGCGTCTACGTCCGCCCGGAACACCGGCGCCGGGGCCTCGCCCGCACACTGGTGGACGCGGCCCGCGACTTCGTCGCGCGGACCCCCGGCTACGACTGCCTCTACCTCCACACCAATGTGCGCGTCGAAGGCGCCGAGGCGTTCTGGCGGAGCACGGCCAAGGAGATCTTCGACGCCCGCACCACCGGCGAGCACGGCCCGGGCGTGGCCACGGTCCACTTCGAGATCCCGCTCTGACCGGGACGCCCACGGGTCAGACGATTGCCGGGCGGCCGTCCGAGGTGTGGGCGGCCGCCTCGGTGCCGGCCGCCCGGGGGGCCGAGGCGCGGATCGCCGAGAGCAGCCGGGCGTGGTCGCCGCGCGGGTCCGGGTGCGACGCGCAGCAGGGCGGCGCCAGCTGGGTGAGGTCCGCGTACAGGGTGATCAGCACCTCGTTGTGGGACGCGGCCACCACCGCCCGGTGGAAGGCGGCACCGGCGCCCCGCTCCAGCAGCCCGTCCAGCTCCCGCAGGTCCTCCGCGGTACGCCGCCGGGCGGCCAGCCCCGCCGCGGCGACCTCCAGGGCGTCGCGTACGTCGGCCGTGTCACGCGGGCCGGCGGCGGCGAAGCGGCGCCGCATCACCCCGGCCAGTTCGCTGGTCGCCACCACATAGGTGCCGGAACCGTGGCGGATGTCCAGGAGGCCGTTGTGGGCGAGCGCCCGCAATGCCTCCCGGACGGTGTTGCGGGCCACCCCGAGCTGCCGGACCAGTTCCGGCTCGGTCGGGATGCGGGAGCCCACGGGCCAGGCCCCCGAGGTGATCTGCTGACGCAGCCTGGCCACCACCTGGTCGAACAGCCCGGCGGGCCGGGGCACCGGACGCAGCATCGCCTACCGCTCCTTCGCGCCGTCGACGGTCCAGGTGTCGCCGCCGGTGAGGAGGGCGGCGAGGTCGCCCTTGCCGTGTTGTTCGACGGCGGTGTCGAGCTGGTCGGCCATAAGGGTGTCGTAGACGGGTCGCTGGACGGAGCGGAAGACGCCGATCGGGGTCTGGTGGAGGGTGTCGGGGTCGGCGAGGCGGGAGAGGGTGAACGCGGTGGTGGGGG
>Ga0247821_10002131_pt1 | contig 10882 bp, 13 predicted proteins | sample 13C_Glycerol_Day_FD_192481 | JGI IMG/M metagenome (GOLD analysis project Ga0247821, IMG submission 192481) | Soil microbial communities from agricultural site in Penn Yan, New York, United States - 13C_Glycerol_Day14 | ecosystem: Environmental > Terrestrial > Soil > Agricultural land | place... | reverse complement strand
TTCCCCCCTCGACGTGGCCCGCGCCGGCCAGCAGCCTCCCAACCCGCCCGCACCCGCCGCGCCAGCTGCTTCGCCGGAGGACGAGAAGGTCTCCCTCACCCAGCGCCGCCTGAACGTCATCATGCGCGACGAGAAGGAAGAGGGACGCCGCGCCGCATTCCGTTCCGTCGCCGAGGCCGCCGGCCTGGACCCGGAAACCTTCGACCCGGCCGCGTTCGGGGACATCTTCAAGAAGGCAGAGCAGGCGCGCCAGCAGCAGCTTTCCGAAGAGCAGCGCCGTACCGAGGAACTGGAGCGCCGCGAGCAGGCCCTCCAGAGCCGCGAGGACGCCGCCGTGCAGCGGGAGAAGGAAGCAGCCGACCGCGACCGGGCCTCCCGCATCCGGGCCGCCCTCGTCAAGCTCGGCGCCACCGGCGACGACCTCGAGGACGCCGCATCCCTGCTGCGCGTCGCCGACGACGCCTCGGACGACGACATCACCCAGGCTGCGGAGAAGCTGAAGGAGCGCCGCGCGGAGATGTTCGGCGGGACGCCCGTCCCGCAGACCCTTCCCCCCGCCCCGTCCGGCGGCCCGGCCGGCGGCAACGCGCCCCGGCAGCCCGCCAGCAGCAAGGACGCCGTCAAGGAGAAGGCCCGCAAGATGGCCATCGCCCGGGGGCTGCGCACCGACGACGCCGCCTGACCGCGCCAACCGAAGAGCCAGGGACCACGCCCTAACCCCCGTGGACGGCACCAACTAGCTGGTGCCCTCACCACACACCCGCGCATTTCGCGAAAGGGGCTACGGCGTGGACATCCAGCCGTACACCAGCACCGAGACGCTCGCTGTCGGCCGCCCGTGGCTCATGAGCATGCTCGGCATCGAGACCAACCAGACCGTCACCCTCGACCTCGCCAAGTTCAGCGAGACCCTCCACTGGACCGCGGCGTCCGCCTACCAGCCGGAACGCAAGCTGAAGAGCGGCATCCCGCTCGGCAAGCTCACCGCGTCCGGCCTGTACGCGCCGTACAACGCGGTCACCAACGAAGTCCAGACCCTCACCGTCACCGGGGCGCCGACCGGCGGCACGTTCACCATCACGTGGAGTGGGCAGACCACCGCCGCGCTCGCCTACAACGCCACCGCCGCGCAGGTCCAGGCCGCCCTGGTGGCCCTGTCCAACATTGCGCCCGGCGACGTCGTCGTCACCGGCGCAGCGGGCGGCCCGTGGACGCTCACGTGGGGTGGCACCCAGCTCGGCGAGGACGTCGCCGCGCCGACCACGACGGAGTCGTTCACCGGCGGCACCAGCCCGGACATCACCATCGCCACCGCCACCGCGGGAGGCGCCGCAGCCACCGCAGACGGCGCCGACGTGTTCGCCGGGTTCCTCTTCACCGAGGTCAGCTTCTACCCGGGCTCCACCAAGGCCGCAGCTCCGCTGATGGTCCACGGGCAGATCGACGTGGCCAAGCTGCCCGTCGCGTTCGACCCCACGGACGTCCCGGCCGGCTCCAACACCCAGTTCGTCTACAAGGTCTGAGAGGGGACCCCCCATGCCTAACGACATGCTCGAGGTCCTCCTGCGGGGCATCAACCCGACGGAGATCAACGCTTTCGTCCGGGAGATCCAGAGCCCGGCCGACTACGAGCTCACCCAGTCCGTGGTCCCCGAGCGCACAGTCAACTCGGTCAAGTGGCAGACCCGCTCCACCCGCCGCCGCGTCGCCGCCGCCTCCTACCGCGCGTGGGACGCACAGACCAAGGTCGCCACTCGTGAGATCACGAGCGTCGTGACCGAGGGAAAGCTGCTCCCGCTCGGCCAGAAGTACATCGTGGGCGAGCTGGAGACCATCCTCCAGAACGTTCAGCGCGGCATGGACGGCGACGACCTCGTCACCTCCATCTACGACGACGTCGCCGCGCACGTGCTGTCCGTCCAGAACCGCATGGAACTCGCCGCCGGTGACCTCCTGGTCGACGGCAAGTTCACCCTGGTCGGCGAGAACGGGCTGACCCTGGAGGCGGACCACAAGGTGCCGTCGGCGAACATGCCGACCGCGGCCACCGCGTGGACCGACCCCACCGCCGACATGCTCGCCGACGAGATGGCGTGGATCGAGGTGCTGCGCGCGTCCGGGGCGCCGCTGCCCGCCCGGGCGCTCACGTCGTACAAGACCATGGCGCTGGCCATGGGCAACGACTCCTACCGGGCCGCCTACTACGGGTCGGTGAACTCGGCGTCCACGATCCCCACCTCGGTCCTCGCACCGGACCAGGTGAACGTGGTGCGCGGCCGGTACGGGCTGCCGCCGATCACCGTGTACGACGTTCAGGTCCCCCTGGACGACGGAACCAGCAAGCGGCCGCTTCCGGAGAACATGTTCTTCCTGCTGCCGCCCAACACGCGGCAGATGGCGGAGACCCAGTACGGGCTGACCGCCGAAGGGATCGTCCTCTCGTCCGGCGGTAACCCGGCGATCGAGCGGGAAGAGGCCCCCGGCATCATCGTCACGTCCGGCTACCAGGACGACCCGGTACAGGTGTGGACGAAGTGCAACGCGGCCGCCATGCCGATCATGTACACGCCCGACATCCACATCTCCGCGACGGTGTGGTGAGCCATGGCGGACGCTCAGCTCGCAGCAACCGTGTTCGTGACGGATCCGGACACCCGGCAGAGGGTCGAACTGGCCCCGGGGACGCTCCCGGAGCCGCGTCTGGCCGCCCTGGTGACGAACCCGGCCGCCTGGGTCGACGGCAAGCTGCCCCGCCTGCCCAAGACGCAGACGGACGGCAGCGGGCAGGACCCTACCGGCGACGGCCCGGACGACGCCTCTGGCGACGCCTCGGACACCTCCGGCGACGGTGAACCCAAGGCCGCCCCTGCGGCCAGGAAGACCGCCGCGACCAAGCGCGCGGCCAGGAAGACCGCCGCGACCAAGCGCGCGGCCAGCAAGCCGGCCCGGGGCCGGGAAGCCGCTGACCAGGGCGACAGCGGCGACTAGCGGCGTGCGGGCCCGCCACGTGGTGGGGGCGCCAACCGACGGGCCCGCACCCGCACCCACCCTTCCCTCACCCACGCCCCCAGGAGGACAGCCGTGGCACTCGACCCCAACGTGCAAGCCTGGCTGCTCGCCCAGCTCGGCACCGCCACACCCGTCCCCGACCTCGAGACCCGCTACACCCGACTCGGCACCGCGCGCGCCGTCGCCATCGAGGTCCTCTACGAACGCAAGGCCGCCCTCATCCAGTCACCGGCCAGCGTCAACGTGTCCGGCGCCGTCGCCGTCACGTTCACCGAAAACATCCGGGCCATCGAGCGGCAGATCGCCCTCCTGGAGTCCGGGGAGCCGCCCGCACCCGACGACCCGGCCGGCACCGGAGACGACGACACCGTCCTCCTCGGCACGTTCCAACTCGTCGAACGGCGCCGGCGATGACCACCCCCGTACGGCGCCGCGGCCGCACCCTGCGCCAGCGCCTGCTCGGCTACATCACCGACGCCGTCGACCGGCTCCGCAAGGCGTGGTCCATCCTCACCCTCGCCCAGACACGGCTGCTGAACGCACTCGCCGGGATCCGGCCCGGATTCTCCTCCGGGACCGGCGCCAAACTGCGCGCTGCCATCGCCGCGTTCAACACTTCCCTGGCTGCGTTCGCGCGCACCGTCGGCGCCTGGGCCGAACGCTGGGCCGCCACCGACCTCCCCCTCATCTACCGCGAAGGCGCCTGGACCCTCCTCGACAACGCCGACCGCCGCCAGGCCACCTTCACCTGGACCCAGCGGCACCAGACCGCCATCACCGCCCTGTCCGCCCAGTACTACGTCGACCTCACAGCCCGCATACAAGAAGCCCTGCGCCGCGCCCGCGCCTTCCTGCGCGCCGCACAGGACGCCTCCCGCGACGCCGGCCGCGGCCGCTTCGACATCGCCGAGCTGCGCGAGCAGCACCCCCTGGACACCGTCGTGTACGCCAACCAGGCCCGCCACCCCGTCGACGCCTGGGCACGCGCCGCCGTCACCTGGCAGGCCGTCACCACCGCCAACACCGCCGCTGCACGTACCTCCATGGACGAACTCGGCATCAGCTACGTAGAGATCCGTGACGGAGCCGATTGCGGATGGCGTGATCACAGGGACCCCGACCGGGCCGACCGCACGCTGCGCACCGTCCAAGACGCCCTCGCCCACCCCGTGGCACACGCCCACTGCCAGCGCGAGCTCCTGCCCCGCATGGACCTCATCGGACGCACCAACATCATGTCCGGAGCCGAACTGTGAAGCCCCCAGAAGCCCAGTCCATCCATACCGGGCACGGTCTCCCTGACTGGCCGCGCCTGAAGCGCATTCAGGAGTGGCTGAAGGCGAACGGCATCGACCCGCGCCTGGTTGCCGTGCACCGTCCCGTGTACGTGCTGCCCGTACCCAACGGAACCATCCAGGGCGGCGTGCCCTGGCTGATCGACGTCATCATCTTTCACGAGTACTACGAGAACTCTGACGGACACCGCGAGCGGAACTTCATCACTAACGAAGCCGTGATGTTCCAGCGCACCGTGCCGCTCCAAGTCCCCTTCCCGGCCGACCCCACGACCGCCGACGAAGGAACCGGCCATGGCCAAGAGCCGCAAGTCGAAGCTGTCGGAGAAGACCAACGCACGCCGCAACACCAAGACCGGCCGCAAGAAGATGAGCAGCAAGCAGTTCGCCCTGCCGAAGCAGAAGAAGTACAGGATCGACGATCTTCCTCACGCTCGGAACGCCCTGGCGAGGGTGTCGGCTCACGGATCGCCGTCGCAGAAGAAGGCTGTGCGACGGGCGGTGACGGCCAAGTACCCGAGCCTGAAGAGGTCGGGCGGCAAGAAGAAGTAGGTGGCGCATGACCGAGACGCCGGAGCAGCCGCAGGCGCACGGTGTGCGGATCGATTCTCAGCTCGGTCACGCCACCATCGTCATGGACGGCACCACACTGCCTGCCGACCAGATCACCGGGTACAGCCTCCAGCACTCCATCCAGGACATGCTGCCGCTCCTGGTCCTGCACACCCGGCAGCCGGAAGGCGTCGTGTGGCGGGGTCTGGCCCGCGTCGCCGTCGGCGTCGAACGGTCCCCGGGGGAGATCGTGGCCGCGTTCCTCGCCGAGGTCGACCCCGTCCTCCTCGATCAGGAGGCCCTCAACCGGTCCGACTACGGCGGCGGTCAGGGCGCCACCGCGAAGGCCATGCTGGAAACCCTCATCGAGTGGGCGCGCGGCGCAGCAAGGGGGGCCTGATGGCCGGCCTTGACCTGTCCTCCCTGGTCCCGGTCGTTGAGGGCCTGATGCTCCAGGACACGGTCCGCATCAGCACCCCGGCCGCTGGACGGCCGGTCTTCAACACGGGAACGGGCCAGTACGAGCACCCGGAGGGGGACCTGGTCTACGAGGGCATCGGGGCGGTGCAGAGCGCGTACACGAACGACGTGGCCGCCTCCACACCGGGCACTCAGCTTCCGTGGGTGTCGGAAACCCGCTCCCGGTACCGGATGTTCACGCCGCTGACCGCACCCATCGCCGGGAAGGACATGCTGGTCCAGGTGGTCGCAGTGCACGCGGGCGGCGATGTGTCGCTGATCGGTCGGCAGTGGCGCGTCCAGGACCCGGCCGTCGGCAGCACCCTGAGCGTCATCCGCATCACGATGCTGGACCAGATCACCGAGCACGGTGACCCGTGATGGACCTCGACGACCTCGCCTCACGCCTGGATCAGGCAGCCGACCGTGTCGGCCCGGAGACGAACCGGACGGTACAGCAGCAGGGCCGCCTCCTCCGCGCCCTGATCATGGAGAACGCGTCCGGCCGGCCCGGCCCGAACGTCATCACCGGCGACTACCGCGGCTCGTGGAAGCCCGAGCCGTTCCCCGTGCCGGACGGCGGGGGAGTGGAGGTCGGCACCCGTGAACCGCAAGGTAGGCGCCTCGAGTTCGGGTTCATGAACATGTACGACTCGTTGGGCCGGTTCTACCGGCAGCCGCCGTTCCCGCACGTGGAGCCCGCAGTGAACGAACTATCGGCGGAGTATGAGCAGGCCTTCCACCAGGACCTGGACCGGATCTTCGGGAGCTGACCATGATCGAGCGACTTCCTGTCACCGACGGCTTCCAGGCCCTGCTGGCAACCCTCACCGAACGGCCGGTGGGCCGGCGCACCGTACCCCTGGACGACGCAGGCCGGCCCGTGCCGCCGCCGTACACGATCCTCGACCCGATGGACCGCCTCGACGACGACAACACCCTCGCCGACAACGGCAAGGCCACCGTCGCCGGCTACCAGGCCACCTTCGTGTCCGGGCCTACCCCCGGGGAGCCGGACAGCCGCGGCGGCGACGAACAGGCACAGTGGCTCGCCGACCGCGGATGGAAGGTCGTGGAACGCCCCGCCGACGGCAGCCCCGGCTACGCCCACGCTTTCAACGCCGGGCCGGGCGTGGACTGCTGGAAGCGGGAGGCCCGTGAGGTGGGGGGAACATCCGACCCGAACGATGCAATCATCACCAGTGTGATCAGGTACCGGCTGTACCTGGAGAAGACCACCTGACCCTCCCCTGGAGGGCAGGCGCACCGCACCGCGGCGGGACCCCACGCGGACGCCACCACCTTTCGGTGGCCGCCACACCAACACACGTGTAGCAGGGGCCCCCACGTTCGGCCCCTATCCGCGAGGGGCCAACCACCATGGCAAGGTTCAACCGCAAGGGCACCAGCAAGTTCTATTTCCTGCCGGCCATCGCGTCCGGAACGCTCGTGCCGACCGAAGCGGAGATCACCGCCGGCACCGACTACTCGGGGCAGATCACCAGCGTCGACGGGTTCAGTATCGAGAACTCACCGATCGACACGCCGGACATGGCATCGACGTTTGTCAGCAAGATCGGCGGCGACGACTCTGCGGCTGACAGCTCTTGGACGATGTACGAGGACTCCACCGCAGACGACATTGAGACCGACCTCGCCAAGGGCACCACCGGCTTTGTCGTCATCTTCTCCAAGGGCTTGACGACCGGAGCCAAGGGCATGGACGTCTTCCCGGTGACCGTGGTCAGCAGCTCCAAGGCGTACACCGCCGACAACGAGGCCGCGCAGGTCACCGTGCAGTTCACCATCACGGCCCGGCCGCTCCAGAACGGCACCGTGCCCACCCTGACCTGACCCGGCCTGCCGCACCCCACAATCCCCCGGCCGGGCACCTGGCGTGTCTGGGAAGGGCGCCACGCGCGCCCGGCCGGGCCTTCCCTCTCGGAGAGCCACCGATGACCAGCAAGACCACCACGAACGGCTGGGCAGCGCTCGAGCAGCGCCTCAACGACCTGCCCAAGCCCACCCGCACGCTGAAGCTGTGTGCCGACCCGGACGTCCGCGACAGGTACCTGGCCGCCCAGCAGGCCCACGCCCGAGCTGACGAGTACTTGCAATCCCTGGGCAAGGACGCCGACAAGGACGCACGCGCTCTGGTGGAGCAGAAGGTCAAGGACGCACAGGCGGACTTGGACGCGGCCACGGCGGAGTACGACCCGATCACGGTGACCTTGACATTCAAGGCTCTCCAGCGGGACGAACTCCAGGCACTCCTGAACGAACACCCGCCCAAGGAGGAGGACGAAGAGAAGGGCAGCGACTTCCACTTCGACACCTTCGCCCCCGAACTGATCGCGGCCGCATCGGTGGATGAGATGCCCGCGGAGTACGCCGCGACCGCGCTCAGGACGTGGTCGCTGGCCGACTCGGACGACCTGTGGGCCGCCGCCTGGTCGGTCCAGCGCCGTAAGCGGTCCGACCTGGGAAAAGGCTGATCCAAGATGCCCAGTTCCGTGACGAGATGCAGCTGTGCAGGGAGTACCGCATACCGCACAGCTACTTCCGCGGCCACGGCGACGGCACCTGGACCGACCTCGACCGGCGCAAGGCCCTCGCCTACGAGGACTACCTCAAGCAGGTCTGCCCCTCCTGCGGCACCCGCGCGGAGGAGTGGGACGAATCCGCGGGCGGCGACGAGGACGCCTACCGGGCCGTCACCCACCGCTGCATCGGCTGCCAACTCCTCGCCGACAAGCAGAAGGAAATCCCCGACGGCGATGAGGGGCACGGCGTGAAGGTCGCCCTCATCCCCACCAGCGTGCACGCCGCCCTGCATCTCCAGCACACCCACCACTAGGCCAGGAAGGGAGCCCGCACCATGTCCGAATGGAATCTCAGTGTCCGCCTGACCGGGCAGGGCTCCGACCTGTCCCGCATGCTGCGCGAGACGTCACGCGACGCACGCGCCGCCTCGCGTGACGTCAACGCGCTGCGCCGCGACATCGACCGGCTCCGCCAGTCCGCCAGCAACGACATCCGGCTGCGCGTCCGCGTCGACGCCGACAGCCTCCGCAACGACGTCCGGGCCGCCCTCAACGACGCCGGCACCGGACAGGGCCTGGCCGTCAACCTGCGCCTGGCCGACCCCATGCAACTGCGCCGCGACGTATCCGAAGCGGTGCGGTGGGCGTCGATGAACCAGACCGTCACCGTCCGCATCGACCCCGACACCAGCGCCCTGAACGGCCTGACCGGCACGCTCACCGCGGCGGCCGGAAGCGCGGCCAGTAGCGGCGCCAGCGCCTCGCTGAAGGGTCTGCTGCTGCTTGCCCCGGCCATCATCCCGCTGACCACCGCGCTGGCCGGACTGCCCGGCGCCCTGGCAGCCTCCGCCACCTCGGCCACGGCGTTCGGGATCGCTGTGGCCGGGCAGATCGGCCCCCTGTCGGAGGCCGCGGAAGCCGAGAAGGCGTACAACGACGCCGTCCAGGAGCACGGCGCCGGTTCGGCAGAGGCCGCTCAGGCGCAGCTGGCGTATCAGAAGCAGCTGGCGACCCTCCCGCCGGAGACACAGAAAGCTGCCGCCGCGCTGACCAACCTGAAGCAGTCCTACCGGCAGTGGTCCGACTCCCTGTCGGGCGACACCATGCAGCCCGTCATCCACTCCCTGTCCCTGATGGACGCGCTGCTGCCGCACCTCACCCCCCAGGTGCAGACGGCATCCCGCGAACTCGACCGGATGATCACCCTGGCGGGTGGGGCCGTAGCCACCCCGGGGTTCGACGCGGCGTCCAAGAGGTTCGACGACTTCACCGACCGCACCTTGGACAGCATGGGCGACAAGCTCGTCCACGTCCTGCGGCTGCTGTCGGAGGGCTCCGTCGACGGCCCCCTGTCCAGCGTGATCGACTACATCAGGGCGAACGGCGATGAGGCACGCGAGACCCTCGGCAACATCGGCGACGCGGTAGGCAACCTGTTCGAGGGCGCCGCCGAGGCCGGACCCACGATGCTGACCCTGGTCAACGCCGTCGCGAAGCTGGTGTCCGCAGTACCGCCCGAGGTCGTCGGCACCCTGATCCAGCTCGCTGCCGCGCTCAAGCTCGTCCAGCTCGCCGGCCTGGGAGCAGCAGCCATCTCCGCAGGCGTCGCGGCCCTTGGAGCCCGTATCGCCGCGCTACAGGCCGCCTCGGTGGCTGCGGGCGGCGGACTGGCCGGACTGGCGGCCGCGTTCGCCACGCTCGGCAAGGCGGCGAAGGCGTCCATCATCATCGCCGGTATCGGCGCGCTGGTGTACGCCGTGTCCAAGCTGTCGGACATCGGTGAGAAGGCCCCGCCGAACGTCGACAAGCTGACTACCAGCTTGGGGAAGTTGGGCGCGTCGGGGAAGGTCACCGGCGAGGCCGCATCCGCGTTCGGGAAGGACTTCGGGAAGCTCCGCGAGCAGATCGACAAGGTCACCGACCCGAGCGTGGCGGAGTCCATCAACAACTGGGGTGCGGACGTCTCCAACGGGATCCTCGACGCGGGCGACGCGACCGAGGAGTTCGAGGGCAGCATGAAGGCCATCGACGAGTCCCTGACGAACCTGGTGAAGGGTGGCAAGGCGGACCTCGCCAAGGCTGCCCTGGAGAACATCACCAAGGGGATGAGCCCGGAGCAGGCAGCAAAAATCCGCGATGGGGTGGTCGGCACCAAGGCGGCCCTGGCCGACCTCGTGTTCGAGCAGGAGTTGGCCGCGCAGGCCATGGGCCCGTTCTCCACCGCGGCGCAGGAAGTCTCCGCCACCCTCGGCGCGCAGAAGGGGGCCGTGGACGGCCTGCGGGCGTCCATCCTCGCCCTGAACGAGACCAACCGGTCGGCGCACGACGCGCAGACACAGTTCGAGAAGTCCATCGACGACCTGACCGCGTCGTTCAAGGAGCACGGGGCCACCCTCAACGCGGACACCGAGGCGGGCCGCGCCAACCGGGACATGATGTCCGCCGCATCCAAGGCGCAGGACGAACTCATCGCCACCGGCATCGCGGCCGGGGACTCCTTCGGCTCCATGACCCGCAAGTCCAGCGAACTGCGCACCGAGATGATGCGCCTGGCCACCGAGGCGTTCGGCGGGAACACCAAGAAGGCCCGGGAGTACGTCAATACGCTGCTCGGCACGCCGGAGCAGGTAGCGACCCTGATCAAGCTGGAGAAGCAGGAGGCGCAGCGCGGCCTCCTGGAAGTGAATGCGGCCATCAAGGCCACTCCCGGGGCCCACACGGTGACGGTGTCGACGTTGAACGCGGCCGCCATCGCAGCCCTGGAAGCGGTCGGCCTGAAGACCCGGCAGCTCCCGGACGGCAAGACCGAGGTGTACACCGCAAACGGCCAGTCCATCAGCGCGGTCGACGCGGTGCGGCGCGCACTGGAGGCGCTGGACGGGAAGACCGCGCACACGTACACGGTCCACCACTACCAGAACATCACTGAGGACCGGACCGGCCTGAACACCGGCAAGGGCGGACGCGGCGCTAACGCGGGCCTGGCGGACGGTGCGGTGGTCGACTACTACGCCGACGGCGGCA
>Ga0247821_10002127_pt1 | contig 10895 bp, 10 predicted proteins | sample 13C_Glycerol_Day_FD_192481 | JGI IMG/M metagenome (GOLD analysis project Ga0247821, IMG submission 192481) | Soil microbial communities from agricultural site in Penn Yan, New York, United States - 13C_Glycerol_Day14 | ecosystem: Environmental > Terrestrial > Soil > Agricultural land | place... | reverse complement strand
CCACAACTGCAGGTAGACCAGGTTCCACATATGGGCGTCGGATTCGACGGTAGCCAGCAGACAATGGTGTTTGTCTTTCATGGGTTTGCCTCCATGGCACAAGGGGTATTAGCCGGCGCTGCGCGCAAGCGGCGGGCGTCAGCAGCAGACGTCCAGTTGCGCTTCGAGTGCCCGCAGGCGCGGCAGCACATGGCGGCAGAAACCGCGCATTTCGTCGCGGGTTGGCCAGCCCGAGAAAATGAACTCACTGACCCCGACCTTCTTGTATTCGATCAGGTACTCGGCGACTTCCTGGTAGCTGCCCACCACACACAGCGCCGGCCCGCCGCGGTAGGCGACGGCACCCGACCAGAGCATCGGCGAGAGCCAGTCGCGGTCAGCACCTTCGGCCAGGCGGAAGGAGGTTTTCACCGCCTCGGAATCGCAACGGGCGACAAACTGACGGACCCATTCGCGGTGCTGTTCGTCGGGGTTTTGCATCATCTCTTCGACGGCGGCCAGCGCCTCTTCGCGGGTCTCGCGCGCGAGGATGTGCATGCGAATTCCCACCGAACCGCCGGCTTCAAGCACGGGGCGGCTGGCGGCGGCGATGCCTTCGGGGGTATCGCCGTAGCGCAGCCAGCAATCGCTTTGAGAGACGGCGATCTGCTGGGCAATCGCCGAAGCGCCGCTTAGGTAAATCTGCGGCCGTTGGTTGTCTTTGTAGGGCAGCCCGAGTTGCGCCTGCTCGATGCGATAGTGCGCCCCCTGGTGGCTCAACGGGCTTTCGCCTTTCCAGAAACGATGGAGGATCTCGAGAAACTCCCGGGTGCGCTCATAGCGGCCGTCGTGGCCGATGAAATCACCGTAGAACGCCTGTTCGTCCGGGGAGATGCCGGCCACCAGGTTGAGGGCGATGCGCTTGTCGGACATCCAGGACACGGTATTGACGATCTGGGTGAACAGCGTCGGCGGCAGCAGGCCTGGGCGGTAGGCGAGGATGAACTTGACCCGGCTGGTTTCGCGCACCAGCGCGCCAATCATCGGCAGGGGATCAGGCATGTGGTAGCTGATGCCCATCAACAACGAGTCGATCCCCAGTTCGTCGGCCTCCTGGGCGAAGTCGACGATGCCGGCGAAGTCCAGGGCACCGGTGTTGTACTTGTCGCTGGCCTTCTGTTGGCCGCTGTCGAGGGGGGAGCACCAGTGAATACGTAAGGCGGGCATGGGCTTTCTCCAGGCGAAGTCCGCCACCTGCCAGCGCTGCGGCAGGTGCGGTAGAGGTATAAAGAAGGAAGGCTTGGGTCAGAACAGGAAGTCGCTGGCCACGGTGCGGTCGAACAGGGCGACATCGCGTATATGGCGTTTGCCACAGATGAACTTCAGCAAGCGCTCGATACCCAGCCCGCCGCCTGCGCTCGGATGCAGCAGCCCGCGCCGGGCGAATTCCAGGTAATTGGCAAAGGGCGTGAGGTCCATCGACAGTTCGTTCATGCGGTAGACAATCTGCGCGTACTCGAACTCCCGTTCGGCACCGGACAAGGCTTCGCCGTAGCTGTCCGGGTAGATCAGGTCGTAGTTGTTGTACTGGCCACGCTTGCCCGGGGTTTCCCGGTCGTAGAATTCACGCTTGTAGTTGGTGACGAAGAAGGGCGTGTGCGCCTTGGCCGACATGATCTTCTCGAAATCGTCGCCATACTCCGCTCGCAGTTCGTCGGAGCTGTACACCGGGAAGGCGGTTTCAAACTGCGGCAGCTGCCGGCCCAGCTGCGCCAGTTGCTCGCCACAGTGCTGGCGGACTTCGGCCAGCGTGTGTTTGAGCAGGCCTTCGATCAGCGTCATGGCCTGGTGCATATCGCCACCGCGTATTTCGAAATCGAACTGCGAGAACTCCAGCAGGTGATTGACCGAGTCCCTGATCTCGGGCTTTTCCAGGCGGATGTTCGGCGCCACGATGAAGATCCGTTCATGGCCGTGGGCGGTCAGCGCCAGTTGCTTATGAAAGATCATGCTGGCGGTCAGTTTCAGGCGACGCTGCTGATACTGGATCTCGGCCGGGAACACCGCGTGGTTCAACGGATCGGTGATCGGTGACATGAGAATCGGCAGCAACTGCTTGAAGTCGCGGTCGAGCAGATACTGCTGCAGGGCCTGTAGCATTCGGCCACGGATAATAGCGATTGCTCCTACATCAGGATGCGAAAAATCGTCGAATTTACGCTGAACTTCTTCCATGTTGCGCTCAATGTTCGGGAGGTGGGGTGCGCCCGATTATTGGTGAAACCGACGAAAACTCAATGTACAGATTTTCGCTAAAAAGCAACCCAGCGGCCGCTTCGTGTTGCCCCTGGCAATGATTACGCCGAGCATGGCCGCGTTGCTGCCTGGGTTGATTCATGCGCAGCCCAAGGACTTGGAAGGAACCATGACCACGACTCACCTGAACGCTGTCAGCGACCTGCACGACCTGCCGGCAGTAAAGCTGCTCGCGCTGTTTGCCAACAAAGCCCTGTCACCGCTGGAATACTATGAGCACCTGCTCGATCACATTCAGCGCTGGGAACCCTACCTGCATGCCTTGTTCGCCTTCGATCCGCAGCGGGTGCGCGAGCAGGCGCTGGCCTCCACGCAGCGCTGGAGCCAGGGCTGTCCGATAGGCTTGCTCGACGGATTGCCGGTGACCATCAAGGAGTTGATTGCCACCCAGGGCGACTGCATCGCCATGGGCTGTGCAGCCACTGCCCAGGTGCCCGAACTCTTCGATGCGCCACCGGCGGCGCGCATGCGCGAGGAGGGCGCGATCATCCTGGCCAAGACCACCGTGCCCGACTTCGGCATGTTGTCGTCAGGGCTGTCGAGCCTGCATGGCCTGACGCGTAATCCGTGGGACCTGAACAGTAACCCCGGCGGCTCCAGCGCGGGTGCCGCCGCAGCGGCAGCGGCGGGTTACGGGCCGTTGCACATCGGTACCGACATCGGTGGCTCGGTACGCTTGCCGGCTGCGTGGTGTGGGCTGGTCGGCTTCAAGCCGACCCTGGGGCGCATTCCCATCGACCCTTACTACACCGGCCGCTGCGCCGGGCCTATGACCCGCACCCTGGACGACTGCGCCTTGATGATGCGCTACCTGAGCCGGCCCGATGCCCGCGACGCCACCAGCTTGCCGCCCCTGGCGTGTGACTGGGGGCTGGCCAGGCAGTCGGTGCAAGGCTTGAAAATCGGCCTGATGCTCGACCCCGGCGTCGGCCTCAAACCCTGCGAGCAAGTACTTGCTGCGGTCCGTGAGGCGGCGCGTGTGTTCGAGCATCACGGCGCCCGGGTGCGCGACGCCGCTCCGGTGATGAACCGGGCACTGCTGACCGGGCTCGATCATTTCTGGCGTGCGCGCCAGTGGAGCCAGTTGCAGCACTTGCCCGCGCAGCACCTTGACCGGGTGTTGCCGTACATCCGCGAATGGGCGGAAGGGGCGCAGGCGTTGAGCGCCCAGCAAGCCATCGAGGGCTTCAACCAGACCTTCGAAATCCGCCGCCGCGCCGCCGCGCTGTTCACCGAATTCGACCTGCTGCTGATGCCGACCAATCAGGTCAGCGCCTTCCCGGCGTACTGGGCGTCGCCGACCAATGACCCGGGCCAGCCGTTCGAACATATCGCCTTTACCGTGCCCTGGAACATGGGCGAGCAACCGGCGCTCACCCTCAACTGCGGCTTCACTGCCCAGGGCATGCCGATCGGCCTGCAACTGGTGGGGCCGCGATTTGCCGATCACTGGCTGCTGCAGGTCGGTAAAACCTACGAAAACTGGCGTGGCCCGATCAGCAACTGGCCGCGACTGCCGTCGTCATGACCCTGGGCACCGCCGGCGCAAGGCACAGCGTCAGTCCTTGACCAAGGCCCGCAACGCAGCTTTTGCTTGCGGGGTGTGCAGGCGCTCGATGAACAGCAAGCCTTCGCGGCGAACGGTGGCCTCCAGTGCTTCGCGGTGGGCGTCCTTGAGCAGGCGTTTGCTCACCCGCAGGGCTTCTTGCGGGAGTGCCTGCAAACGTTGCGCTAGCTGCTGCGCTGCCGCCAGGCACTGCTCGCCATCTTCATGCAGCTCATTGGCCAGGCCCCACTGCAGTGCCTGCTCGCCGCTAAGCAGTTCATTGCACAGTAACAGCCGGGCCGCCCGGGCGTGGCCGAGCAGGCGTGGCAACAACAGGCTGGAACCGAACTCCGGGCACAGGCCCAGCGGCACGAACGGCATGCGCAGTTTGGCGCTGCGGCTGACCAGGACCTGATCGCAGTGCAGCAGCAGGGTGGTGCCAATGCCGATGGCGGCACCGCAGACCGCGGCAATCAGCGGCTTGTCCAGCGCCATGACAATACGCATCAGGCGAAACACCGGGCTGTCCATGTCGCTGGGCGGGTTGTCGAGAAAGTCCTTGAGATCGTTGCCAGCGCTGAAGCACTGGGCACCGCCGGTGATGACGATGACATCGACCTGGGTGTCCTCGCTCGCCGCCAGCAGCAACTCGCCGAGCTGGCTGTACATGGCGCTGTTCAGGGCGTTGAGCTTGTCTGGCCGGTTGAAGGTCAGGGTCAGCAGACCGTTGTTCAGGTCACGGAGAATCAGGTCGTTCATGGCAAGCCTTTATTGTTGTTGTCGTAGGGTCAGAAGGTCGGTGGCGTGATTACCCAGATGACCACGGCATCGACGTCGCCAGGGTTGCCGTAACGGTGCGGTTCCTGGCTGGAAAAGCTGAAGCTGTCGCCTTCGCTGAGCTGGAAGTAGCGATCGCCGACCCACAGCTCGAAGCTGCCGGACAGCAGGTAGCCCGCTTCTTCACCCTCATGGCTGTAGCTTTGCTGGCTGTAGGTGCCCGGGGGGAAGCGCGAGTGGAGCATTTCCAGCTCGCGGTTGGGCTGCGGGGTCAGTAGCTGGTCGACGATGCCATCTTCGTAGTGAACGCTCAGACGGCTGTTTTTGCGGACCACATAGCCGTGATCTTCAGGGTCGGTGCTGGCTTCGCTGGCGAAGAACCATTGGATGGTCACGCCCAGGCTGCGGGCGATATTGAACAGCGCCGGAATCGACGGATAGGACAGGTTGCGTTCCAGCTGGCTGATGTAGCCGGCGGTCAGCTCGCTCTGCTGGGCCAGCTCGGCCAGGGTCATGCCCTGGCGTTTACGCAAGCCGCGAATGCGCGTACCGAGAAACTGCGGGGCGGCGGCGCCTTCCTGGCTGGGAACGGCGCCGTTGGGCGGCATCTTGCTGCTGTTGCTCATGGGGTGCTCCGAACCGCACGCTGCAAAGCCCCGGAGTATAAACAGGCTCAGAGCGTCCAGGCGACCTTCAATCCTTCATAAATGGCTTCTTCGGCGGTGCGCGGGGCCAGGCAATCGCCGATCCGCTTCACCTCCACCAGGCCGCGCAGCTCGTCAACCAGGGTATCGACCGGTTGATGGCCCTGGCACAACACCAGGGTGTCGATGTCTTCGACGATCATCGGCTCGCCGCTGGCGGTGTGTTGCAGGTACACGGTGTTGTCATCGCAACCGTAGAGGCGGGCGTAGGGGGTGATGGGGATGCCAAGCTTGTGCAGTTCACCGGCCAGCTGGTCGCGCACATACAGCGGCAGGTTTTCACCGCAGTGGGTGCCATTGACTGCCAACTGCACCTGGTGCCCGGCGCGGACCAGGCGTTCGGCGATACCCGGGCCGATCCAGTCGCAGCGCCAGTCCACCACCAGCACTGAACGCCCGAGGGTGACCTCGTCGCGCAGCACCTGCCAGGCGTCGACGACTTGCAGGTCACCCCCGCGCTCGAAGGTTGGCCAGTAAGGCTCGGCACCGGTGGCGACAATCACCAGGTCGGGTTTTTCGCGCTCCACCAGGGCGCGGTCGACGCGGGTGTTACGCACCACCTCGACGCCGACCAGCTGCATTTCGCGCTGCAGATTGGTGCTGGCGCCGCCGAACTCGGCACGGCGCGGTAGCAATTGTGCCAGCAACACCTGGCCGCCCAGTTGCGCGCTGGCCTCGTACAGCGTCACCTCATGCCCGCGTGCCGCCGCCACCGCCGCGGCTTTCATGCCGGCAGGGCCGCCACCGGCGACCATGATGCGCTTGCGTTGTGGCGCTGGTTGAATCTGGCCGAACTGCTGTTCACGTCCGGTCTCCGGGTGCTGGATACAGGAAATCGGCAGGCCGCGATGGAAGTGGCCGATGCAGGCCTGGTTGCAGGCGATACACGCACGCACATCCTCGGCACGGCCGCTGTCAGTCTTGTTCGGCATCTGCGGGTCGCAGATCAGCGCGCGGGTCATACCGCAGACATCGGCCTGGCCACGGGCGAGGATCAGTTCGGCTTCCTGTGGCTGGTTGATACGCCCGGTGACGAACAGCGGAATCGACAGGCTGGCCTTGAAGGTCCCGGCTTCGCGCGCCAGGTAGGCCGCTTCGATGGCCATGGGCGGGACGATATGTACCGCGCCGCCGAGCGAGGCCGAGGTGCCGGCGACGATATGCACGTAGTCGAGCGCCGACTGCAGCAGCTGTACCGCCGCCAGGGATTCGTCTTCGGTGAGGCCTTCGGCATCGCGCTCGTCGGCGCTGATGCGCAGGCCGATGATGAACTCCGGCGAGGTGGCGGCGCGCACTGCGCCAATCACTTCGCGGACAAAGCGCAGGCGCTGCTCCAGCTCGCCGTTGTAGCCATCGGTGCGGCGGTTGACCCGTGGGTTGATGAACTGCGCCGGCAGATAGCCGTGGCTGGCAACCACCTCGACGCCGTCGATCCCGGCCTGATACAGGCGTCGGGCGGCATCGGCATAGCCTTGCACGATCTCGTCGATCATCGCCTGGTCTAGGGCCCGCGGCATCACCCGGAAGCGTTCGTTGGGCACCGCCGAGGCCGAATAAGCCACCGCCAGCAGGCCGTCGCTGGACTCCATGATTTCCCGGCCGGGGTGGAAAATCTGCGACAGCACCACCGTGCCATGGGCATGGCAGGTTTCAGCCAGCTGGCGGTAACCCTCGATGCAGGCATCGTCAGTGGCCATCAGCACATGCGAGGTGTAGCGCGCACTGTCGTGTACCCCGGCGACCTGCAGCACGATCAGGCCGACGCCGCCTTCGGCACGGGCCTTGTGGTAGGCGATCAGGCGGTCGTTGACCAGGTTGTCGGTAGGGATCGAGGTGTCGTGGCCGCTGGACATGATGCGGTTCTTCAGGCGTTTGCCACGGATTTGCAGCGGTTCGAACAGGTGCGTGAAGGTCGACATGCTGTGCAGGCTCCAGCGGGTTGTTGTTTTTATTTTTCTATAGAAGTGTACCGGCAGTAAAAAATCAACTTGTTTTTTTACTTGGCATTGACTAGCTTTCGAATCACCCCGAGTCCTGGGGCACACCTCACAACAACAAGAAAACGGACTGCGCCTGGCGCGGTACCAGCATGAGGAACCACGCATGACTTCAACCCTGCTCAAACTTTCGCCCTGGCTGCTCGCCCTTGGACTTGGCAGTGCCCAGGCCGCACCGGACATGGTCGTCGTTGCCTACGGCGGCGCCGGTCAGAAAGCCCAGGATGCAGCGATTTTCCAGCCTTTCAGCGCCCAGGACGGCAGCAAACTGATCCAGAGTGAATACAACGGTGAAATGGCCCGCATCAAGGTGATGGTCGACACCGGCAACGTCGACTGGGACCTGGTCATGATCGAGGCCCCGGACTTGATGCGCGGCTGCGAGGAGGGCATGTATGAACGCCTCGACTGGGCGCAGATCGGCCGCGCCGAGCAACTGATCCCGGATGCCGCGCAGGAATGTGGTTCGGCGGTGCTGGTGTGGAGCGTGGCGATTGCCTACGACAAGAACAAACTGGCCCAGGCACCGGCATCATGGTCGGATTTCTGGGACGTGCAGAAGATCCCCGGCAAGCGCGGCCTGCGCAAGCGTGCGGTGTACAACCTGGAATTCGCCCTGATGGCCGACGGCGTCAAAGCCGAGGACGTCTACAAGGTGTTGGCGACCCCGCAAGGCGTCGACCGCGCCTTCGCCAAACTCACCGAACTCAAGCCCTACATCCAGTGGTGGGAAGCCGGTGCGCAACCGGCGCAATGGCTGAGCGCCGGCGACGTGGTGATGACCTCGACCTATAGCGGCCGGATCGCCGTCGCCGCGCAGGAGGGCAGTTCATTGGCGGTGGTCTGGCCGGGCAGCCTGTACGGCATGGACTACTGGGCGATCATCAAAGGCTCCAAGCATGTCGACCAGGCCAAGCGCCTGATCGCCTTCGCCAACCAGCCCGATACCCAGGTGCGCTATGTCAACGCGATCCCTTACGGGCCCACCAATACCGAAGCGGCCGCAGAGCTTGATCCGAAGCTGGCCAACTGGGTGCCCACCTCCAAGCAGAACCTTGAAGGCGCCTTGGCGATGAACGTCGAGTTCTGGGTCGACCACGGTGATGAACTCGAAGAGCGCTTCAACGCCTGGGCCAGTAAGTAATACCCATGGCTGGACACCGCCGGGTGTCCAGCCCTATTGTCTGGCCAGCCATTTGCCTGAGAACAACAACAATGACTCCGACTGAAACCGAACTGCGCCTGCGCCAGGAACTGGCCGCCTGCTACCGGCTGATCGCGCACTTTCGCATGACCGATCTGATCTTCACCCATATCTCGGTGCGCATTCCCGGCCCCGAGCATCACTTTCTGATCAATCCCTACGGCTTGATGTTCGATGAAATCACTGCCTCCAATCTGGTCAAGATCGACTTGCAGGGCAATGCCGTCGAGCCGTCGCCGTATCCGGTCAATCCTGCAGGGTTCGTGATCCACAGCGCCATTCACGGCGCCCGCGAAGATGCCCAGTGTGTGCTGCATACCCATACCAAGGCTGGTTGCGCGGTGGCCGCGCTGAAGTGCGGGTTGCTGCCGGTCAACCAGATCTCCATGGAGTTCTACGGCAAGGTTGCCTACCACGACTACGAAGGCGTGGCCCTGGACATGGACGAGCAGCAGCGTCTGGTTGCCGACCTTGGCGACAAGCCGGTGCTGATGCTGCGTAACCATGGTTTGCTGACCGTGGGCGAGAACGTCAGCGAGGCGTTCCTGCGCATGTATTACCTGGAAAAGGCCTGTGAAATCCAGCTGGCGGCGCAAGCGGCCGGTGAGATTGTGCTGCCGTCGGAGGCGGTCTGCGCCCATACCGAGCGCCAGTTCAACGATCACGCGCGGCAGTTGAAAGAAGGCGAGTTGACCGATAGCGGCGCCATGCAACTGGCGTGGAAGGCCTTGTTGAGGATACTGGAACGCGTGGCACCGGACTATCGCGACTGAACGGAACTTGTTGTACAGTCGTTCAACAGCATCGCGGGGCAAGCCCGCTCCCACCGGGAGAAGTGCAATCTCGGTGGGAGCGGGCTTGCCCCGCGAAAAGGCCCCCACCCGAAGAGAACCGCCAATGAGCCAGGAAGCCCGTTACAGCCGTATGGTCCCGGAGTTGCGCAAGGCCAACCTGGTCGAAGCAACGCTGGTGTGTCTGAAGCGGCACGGCTTCCAGGGCGCTTCGATTCGCAAGATCTCGGCCGAGGCGGGGGTTTCGGTGGGGTTGATCAGCCACCACTATTCGGGCAAGGACGAACTGGTGGCCGAAGCCTACATGGCGGTCACCGGGCGGGTCATGGGCCTGATCCGCGAAGCCATGGCCCAGGCCGCACCGAATGCCCGCGAGCGCCTGTCGGCGTTCTTTCGCGCCTCGTTCTGCGCCGAATTGCTCGACCCGCAACTGCTCGATGCCTGGCTGGCATTCTGGGGAGCGGTGAAAACCGCCGAAGCGATCAATCAGGTGCACGATCACTCTTACGGCGAATACCGCAATGAGCTGGGCCGCCTGCTGGGCGCGCTGGCCCGGGAGGAGGACTGGCAAGCCTTTGATGCCGACCTTGCGGCCATCAGCCTGAGCGCCTTGCTCGACGGTTTGTGGTTGGAATCGGGGCTCAACCCAGGCACGTTCACCCCCGAGCAGGGCGTGCAGATCTGTGAGGCCTGGGTCGACGGCCTGCAAGCCGGTGGACGGCGGCGCTTTACCCTGACCGAGGGCTGTTGATCGGTCGTTCAGTAATGGGTAGGCTGCTGTCGCGAGTTACATAACAACGACTATAAGAGACAACACGCAATGACGCCTCGGGTACTGATCGTCGACGACGATCCGCTTATTCGCGACTTGCTGCACGCCTACCTGTCCCAGGAAGGCTACGACGTTCACTGCGCCGACACCGCCGAGCAGGCCGAGAGCTTCCTCGCCAATCACAGCGTCGACCTGGTGATGCTCGACATCCGCCTGCCGGGCAAGGACGGCCTGACCCTGACCCGCGAGCTGCGGGTACGCTCGGAGGTCGGCATCATCCTCATCACCGGCCGTAACGACGACATCGACCGTATCGTCGGCCTGGAATGTGGCGCCGACGACTATGTAATCAAACCCCTCAATCCACGCGAGTTGGTGTCGCGAGCCAAGAACCTGATTCGCCGCGTGCGCCATGCCCAGGCTTCGAAGCCGGTAGCCAGCAGCACCCAGGCCCTCAAGCAGTTCGCCGACTGGGGGCTGGACACCGACCGCCGGCGCCTGATCGATCCGCAGGGCGGCGAAACCCTGCTGACCCATGGCGAATTCCAGCTGCTCAGTGTGTTCCTGCGCAACAGCGGCCACACCTTGAGCCGCGACCAGTTGATGGACCAGATCCGCAACCGTGAATGGGTGCCCAACGACCGCTCCATCGACGTCCTGGTCGGGCGCCTGCGGCGCAAGCTGCACGACGACCCGGCCGAACCGCAACTGATCATCACCATTCACGGCGCCGGTTACCTGTTTACCGCCAGCGTGGCGGCCTGATCAGCATGGGCCGCTGGCTGGGCCTGCTGCTGTTGTTGGCCCCG
>Ga0247821_10002126_pt1 | contig 10895 bp, 8 predicted proteins | sample 13C_Glycerol_Day_FD_192481 | JGI IMG/M metagenome (GOLD analysis project Ga0247821, IMG submission 192481) | Soil microbial communities from agricultural site in Penn Yan, New York, United States - 13C_Glycerol_Day14 | ecosystem: Environmental > Terrestrial > Soil > Agricultural land | place... | reverse complement strand
CCCGTCCCCGGCCCGCCCGCCGAGCCCCGTACCGGGGTGGCGGCCCTCTCCCTGCGCTACCAGATCGGCGCCGCGGTGGCGCTCGCGGTCGTCGCGGCCGGGGTCTGTGTGCACCTCGGCATGACGTTCCTGCACGTCGCCCCCGCGAACACGGTCAGCAAGAAGCACAGTGAGAGGATCGAGGACTGGATCTACCCGGAGTTCGAGCAGAACTGGAAGCTGTTCGCGCCGAACCCCCTGCAGCAGAACATCGCCGTCCAGGTCCGCGCCGAGATACTGACGGCGGACGGCAGGACCCGGACCACCGGCTGGTACGACCTCTCCGCGGAGGACGGGCGGGCCATCGACGGCAATCTGCTGCCCAGCCACACCCAGCAGAACGAACTGCGCCGCGCCTGGGACTTCTTCGTCGCCACGCACGACAACGACAACCGCCCGGTGGGCCTGCGCGGGGCGCTGTCCGAGACGTATCTGCGGCGGATCACGGCGCTGCGCCTCGACCGGGCGGACGCGGCAGGTCCGGACGGCACCGTCGCGCGCGTCCAGGTCCGCTCGCGGACCGCCAACGTGCCGCCGCCCGAGTGGAGCACGGAGGAGGTCTCCACCACGCCCGTGTACCGCACGCTGCCCTGGTGGTCGCTGCCCGGGGACGAGGGCCGGGGAGGCGTCGGATGAACCGCTTCTCGCTGGCGCTGTCCCGGGTGATCGCCCGCGTCACCGACGCGGCGCTGGGCCCCTACCAGACCGCCGTCATCCGCATCGGCTTCAGCCTGACCTGGCTGCTGTTCCTGCTGCGCGAGTTCCCGCACCGCCAGGAGCTGTACGGCCCCGACGGCCCCTGGAGCTGGGACCTCGCCGACCAGCTGGTCGCGACGAACGGCGCCTTCACACCGCTGCTGTGGTCGGACGGCCAGGTCTGGTTCGAGGCCGTCTACGCGCTCGCCGTGCTGTGGAGCCTCCTGCTGCTGCTGGGCTGGCGCACCCGCACCACGTCGGTGCTGTTCATGGTGGGCGTGCTGGCGCTGCAGAACCGCAGCGTCTTCATGGGGGACGGCGGCGACAACGTCCTGCACCTGATGTCCGTCTACCTGGTGTTCACGCGCTGCGGGCAGGTCTGGTCCCTCGACGCCCGGCGCGCCCGGCGCACGGCCGCGGCACGCGCCCGCGGCGAACGGCCGCGCGACCGGGTCGGGCCGCTGCTGTGGGGGGTGCTCGGCCTCCTGCTGCTGCTCGCGACGCTGGCGGGCCGGATGGACGGCGGCGACCTGTTCGTCCCGGTGCTGCTGTGGACGGTCTGGGCCGCCCAGACGCTGTGGTGGCTGGTCGGCCGCCGGGCGAGGACCGGGCAGCCGCGGATCCTGCTGGACGTCGTAGCGAACGTCGTGCACAACGGCGCGCTGCTCGTGATCATGGCCGAGGCGTGCCTGATCTACGCCACGGCGGGCTGGTACAAGGTCCAGGGCTCCCGCTGGCAGGACGGCACCGCCGTCTACTACCCGCTGCACCTGGAGTACTTCTCCCCCTGGCCCGCCCTCGCGGACCTGCTGTCGGCCAGCGGCACCATGGTGATGCTGGTGACCTACGCGACGGTCGTCATGCAGGTCGCCTTCCCGTTCACGCTGTTCAACCGGCGGGTCAAGAACGTCCTGCTGGCCTTCATGATCATGGAACACGCGGTGATCGCGGTGGTGCTCGGGCTGCCCTTCTTCTCCCTGGCGATGATCGCGGCCGACACCGTGTTCCTGCCGACGTCCTTCCTGCGCCGCGTCGGAGACCTGGCGCCGCGCGCGCGGGAGCGTCTGCGCCCGGGCGGCGGGCCGTCCGTCCCGAAGCCGCGGTCCCCGGCCCGCCGCCCCGGCGGGGAGCGGCCGGTGGAGGCGGCTCCGGCGGCCGGCGGGGCGCCGGGACCGCGGACGTAGGCTGCACGGCATGACCGACCCCGCCCGCAGCACCGGCCCCGGGACGCCGGACGGCCCCGTGGCCGCCTGGCACCGCCTGGCCGGCGACTCCGTACTCCTCGACGGCTTCCACGCCCTGAAGCACGCCCTGCGCTTCGGGGCCGAGGTACGGCTGGCGCTCACCGCGGACCGGGCCGGCGCGCTCGCCCTCGCCGACGAGCTGGCCGCGGACGTGCGGGACACGCTGGCGGCGCTGCTCACCGAGGTGCCCCACGCGACGTACGCCGCGCTGGTGCCGCGTCCGCATCCCACCGCCGTGGCCGCCCTGGCCGTACGCCCCTCCCGCACGGGAAACCTGGCGAGGCTGGCGCACGCCCCGCGCACCGCCCCGGTGGTGGTCCTGGACAACCCGCGCAACCTCGGCAACGCCGGCGCGGTGATCCGGCTGGCCGCCGGTTTCGGCGCGACCGGCGTCGTCACCACCGGCACGCTCGACCCCTGGCACCCCACCGTCGTCCGCGGCGGGGCGGGGCTGCACTTCGCCACCGCCGTGGAGCGGCTGACCGTGCGGGAACTGCCGCCGGGGCCGGTCTTCGCGCTCGACCCCGAGGGCGATGACATCCGCTCGCTGAAGCTGCCGGACGACGCGCTGCTCGCCTTCGGCTCCGAGCGCAGCGGACTGTCGGCGGAGCTCCGCGCGCGGGCCGACCACCTGGTGGCGCTGCCGATGCGCCCCCAGGTCTCCAGCTACAACCTCGCGACCAGTGTGGCCATGACGCTGTACCACTGGAGCGCCACCGGGGGCGCACCCGGCACTTCCTAGGCCTCCCGGCGCACCTCGACCACCCGGAAGCGGTTGGCCACGAACGCGCCGTCGCACAGCGCCGAGTTGGCGGCCGGGTTGCCGCCCGAGCCGTGGAAGTCGGAGAAGGCCGCCGTCTGGTTGACGTACACCCCTCCGGTGAGGTTCAGGGAGAGCTGGGCGGCCTCCTCCAGGCAGACCTCCCGCACCGTCTCCTCGACCTCCGGGGAGGTCGTGTACGCGCCGACGGTCATGGCGCCCTTCTCACGGATCGTGCGCCGCAGCAGCTCCGCCGCGTCACCGGCCGAGTCGACGGCGACGGCGAAGGAGACCGGGCCGAAGCACTCGCTCATGTAGGCCGCCTCGGCGTCCGGCTTGGCGCCGTCGAGCTTCACGATCACCGGAGTGCGCACCACCGCGCCCGGGAACTCCGGGTGGGTGATCTCGCGGGAGGCCAGGGCGACCTCGCCGAGACCCGCGGCGGCCTCCAGACGGGCCTTCACGTCCGGGTTGACGATCGCGCCCAGCAGCGCGTTGGCGCGGGCGTCGTCGCCGAGCAGGCCGTCGACCGCCTTCGCCAGGTCGGCGGCGACCTCGTCGAAGGACTTGGGGCCCTGGTCGGTGGTGATGCCGTCGCGCGGGATCAGCAGGTTCTGCGGGGTGGTGCACATCTGGCCGCTGTAGAGCGACAGGGAGAACGCCAGGTTGGCCAGCATCCCCTTGTAGTCGTCGGTCGACTCCACGATCACCGTGTTGACGCCGGCCTTCTCCGTGTACACCTGCGCCTGGCGCGCGTTGCTCTCCAGCCAGTCGCCGAACTCCGTGGAGCCGGTGTAGTCGATGACGCGGATCTCCGGGCGGGTCGCGAGGGTCTTGGCGATGCCCTCGCCGGGCCGCTCGGCGGCCAGCGCGACCAGGTTCGCGTCGAAGCCGGCCTCGGTGAGCACCTGGCGGGCGACCTGGACGGTGAGCGCGAGCGGCAGCACCGCGCGGGGGTGCGGCTTGACCAGCACCGCGTTTCCGGTGGCGAGGGAGGCGAACAGGCCCGGGTAGCCGTTCCACGTCGGGAAGGTGTTGCAGCCGATGACCAGGGCGACGCCCCGCGGGACCGGGACGAACTGCTTGGTGAGCGCGAGCGGGTCGCGCTTGCCCTGCGGCTTGGTCCACTCGGCCGTGTCGGGGGTGCGGATCTGCTCGACGTACGCGTAGGCCACGGCCTCCATGCCGCGGTCCTGGGCGTGCGGGCCGCCCGCCTGGAACGCCATCATGAACGCCTGGCCCGAGGTGTGCATGACCGCCTGGGCGAACTCCATCGTGCGGTCGCTGATCCGCTTGAGGATCTCCAGGCAGACCACCGCGCGGGTCTCCGCGCCCGCGTCCCGCCAGGCCCGCATCCCGGCCTTCATGGCGGGCAGCAGCTCGTCGAGGTCCGCGTGCGGGTAGCTCACGCCCGTCTCGATGCCGTAGGGGGAGGTCTCGCCCTCGACCCAGCCGTCCGTGCCGGGCTGGCCGAGGTCGATCCGGGTGCCGTGCAGGGCGTCGAAGGCGGCCTTGCCCGCCGCCATGTCGAGGCTGCCGTTCTCCCCGTACGCCTTGGGGTGCTCGGGGTGGGGCGACCAGTACGCGCGCGTGCGGATGGCTTCCAGCGCCTGGTCCAGGGTGGGACGGTGGCGGGCGATCAGCTCGTGCGCGGTGAGTTCGGCGGCCATGCGGGACCAACTCCTCGTCTCAGGAACTCTTCGTCGAGCTCTTGGACCTGTGCGGAAACGTAGTCAGGAACGGGCGGTCAGAGTTAGAGTAACCGAACGATCGGTCGGGACAAGGGGGTCCGCCGCATCTGTGGACAACCCCGTGCGGGAGGATCGCGCACATGACAGCACTCGACCTCAGCAGTCCCGTGGCCGTGGTCGGCACCGGCACCATGGGGCAGGGAATCGCCCAGGTCGCGCTGGTCGCGGGCCATCCCGTGCGGCTCTACGACGCCGCACCCGGCCGGGCCCGTGAGGCGGCCGCCGCGATCGGCGCCCGGCTCGACCGTCTGGTGGAGAAGGAGCGGCTCACCGCCGCCGGCCGGGACGCGGCGCGCGCCCGGCTGCTGCCCGTCGAGGAGCTCACCGGGCTCGCCGGCTGCGCCCTGGTCGTCGAGGCCGTCCTCGAGCGCCTCGACGTCAAGCAGGAGCTGTTCCGGGCCCTGGAGGACGTCGTCCCCGACGACTGCCTGCTCGCCACCAACACCTCCTCCCTCTCCGTCACCGCGATCGGCGGCGCCCTGCGCCTGCCCGGCCGCTTCGTCGGCCTGCACTTCTTCAACCCCGCGCCGCTGCTGCCGCTGGTCGAGGTCGTCTCCGGGTCCGCCACCGACGTCACGAGCGCCACCCGCGCGTACGAGACGGCCCGCGCCTGGGGCAAGACGCCCGTCGCCTGCGCCGACACCCCCGGCTTCATCGTCAACCGCGTCGCCCGGCCCTTCTACGCCGAGGCGTTCGCGGTGTACGAGTCGCAGGGCGCCGACCCGGCGACGATCGACGCGGTGCTGCGCGAGTCCGGCGGCTTCCGGATGGGCCCCTTCGAACTGACCGACCTCATCGGGCAGGACGTCAACGAGTCCGTCACCCACTCGGTGTGGCGGTCCTTCTTCCAGGACGCCCGCTTCACGCCGTCGCTCGCCCAGCGCCGCCTTGTCGAGTCCGGCCGCCTGGGCCGCAAGACCGGCCGGGGCTGGTACGACCACGCCGACGGCGCCGAGCGCCCCGAACCGCACACCGCCGACCCCGCCGAGCCGCCCGCGTACGTGATCGCCGAGGGCGGCCTCGGGCCCGCCTCGGAGCTGCTCGCCCTGATCCGCGAGGCCGGCGTCGAGGTGCGCGAGCGGGACGAGGACGGCGGCACCCGGCTGGTGCTGCCCGGCGGCGGAAAGCTGGTGCTCGCCGACGGCCGGACCACCGCGGAGTTCCGCGACGTCGTCCACTTCGACCTCGCGCTCGACTACCGCGGGGCCACGCGGATCGCCCTGTCCCACGCCCGGCACACCTCCCCGGCGGCCGTCGCCGAGGCCACCGGGCTGTTCCAGGCGCTCGGCAAGAAGGTCAGCGTCATCGGGGACGTCCCCGGAATGATCGTCGCGCGGACGGTCGCCCGGATCGTCGACCTCGCGGTGGAAGCCGTCGCCAGGGGCGTGGCCACCGAGGACGACGTCGACACCGCGATGCGGCTCGGCGTGAACTACCCCCTGGGACCCTTCGAGTGGAGCCGCCGCCTGGGCCGGGGCTGGGCCGGCGAGCTGCTGGACGAGCTGCACGGGATCGACCCGTCCGGCCGCTGCGCGCCGTCCCTCGCCCTCCACCAGTACGCGTGCGCCGCCGACGAGCGGGAGGACACCCCATGACCACCGCCAGGCGCGACACCTACACCCCGGAGACGCTGCTCTCCGTCGCCGTCCAGGTGTTCAACGAGCGCGGCTACGACGGCACCTCCATGGAGCACCTCTCCAAGGCCGCCGGCATCTCCAAGTCGTCCATCTACCACCATGTGGCCGGCAAGGAGGAGCTGCTGCGCCGCGCGGTGAGCCGCGCGCTGGACGGGCTGTTCGGCATCCTCGACGAGGAGCGGGCGTGCGAGGGGCGCGCCGCCGGGCGCCTGGAGTACGTCGTACGGCGCATGGTCGAGGTGCTGACGGCCGAGCTGCCGTACGTGACGCTGCTGCTGCGGGTGCGCGGCAACACGGACACCGAGCGGTGGGCGCTGGAGCGGCGGCGGGAGTTCGACCACCGGGTGGCCGCGCTGCTGAAGGCGGCGGCGGCCGACGGGGACGTGCGCGGCGACATAGAGGTGCGCCTGGTGACCCGCCTGGTCTTCGGCATGATCAACTCGATCGTGGAGTGGTACCGGCCGGACGGGCGCGGCATGAGCCGCGGCGAGGTGGCCGACGCCGTGGTGCAGCTGGCCTTCGGAGGCCTGCGCAAGGCGTCCTGAGGACGTCTGCGGGCCGTCGGGCCGGAGACGCCTGGGGGCCGTCGGGCCGGATGCGCCCGGGGCCGACGGCCCGGGAGGCCCCTTCACCCCTGCGGTTCCAGGTCCTCCTCCTCGAACACCAGCAGGGTGCGGGTGCTCTGCACCTCGGGGATCGCCTGGAGCCGGGTGAGCACCAGCTCGCGCAGCGCCCGGTTGTCGGGCGCGTGCACCAGCAGCAGCACGTCGAAGTCCCCGCCCACCAGGGCGATGTGCGAGGCGCCCGGAAGCCGGCGGAGCTGCTCGCGGACCGTCCGCCAGGTGTTCTGGACGATCTTCAGGGTGATGTACGCGGACGTCCCGTGACCGGCCCGCTCGTGGTCGACCCGGGCCCCGAAGCCCCGGATGACGCCGTCCTCGACCAGCCGGTTGATGCGCGCGTAGGCGTTCGCGCGGGAGACGTGCACCCGTTCGGCGACCGAGCGTATGGACGCGCGGCCGTCCGCCTGCAGCATGCGCAGGATGTCCTGGTCTATGGCGTCCAGCGGGCGCGCGGGAGGCAGCGACACGGTCCCCTCCTGCCCCTCGGCCATTTGTTCAGATGCCACCCGCCCCCACCTCTCCGCCGTGGACGTCCTGCATCCATCACAGGTTGTGGAGAACCGTTTGTCCACAGCCTGACGCCACCCATAGCCAAAATGTGCCGGCGACCGAACAATCGGTTGGTGAGGCGTGTCACAGACGCCGCGCCTCCGTCTTCCCACGAGGAGGTGCCGTCATGACGGTCATGGAGCAGCGGGGGGCCTACCGGCCGACCCCGCCGCCCGCCTGGCAGCCCCGTACCGATCCCGCGCCGCTGCTGCCGGACGCGGAGCCGTACCGGGTGCTCGGCACCGAGGCGGCCGCCGGGGCCGACCCGGAGCTGCTGCGCCGGCTCCACGCCGAGCTGGTGAAGGGCCGCCGCTACAACGCGCAGGCCACCGCCCTCACCAAGCAGGGCCGTCTCGCCGTCTACCCCTCCAGCACCGGCCAGGAGGCCTGCGAGGTCGCCGCCGCGCTCGTCCTGGAGCAGCAGGACTGGCTGTTCCCGAGCTACCGCGACACCCTCGCCGTCGTCGCGCGCGGAGTGGACCCCGTCGAGGCCCTCACGCTGCTGCGCGGCGACTGGCACACCGGCTACGACCCCCACGAGCACCGCGTGGCCCCGCTGAGCACCCCGCTGGCCACCCAGCTGCCCCACGCGGTCGGTCTCGCGCACGCGGCCCGCCTCAAGGGCGACGACGTGGTCGCGCTCGCCATGGTCGGCGACGGCGGCACCAGCGAGGGCGACTTCCACGAGGCGCTCAACTTCGCCGCCGTCTGGCAGGCCCCCGTGGTCTTCCTGGTCCAGAACAACGGCTTCGCGATCTCCGTGCCGCTCGCCAAGCAGACCGCGGCTCCGTCGCTGGCCCACAAGGCCGTCGGCTACGGCATGCCGGGCCGCCTGGTCGACGGCAACGACGCGGTCGCCGTGCACGAGGTGCTGGCCGACGCCGTACGGCACGCCCGCGCGGGCGGCGGACCGACCCTGGTCGAGGCGATCACGTACCGCGTGGAGGCCCACACCAACGCCGACGACGCCACCCGCTACCGCGGCGACTCCGAGGTCGAGACCTGGAAGCGGCACGACCCGATCGCCCTGCTGGAGCGGGAGCTGACCGGGCGCGGCCTGCTCGACGACGACGCCGTCGAGACGGCCCGCCGGGACGCCGAGGCGATGGCCGCCGACCTGCGGGCCCGCATGAACCAGGACCCCGCGCTCGACCCCATGGAGCTCTTCGCGCACGTCTACGCCGAGCCCACCCCCCAGCTGCTGGAGCAGCGGGAGCAGCTGCGGGCCGAGCTGGCGGCCGGGGACGAGCCGGAAGGGGCGCAGCGATGACCACCGTCGCCGTCAAGCCGGCCACCATGGCGCAGGCCCTCACGCGCGCGATGCGCGACGCCATGGCCGCCGACCCGTCCGTGCACGTCATGGGCGAGGACGTCGGCACCCTCGGCGGTGTCTTCCGGATCACCGACGGCCTCGCCAAGGAGTTCGGCGAGGACCGGTGCACCGACACCCCGCTGGCCGAGGCGGGCATCCTCGGCACCGCCGTCGGCATGGCCATGTACGGAATGCGGCCGGTCGTGGAGATGCAGTTCGACGCGTTCGCCTACCCGGCGTTCGAGCAGCTCCTCTCGCACGTCGCGAAGACCCGCAACCGCACACGCGGGAAGATGCCCCTGCCGCTCACCATCCGCGTCCCCTACGGCGGCGGCATCGGCGGGGTCGAGCACCACAGCGACTCCTCCGAGGCGTACTACATGGCGACTCCGGGGCTCCATGTGGTCACGCCCGCGACCGTCGCCGACGCCTACGGCCTGCTGCGGGCCTCCATCGCCTCCGACGACCCGGTCGTCTTCCTGGAGCCCAAGCGGCTCTACTGGTCGAAGGACTCCTGGAACCCGGACGATCCGACATCCGTTGAACCGATAGGCCGTGCGGTGGTGCGGCGCTCCGGCCGGAGCGCCACGCTCATCACGTACGGGCCGTCCGTACCCGTCTGCATGGAGGCGGCCGAGGCGGCCCGGGCCGAGGGCTGGGACCTCGAAGTCGTCGATCTGCGCTCGCTGGTGCCGTTCGACGACGAGACGGTGTGCGCCTCGGTACGGCGGACGGGACGCGCGGTCGTCGTCCACGAGTCGGGCGGCTTCGGCGGCCCGGGCGGGGAGATCGCGGCCCGGGTCACGGAGCGCTGCTTCCACCACCTGGAGGCGCCGGTGCTGCGTGTGGCCGGGTTCGACCTGCCGTATCCGCCGCCGATGCTGGAGCGCCACCACCTGCCCGGTGTGGACCGGATCCTGGACGCCGTGGGGCGCCTGCAGTGGGAGGCCGAGAGCTGATGGCACAGGTGCTGGAGTTCAAGCTGCCCGACCTCGGTGAGGGGCTCACCGAGGCGGAGATCGTGCGCTGGCTGGTCGAGGTCGGCGACGTCGTCGCCGTGGACCAGCCGGTCGTCGAGGTCGAGACGGCCAAGGCGATGGTGGACGTGCCCTGCCCCTACGGCGGCGTGGTCACGGCCCGCTTCGGCGCGGAGGGCACGGAACTGCCCGTCGGCGCCCCGCTGCTCACGGTGGCGGTGGGCGAGCCGGCCGAGGACGGCCAGGCGGGTCCGGCGGACGAGGCGGGTCCGGCGGACTCCGCGGACGGCCGGGGCCGGAGCGGGGCCATCGAAGGCTCCGGCAACGTCCTCGTCGGCTACGGCACCTCGGAGGCCCCGGCCCGGCGCCGTCGCGTCCGCCCGTCGGACGCCGCACCCGCCGAAGCCGCCACGCCCGCCGCACCGCCCGCCGCACCCGTGGCGAACGGGCGCCCCCGGGCCGCGGAGCCCGCCGCCGCACCGGCCCGCACCCCGGGCGCGGTGGACGGGCCCGTCCCGGTGATCTCGCCCCTGGTGCGCAGGCTGGCCCGGCAGAACGGCCTGGACCTGCGGGAGATGGCCGGTTCCGGGCCGGAGGGGCTGATCCTGCGCGCGGACGTGGAGTACGCGCTGCGGGCCGCCGCCGCACAGGGCCGTACGGGCACCACGGCCGGCGAACCGCGCACCCAGCGGACGACGGACGCCCCGGCACCGGCCGCCGGCACCCCGGGCGTCACCCGCGTCCCCCTCAAGGGCATCCGCGGCACCGTCGCCGACAAGCTCTCCCGCAGCCGCACCGAGATCCCGGACGCGACCTGCTGGGTGGACGCGGACGCGACCGAGCTGATGCGCACCCGGGCCGCGATGAACGCGGCGGGCGGGCCGAAGATATCCGTCCTCGCCCTGCTGGCCCGGATCTGCACCGCCGCCCTGGCCCGCTTCCCCGAGCTCAACTCCTCGGTGGACACCGGGGCCAGGGAGATCGTCCAGTACGCCGACGTGCACCTCGGCTTCGCCGCGCAGACCGACCGGGGCCTGGTCGTCCCCGTCGTCCGGGACGCGCACACGCGGGACGCGGAGTCGCTCACGGCGGAGTTCGCGCGGCTGACCGAGGCGGCCCGGGCCGGGACGCTGACGCCCGCGGACCTCACGGGCGGCACCTTCACGCTGAACAACTACGGCGTCTTCGGCGTCGACGGCTCCACGCCGATCGTCAACCACCCCGAGGCGGCCATGCTCGGCGTCGGCCGGATCGTCCCCAAGCCCTGGGTGCACGAGGGCGAGCTCGCGGTGCGCCAAGTCGTGCAG
>Ga0247821_10002124_pt1 | contig 10897 bp, 14 predicted proteins | sample 13C_Glycerol_Day_FD_192481 | JGI IMG/M metagenome (GOLD analysis project Ga0247821, IMG submission 192481) | Soil microbial communities from agricultural site in Penn Yan, New York, United States - 13C_Glycerol_Day14 | ecosystem: Environmental > Terrestrial > Soil > Agricultural land | place... | reverse complement strand
AGCCGGAAACGCTCAACCTGATCAATGCCGGCGGCCATCCCAAGGGCGACGTGTTCGCCGTGGCGCGGGTGGCCGGCATCATGGCCGCCAAGCGCACCCATGAGCTGATCCCGCTGTGCCATCCGCTGCTACTGACGGCCATCAGCGTCGAGCTGAAGGCGGTGACGCCGGACTCCGTGCGCATCGTTGCCACCTGCAGCCTCAACGGCGTCACCGGGGTCGAGATGGAAGCCCTGGCCGCCGCCAGCATCGCCGCGCTGACACTCTACGACATGTGCAAGGGAGTCGATCGCAGCATGCAGATCGACTGGGTGCGGCTGCTGCGCAAAGCCGGCGGCCGCTCGGGACTTTATCAGCTGGAGCAAACGCCATGATTCGCCTGCAGTACTTCGCCCGCTACCGCGAGCAACTGGGCCTGGAGGGCGAGTCACTGCCCTGGCTGCCGACCCTGACCGACCTGCGTGCCGTGCGTGAGCTGCTGGTCAGTCGTGGCGCGCTGTGGGAACAAACCCTGGGCCAGGCCAACCTGATGTGTGCGCGCAACCAGGAACTCTGCTCGCTGGACGAGCCCCTGTGCGATGGCGACGACATCGCCTTCTTCCCGCCTGTGACCGGGGGCTAGCATGGCCATCACCGTCCAGCACAAGGCGCTCGACTGCAACCGCCAGATCGAGGCGCTGCGCGCCCGTGCCCGGGGCCTGGGCGCCCTGGTGAGCTTTACCGGCTACGTGCGCGACCTGGGGCTGACGACCACCGGCGTCAGCGAACTGTTTCTCGAACATTATCCGGGCATGACCGAAAAGAGCCTGGAGGCCATCGTCGCGGCTGCCCGCCAGCGCTGGCAATTGCTCGATGTCGAGGTGGTCCACCGGGTCGGCAGCATCGCCGCCGGCGAGCCGATCGTGCTGGTCGGCGTCGCCAGCCTGCACCGCCAGGAAGCGTTCGAGGCCTGCGCCTGCATCATGGACCAGTTGAAAACCTGCGCGCCGTTCTGGAAGCGTGAGCAGAGCCGCGACGGCGCGCGCTGGGTGGATGCCCGCGAGAGCGATGCGCAGGCGGCGGCGCGCTGGTTGTAGCCTTCACTTCAACTCTCGGCGGGAATCGCCTCACTACGAGGTTGAACGTCCATTTTTTTACTGGGGAGCGCACCGCGCAGTGACTGTTCGCCGTTCGGTCCGCTTGAGGATCGCAGCCGCGGTAACCAGTAGCAGCTGCGCACGCGGGATGCTATCACTGCATAATCAGCACAACGCCGGAGATCGCCATGCGTCGCGTAGACAGGCATTGCATCTGGACGGCCCTGGCACTCGCCATGGCCACCAGTGGCGTACGGGCCGACCTTCCTGTCGAGGAGATAGGTGCGACGGTGCTGCCGTTCCCGCCCGATCCCCACCGAGTCTACATTCTTGACGTGGACTTCAAGAACCCCATCGCCGGCCGCGTCGTGGTGGTCGATCCGAAGCAAAAGCGCATGCTGGGCATGACCACCAACGCCTTCGTCGCCCCCACCGCCCTGAGCCCGGACAACAAGACCCTGTACTCGGCCAACCTGTTCTACTCCCGCGGCTCCTACGGCGAGCGCACTGACGTGCTGGTCGCCTGGGACACCCAGACCCTGCGCCCCACCTGGGAGGTGGTGCTGCCCAGCAAACGCGCCTCGCTGCTGACCGAGAAATACGCGCTGGGGATCAGCGCCGACAACAAGCTGGCCTATATCTTCAACCTGACGCCCTCGACCTCGGTCACGGTGGTCAACACCCAGAGCAGGAGCGTCGCCGCGGAAATCGACATCAGCGGCTGTGTCCTCAACTACCCGGTCGGCACGCGTGGCTTTGCCTCGCTGTGTGGTGACGGCCAGTTGCAGGTGGTGACCCTGGATGAGCACGGCAAGGAAGTGAGTCGAAACAGGACGCCCTTTTTCGACCCCGACAAGGTGCGCCTGAACGAACGCGCCATCGCCAATGGCGATACCTACTACTTCACCACCACCGACGGCGAGATCCTCCCGGTCAGCTTCGCCGACGGCAAGACCACGCCCCTGCCCGCCTGGTCGCTGGTCAGCGAACAGGAACGCAAGCAAGGCTGGGCGCCCGGCGGCTGGCAGGTCCTGGCCCTGGCCCCGGGACTGGACCGACTCTACGCACTGATGCACGACCAGCACAGCGACGGCAAGTGGGAAGACCCCGGCACCACGATCTGGGCCTTCGACCTGAAGACCGGCAAGAAGGTCGGCGTGCTCGAATCGCCCAAGCCGGTCTGGAGTCTGCAGGCGAGCAGTGACAAGGCGCCTATTCTTGTGGGTACCGACCTGGAAGGGGGCGTGCAGTTCTTCGATCTGACCACCGGCAAGCATAGCGGTGCCATGGACAAGATCGCCGACACCCCGATACTGACCTTAAGCCCCTGGTAAGCGGGAGGCCCGGATGCTCGATCCTGTAGTCGTGACGGCCAGCAGCACGGTGCTGACGGCGCTGCTCTCGGTCGCCGCCTGCCATAAAGTGCGCGACTGGCAGGGTTTCACCCGGATTGTCCGCACCTATGAGGTGCTGCCGGGGTTCCTCGCACCGGCCGCCACCGCGATCCTGGCGATCAGCGAACTGGCCCTGGCATCGGCCCTGGTGCTGCCGGCCTGGCGTCCTCAGGCGGCGATCGGCGTGATCCTGTTGATGGCGCTGTACGCCAGCGCCATCGGCCTGAACCTGTGGCGCGGCCGCCGCGGCATCGACTGTGGCTGCTCCGGCCCCGGTGCCAGGCAACCGCTGCGCCCGGTACTGCTGTTACGCAACCTGGTCATCGCCCTGCTCGCCGTGATCGCGGCCAGCTCCGCCAGCGAGCGCGCCCTGGATGCCCTGGATATTTTCGTGGTGATCGCCGCCAGCGCCGTGGCGCTGCTGATCCACCTGGCAGTGGATGGCCTGCTCGCCAATCAGCCGCGCCTTGCTGACTTTTCTGGACGCTAGCCCATGGAACTGCTCATTGCTTCAAACATTCTGCTCTGGCTGTTGCTGATCGCAGTCGCCTTCACCGTCATGGCCCTGGTTCGCCAGATCGGCGTGCTGCACGGCCGCATCGCGCCGGCTGGCGCCCTGATGGTGGACAAGGGCGTGGCGGTCAACGACCCCGCGCCGCAGGTCACCGCCGCCGACCGCCAGGGGCGTGCGGTCAATATCGGTTATCGCAGCGACCGTGCCCAGTTGCTGTTCTTCCTGGCGCCTGGCTGCCCGGTGTGCAAGTCCTTGCTGCCGGCAGTGAAATCCATTGCCAGGGACAATGCCGGTGAACTGGAAGTGATCTACATCAGCGATGGCGACATGGCCGAGCAGCAAACCCTGATTGAAACCCATCAACTGCACAAAGCCACTTACGTGGTCGGCCCCGAGATCGGCATGACCTACCAGATCGGCAAGCTGCCCTACGCGGTGTTGATCGACCCGGCCGGCGTGTTGCGCGCCAAGGGCCTGGTCAACTCCCGCGAGCATCTGGACAGCCTGCTGGAAACCCGGCATTTGGGCAGCGCCAGCCTGCAGCACTACCTGCACGGCCAGCCGGCGGCCGACCCTGGCAATCACCGCGCGCACCCTTGACCGTGGGGCATGACCATGAACTTCATCGACAAACTGTTTGAACGTTCCACGCGTCATGTCGCCGACACCACCTCACGCCGACACCTGCTGGCACGCCTGGGCTCGATCCTGGTGATCGGGGTTGCCCTGCCGGTACTGCTGCCGATCGACCGCACGGCCAGGGCGCTAGCGTCCGAGCAGCCGAAGATGGGCGACCCGGGCGACCCGACCCGTTGCGACTACTGGCGCAATTGCTCCATCGACGGCTTCCTCTGCTCGTGCTGCGGCGGTTCGGTGACCGCCTGCCCGCCGGGCACGGACGTCTCGCTGGTGACCTGGATCGGCACCTGCCGCAACCCGGCCGATGGCAGGAACTACATCATTTCCTATAACGACTGCTGTGGTAAGCATGCCTGCGGGCAGTGCACCTGCACCCGTAACGACGACGAGCAACCGCTTTACCGGCCATTCAACAACAACGACATCAACTGGTGCCTGGGTGCACAATCGAAGGTCTACAACTGCACGATCACCGTCATTCGCGGCGTGGCAGTGTAGGCCATGACCGCGCCCAAGGGCCTTGCGGCACTGCTGCTTGCCTGTGTGTCGCTGCCCTGCGCCCAGGCAAGGACGCTACCCGCCCCCGATCAGCGACCGACGCCGGGCAATGAAGTCCCGCCGCTGCCGATTGCCCGGGCGGCCTACCCGACGACGGTCAACTATCAACTGCAGTGCGCCGGCTGCCACCAGGACCGTGGCCAGGGGTCGGCGCAGAACGATACGCCGCGCCTGGAGGGTTTCGTCGGCAACTTTCTCAAGGTCGAGGGTGGCCGTGAGTTCCTGGTTAGGGTGCCGGGCATTTCCCAGTCGGCGCTCAATGACCAGCAGATCGCCGACCTGCTCAACTGGCTGCTGGACCGCGACGGCATGGCCGGCAGCAGTACACCGGAGCACTGGCAGCGCTACACGGCGGAGGAAGTAGGCCGGCTGCGCAGCCAGAGCATGCTCGACCTGCCCAAGGTCCGCCGGGGCTTGATCCAGGCGCTGCAGGCCCAGGGTATCGCCATCGACGACGGCCTTGCGCACTGACGCCTCGCGTAACCGCACCTTCATCTCACCCGGTGTTTCCAAATGCTGCGTCGACGGGAAACACCCGCGCGCCTGATGCTACATTTTGAAGCGGTGCTCACACGTTTCTGCCGTGCAAAAGCCGGTATGAACGCTTCAAGACAAAAGGATTAATTCTTTTAAAACAATATCTTGATAAACAAACATCAACCTGGTGTCCGGTCGATGGCGCGATTATTGCTTGAATATTCAAGTGAATAGTGTCGCATAACCCACATTCAAAGAGTCGCCAAAGCGATCGGTTTGCAGATTTTCCACGAGGCATCCATGAATCACGCACCCCGTTTTACCACTGACAACTTCCACGCCTGGATGCACCAGGTCAACGAAGCCTGCGGTCACTTCAACGGACGAAAGCTTGACCAGGGATTTTGCGGTCATCTCGACAAGCGCCAGGTAGGCCAGATCTCCCTGAGCTTCGTTGACATGACTCAGGTGAACCTGTTTCGTGGGCGCCAGGAAATCCAGGCCAGTGGTGCCGACAACTACTACGCCGTGCTGCAGATCGCCGGCACCTCGCGCATCGAGCACCAGGATGCGCGCATCGAACTACTGCCCGGCGACCTGACCATCATCGACGCCAGCAAACCGCTGGACATGCACTTTCACCAACAATCCCGGCAGCTCTCCATGATCCTGCCGCGTGTCCAGGTGCAAAGCAGTACCCGCGGAATCGCGGTTCAGTGTGGCAGACGCCTGTGCGCACAAACGCCGCTGGCCAGGCTGGCCGGGCAAATGATGCTGGAGACCGGGCGGATGCAGCAACTGGCGGTTCCGGAGAGCCAGGCCGTGCTCGACGCGCTGGTCACCCTGTTTCGCCCCTGCATTGCCCAGGACTCGGTATCCGGCAGCCACGAACGCCTGTTCCAGAAAGCCGTGACCTTGATCGACCAGCGCATCACCTGCGACGAGCTCACGCCCGAGGTCATCGCCCGGGAGGTGGGGATGTCCATGCGCAGCCTGTATCGGTTGTTTTCCAAGCGCGGGCTGGTCATCGCCCAGTACATCCGCAACCGCCGCCTGGACTTTTGCGCCGAGAGCCTGCGCAACCCGGCGATGGACCAGAAGGTGTCCTCGCTCGGCTACGCCTGGGGCTTTTCCGACTCCAGCTACTTCTGTACCGCGTTCAAGGGGCGTTTTGGCATGACCCCCGGCGAATACCGTAAATGGCACGCCAGCAAGGCGGCCTGACAGGCACGACAAGGGCCAGGCTTACCTGGCCCGCGAATAGCCCCACGCCCGCGGGCTTTCCCCCCCTCAATCTTTTTCCGGCACCGGTAACGGTGCTTCGCTATTCCATGGGCCGGTGGGGCGGCTGAACAGGTTCTCGGTCTGGAAATGGGCCATGCGCCACTGACCCTCTTCAAACGCGAAGCGTACCCTCAGGCGCGCGGCATTCAGGTGCGACGCTCCGTCGGCAAAGGTGCTGGTCTGCAGCATTACCCATTGCCCCACGCCGATCTCACCCTCCATCTCGATGACCTCGCTGGTCAGGAAATGCACATTCAGGGCAAAGTGTGCCGGCGTCTTCATGTAGGTGGCGAACATGGCGCCAATGGCCTCCCGGCCACGGTAGCCGCCGAAACTGGCCGCATACTTCGCGCCCTTCCCCTCCCATACCGCGTCACGGGTGAACAGCCCGGCCAGTTCGTCGATCGGCGTGTCGGCATCGAGCCTGTCGCAAAGCGCCATGTAGCGATTGATGCAAACCCGTATGGCCTGCTGGCTTTCAAACACCTGCAGGCGCGCCTGCAAATCGGCAATCTCGGTCATGCAAAGTCTCCTTTACCAGAATCGGGGCCGGGCAGTGCCAGCCCCAGGTAGTGGTGCCCATCAAGAGGTCGGCTTGCCCGCGCCATGGAGGTTCAGCAGCAAGCGTTCGGCTATCGCCAGCAACTGCTCGTCGGCGCCCTTGGCCGCCACCAGCTGCAAGCCCACCGGCAGCCCTGATTCACTGCCCAGCGGAAGGGTCAGCGCCGGGTGGCCGGACAGGTTGAACGGGCGCACCAACGAGGTCATGCCCAGTACCGCCCGGGTGTCGGCGGCATCTTCCAGGCGCAGGGGGAAGTCCGGCATGGTCGGCAGTGCGATGACATCGTAGGTCGCCAGTGCTTCATCGACTTCGGCGGTGAAGGCGCGGCGCACGGTTTCGGCCTCGGCCAGCGCGCAGTCGCTGGTCTGCCCGGCCGCCGCCAGGCGACCGGCGATGTCGGCGCCGACCTGTTCGGTAGCCAGCAAATGGGCACAGGCGTCATGGGTTTCACGGTTGATCACCACCATGCCGGCTTCATAGGCTGCCCTGAAGTGCTGGAAGCTTACGCTGCCCAGTGGCAGGCCGCTGGCACTCAAGGCGCCAAACACGGCCTTCTGGATCTGCGCTTCGGCGGTCACGTGCAGTACGCCGATACGGGCGCTGTCGGGCACCGGAGCCGGCACGAAGCCCGGATCGATCATGCTCATGGCCCGCACCAGCATCGGCAACGAGGCGGCCAGCGGGCCAACGCAGTCGAGGCTGGTGCGCGCCGGCATCACACCCTCGCGGCTGACCCGGCCAAAGGTCGGCTTGAGGCCGAACACGCCACAGCAACAGGCCGGTATGCGCACCGAGCCACCGGTATCGGTGCCGAGGCTGAAATCGGCAAGGCCGGCGGCAACCGCCGCCGCCGAACCACTGGAAGATCCGCCCGGAATGCGCCCGGGATAGCGCGGATTGGCCGCGGTGCCGATGTAGTGATTGATCCCGGTGGTACCGAAGGCCAGCTCATGCAGGCTGACCTTGCCGGTCAGGCGCGCGCCGGCGGCCAGCAGGTGGCTGACCACCCTGGCATGCTCCACGGCTACCGGTGCCGCCTCCAGCGCACGGCTGGAGGCCCGGGTCGCCACACCGGCGACATCGATGGTGTCCTTGACCACCACCCGGGGGCCGTTGCCCCCCAGGTCGAGGGTCTGCACTATGATGGTCATGCTTTCTATCCCCTTCGCAGCATCGCTGCCGGACGTGGCGCCGGCACTCGACTTGGTTTTAAACTTGAAATGTCAGGTGAATATTCAACTAGTTGCGGTGGCTTTTCTCATCGCTTCATGGTCTGATTCGCCGCACTGTCGTTGTAGCCAATTCGCCGGGCCGTCCCACAGGCCGTCCCGGATGGCGCGACCAACTCCGCACAAGTAAGTGAATCGATGAGCAACTCGAAGAAGCAAGGCAAGAGCCATTACGACCCCGCCAGCGATGAGTTTCGCAAGGAAGATTTCCCCTTTTACTGGCTGGCCCGGGTGCATGGCCGCTACACCCAGAACATGGAGCGCCTGCTCAAGAAGGTCGACCTCGATGTGCCACGCTGGCGTGTCCTGTGGATCCTCAATGAAAACGGTGAGTCGAGCATTTCGGAAATCTCCACCCATGCCATCGCCAAGCTGTCGACCATCACCAAGATCGTCTACCGAATGAAGGACGACGGCCTGGTCGATACCGCGCCGAGCCTGGAAGACGGCCGTGTCACCCAGGTACGCATCACCGCGCAGGGCCTGCAGACCATCGAGCGCATGCAGGACGTCACCCGCGAGTTGTTCCAGCGCAGCTTCAAGGGCCTGACCGATGCGCAGGTGCAGCGCCTCAACCGCATGCTTGAAGTGGTGTTCCACAACCTCGAAACCTTGTGAGTGCCGGCCGTGTGCTGCGCTTGCCTGGATAAAAATGCCCAGGGAGCCACTGGGCAAAAAGGCACACGCAAGTCATTCAGCAGGCCTTGGAGGCTTCGCACACCCGGTGGTAGGCACGGTTGAAGTAGACCAGGCCTTCCTCGGCACCGCTGTAGCGAATGTCCTGGACCTCACAGTAGAAGATGCTGTGCGAGCCGACCTCGTGCACCTGGGCAATACGGCAGTCGAAGTTCACCAGGGCCTCCAGCATCACCGGCGCGCCGCTTTCCAGTACGCTCCAGCGCGTGATGGCGAAGCGGTCGTCCATGCTCAGCGCCTTGTTGGCGAACGAGCCGGACAAGGCCTGGTGGGACCCCGCAAGCACGTTCACACACAGCGTGCCATTGGCCTTGAAGTGGGCATTGGAGTTCGATGCACGGTTCATGCACACCAGCAAGGTCGGCGGTGAGTCGGTCACGCTGCACACCGCCGATGCGGTAAAGCCGAAGCGACCGGCAGGGCCATCGGTGGTGATGACCGACACTGCCCCGCCGAGCATTGCCATCGCGTTGCGAAAACTGGCTACCTCTACCATGGTCATTCTCCTCAGATGTCCAGCACGAGTTTCTTGGATTTGGCCCGCGAGCAACACACCAGCATCTGGTCGTTGGCGGCTTTTTCTTCGTCGGTCAGGTACACGTCGCGGTGATCGGGCTCGCCTTCGAGGACATCGCACAGGCAAGTACCGCAGACTCCTTGCTCACAAGAGATCTCGATCTTGATGCCGATCTGCGCCAGGGCGTCGAGGATGGTCTGGCCCTCGGCCACCTGCACGGTCTTGTTGCTGCGTGCGGCGACCACTTCAAAGCCCTCGCCACTGGCGTCCACCTCAACCTGGAAGTACTCCTTGTGAATGTGGTCCTCGGCGTAGCCCTGCTGCCGGGCCCCGGCCATCACCCAGTCCATGAAGCCCGACGGGCCGCAGGTGTACATATGGCAACCGCGGCCCCCAGGGCCGAGCACCCGAGCCAGGTCCAGACGCTGCTCGGCGGCCTCGTCGTCGAAGTGGGTAAACACCTTCGCCGCGAAGGGCGCGTTGCGCAGTTCATCCATGAAGGCGCTGCGCTCACGGGAGCGACCGCAGTAGTGCAACTCGAAGTCGGCGCCCTGCTGATGCAGGGTATGGGCCATGGCAATCATCGGCGTGATGCCGATGCCACCGCCCAGCAGGATCGAACGGCTGGCATCCGGGGTCAGCGGGAACAGATTGCGCGGGGCGCTGATCTGCACCTGGCGGCCTTCGAGCAGCAGGTCGTGGACGCCGATCGATCCCCCACGCGAGGCCGGGTCCTTGAGTACACCCAGGCGATACACCCGTGCGTCGGCCGGGTCGCTGCACAGGGAGTACTGGCGCACCAGCCCGGGGGCGATATGGATGTCGACATGGGCGCCGGCCTCGAACGCCGGCAACTCGGCGCCGTCGGTATGGACCAGGTCGAGGACGGCGACGCCATCCCCTTGGATCTCGCGCTTGCGCACGACTACGTTCAACAATTGTTCATTCATGACGGGTGTCCCGTATTACGACAGGGGGCGGCCAGGCGCCCCGAACTATGATCAGCGCATGAACAGGCCGCCATTCACGTCCCAGGTCGCCCCGGTGGTGAAATAGGCTTCAGGCCGTGCCAGCTGGACAATCAGGTCACCGATGAAGTCGGCATCGCCCAGGCGTTGCACCGGAATATTGGCCAGCAGGCCGGTCATGCGTTCAGCCGGCACCGCCGCCTGCACCGCGGGTGAATCGATCGGCCCCGGGGCAATGGCATTGACGGTCACGCCGCGACTGGCGAACTCCTTGGCGAAGATCTTGCTCAAGGTGACAATGGCACCTTTGCTCGCCGCGTAATGTGCGCCAGTGGCAGTGCCGCCGTTCTGCCCGGCCAGCGAGGCCATGTTGATGATGCGTCCGTAGCCGGCCTCGGCCAGGTGCGCGCCCAGCACCTGGCAGCCGAGGAACACACTGCGCAGGTTGAGCCCGACCACGGCATCGAATTCCTCGGGGCTGATCTGCATCAACGGCGTAGTCCTGGTCACTGCGGCGTTGTTGACCACCACATGCAGTGCGCCGAAGCGGGCAAGCACCTGTTCAAGGGCCTGTTCGAAATCCTGCTTGCTGCCGACATCGAGTTTCAGTGCGAGGGTTCTGCTGCCTTGCGCATCCAGTTGCGCGGCCGCGGCCTGGGCGGCCTGCAGGTCACGATCGGTGATCACGACCGCAAAGCCTGCGGCCAAGAGCCTTGCGCAAAAACGCATACCCAGTCCCTGGGCCGCGCCGGTAACCAGTGCAATGTGGTTCATGGCCGCTTCCTCAGAGGATGTAGCCGATGCCGGCAAGGGCATCGTCACTGTTGATCAGGCTGACCACCTTGCGCTCGATCCTGAAGCCGCCTTCGGCGCGCACCAGTTCGTACACCAGGTCGGCGCTGTAGTGCTTGAGGCTTTCCTTGCGAAACTCGCGCACGTTCTGCGCGCAGCGCACGGTGACGTTGACGCCGTCGTCGGCCAGC
>Ga0247821_10002121_pt1 | contig 10900 bp, 14 predicted proteins | sample 13C_Glycerol_Day_FD_192481 | JGI IMG/M metagenome (GOLD analysis project Ga0247821, IMG submission 192481) | Soil microbial communities from agricultural site in Penn Yan, New York, United States - 13C_Glycerol_Day14 | ecosystem: Environmental > Terrestrial > Soil > Agricultural land | place... | reverse complement strand
GTCCATTTGCCCTTGGCGCCCGGTTCGATGATGAACGTGTCGCCAGCGGCCAGTGTTACGGGGGCGCAACCCTCAAGCTCGATGACGCAGCGTCCACTCAGGACATGGCAGAACTCCCAGACTTTGTAGTCGATGCGCCACGCTCCGGTGCTGGCTTCCCATTCTCCGGAAATGCGACCTTGCTGTTCATCGTGATAGTACTTGGACGTCAGCGTATGAGGGGTGCCTTCCACGACCTCTTCAAAAAAGGGCAGGTCGCGCACCGGTTGGATATCCAGTTCGCGGAACACGGTCAGTTTCTTGTTCATGGTTTTTTCTCGAGCACGTTGTGGGTAGGGCGATACATCAAATAGGCTTCACCGGTTACGCCCAGCATCGGGTGCGGAACGATCTGGCAGGTTTTAACAATCTGAAAACCGTGACGTTCGTAGAAGCGGCGTGCACCGTGGTTTTCTGCATAATCGATCAGGCATAGCCCATCCAGGCCAGAGTCCTCGGCGCGCTGCTGGGCGTGGCGAAGAAACTGGACGCCCAGCCCCTGGCTGCGCCACGCCTCATCCAGGGCCAGGCTGGATATGTACAAGGTGTCGGGTATTTCCATGTCGGAATAAGGTGCGAGGACCGGGTCTGTCTCGACGGGCCTGTCAGGGTTCTCGTGCAAGGCATAGCTGTGCATCATGCCGATTACGCGCCCTTCGGAAGTGGCCATCAGGCAGTTCTTGTAGGAAAAGTCGCCCTGTTCCCTGGCATAGCGAGACGCCCCGACACTCAGCAACGCTTCTCCAGGTGCGGCAAGCTTGCTCCATATGTAATCGGCCATGCCTTCCGATGTCAGTTGAAAGAAGCGCGCGATGTCTTGCGCGTCCGAGGCTTGAGCGGGTCTGAAATCGACAGGCATGTACAGTGCTCCCATGGGATCGGGTGGTCAGTTTTCAAGGATTACGCCTTTGACTGGGTGGCAGAGTAGCCGGATTGAACGGCTCCCATCATGCTCCAGGCGAACACCGTCAGCACGGCGAGCGACGCTGTCCCACCCTCGAAGTCACGTGGGGACGGTCTTTGCCCAGCATGTTTCGAAAATCACCAGCCATCAGGCATGCGCTGTACCTGTGGGAGCCGCGCTTGCCGGCGATGGGCCGCGAAGCGGCCCCGGTTACAGATGTTCGCTATGGGTCGAAAGCGGCGATTCAATTGGTCAGCCGCTTCTCCATCGGCTGATAGACCAACCCGGCAATTTCGCCCACTCCCCTTGCCAACGCAAAACCGTAACGTTCATAAGCTGCTACCGAAGGAGATGCGACTTTCAACAGGCAGCTTTTGAGGTTAACTTCCCTTCAAAATCACGCCGAGGCCATCTCCCTATGTCAATTGCTGACAACCTTCTTGCGTTCACCTTCGCAGCAACGCTGTTAACACTGACGCCCGGCCTCGACACTGCTTTGATATTGAGAACGGCCACCGTGGAAGGAAAGCAGCAGGCTTTTCGCGCCGCGCTGGGCATCAACACAGGTTGCTTGCTGTGGGGCGCCGCTGTGGCATTTGGACTAGGCGCACTGATTGCCGTATCAGAGTTGGCGTTCAACGTCTTGAAATACTGCGGTGCCGTCTATCTAGCCTGGCTCGGGCTGAATATGCTTTTACGTCCGCGTAAATCATTGTCGCCTGTCCAAGCGGCAGCAAAGCCAAGCCGTGACTGGTTCCTGAAGGGAGTGATGGGAAATATCCTCAATCCCAAGATTGGTATTTTCTACGTCTCTTTCTTGCCCCAATTCATTCCCCAAGGCCAGCCATTGATTACTTGGACGTTCGGCTTGGTAAGTATTCACGTGGTAATCGGGTTGCTATGGTCGATTATTCTGATCGCCGCAACCCAACCGCTGGCCGGCATATTGCGGCGTGAGAAGGTGGTTGCGTGGATGGATCGTGCAACAGGAATGCTCTTCGTTCTTTTTGCTGCTCGTCTCGCCTTCAGTAAACGTTAAGCCATTCAGTAAGGCGCCGGTGTATTGCCCGGAGGTTTACACATGAACAACCTTCCGCGAAGGACAGCAATGGGGCGGATCGCGACCGTCCACCGTATCGAGTTCACCCTTGTTCTCCCCTGACGCGAGGACAACCCATGAGCCAGCTCCCACAGGAATATCATTAGCCTTCAGACATGCGCTGTACCTGTGGGAGCCGCGCTTGCCGGCGATGGGCCGCGAAGCGGCCCCGGTTACAGATGACCTCTTCGGGTTGATAGCGGTCAGCTCGCGAATGGCTGTCAATGGCCCTTGGCTATAGACGGCAAACGGCAGCATTCGGCCCGAAGCGGACACTTGAGAATAACCGGCTTCGTGAGTGCGACACACACTCTGTGGGAGCGGGTTTACCCGCGAAGCAGGCGCCGCGGTGGATGGCACCGGCTGTGCCGGTGTTCGCGGGTGAACCCGCTCCCACAAAGTCCGCTGTAAGACGCAACGTCGGCTATGGGTCGGTTAGCGACCGTCCACCGTATCGAGTTCACCCTTGTCCTCTTCTAACGCGGAGGACAATCCATGAAAACCGCTGCTACCTACACCCATCGCCCGTGGAACAAGGGAAAACTAATCGGGCAGAAAGCCCCGCTCCGACTTAAAGATATCTGGGCCATCCGGGTAAGGCTCCAGATCGCGGAGAAATCTAGGGATCTAGCGTTGTTCAACTTGGCCATCGACAGCAAGCTGCGAGCCTGCGACTTGACCAAGCTTCGTGTACGAGACGTAGCCCATGGAGAGCATGTGTCGTCACGAGCGATCGTAATGCAGCAGAAGACTCATCATCCAGTGCAATTTGAGATCACCGAGCAAACACGTATGGCTTTGGAAGCCTGGATGCATCAGGCTCACCTCCGTAGCGAGGACTGTCTGTTTCCGAGTCGGCTACATGGTTCAGATCATCTCTCCACTAGGCAATACGCTCGAATAGTGAAAGCCTGGGTGACAGCCATTGGCCTTGATCCAGCGCTGTACGGCACCCACACGCTGCGGCGAACGAAAGCCTCATTGATCTATCGCAGAACCAAGAATCTGAGGGCAGTGCAACTCCTGCTTGGCCATACGAAGCTTGAAAGCACCGTCAGATATCTGGGGATTGAGGTCGACGATGCCTTGGAGATGGCAGAGCAGACGGAGGTCTGACCATCCAAAGCGACGGTCGAGGGTAGACCGTCGCTAACCGACCCATAGCAGCCGATAAGTTGCCGCAGCACCTTCTGCTCGGCGTCTGCCATCAGGGTTGTTTTAGCCGAGCCCTCAGCAGCACCTTACCCGAAAGACCGAAGCTTCGCGATATCTCGGCTCGGTGGGGCCCCAAACATCCGGCTGTATTCACGGCTGAACTGTGAGGGACTTTCATAGCCCACCTTGAATCCGGCTGTAGAAACATCCAGACCCTCTGAGATCATCAACCTGCGTGCATGCTGCAGGCGAAGTTGTTTTTGATACTGCAAAGGACTCATTGCGGTGACAGCCTTGAATCGATGGTGAAGCGTCGAGTTACTCAGATTGACATAGCTCGCTAGCTCATCAATGTGCAACGGCTCTGCATAATTGTTGTTCAGCCACTCAATGGCCCGAGTAACGCGATGGGTCTGGCTATCGGTTATGGCTATCTCATGTAAACGCTGACCCTGCTGGCCTTTCAGCAGCCGGTAGAAAATTTCTCTGAGTGCTAGCGGCGCCAACGCAGGTATATCCGATGGCACATCCAACAGACGTACCAATCGCAGCATTGCATCGAGCAAGGAGCTATCGATCTTATCCAGATATAGCCCTCGGTGGGGCTGTTGGCTCGGAACGCCGATAGGACTGACGTCTGCAATTAGCTGAGCTATTTCTGCCGGGTCAATATCCAGGCGGATGCAGAAATAGGGCTTTTCTGAGGATGCCTCTGTCACTTGACCCGCGAGAGGTAGGGTTACCGAGACGACCAGATAGTTCAAAGGGTCGTAGACGTAGCTTTCTTCCCACAGCTGCACCTGTTTACGGCCCTGCACAACGATACATAGCCCCGGCTTATGTACAGTGTGGATCACATCGGTTGGAGCATCACTGCGTATGAAATGCAGCGGAGCAATCCCCGTCTCAAACACGCCGTAGGTGGGAGCATAACGATGCATGGTTGATGCTAGCTCGGCTCTCAGACGCGTCAGCTCTTCGTCCCTATCATCCATTGCCATTACCTCCCGTTAGGCTTGTTCTATTGCAGAGAATAAATTGGTCCGCAGCCTTTTGGATAGATGCTAATGGACACCCTTCAAATGCAAGAGCCCGGCAGGCCGGGCTCTCGGTAGGATGGGCTATATACGTCAGGCATAGGTGACGCAATCTGTATCGAATTTAGCCACTCTACGGGCATTAAGAGGTTCCGCACCATCTTCAGCCACACGGCGATCATTCAGGCGATCCGAACCATCCTCAGCCACACGGCGGTCATTCAGGCGATCCGAACCATCCTCGGACACGCGGCGGTCATTGAGACGATCCCCACCACCTTCAGCCACACGGCAGTCATTCAGCCGATCAGCACCACCCTCAGCCACACGGCGGTCATTAAGGCGATCCGCACCACCTTCAGCCACACGGCGGTCATTAAGGCGACCCGCACCACCCTCCGCCACAAGGGGAGCCATCACTTCTTTGCAGGTCCGATCGGTCCAACCACCAATTTCTTTGGCTGGCAGTGCCATCGAACCTGCGCTGAGAGCAGACAAGGCGATTCCAATCATCATGGTATGTACAGTTTTCATGACAGCGACTCCGTAATTTGCGATGGATTCGTTGCCGGTTGTCAGTGCAAAGCGTGACGTGGATTCCTGTTTTTTGCAGGCTCGGTCGCTCTGATGGCCGGCGGCAGTAGCGGGCTCGCTTTCTGCTTGGGCTTAGATTACGGCGGCGATAAGCAGGCCGTTATTTGGTTCCTGCGAGGCTTTTGCATATTTCTGCACAGGGCCGCCTTCTGGCAGATTTACTCGAGCGCAGGGCCTTCGAGGTTAATCACCGATTCACATCGAACACCAGTTTGCCGCGAGTATGTCCTCCACGGCTTAGCATCAAAGCCTCAGCCGCGTTGGAAAGCGGAACGACCTCAACCTCGGCGTGTAGCTTCTTCTCAGCAAACAATTTCGCTATAACCGCTAACTGGCGCCCATCCGACCGGGTTGCGAAGTTTTTGCCGACTACGCCGTACTCAAGAGCTTTCTGCGCGTTGGGTGTGCTGACAGGCGAGACTAACGCCCCACCGCGCTTGATCACCGTCCAGGACCGATCCTGAGTTTCTCCGCCGATCAGATCAATCACCATATCGACATTGCTGACGAGGTTCTCGAACTGTTGTGCGGTGTAATCAATGAACTGATGGGCGCCGAGTGATCGGAGGTAGTCTCGGTTTCTGGCCGAGCCCGTTGCCACTACATGAGCGCCGGCCAGCCGTGCTAACTGGACCGCGAAACTACCCACCCCTCCTGCGGCACCGTGAATCAAAACAGTCTGGCCTGGCTTGATTTCGGCGTGTTCGTGCAGCGCCTGCCAAGCAGTAAGCGCTGCGGCAGGAATTCCACCGGCGTGAAGAAGTGATAGCCCATCGGGTTTGTGCGCAAGCCTATCGGGCGTTGCAAGAGCCTGAGTGGCGTAACCACCGACTATTCCAATGAATCCGAACACCTCATCACCCACAGCGTATTCATGAATATTCTTTCCAACAGCTGCAATGGTGCCAGCAACCTCGACACCCGGCGTATAGGGGAAGGACATTGGGATGAACTGCTTCATGGCCCCCGAGAGAATTTTCCAGTCGATCGGATTGATTCCGCTCCCAGCAACGTCAATCAGAACCTGATCATCGTTGGGCACCAGCTCTTCAAGCTCTATCAGTTCAAGCCGCTCAACCTGACCGTACTCTGCCACTTGTATAGCTTTCATGAACTTCCCCGTCTGTAGGTAATGGTTTATCTAAGTCGATGGTTGACAGCGCGCGTCAGTTAATGGCGACGCGAATCCAAGCTGAAGCGGCCTGCGCCGTAGGCCACGATCTGCAGCAAACCGCCGGCCATCGCGATGTTCTTGAAGAAGTGAATGAATTGATTTTGATCGGCCAGAGCACTGTGGAAGATCACCGCGGTGAGGACACTGAAAAGCGCCAAACCTGCTGCGACAACACGGGTCTTATAGCCGGCGACTAGAGCTACACCGCCGGCTATTTCCACAAGAATGGCAAGCGTCAGCGCTAAGGAAGGAAACGGCAGACCCACTGAACTGATGTAGCCGATCATCATGGCCGGCGCGTTTACCTTGGATATGCCGGAGAGGATGAAGATCGCGCTCAGAAAAACGCGACCTACTAGTGCGGCGGCACCAGCTGTCGCAGCCGAAGGATGAGAGGCTGAGCTTGAAACGGTGGTGGCGTGAGGCATGGCATACGTTCCTTAATGTACGCATTCCGGAATGGAACGCTGGTAGGAGTAAGTTTGGAACAGCCTCACATAACTGAATAGCCGGTTAATTTCTTGGTTTATGTTCGATTAAATTGAAAAGTATCTTCCCTTTTGCCCACTGATAACGCGATGACCTCCAACCCCGACCACTAACGCAGGATCGTGCATGTTGGCCATAGGAATGGGATAACCCAGCCCAACTCAGGCTTCTTACTCTTGCTTCACCACCTGCCTGTCGGCGGTGGCCCCTCAAGCCAGAAACAGGAGTACGAAAAAATGCACGGCATCGAACAAAAAGTCATCGTGATAACCGGCGCCAGCAGTGGTATCGGCGAAGCAACAGCCCGCCTGCTAGCCAGCAAAGGCGCTCGCGTGGTCCTGGGCGCCCGCCGCACCGATCGCCTGGGAACTCTGGCCAAGGAGATTCGTTCAGCAGGCGGTATCGCTGATGTCCTGGCGCTGGATGTCACCAACCTGGATGACATGCAGTCCTTTATAGACTTCGCTGTCGAACTGCACGGACGCGTCGACGTGCTGATCAACAATGCCGGCGTCATGCCGCTTTCGAAACTCGAAGCGCTCAAGGTAGATGAGTGGAATCGGATGATCGATGTGAACATTCGCGGGGTCCTGCACGGCATTGCCGCAACGCTGCCGCTCATGCAAGAACAGCGCGCCGGTCAGATCATCAATATTGCCTCGATCGGAGCCTACGCGGTGAGCCCGACCGCTGCTGTGTACTGCGCTACCAAATATGCCGTACGAGCCATTTCCGAAGGTTTGCGCCAAGAGGTGGGGGGTGACATCCGGGTCACCGTCATCGCCCCAGGCGTCACCGAGTCCGAACTGGCCGACAGCATTTCCGATGAGGGCGGGCGGGCCGAGATGCGCGAGTTTCGCAAAATCGCGATTCCTGCCTCGGCGATTGCCCGGGCGATCGCCTACGCCGTAGAACAGCCTGCGGATGTCGATGTCAGCGAACTCATCGTGCGTCCAACCGCAAGTCCATTCTGAATGTCGGGTCGACAGCGAGGAAAATGCCATGGGTGAACCATCTGGAGATCAGGACAAATACGTTGGCATGTGGGTGACGGCTGACGGACGCATTCGCCATGAGCTCTTGCCTGGCGGCCGCTATGACGAAGCCCGCGGAGGGCAACAAAGCGCGTACCAAGGTCGATACTGGCTAGAGGGTGATCACATCGAGTATGTGGATGACAGCGGATTTACTGCCGACGGGGAGTTTCGTAGCAACGTGCTGTATCACGCAGGGATGATTCTATATCCCGAGCGTTGAAGGCCCGGCCGGAATGGAGACATTCCGGCTTTTTTTCGACCTTTACCTTTCAGAACACGCATCCAGAGCGGGTTCTTTACATCCCCAAACGGGTCCGCGATGGGCCTTCACCATTGAAAGCCTAGGCTTGAACTTCAAGTCCACCCTGTGAGACCAATGTCCGAGGTGGCTCGTTTGAGCAGGCGTACTGACTGAGGCGACGATTCCCATGGATGTCATAGAGCGGACTTCAGCCCATGGTTTGGAGGCTTACATTCGGGGTGAGCGGCTTGCCGCCTCGGACGTCCTGGCCGACAGGGATATGTTGGTGCAGATCTTTAACCGGGAGCGTAAAGAAGAGAGCTTTATCGTGCCCGCCGTAGCTGAGCCCTTGCTCGTGTGGATCATCTCCGGGAATGCTGCCGTTCAGGAGCGTGAGCTTGACGGCGACTGGCAATGTAGCCAAGTGTCCAAAGGTGATTTCTTCTTGACTACTTCGGCACGGCCTTACGAGATGCGCTGGAACGTAGACGGTGTAGAACCATTTGAAGTCATGCATATCTACCTCGGCATCCCGCTTTTGGAAAAAGCCATCCATGAGGTCTTGGGCGGGTCTGTGGAAGCGGTTCGACTACGTGAAGTCTCAGGCGGGCGTGACGATGGGTTGTCCGTTCTACTGGAGCAAGTTCGCCTGGAGCTGACGGGGCACAGGGCTAGTCCTCTTTATCTGCAGGGCCTGGCCCAGTGCATCGCCATTCACCTAGCCCGCAGCTACCTAGACAGCTCAGCGGACGATATCGTGCGCCGCAACGCATTGCCTGCTTACAAGCTGCGCCGCGTGCTGTCGGCGATGGAGGCGAATCTGGCTGAGGATTTCAATCTCGGGCACTTGGCCGAAATAGCTGGGATGAGCGAGTACCACTTCAGCCGGCTGTTCAAAAAAGCCGCTGGTTATTCACCGTCGCAGTTCTTTATCAGACTGAGGATGGCAAGAGCCCGGCAGCTCCTGGTCGAAACGGATCGGAACGTAATCGATATAGGCTTGGAGGTCGGATACAGCAGCCCAAGCCATTTTTCGCAGGTGTTCAAACGTGAGGTTGGCGTCACGCCCACTCAATACCGTAAATAGTGAGTGGGCTACGCCAGTCAGAGGTTCTGCGGACGAAATTGCTGGCGAAAATCCAAGGTTTCCCCAGCCACCATGAATTGACCGCCTCCCCTGTAGTGCAGCGTTCTGGGCTGCTTCACGGAGCGATCTACGTGCGCTTTGACGACTTCCCAAATGAACAAGCCGTAATCGCCAATCAGCTTCGAGTCGTACAGCTGGCATTCGAAGCTGGCATAACATTCGGCTATCAGCGGCGCTGCAACCCGCGTCGCCGCTGTCGCGGTAAGTCCGAATTCACCAAACTTGTCTACGTCACTGCCCGTACTGTTGCCCACCGCGACTACCTGGTCCGCCAGCTCCAGGGTGGGTACGTTAATCACACATCCCTGGCTGTTGCGGATCAGTTCGTAGCTGTGGTTCCCCGACCAGATGTAGCAGCCAAAAAGGGCTGGATCGAACTGCATCATCATGTGCCATCCCATGGTCATGATGTTGCTCTCGCCCTTCCAGGCTGAGGTCACGAGGACGATGGGCCCGGTTTCCAGATGCTGGCGAACGTCGATGAGGGGAAAGTCGGATTTTCGAGGTGCGGTCATAACGCCTCCGCTGAAAAGGTCTGCTAGCAAGAAAACGCGTTGTGCTGCCAATGCAGCACAACGCGGACAACGCGAAGGATTAACCTACCGGGACGCTCATGCCGCCATCGGCCATGACCACCGAACCGACAATGAAGCTGGCGCGCTCGGAAGCCAGGAAAGAGACAATCTCGGCGATCTCTTCCGGTGCTGCAGCTCGACCGATCGGCGCGGACTTGCCATGCTCTTGTAGGAACCCACGACCGTCTTCCATGAAGTGGTTCAACAGGTTGGTAACCACATCTCCCACGCCAATGGCATTGACCCGAATGCCATGCTCAATCGCTTCCAGCGCCTGGGTACGAGTCAACTGTGCCAAGGCGCCTTTGGACGCGGTATAGGCCGCGATACCGGGAAATGCGAAGTAGGACGCGTACGAGGCGATGTTCACGATCGCGCCGCTCTTGTTCTTCATCATCTCCTTCATCGCCTCTCGGGAATGAAGAAAGGCCCCCGTAACGTTGGTTTGCATCTGCCATTCCCAATCTTCACGGGTCATTTCGACGAGGGGCTTGTATAGGATGCGACCGGCGTTATTGACCAAGACGTCCAGCTTGCCAAACTTCTCTACCGCCAACGCCACCGCTTGCTCGGCAGAACCGTCAACGGTGATATCGGCGATGAAAGGAACCAGGCCGGGACGCTCAAGGGCGTTGACTTTCGGGTCGATATCCTCGGCGATGACTTTCGCTCCACGGCTGTGAAGGAGCTCGGCGATGGCCTTCCCGATGCCGCTAGCCGCGCCGGTTACCAGCACCACTTTGCCTGCCACTTCATTTGGGGTTGGGATGAAGTCAGTCATTTTGATGTCTCCAAGTCAGGAATTGGTTGTCGCTTTCGACGGTCCCAATCTCTCTCTTTTTGACATCCGACTCCTTGGCGACCTTGCTTTGCCTGTCGGAGTTTTGCTTCTTTCGTGTACTAGGCAGGGGCGCTAGCCCGGCATCACAACGGGGGAGTCCAAGGCGTAAGATGCCTGGACAGGATCGAAGTACTCACGAATATGCGTCAGCTTTCCCTCAGAAACGCTAACGAAAAGGACATATTCTTGTGAGTAGGTTTTACCCGTCTCAGTGATGATCCCCTGCGCCTTGACTTGCGCGACGGCGGACAGTGAATCAGCGAATTGCTGAATACGTATATCGTGGAATCGAAACGATTCAACCGCTCCGACAAACCAGGCGACGTGATTGAGCACTTGCTCGCGGCCGACCAGCTTTTCCGGGTGACCGAGACTCGGGGCGAAGGGCAGCTCCCAGACGATGTCTGGGGCGATTAGGGATTTCCATTTTTCATGGTTATCAACAAACGTTTCGAAATGGTGTTTGAGAAGCTCGGCTGCCGAATACATAGGTTCACCTCGTGGTACCGGAAAATTGTGACCATTGAGGCCAGGCACCGAAGCGCAGGTCTGGTCTATGCGCACAGCC